>NPID01009497.1_pt1 | contig 26456 bp, 19 predicted proteins | sample 8637491 | NCBI WGS metagenome assembly NPID01 (sample SAMN07420843, study PRJNA396082) | bioreactor metagenome | isolation source: sample BA6 brine-fed electro-methanogenic bioreactor BA | place: Japan: Kochi | collected 2016-06-14 | reverse complement strand
GTGCAGGATTGGGGACAGTAGGTAAAGAATACGTTCCTTCCTATGGCGGAAAAAACTCTCCGCATACCGTGAAAGCGATACCCGGAGAGATGCTTTGCTCAGGCCCTGGTGCCTTTCATGAGAATTTCAAAGGCATCGTATACCCGTTCGGTCATATTCAGCTGCAGCTCCGTCAGTCGTGCGGAGACTCTGCGGTACTCCTCCCGCAGCGCCGACGCCCCGGTATTACCGACGCTCCGGATTTTGGCCGTAAGGGCAGCCTCATACTCCTTCTTCAGCCGTGCAGCGCTGGTCTCCAGCCGCCGGTACTCTTTTTTCAGCTCATGAATCCGTTCGATAAGACCGGCGAGAATCCCCTTCATGTCGGCAAAAAGCGCCTTCATGTACCCTGCCTCAAGCTCATCCACCAGCTGCTTAACCGGCACGATGCTCTCCACACGCCAGGCATTCGAACCGACAAAGACAAAACCCTGCTCCAGTTTTCCCTGCCGGGCGTTATTCAGGGCAAGAGAGATGCAGTAGTGGGCCTTATCCGCCTGACATCCCGCAAGGCACTGCCAGGGACACTTGAAGGTGCGCCTGCTCTCCGCGGCTTTGGTGAGGAAACCGTTTATGATAGCACGCCCGGGAAGCCCGACGGGGCTTTTTATTATTCCGATATCTTCCCTGCCGGCGCCAACATACGCCTGCTTGAAGCGCACATCCGCATCACATTCTTCCGTGGCGACAAAACGGGTTCCCATCTGGACCCCGGAGGCGCCAAGTTTCATGATACGGTAGATATCTTCACCCGTAAAAATGCCTCCCGCCGCAATTACCGGAATCTCCTTGCCGAACTCTTCCTCATATACCGCAAGAGCTGCCCGCACTTCTGGTACCACATGTTCAATTTTCAGCGCTTCGTCATGTATTTCTTCTTCGGCCACTCCCAGATGCCCTCCCGCCTCGGGTCCCTCGACCACAACAGCATCGGGAACATCCTTATACATCCGCTTCCACATCTTGAAGATCAGGTCGGCTGCCCGGGAGGAACTGACTATCGGCACAACCTTGACGCCCTGCCTTCGGATCTCTTCAACGGGAATGTTCTTGATGGGAAGACCTGCGCCCATGACGACCATATCCACCTTCTCTTCAACAGCGGTCTCAAGCAGTTCCTTGAAATCATTGAGGGCTACCATTATGTTCACGCCGATAAGTCCGTCTCCCGCCGCCCGGGCCTTGCGGATCTCCTTGCGGAGCGCCCGGATATTCGCGGCACGCCCGTCTTTAAAGTAGTCCGGTTCTATCATTCCGATACCGTTGGCGGCGATCAGCCCGACCCCGCCGGCCCGCGCAACCGCCGAGGCCAGTCCGGAGAGCGAAATTCCAACTCCCATTCCTCCCTGAACGATCGGAACCGGAGCGGCAAGCTCCTGCATCCTCAGTTCAGGCATTTCAAACCTGGGCAATTCTATTTTTATGGATTTTATCAATGAAAGAAAATTTTCATAGGTGTACTTTGACATGACAGTCTCCCGAACGGCAGCTATTATTTCGGCCCGTAGCCGATATATAGCATACTACAGCACTTCCCCGGTTCTGATAAGCGCCGGAAGATCTGTTTGAGGCTTTAATCAGAAATCTGCAATAACTTCCCGGAAATAACTGACATGATCGGGAAATCGGCGGCCGGAGCGGAAAATCAGCTGTTCATCATCGAACTGTACCGATATTTCGGCACCCTCTTCGACACCGGAGATAAATTTTTCCATCATCACCGACGGCAACCAGGAAGAATAGCGGGTTTTCCCCCTGTCAAGATAGACCAGACTTATCCGTTCAGACGGAACAACAAGCTCTTCGGAGCCCGACCGGAGCACCAGCGAGGCAGGTATGCTCCTGAATGTGCGCACTTCGGAAAGGATGGTAAAATTGAGTATCGTCCGCGCCTCCGGTTCACCTTCCAGGGGATAGGTCCGGTAGAGCCAGTCCGCATGCAGCCAGGTATCCTTATCGGAAGACTGCCAGCGCAGTTCCGGAAAAAAATACTGAAGAGACCCCTCACCCATGTAAAAGACTTCCACCGGGGGTTCAAGACTTGCGCAGCCGGAAAAAAAGAGCACAATCAGAATGGCAGGGAGAATTAAAAACCGTTTCATACAAACAAGCCGTCCCGCGGGGGGACGGCTTACATCAGCTACTTTCCCGTAACGGTACAGGTGTACTGTCTTCCGAGGCCGAGAGCCACCATCTTGTACTCAAAATCGACGGTGGAGATATTCAGTATCTTGCCGTCCTGAGCCGCGGCCTGTATGCCGGCATCGACATCGCCGATAATTCCAAGCCAGATGGTTCCGCTGGACTGTCCTACAAGGGGTCCCCTTTCATTGGCGGTCGCGGAAACCGGAACATTCAGGCTGGCGCAGGAAACCAAAGCCAGCAGAAACACCAGCAGGACTACTGCTTTCAGTACGTTCTTCATTTCAAACTCCTCTACATTGTTAAGATACCCATCTTATACAAAATATTTTACATAATTGCAAAGCAATTTTTCAGCAAACTCCTGAACTACCTGCTGCGTCCCTTCCCGCTGTCGGAAATCTCCACCAGCTCGAGGGGGAAGGGGCTCATAATGCTCTGTTCAAGGAGGTAGCTGTTTTCGAAGCGTATCGCCCAGCCTTCCAGAAGATGGATAATGGTACTGGCCGGAATCCGCTCATCACGGTACTCCTCCAGAGAGTCCGTAAAAAACTTGCGTTCTCCGGCGTTCAGTCCCCCGGAAAGCCCGCCGAAGGCGTGCTGAAAGGAGTTTATCATGGCATTGAACTTCGGAGGAGCTGCAAACATCCCGCCGAGTTCTTCCCGGTACTCCGTCACAAGTCCGGAGAAATCCCCCGACCCTGCACGGGAAACAATCTTCCCCATTCTCCTCATGGCGCTCTGATTATAGGCAAGAAAGAGCAGCTTGTTGACCGTATGAAAACGCACCAGATCCCCTGCTCCCGCTCCCGGTCTCATGACCTGTTCCCGGTAAGCCGCAAGAGTAAAGAGAAAGGTGAGAAAATGCTCCCGGAGGGTGAAGTTTTTCAGTCTCCCCTCCTCTTCGATCGCAAAACCGGGGTAGCGGCGCACCACCTCTCCCCCGAAAAAACCGGCATCGGTCTTTGATGAACCCGGATTCTCCCTTCCGACATAGAGTTTCACCCCCCAGGGACCGCAGGAAGGGCTTCTCGATTTCAGAATAAAACCGTCCACCTCCTCCAGGGCTCCAAGGTAGCTGTCCACCCAGGAGATCATGGCGGCGGAATACTCCTTTCCCGTGGAGGGCTGAAAAAGAAGTTTTCTTCCATCCTCCTCCACAACCCGGATCGGATGCCGCGGTACTCCCAGTCCGATCGCCATCTCCGGGCAGGCGGTGACTATATCCGTGTGAGCCTTGAGCAGTTCCACGCTCTGGTCGTTAATCCTGAGTCCGTTATACCTGCAGGCTTCAAATCCGAGGCAGCGCGAAACAAAAAGCTTCGGTCGGGGAAATGTTCTTTTCATACCGGTAATTCTCCGCTATTTCTTCCCTCTTTGCAACTTTTTCCGGGCGTCTCCCCGGTCATTCCGACCGGGGCCGGGCTCTCCGCTTGAACTCCTCAGGGCCGCCGGAAGGCGGCCCCTGCGGGGTATCGCTCCGATCCCTGACGCGGTCCGGGTTTTCAGAGAATGCCGCCTCCAGAACCCCGAGGGCATCCCCGTATTCGAGCTCTTCGGGATTGTAAAGTATCGATCCGTCCCCCATGGCGGCCCTGGCTATCTCCGGGAGGTCCTCCCGCCGGACAAGAGGCCTGCCGTCACGCCCTGCGGCCTCGGCAAGGGTTCTCGGATGCCGCCCTCCCGTAAGCCGGTGCAGCTCCGCGTTAAGTCTGCGCACCTCGCCGGCAAGGGCATAAGCGCCGGTCCCGGACAGACCCTCCCCGCTCCGACCGGTCAGCGCCTCGAAGAGAGGTGCCATCCGGCTTCCTGCCCTGGAGAGATTGTACTCTATGCCGAAGGGCAGAAGGACCGACATGCATACTCCGTGATGCACCCCGCAGACCGCCCCGACCGAATGGCCCAGGGTATGGACCATACCGACCATGGAATTGGAAAAGGCTATTCCCGCAAGATTGCTCGCCTCGGCAAGCGCTTTTCGGCCCTCCTTATTATCCGGCTCTTCTACCACTTCGAGAAGGTGCCTGCCGATCAGTCTGACGGCGGCCAGGGCATGCTGGTCGCTCAGGGGATTGCGGCCAAGACAGTAGTAAGCCTCCATGGCGTGGGTCAGGGCATCCATTCCCGTTGCCGCGGTCAGGACCGGCGGAAGAGATGCCGTCATCTCCGGATCGAGCACCGCAAGGTCGGGCTGGAGAAACACGCTGGTGTAGAGCAGTTTCCTTCTGGCCGCGTGATCTCCGATAACCGCAACCAGCGTTGCCTCGCTCCCGGTTCCGCTTGTGGTGGGGATGGCCGCCAGAGGCGGCAGGCGGCGGTCAATTTTCCCCGCTCCGGACCAGAGCGAAAGCTCCGTCCCTCCCATTCCGACCAGGATATTGACCCCCTTGGCTGTATCAAGAACGGAACCGCCCCCGACCGCCACGATGGAATCGCACTTCTTCTCCCTGTAGAGGTCTGCAAGCCGCCGGACAACGGTGGTGTCGGAATCGCTGGGAATATCCGTATCGGTGACTGCGGGCGGGGCCCCCTTCTCAAGAGCCGCCGCAACCTTCGCGGTCAGCCCCGCAGCGGCAACACCGGCATCCGAGAGAAGCATAGGCCGCCGAGCAGAAAGAACGCGAAGCGCCTCAGGCAGGGCGGAGAGGGCATTCGCTCCCGATATAATCCGTCCCCCGGCGGTAAACTCGAAATAGGCGGGAACCTCCGCCGGGGCATCCGCATCCGCATCCGCATCCGCGTCCGTGCCCGAAGCGGCTCCGCTTATTCCGCCCATCTCGGCAACAGCCCCGGCAAGGGCCATAAGATATTGCTTCTTTCGGACCGGCGCCTCCCGGGCGCTCAAAAAGAGTGCGCGGGCACTTTGCCTCCACACCTTTCCGTAGATATCATCTTCTCCTGAGGAACCGGCAGACAGGGTCTTCCCGTCCTGCCGCAGACCCGCGGATAATCTGAAAAGACGAGGATCGAGAACGACCAGCTCCGGGCGGGGCTCTTCGGCAATGCCGCAGCCCCCGTATTCCCCGCAGGGAACCGCCGCGAAGGGAAGGCTCCTGCCGCGGGAGAGCAGCCGGGCCTTCTTCAGTACCGACTCTCCTCCGACCGCGACAATCCCGTCGGCCCGTGAACGGAGGAGAAGCATCTCCGCCTCTTCCGCCGGAGTACGGGTACCGTTTTCGGCAAGCACATGGATAAGAATTTCCGGATACTCCAGGCTCCTTCGCAGAAGACGTACCGCTCCGGCTTTTTCTGCGCCCGGGGAAACAAGAAACAGGGGGCGAAAGCAAGCCGAAGAGGCAAGCTCTTCCTGCAGACTGTCCAGGGCCCTCAAGCCCGCATTCAGTTTGACCGGATTGTGAAAACTGGTCATGATCTATCTCCTTTGCCGGCAAAAAGGGCGCCGAAATATACTGCTGCCCGTTTTCTTCCGAGCTTCTCCGGTTTCCGGTACCGCTTTACCGCACGCACCGCTATCACTTTTGGCAGAATAATGGTTTCCAGACGGTTGAGAATTCTGACAACCCCGCAGGTTTCGGGTATGGGGCCGTCGGCGACCAGTCGATCCCGCGCCTGGCTGATGGCGGTGCTCTCCCGGAAGGTAAAAAGCAGGACGGCGGCGGAGAGGTTTTTAATACGGATTACCAGTTCCGGGGGATTGTCTCTCAGGTAAGAGGCGCCTCCCAGGTAGACAGCTTTTCCTTTCCCGTTCTTTCCTGTCACCATTGCGGGACCGTGGCCGGCAACCTGCAGAGCGAAGGAAAAACGGTCGGGAAGGCGCTCAAATTCGGCTGCCGTTTCGTCATCGTGCCGGGAAGCGGCAGCGGCCGCCCTCCCGAGAAACCAGAGGATAATGGTGCAGTATGCCGAAGCAAAGGGACGGGATCGGGGACGGACCCTCTTTATCGTTTCAGGCCCGCCCGTGCCGGACTCAAGGGGAACAATGCCAAGCTTCCCGAGCACCCGGCCCGTCGGGATACCTCGCCGGTCGTACCCTTTTTCGCGGTAGTACTCCTGCACCATCGAGGCAAGCGGCATACCGTCGCGGAGGAAGCGCTCCGGAAGCCGGTCATCCTCGACGGAGACGCCACGGAGAGTGTTCATATACCGTTCAAGAACATGTACCCTCCGGCCGCAGCGGAGCAGGCGCCGCGGGGAGGTCGGAATGCCCGTAATGCTCTGGCAGTAATCCGAAAAGACGCTCCAGTCGAGCCCGAGACGGCTCAGGCGGGGAAGCCAGGTCATGGCAAGGCCGAGCAGCGGCTTCGGGGTCCGTTTCGCGATAAAGGGCTCCAGGACATAGGCGGAGGCGGAAAACTGACAGGTCTGCAGGCAGTTCACCGCCGAGTAGACATTCTCAAAGTAGTCCACCCACCTGGCCTTTGCACGTTTTGAAAGGGGTGAGAGAAATCCGAAGATCACCTCCAGACCGAGGGGAAAGGCGTTCAGATGACAGCCTCCCCGGTTGGCCACCGCGTAGTTCAGCCCCTGACCCCAGGCGGCCCGGGGATCGTAGGCGGCAAGTTCCATTCCTTTTACATGGATCGCATAATCGGTGCCGCCGTATTTCTCCGACAGTCTGCGGCTCCCCTCGGCCAGTTCGTCCCCTTCTCCCCTTCGGAAGGCGATATCTTCTATCATCGCCCCGACCGCATCGGTATCGCCGAAGGAGAGCCGAGAGGGGCGCAGCCCCTTTTCGGCAGCCTCCATGGCCCAGGAAAGAGTCGCGCCCAGGGATATGGTATCCATTCCGCAGCTGTTCGCAAGCTCATTCCACACTCCCACAATATCCGGATCATAGATATCAAGGTTCGGTCCCAAAAGCCCCACGGTCTCATATTCGGGAATCTGACGCACCTTTCCGTCGGGATAGCTTCCCTTGTGGCCGCAGAGGATGGTGCAGGGCCGGCAGGTACTGGGCTTCGTTTTGTACCGTTCGGCCATGGCCTCGCCGCTTAAGGCTTCAGCCCTCGGGTCGGTGCGGTCACGGAAATTTCGAACCGGCAGAAAACCTGCGGCAATGCCCGGACGCAGGTTGTAGGCGGTGCCGTACTTGCGGTAGGCAAGGGTGAAGGGATTTCTGTTGATATACTTTACCGAACGCTTTTTTACCGATGCAAAGAGATGGGGATCGGCGGTTTTCACCTCGCAGCGGCCGCCGCGGGCGACAACCGCCTTCAGATTTTTCGCCCCCATGACCGCACCCATGCCTCCCCGGCCGAGGTAGCGGTGTCCCGATGCGATGTTGGCATAGCGTACAAGATGCTCCCCCGCGGGACCAATGGCAAGGGCTCCCTCCCCTTTGCCGAGCTTCAGGCGCTCCTGGGTCTCACCGCATCCCATCCCGAACAGGAACGAGCCGTCGGATATCTTTACCGGATCAAGTTCAGGATCTCCCAGCTCCAGGACAACGGGAGAGGAGGCCCTGCCTGCGATGATAAGGCCCTCATAACCGGCGGTTTTCAGAGCGATGCCGAAGGGACCCCCGCAGCTTGCGTGAACCATCAGTCCGGTCAGGGGAGAGAGCGTCAGCCCCGAGAACCTGGCGGAACAGACCGCACCGGTTCCGGTCATCGCTCCCGTAAAAAAGCAGAGCAGATTATCCTCTCCGAGAGGATCGATTCCGGAGATTCTGTTTCCCCGCATCTCCATAAAATATTTGAGAGCAAGCCCCTTGCCCCCGATGTAATCCCTCCGGTACGCTTCGGGTATATTTTCCACCCGCACTTCTCCGCTGCTTAAATCGACAATCGCCACCTTTCCGCCTGTTCCGGAAATCTCTTTCATCACTCTCACTCCTTTTTTGCTTCGAGTGCACGCAGCAGCAAAGCAAAACTTTCATCTATAAGTTCCCCGTATCCCTCTATCGAGGAATCAATAAAACCCATCCGCCCCTCGAGCATAAAAAGACCGTTCATCATGGCTCCGATGGTATAGGAGACCCGGTGCGGATCTATATCGCTTCTGATGGAACCGTCACGGCCGCCGAGACGCAGGTACTGCTCAATCTTCCTGTACATTCCCGCAACCCACTCCATGCACTCCCCCTCCCCTGTTTCATGAAGAGAATATGCGATTGCCCCATGATAGTACCTCTCGTCGTTTCTGAAATCGCGGTGGGCCTGCCCTAGGGCAAGAAGCTTCTCTTTTCCGCTGCCGGCCGCATCGATCAGAGGCTCGAGGTACCGGTCAAAGGCTCTGAAAGCCTCCAGAATACAGGCACAGACCAGCTCGTCCTTGCCGCTGAAGTACTGATAGAGAGTCCGCTTGCTGAATTCGGCCTTTTCCGCAACAAGATCCATCGTAACGGCATCAAAACCGTATTCCCGAAACAGATTTTCCGCCGCCCCTATCATCTCCGCGCGTCTACGCGCCCTTTCCCTGCTTTTTCGGTCCACATTACACTCCGGTGTTATAAGTACACTTCCAGTTTACCCCGAAGAAGCCCGCTTGTACACATTTTTCGCTATTGCCCCCTTTCTGCGTATCGGCTATTTTTATCCCCATGAGCGATACCCGCAACGGTTATGACAAAGAGCTGATAGAATATTTTATGCAGTTTATCAGTCCCGAGAGACGGAAGCGCCTTTACGAAGTGCTGCAGGAACGGTCCAGATATCTCGCCGTGGTCCTTGAAGACATATACCAGCCCCACAACGCCAGCGCGGTGCTGAGAAGCTGTGATGCGTTCGGTATTCAGGATGTACATGTCATTGAAAACCGCAACAGCTTCCGGATCTCCGATGGAGTGGCCCTCGGAACCGGCCAATGGCTCGATATCCACCGGTGGCGGGACAGGGATAAAGACAATACCCGCAAAGCCGTCCTCAGCCTGAAGGAAGAGGGATACCGCATTGTAGCCACCTCCCCCCACACGGATGACGTAAACCTGGAAGAGTTCGATCTGGAAGCCGGCAAAGCGGCCTTTCTCTTCGGGAACGAACTGGACGGACTATCTCCTGAAGCAATGGAACTGGCAGACGAATATATGAAAATACCGATGCACGGCTTTGTCGAAAGCCTGAACATAAGCGTCTGCTGTGCCGTCACCCTTCACCATCTTTCCTGGAAGCTCCGCAGAAGCGAAACATGCGGGTGGCGCCTTTCCCCCGAAGAGCGGGAGCGGCTCCTCCTTGGCTGGCTCCGCGGGAGCGTAAAGAACGCCTCCAGGCTTGAAGAGCACTTCAACGAATCCCTGCCCTGAAAAAAACCGCCCTTTTTATAAGCTTTCCTTGAAAACCGCCACGTAAAATCTTAACATTATCTGTACATACAGGAGGCCTCTGCCATGAAATTACGCCTTTCAACCAAAATAGTAGGAAGTTTTGTCATTATTCTTATTCTCGCCCTCGGAGTCGGGGCCGTGGGGATCCTGTCCCTTGAGCGCTACCGGCAGAGCGTCGATGCCGCAGCCAACGCACACGAGCTGAACAGCATGATCCTGGATGTGCGCAGAACGGAAAAAAACTTCCTTATGCGGAGTGACGATGCATACCTGGATCAGATGGACAGCCAGCTCAAGGGTATCTCCACCCTGGCGGAAAATACCCGGCAGATGCTGAAGAGCACCGAAGATCTTCAGCTTATGCAGGATGTTATCCGCGCCGGAGAGGAGTACGCCCTTGCCTTCGATGAAATGGTGGCGAGTCTTCAGGTTGAGGGAGAAGCCATCGCCGTATGGATCCGCGTGGGCAATGTCTTTACCGACACAACCGCATCGGTCCAGGATGATGTCATAAATCCCGTTGTCAACGAGGCAGTGGAATCCCGGAATTTCGATCAGCTGGCACGATGGCAGCGGATCGAGACCTACATGACCGGTTCAATTATCGCAAAGTTCTGGGAAGTCCGCTATTTCGCCCTCGGCTACGCCTATATCGATAAAAGCGATGCCCGCTGGGAAACGTTTAATGACAAAATTGACGAGTTTGAAGCCAATCTCGACGAATGGGAACGTATAAGCGCCGGAGAGGGGCAGATTCAGAGTGCAATCGCAACCATCCGGGACGCCCTGAGCGACTACCGGGCGGCATCTCTCGATTTCAGGACCGCATCCCTGGACCAGCGGAGGATAGAGCAGGTGCTCATTGAGACCGCCAGGGCAGGACAGGCCGCGATTGCAAACGCCCTGGAGAATTTCAATGCCGACCGGCGGGCTGCCCGCATGCAGGCCCGTTCCCTCATAATAACCTTTCTTGCGGTCGCGCTCCTCCTTGGAATTCTCCTGGCGGTTCTTATCACCAGGTCGATTACCGGAGCCATGCGTCAGGGAGTATCCTTCGCCAAGGAAATTGCCCAGGGCAATCTGGATGCCAGACTCGACTATTCCAGCAAAGATGAGATAGGAGCGCTGGCCGATGCCCTTCGCGAGATGGTGACCCGTCTCCGCTCGATAGTGCAGGACGTGAACAGCGCTGCCGAGGGAGTACGCACGGGAAGCGAAGAGATAAACAGCGCGGCGCAGCAGCTCAGTCAGGGAGCCACCGAACAGGCCGCCTCCGCCGAGGAGGTCTCATCTTCCATGGAGGAGATGAGTTCGAGCATTAAACAGAATGCCGACAACTCCACCCAGACCGAACGTATCGCTACCAAGGTGGCCGAGGATACCGAAACAGGAGGCAAGGCGGTAACCGATACGGTTTTCGCCATGCGGCAGATCAGTGAAAAAATCCAGGTGATAAACGAAATAGCCAGGCAGACCAACCTCCTGGCACTCAATGCCGCCATAGAAGCCGCAAGAGCGGGAGAACAGGGGAAGGGCTTTGCTGTCGTTGCAGCCGAGGTCCGGAAACTTGCCGAAAGAAGCCAGACCGCCGCGGCAGAGATTATAGACCTTACCAAAAACAGCGTCTCCGTGGCTGAGGAAGCGGGCAAGCTGCTTGAGCAGATTGTACCGGAGATACGGAAGACCGCCGATCTTGTACAGGAAATAAGCGCCGCATCGGGCGAACAGGATTCGGGAGCGACCCAGATTAACCAGGCCATAATGCAGCTGGATCAGGTTATCCAGCAGAACGCCAGCTTCAGCGAAGAAATGGCCTCCATGAGCGAAGAGCTTGCGGGCCAGTCCGCCAGTCTTTCGGATACCATCTCATTCTTCACCCTTACAGCGGATTCCGGTTCTTCCCGTTCACGCAGATCCGCCCCCCGTGCGATCGAAGCACCTGCGGCACCCCCGCGCGAACGAGCTCAGACGGCAAATCCTGCTCCGAAAAGAGGCAAAGAGCCGACGGGGATTGTCCCCGCCCAGCCTCCCTCCGGAGCCTCCGGGAATTCCGGCACACCGGATAAACCGCGGGGAATACCGATGTCCTCGATTCTTGGAGACCAGGTGAAACAGGGCGGGCCGGATAAACTTGATGATGATTTTGAAGAGTTTTAATACACCGGGCTGAGTCCCTGAGACTTGCTGAAGGGCCGTGCGTTATCAATGCACGGCCTTTTTTCATGCCCGACTGCTCCTTTCCAGCCGAAATTCGTCAGTTTCGGCGAAAATAATAGTCTGCTTGACAAAGCGACCCTGACTTGCTCTAATAGAAGTTAGGCATTTTTATTCATTTAAAAGGAGAGGACATGAAAAAAGCTTTAACAATCGCAATGCTTGTGCTTCTTACTGTTGCCCTGATGACAGGGTGTCAGAAGAAAGCCGCCGAAGCACCGGAAGCGGAACCTGCAGCCAGCGAGGCTGCCGAAGGCCCCAAATCGGGCGGAGTTCTTATTTTCGGCCGGTCGGGAGACTCGGTGGGACTCGATCCCGCACGTGAAACCGACGGAGAATCCTTCTACGCTGCAGAGCAGATTTTTGACAACCTGGTCGAGTTCAAGAACGGAACAACCGAGGTTCAGCCTGCACTGGCAAAGAGCTGGGATATTTCCGATGACGGACTTGAATTTATCTTTCACCTCGAAGAGGGTGTAAAGTTTCACGATGGAACTCCCTTCAACGCAGACGCCGTGGTATTCTCACTTGCACGTCAGTTCAAGGAAGACCATCCCTACTACGACCTGGGACCCTGGAAATACTGGGGCTACATGGACATGAGCAATATCGTTGATGACGTGGTCGCCGTTGATGAATACACCGTGAAAATGACCCTGAAGAAACGGGAAGCTCCCTTTCTTGCCAACCTCGCAATGGACTTTGCCGCCATGGTAAGCCCCGCGGCCTTCGAGAAATACGGCGAAGACTTCAAGAGCAACCCCGTAGGTACCGGTCCTTTCACCTTCGTCTCATGGAAAAAGGATGACAGCATTATCGTGGAACGGAACGAGGATTACTGGAGACAGCCGGCATACCTTGACCGTCTTATCCTCCGCGTTATTCCCGATGCAACCGCCCGTTACCTTGCCCTTCAGAAGGGAGAAATTGACGTGATGGATTTTCCGTCACCCGAAGATATCGCCGAAATGAAGGCTGATCCCGAAATCAAGGTTGTTCAGCAGGCGGGACTCAACGTCGGATACCTTGCTCTCAACTGTGAGAAGGAACCCTTCGACAACAAGCTGGTACGTCAGGCAATGAACTATGCCATCAACAAGGAAGAGATTATTACCGCGGTATTCGGCGATGCCGGAACCCCCGCAAAGAACCCTCTCCCCCCCACCATGTGGTCCTATAATGATGACATTGAGGAATACCCCTACGATCCCGCAAAGGCGAAGGAACTTCTTGCCGAAGCCGGTTACCCCGACGGTTTTTCAACCGATCTGTGGGCCATGCCGGTAAGCCGCCCCTACTTCCCCGACGGACGCAAGGTTGCAGAAATTATGCAGGCCCAGCTCAAGGAAGTCGGCGTGGAAGCGGAAATTGTCAGCTACGAATGGGGCACCTACCTGGACAAGACCGATACGGGCGAACACTCCTCCGCACTCCTCGGCTGGACCGGAGACAACGGAGACCCCGATAACTTCCTTTTTGTGCTGCTTTCCATTGCCGCCGCGGAAGTTCCCGCAGGAAACATCGCTTTCTGGAAGAATGAAGAGTTCAACGACCTCATTCTTCAGGCGAAGGAAACATTCGACCGTGATGAAAGAACCGAGCTTTATGAGCAGGCACAGGTTATCTTTCACGAGGAAGCTCCCTGGATTCCGGTTGCCCACTCCGTGGTCACCGAGCCCATGCAGCCCTACGTAATGGATTTCAAGCTTTCCCCCGTGGGAAAACGTGTTTTCCACCAGGTTTGGCTGGATAAATAAGATTTATTGAACTGACGATTTGTCAAAAACAGGGGCTGTAAGGCCCCTGTTTTCACTTTTTATTCAGAACTACGCTTAAAAACACAGTGGTTAACCAATGATTAAATATATACTGAAACGGATTTCCCTGCTTATACCGACCCTTATCGGTGTTGCTACCCTGGTCTTTGCCATGGTCGCCCTCTCTCCCGGAGACCCTGCCCGGGTTATGCTGGGAGAGCGGGCAAACAAAGAGCAGCTGGAAAAACTTCGTGCCGATATGGGCCTTGATCGCCCGCAGATTGAACAGTACGGAATTTACATGAAAAACCTGGCATCCATGGATTTCGGCAAATCCATAAAGTCGGGCCAGCCGGTTATTAAGGAGGTAAGGGAACTCTATCCTGCCACCATTGAGCTGGCTTTTTTTGCAATGATATTTGCCACCTTTGTGGGTGTAATCATAGGAGTAATATCGGCAACCAGGAGGAACACCTGGATCGATTACACCTCCATGGTAGGAGCTCTTTTCGGGGTCTCCATGCCGGTTTTCTGGCTTGCCCTGGTACTTATCATGCTCTTTTCGGTCGGCCTCGACTGGCTTCCAACCGGCGGAAGAATGAATGCGCGTTACTACTTTGAAGCCATAACCAATTTTTATGTTCTTGATTCCTTTATCATTCTCCTGCGCACCGGAGATCCCAAGTTCCTTCTCTCTGCACTTCAGCACCTTATTCTTCCGGCCATTGCCCTCGGAACCATCCCCCTTGCAATTATTGCCAGGGTTACCCGAAGCAGCATGCTGGAGGTGCTTAAGCAGGACTATATAAAGACAGCGCGCTCGGCCGGCATCCTTGAAAACAGGGTGATATACCGTTACGCCCTCAAGAATGCCCTTCTCCCGGTTGTTACCATAATCGGTATTCAGTTCGGGCTCCTCCTTTCGGGCGCCATTCTGACCGAAACAATTTTCGCCTGGCCGGGTATCGGAAAGTGGCTCTACAAGGCAATAGAGGCGCGGGACTTTCCCGCGGTACAGGGCGGGGTCATAATAATTGCCACTACCTTTGTCCTCATAAACCTGCTGGTGGATATTCTGTATTCGGTTGTCAACCCGAAAATAAGGCTTCAGTAGATGGGAGTAGAGATGGAAGAAACACAGGATATAATTATAGCCGAACCCACTTTTTTTCAGGAATCCGTCCATCAGCTGAAGCGGAACAAGGGCGCCATTGCGGGACTGATCGTAATCACCCTGTTTATGCTGGTCGGAATTTTTGCACCGGTCATAGCACCCCATGACCCCCTCATTCAGAATATCGAATTACGCAAAACTCCGCCTTTTTCGGGAGGCTATATTCTCGGTACGGACGATCTCGGAAGGGACATGCTCTCCAGGCTTATCTACGGCGCCAGAATTTCCATGATAATCGGCGTGGTTTCGGTCGGAATCGCAATGTTCTTCGGTATTCTGATCGGAGTGATCTCCGGTTACTACGGCGGCTGGCTCGACAAGATAGTCATGCGGATAATCGACATCATGCTTGCCTTTCCCTATATTCTGCTCACCATTGTTATCGTGGCAATACTCGGCGCAAGCCTTACCAACGCAATGATAGCAATCGGAATCAGCCAGATCCCGCGCTACGTGCGGCTGGTGCGCGCTTCGGTGCTTTCTGAAAAGGAAAACGACTACGTTACCGCGGAACGGTCCATCGGGGCCTCCGATTTTGAACTGATGTTCGGTTCCATCCTGCCGAACTGTCTCTCACCCATATCGGTTCAGGCAACCCTTGGCGTCGGAGAAGCCATTCTCAGTTCGGCGGCACTCTCCTTCCTTGGACTGGGAGCTCAGCCGCCTACGCCGGAGTGGGGACTTATGATCGCAAGCTCCAGGGAGTTTATTACCAGTGCATGGTGGATCGTAACCTTTCCCGGTATCGCAACCCTTTTCGCGGTTCTCGGCTTTAACCTGCTTGGCGACGGACTGCGCGATATTCTAGATCCGAAATTAAGGGACTAATCAGCATGGATGAAACAACACTGCTATCCGTACAGAATCTTGAAGTAAATTTTTATACCCAGCGCGGAGTGGTCCGTGCCGTCAGGGACATCTCTTTTGAGATAAAGAAGGGCGAAACCCTTGCCCTGGTGGGAGAATCGGGCTGCGGCAAATCGGTTACTGCACATTCCATCAACCAGCTTATCCCCATGCCGCCGGGGAAAATTGACAACGGCGCAATTATTTTTGAAGGCAGAAATCTGCTTGATCTCAGCGAACGGGAAATCCGCAAACTCCGCGGAAGCCGTATTTCCATGATATTCCAGGAACCGATGACCAGTCTGAACCCGGTATTCAAGATCGGTGATCAGATCGCCGATGTCTTTCATACTCATCAGCAGATTGATAAGAAGGAAGCCTGGAGAAAAGCTGTAGAGCTTCTGGAGCTGGTAAAAATCCCTGCGGCCGCAAGCAGAGCAAAGGCGTACCCTCACCAGCTTTCCGGAGGAATGAGGCAGAGGGTCATGATAGCAATGGCTCTTGCATCACCCGAACCGGGACTCATGATTGCCGACGAACCGACAACGGCTCTGGATGTTACCATTCAGGCGCAGATCCTTGACCTCCTGGCGGACCTGAAGGGTGAGATTGATATGTCCCTCCTTCTTATAACCCACGATATGGGTGTTGTGGCGGAGACGGCAGACAGGGTCGTAGTCATGTACGCGGGAAGAAAGGTTGAGGAAGCCGATGTCTTCGATATATTCGAACATCCTTCCCATCCATACACCCTCGGACTGCTCAATTCGCTCCCCTCAAACCGTAAATACCGCGGAGCATCGCGCCTGGAGGCAATAAAGGGAACGGTACCTGACCTTCTTACCATCGGAGACTGGTGTCCCTTTGAGAACCGCTGCCGCTATGCCAGCGCAATATGCCACAAGAGCTTCCCTGAAGGGAGAAGCCTTGCACCGGGTCACACCGCCTGGTGTCATCATCTCGATGACGTATTAAAAGAAAGGAACGGCAACTAGCATGAATGATACCCTGCTTCAAGTAAAGAATCTGAAAACCCATTTTACCATGAGCTCCGACAAGCTGACCGGCCCCAAACCGCTTCTCAAGGCGGTTGACGGTATCAGCTTCGACCTCTTCCGGGGAGAGATTCTCGGTGTGGTGGGCGAATCGGGCTGCGGCAAATCCACCCTCGGAAGGACCATTCTCCGCCTGGAAGAAAAGACCGAAGGGGAAGCGCTCTACGATGGTGAGGACATTTTTGCCCTGGACCACAAGGGCATGCAGCACATGAGAACAAGAATGCAGATGGTCTTTCAGGATCCCTACAGCTCTCTCAACCCCAGAAAGAAGATAAGCTCGGTCCTTAACCAGCCCATCCGCATACATACCAATCTGACTCCAGCGGAGCGGACCGAAAAGATTGACCATATTATGGAAGAAATCGGATTGAACCCCATGTACAAAAACCGCTTTCCTCACCAGTTTTCCGGAGGCCAGCGGCAGAGAATAGGGATAGCCAGGGCGCTTACCCTTGATCCGGAGTTTATTATCTGTGACGAAGCTGTTTCCGCCCTTGATGTTTCGGTCCAGGCCCAGATCCTCAATCTTCTTCTGGACCTTCAGGAAAAGCACGGGCTTACCTATCTTTTCATAGCCCATGATCTCTCGGTGGTCGAATTCATATCCAGCAGAATTATGGTAATGTATCTCGGGAAGGTTGTCGAGTTCGCGGCAAAGGAAGAGCTCGGAAAGCACCGCGCCCACCCTTACACCCATACCCTGTTTACCGCATTTCCCGCAACCGACCCCCGGGGCAGGGAAAATAAGAAGAGGGTGCTCCTCGGCGATGTCCCCTCTCCCATCAATCCGCCTTCGGGCTGCCATTTCCATCCGCGCTGTCCCTATGCGCAGAGTATCTGCAGTGAACAGTACCCGGAATTGAGGGAAATTGCTCCCGGCCATTTCGCGGCCTGTCACTTTCCGCTTTAAACGCTTTTACCGGCAAAGACCGCTCCGCAACCGCGGGGCGTTTTTTTGCCCGGGGGGAGAATGGAGAATATCTTCCGCTTATTTCGGCCTTTTTGCTGTCCTTGTGTTTAATAGTCCTGCACACCGGGAAATAATCTTACTATTGCAAAGAGATCCTTCAAATCTGCAAGCCGCGCTTTCCCGGCAGCTGACCGTATGGACTCGCCCAGCTCAGAGACTGCCGGGCACTCCTCCCGGCCCCCGATATCCTCCATGCGTTTTCCGATCTCTTCCCAGCCCTCAAGCATCCAGAATCCTTCTCCCGATGATGAGATGGAAGATATTTCCCGATCAAAATCCTTTCTGAGGATTCCTCCGATCCGGAACTTCAGCTCATCATCAAGATTAGAGACCTTTCGGCCGAGAGTCTCATACTTTTCAGCTTTAAGCACAAGCGGCGCTTCGTCAGAGTCATATATACTCTGTTCTGCAGAATGTCCGATGGAATCTGCATCTGCCTTCTCGAAAGGTATGGACACCGTAAATACGGAACCGCCTCCTTCCCGTTCATCAACCACCAGTGTTCCCCCCATGGCAAGAACATTATTGCGGCTTATTGTAAGACCGAGCCCGCTCCCGCCATAAAACCTGTCCTGATCCAGCTGCTGTTCAAATGCTTCAAAAATTCGTTCCCGCTGATCTTCAGGAATACCCATCCCCGTATCCGAAACCTTCCAGATAAGCATTCCCTCCTCCGCTGAAAGTGAAAGCGCAACCATTCCCTCAGAAGTAAATTTGACAGCGTTGCTCATCAGGTTGTAAAGGACCTGCCGGAACTTGCTCTCGTCAATTCTGACATATTCCGGAACATCCTCATCAAGTTCGGAGTTAATATCAATACCTTTCTCAAGCCCCGCCGGTTCAACAATCCGGATTGCATCCTTCATAAGCGCCCTGAGATTAACATCCACAGGGGTAAGCACCTCCTTCCCCGCTTCGGAACGGGAAAGATCGAGGACCTCGTCAACAAAGCGGTTAAGCTGCTGGCCGCTCGCGCTGATAATTTCTGCATACTCACGCAAGTCGGATCTTTCGCTATCACGGAAGATAAAACGTGAATAACCGATGATGGCGTTCAAAGGAGTACGAAGCTCATGACTCAATTTCGCAATAAAATGGCTTTTTGCATGAGCAGTTCTTTCGGCACTCTCTTTGGCCAGTCTGAGCTGATGCTCCACCTCTTCCCGCTTTACAACCTCCCTCTCCAGAAGCTGCATCTTCTGCCGCTCCAGCCGGAGTTCCTCCAGGTAAAGGGCCTTACGGGCTCTTCTGACAAACAGAAACACCGTCAGAGCCACAACACCGGCCATCAGAAGAATATAGAAAACAAGGGCGGCGGGACGTCTCCAAAAAGACGGAACCACGGTAATCGCTATCCTGCGGCCTTCCTCATTCCAGATCCCGTCATTGTTCGAACCACGCACGTGGAAAACGTACTCGCCCCCGGGAAGATTGGTATAGGAAGCGTACCGGCGGTTGCCGGAATATATCCAGTCCCGATCGAATCCGCTGAGGCGGTACATATATTCGTTCTTTTCGGGATCCGTGTAATCGAGGGCGGCAAATTCAAAACTGATAAAATTCTGACGATGAGAAAGCACCACCGATTCCACTTCCGCAAGAAGTTTGTCATTCTTGTATTCCTCATCAAAAACACGAAAACTTGTCAGCTGTACCGGCGGGACATGAGTATTGTCACTGAAAGAGGAGGGGATTATTTTTATCACCCCTGAAAGACTGCCGAAATACAGTTCTCCCCGGCCGTTTCTGAAAGCTCCGACATTAAACTCTTCACCAATGACTCCATCGGTCTCATCGAGGAGCTTGAAGGTGAATCTGCGGGGATCGAAGATACCAAGCCCCTGACCGGTTCCTACCCAGAGCGTACCCTTATTATCCTCAAGAAGAGATACAATCGTATTATCGGGGAAACCGTCCTGCCTGGACCAGAACCGGAAAAGACCCTTTTCCCGATCCATCAGATTGAGACCACCTCCGACCGTACCCACCCACATGCGATTGCGGCTGTCGACAAGAAGGGTTCGAATGGTATCCGCGCTGATACTGCCGGTATCTTCCGGATTGTGAGTATAGGAGACAAAACCGTCACTTTCCGGCAGATATCTGTTCAGTCCGCGATTGGTGCCGGCCCACAAGGTCCGGTTCTCATCAAGCATCAGGGTGTATACCATATTATCGCTTATGGAAGCGGGATTATTTTTTTCGTGCCGATAAAAGCGCATCTCTCCCGAGCCGTAATCCAGGTATACGATACCGCCGCGATATGTGGCTATCCAGTATGCGCCCTCTTCATCTTCCAGAATATCATATACGATATCCTCCCCTGGCTCCCCGATCCCGTCAAGATCAGGCAGAAAAAGTGAGAAAGTCCCCGTCTCTCGATCCATTATATTGAGACCGCCGTTGGTTCCTACCCAGAATGTTCCATCCCGTGATTCATACACGGTATTTACAATATCATTGCTCAGCGTTTCGGGATTTCCGGCATCATGACGATAATGTATCCACCGCTTCTCTTCGGGAACAAAGCGATTCAGACCGGCACCGTACACACCGACCCAGAGCGAGCCCTCCCGGTCCTCGAAGACCGTGGTTATTTTACCCGAAGGAAGCGTATCAGCATCATCCTCGTCGTGACCCCAGAAGGGAAACTCGCTCTCTATCGGAATCATACGGGTGACTCCGCCCCCGTTGGTCCCCACCCAGAAGAGCCCCGCCTTGTCACGAAATAAGGAATAGACAATATCCGAGCCCAGTCCCGCTGATGTGCTCTCTTCATGACGGTAGCGGACAAGCGATCCGGTGTCGGGATTAAACACCATAAGTCCGCCGCCCCAGCTGCCTATCCAGATCCGTTCATCTGATTCGCAGTCAAGAACGTAGGTCTCTTCGGCCGGCAGATCATAGGTGGTAAAGTTTTCGCTTTCATCATCAAAGGAAGCGAGTCCTCCATTCCCCCAGGTGCCGATCCAGAGTGTTCCTTCAGCATCCTCGGATAGAGACATTACAAAGGGAGACTGCAGCGCATCGGCATTACCCTCTTCGGCGGGATAATGTATAAAGCGCTCTTCTTCATGCACATAACGGTAAAGGCCTTCATATGTTCCTATCCACAAGCTTCCATCGGCGGCGGAAAAAATCGAACGGACTGATATTCCATCCAGAAAGCCCGTATATAACTGCTCTTCTTCATCGTCCAGCCGATTGAGACCGTTCAGGGTTCCCGCCCAGAGCGTTCCCCGCACATCCCTTTCTATTGATGTTACCACTGCCCCGTTAAGTCCCGGTTCTTCATTGGCCGAAGGCAGGTAACGCTTCAATGAGCCCGTTCTCAAATCGATTTTTGCCATGCCGTTGTAGGTTCCGGCCCAGATAGTATATCCGCCATCGGAATAGATGGTCTGCACCAGATCATGAGGAAGGCTTTCCGTATTGAAGGGTTCCTTGGTGTAATGGGTAAATTCATTACCATCGAAGCGGCTCAAGCCGCCCTGGCTTGCAAACCAGAGGAAGCCGTAAGCATCCTGAACAATCCCGGATACCGAAGAGCTGAGCAGTCCGTCACTGCCATCCATACGTATCATTCTGAAGTGTTCCGCCGTATCGCCGGCGGAGAGGAAAAAGGAAGAAATACAGAAAAAGTGGAAAGAAAAAAACAGAACGGAAAAGCGGATCTTCTTTACGGTATACCGCATGAGGAGTCTCCTTCCTCTGCCAGATCGGGATAGAGCTTCCTTATGCAGGCCGGGCAGAGTCCGTGACTGAACTCGATTTCACTGTGTGAGCTTATGTACTCTTCCACCTGCTGCCAGTATCCGCCATCGGTCCTGATACTTTTACAGCCTGCACAGATTGGAATAATTCCCCGGAGCTGTTTGACCTCTTCCAGCGCACTCCGGAGCCGGGCAATAAGTGCTTCCTGCTCATCCCGCCTTCGCTTGAGCTCAAGGTGTGTCTTGACCCGCATCACAACCTCCCGATCCTGAAACGGTTTTGTAATGTAGTCTACGGCACCTTTTTCAAAACCAAGCAGCTTGTCCTCCAGGCTGGACCGGGCGGTAATAAAAATAACAGGGATTCCCGCGAACTTCTCATCTTCCTTCATCCAGGCAAGAATCTCGAAACCCGATAAGTCGGGCAGCATTACATCAAGCAGAACAAGATCCGGAGGCTCCAGCTGCAGTGCTTCAAGCGCTCCTTTTCCATTTTCCGCCACAGCGAAGCGGTACTCCTCATTGCGCAGAATGGAATACAGAAGTCCTATATTCTGTTCAACATCGTCGACGATAAGAATCAGCGGTATGTTCTCCCGGTGCTCACTGTCCATCAGACTCAGACTTCCGATCTCTCTTCAACTGCTCCTGACAATTCCCCGGTGTCATCCATTTCTTCAGCTTCATCCAGTTCTTCCGCTTCATCAGGATCCCAGGTTTCGCCGTGGTCGCTTTTTCCCGCTTCAAGGGTATCGGTTCTGAAAAACCGTACCGACTCATCCATGGCGTTCGAAATTCCGCTTACCTTATCGGTAAGATCACTTACCGTTACCATGGCCATATTTATCTCCGAAAGACCAGAGGTAATCTCTCCGATACTTCCGAGAACTTCGGCGGAAATCCGGTCAACCTTTTCCATTGCTCCCGAAACCGCACTTGTGGCATCGCCCATTGCGGTACCGCCATCCTTAACCTGGCTGGAAACTTCCTGAAGCGTCGTCATTGCCTCCAGAATCTGCCGGCCTCCGGCCTGCAGTTCACTCATGCTTGCATTTATTTCATCCAGACTTCCTGCTACTCCCTGAACTTCCATATCGATATCCGAAAACGCCCGCTTGGTAGCTTCTCCGGCAGTACTGGCTTCCTGGATTTTTGCGATCATTTCCTTGATGACCTTGCCTATCTGCTTTGAGTTTTTTGAGGATGCTTCGGCAAGCTTTCTGATCTCCTCGGCGACCACGGCAAAACCTCTGCCGTATTCGCCTGCATGCGCCGCCTCAATCGCCGCATTCATGGCAAGCAGATTGGTCTGGGCGGAGACATTCAGGATTATGTCGGTGGTTCCCCGGATCTCACCGATCCGTCCATTAATCTCTTCTATTATCGATGCAGTAGACTCAAGCTGCTTACCGCCCGTACGGGCAGTTTCAACAAGCCTTCCGGTTGCCTCCCGTTTCTTTTCGGTGATATCGGCAACATTCCCGATGGAAGCTATCATCTCCGTAACCGAGCTTGTAGATTCCTCAACCATCGCCATCTGTTCGTTGAGAGAGTTTTTCAGCGATTCGATGCTGGTACTCACAAGCTCAACTTCCCCCGAAGAGGTTCGAATCTGTTCATCAAGTCGTGCCATCTGATCCCGGATCGAGGCTGCTCCCGCACTCATCTCCTGAACCGAAGCGGTGGTCTGGTTTGTGGTTACTACCAGCTCTTCCTTGACGGAAATATTCTGTCCTGAAGTTATTTTTATATTATCCACCGAATTGGACAGCACTCCGATAAAATCGTTCAGGTTTTTGCTGAGTCTTCCAAGATCATCCTTTGAAGAAATATCTATCCGGACAGTCAGATCCCCCCCTGTCAGATCCGATATGGCAAGTTCGATATTATTTATGGTTTTACCGATTGAATTGGCAATAACAATAGCCAGAGCTACCATCCCCATAAACAGCAGCGCCATAATTCCGACAACGGTGTAGGTACTCTTCCGCTCAATCGCCGTCACCTGCCGTTCAATCATATCATACTGCTCAGCTATTACCTCCACGGAGGAAGAGAGGTTCATGTCCGAGACAAATATATTGGATAAAAACTCTTCGACAAGTATCTGATACTCTTCGCTTCTGGGGTGAGCATCGGCCCGCGGGTTGGAATAAAAATCAAAGACCCTGATTCCGCTGGAAAAGATAAAAACATCCTCCGCAGCTTTCAGGAGTTCTTCCGACAGCTCCTCTGCCACAACATATTTTGTTTCAAACAGTTCACGAAGGCGCACGATTATTTCCAGCGCCTTTTTGATATCGCTGTTCACCGAAGGAAGCGTTTCAAGTTGAGCCACCTCGTTGAAACGTTCATCAAGTTCACTCTTTTCCTCACGTACTATCTTCCATTGCTGTTCAAAATTGGCAGAATCCATCTTGTTCATTTCCGTTCGGATGGTCTGCAGCTGACGGCTGAGTCTGTCCAGAGACTGCCTCTCCTCTTCGATCCGCTGCAGAGGCATTCTGGAGAAAAGAAATATTGTTATGGCAATCAGAAAGACCAGAACCATTCCGGACACCATTGCAAGCAGCTTTCCACGTATTGACACAGTAATCCCCTTTTTAATCATAATTGACAGAATTGGCATCAGTATAGAGCAACAGTCGGATTATCTCAAGCAAAATAACTCCCTGCTGCTGCACCCTTATGTTCTATCCTCCGGTCTCAAGAAGCCTGATAAGCTGTGAAGGAGCACCAATGCGCTTCAGCTTGGTAATGGTCTTTCTTGAAGGATAGGAAACACGATGAAAGGTAATCCTCCCGCTCTTCGTATCCGCCAGAAGATAGGCCGCCCTGCTGTCTCCATCTCTTGGTATTCCGGCACTACCCGGATTTGCTATCCACATAAGCCCCGGCGGCTTTATGCTTTTTCCGTAGCGCGGAAGAGTATGCCGTATCATCCGACGGTCAATCGAAAACACCATCGGCAGATGCGTATGTCCGCAGAAACCAGCTTCGGTATCCATTGCCGCGAAGGCTTCAGCCGCACTGCTGCCGTCAAGAATATACCTCCAGACCGGGTCGGCAGGACTGCCGTGAACCAGGGTAAACCCCGCCTGATACCGCAAATCCGGCAGAGCTTTAAGCCAGATACGGTTATCATCTGAAAGCTCGCCGGCGGTCCACTCGATCATGGTCCTGGCGACCGGAGAAAAGAAATCCCATGATTCACGCCTGGCAGCTCCAAAATCATGATTTCCCATAACCGCAGCAACATTCCGGTCCCGCAGCAGATCGATACACCTGTTCGGATCGGGACCATAGCCGACAAAATCGCCCAGACACCATAACTCCTCATAGGTGCCCCGGGTTTCCGCCAGGATCGCTTCCAGTGCTTCCAGATTACCGTGAACATCGGAAATAATGAGAACTTTCATACCGGTCTCCCCCGCACCATACTACACCTTGAGGCCTCTTGAAAAAAGGGAGCAGTAAGCGGATAGTATAGATATGAATGAAAAAGGCCTGTTCAGCCGCCTTTCCAATGAGCTTGCGGAGAAGTTCGCGACAACCTGGAGACTTCTTTCCGAGACCACTATCTTTCTCAGCCGAACCCGCCATTTCAACCGTTACGAAAAGATGCTCCGGGAGTGGCGCCACACCCTTGAAAACAATCGGGGTGATTCCGATGTAATGCTGACCATAAGGGATGAAATAATCACCCTCCGAAAAACGCTGCGGAAGGAAGGCTACGATCTTACTCTGGGAAGCAGAGATATAAAAGTGGAAGGGTACCGTAACGATGCGGCGGTTCGCGAGGGATTTACCCGGGCAGTCCTGGCCATAACCGATAATGCCATCTATTACCTTGCGGGACAGGAAAACCACATTCAGCTCGCGGGCTACCTGGAGAGTCAGCTCCATAAGATGAGGCTTACCGGAATAAAACAGTGGCACTATCTCTGGTACCGATGGCGCAACAACCTTCTGGTTCTTTCGGGATCCGACACCGAAACAAAAGAAGATTTCGAGCTCCTCAAGCAATACGTGGAAGAGAACAAGCTTTTCATGCTGAAACAGCTCAGAAAACTCTAATCTCAGCCCCTGTAAAGCGTTTCGTAGGGATGACCGGTCAGCTTCTCACACACCTTCCGTACCTCAGGATCAACATCAGTCTTGCTTCCGCCGCCGCGCAGCCTTTCAATCTCCATGCGCAGTACGGCATGTGTCTCCGGTGTGATGGGAAAACGGAGACTGGAGAAGATACCGAGGATCGCCAGAATTACGGGTGTTCCGACAAAAAGGATCCGGAGCCAGCTGATGGTGGAAGCAGGCTGGAGCATCTCCACATTGGCGGGGTGGGCCTTATATCCGATAAGAGTAAGAAGCAGTCCAAGCAGAGGCAGTACGAAGGCTCCCTGAATGAGTTTCCGGATAAGGGTCATGGCTCCGGCATAGGTTCCCGCCCGATGTTCGGCAGTAATTAATTCATCGACATCGGCGACAAAAGGAAGAAGCTGATAAGGAATTACCACTCCGGCGGACATTCCAAGACCGATAAAGAAACAGTTTACCGCAAGAAGAAGATTTCCGCCCTCAGGCGTCTGCAGGGCCATCATTCCTATTGCGGCAGCCCAGAGTACAAGTCCGCTTCGATAGGAAAAAGCGTGTCCCTTGAGATTGGCCATGCGAACATAAACCGGCAGCGCGATCATCTGGGTAATCAGGATTATCCCCAGTCCGACTGTTACAAAACCGGGCTTGCGGAGATAATCAATCATATAAAATTTCAGCCATGCCATAAGAACATCCATGGCGGCATAGGCGCAGATGTACATCGCTATATGGATCCTGAATGAACGGTTACGGTAGATTGATCCGAAATTCCTGAAAATAGAATAATCATCAGCGAGAGGCTTCCGTGCCACAGGAAGCTCCCAGGTGCCGAGAAAGACAAAAAGATATGGGACTGCAAAGAAGATTCCGAAAACCAGGCCCATAATGAGATGCCCCTGTTCCTGGGACGGGAAGGCATCGATAAGCGGCTGAGCAGCAACTCCGCCAATAAGCGTCGCAGCCATGGAGAAGATCATTCTTGTTCCGGTAAGCCGGTTCCGTTTTTTAAAATCCAGGGTCATCTCTGCACTCAGGGCGGAATAGGGAACCAGGACCATTGTGGAACAGCTGTAGAAGAACAGATAAGCGAAAAAATAGTAGATAAAAATGGCAAGCTGGCTCTGGAACGGGACGGGGACCCAGATAAGCGTGAAGGTTACGGCAATCGGTACTATTCCGATAAGGAAAAAGAGCCGGCGTCTGCCGAAACGGCTCTTTGTGTT
>NPID01002402.1_pt4 | contig 26470 bp, 20 predicted proteins | sample 8637491 | NCBI WGS metagenome assembly NPID01 (sample SAMN07420843, study PRJNA396082) | bioreactor metagenome | isolation source: sample BA6 brine-fed electro-methanogenic bioreactor BA | place: Japan: Kochi | collected 2016-06-14 | reverse complement strand
AAGGGCGTCCTTCGGGGCGCCCTTTCTGCTTCACCGGGCTTTCACTATTGTCCTCTGCGTACACCAACGGAAGGCACAGTATGAGAATAGCCGTTCTCGGCGCAGGTATGGTGGGAAGGGCAGTTGCCGCGGACCTGTCCGGCTCCCACAGCGTTGTATCCGCCGACATCGACCCCGCCGCCCTTGAGCGCCTGGGTTCCCTTTATGGCATAGACACCGTCACAGCGCACCTCCGGAGTGGAGAGGCCGTGGCCCGTGTGATACGGGAGGCGGACATGGTGGTGAACGCCGTTCCCGGCTTCATGGGCTACGGGACCCTGGAAAGGATCATCCAGGAGGGGAAGGATGTGGTGGACATAGCCTTCTTCCCGGAGGACTCACAGCCCCTGGACGCCCTGGCAAGGGAGAAGGGGGTCGTGGCGGTAACGGACATGGGCGTGGCCCCTGGGATGTGCAATGTGCTCCTCGGCCGCCACAACGCCTTCATGAAGGTCGACAGTTATCTGTGCCTGGTTGGGGGGCTGCCCTTCGAGAGGGTATGGCCCTGGGAGTACAGGGCCCCCTTCTCCCCCTGCGATGTGATAGAGGAGTATGTGCGCCCGGCCAGGTACAGGGAGAACGGCGCACAGGTGGTCCGCCCTGCCCTCTCCGACCCTGAGCTGGTGGAGTTTCCCGGTGTGGGAACCCTCGAGGCCTGGAACAGCGACGGCCTGCGGTCGCTCCTTCGAACGATGCCGGGCATTCCCCATATGAAGGAGAAAACGCTCAGGTGGCCCGGACACATAGAAAAGGCCCGCATACTGAGGGAATCCGGGTTCTTCAGCAGGGAGCCGGTAGAGGTGAACGGAGTCATGGTCTCGCCTCTTCAGGTCACCGAAAAGGTACTTTTCACCGAGAGGAACTGGAAGCTCAGGGCGGGAGAGCAGGAGTTCACCGTGATGCGGGTGGAGGTGTCAGGTGTGGAGGACGGGCGCGGGGTGAAGTACCTCTGGAGCCTCTACGACGAATACTGCCCTGCGACGAAGACCTCATCAATGGCCAGGACCACAGGCTACGCATGCACCGCCGCGGTTAACGCAGTTGCCGCAGAGCTCTACTCGACCCCCGGCCTCAGCCCCGCCGAGTTCCTGGGTTCCAACGAGGAGTGTTTCCGCTTCATGCTGAACTATCTTGCGGAAAGGAAGGTCCTCTACCGGAAGGAGAGGCTTGCCTGAGAGCCTTGAGGAAAAGGAGCTTCTCAGCGCGATAGGCGCGTTGGAGACCAGGCGCGGGGTGCTTGGCGACGCGGTTGTGGACACATCAATAGCCGCCCTCAGGCAGAAGCTCCAGCAGCTCCAGGCCGAGAGGGGTAAGCACACAGCCTCCAGGCAGAGGAAGCAGGCTACCGTCCTCTTCGCCGATGTATCCGGTTTTACCTCCATCTGCAGCGGAAACGACGCTGAAACGGTTACAGATGCCATCAATTCCCTATGGGAAGCCCTCGACTCCATCATCATTTCCCGGGGGGGAACCGTGGACAAGCACATTGGTGACTGCGTGATGGCGGTATGGGGAACAAGGGGCGTCCGGGAGGACGACGCGGTAAGGGCGGTGGATGCCGCTCTGGCCATGCAGGAGACCGCCCCGGCCATAAGCGGCGGCTCCGGGGGCCTGATCCCTCCCTTCAGGATAAGGATAGGCATTCACACCGGCCCGGTGTTCCTCAGCGATGTGGGAACCACAGGGGAGTACACCGCCATGGGCGACACGGTGAACATGGCCAGCAGGCTTCAGAACCTGGCTCCTCTGGGCGGCGTGCGAATCACCAGGGAGACCTGGAAGCATGTTAAGAACAGGTTCCTGTTCTCGCCTATGGAGGCGGTGAAAGTCAAGGGCATCGACCGGGAGGTTACCACCTGTCTGGTGGAGGCAAGGAAACCCGGCGGGTGCCTGGGGCTGGACACCTCGGTGCTGGGCGTTCAGACCGGCATGGCGGGAAGGCGGGAGGAGCTGGAGACCCTTCTGAACCACTTCCGGGCAGTGTCCCGCAGCGGCGGTTACAGGATGGACACCATCATCGGGGAGGCCGGGATAGGCAAGTCCAGACTTCTCCACGAGTTCAGAACCAGGGTGGAAACCGAACCGGGAAGGGTGGTGTTCTTCAACGCCAGGTGTACCCCGGGAATGGAGGACACTCCCTGCGGAGTTTTCAGGGACATACTGAGGATTTCCGCCGGTGTGCTGGAGAACGACAGTTCCCGGGCTGCCATGGAGAAGCTGCTGGGATTCATGGGAGGATATGTCCCCAGGGAGGAGGCAGCCAGGGCTTGCTTCTACGCAGGTTTCAACACCTCTCCCGCGGGGTTCGCCCACACAGACAGGGATGCCATCCCCGGCAGGGAAGCCCTGGCCGGATTCTTCAGGGCCGTAGCGGAAAGGGAAACGGTCCTCCTTTACCTCGAGGACCTTCACTGGGCCGATTCCGTATCTCTGGACCTTGTGGGCGAGATCGCTTCCTCGAAGGGAAAAGGCTCGCTGTTCGCCCTCTGTCTTGCAAGGCCTCCCCTGCTTCTCTCGAGGCCAAACTGGGGGAAGGGCGTTCCGGGAACCACCCTGAGGCTCTCACCCCTTTCCCCTTCGGAGCTTGAGGGTCTGGTGAGGAGCATCCTCCGCGGTGTTGGCTCCCTTCCAGACTCGCTGGTGGGAATGATAGTGGATAATTCAGACGGGAATCCGTTCTACGCGGAGGAACTGCTGAAGATGCTTGCGGAGGAGGGGGTGATAGACCTTCAGAAGGGCGTTGTGAACACCGGTTCGCCTGCTCTGAGAGGTGTTCCCACGACCCTTGCCGGTGTCCTTCAGGCCCGTCTGGATTCCCTTTCAGAGGATGAACGGCGTGTTCTTCAGGCGGCTTCCGTGGTGGGAAGGGTGTTCTGGGACCTTACCGTGGGGGAGATCTGCGGAACCGGAGCCGGAGAGGCGATCACCGGCTTCCTCTCCCGGGCGGAGCACAGGGAACTCATAAGAAGGCTGGAGCGCTCCGCATTCGCCGGATCCGGTGAGTACCTGTTCAAGCACGCAATCCTCAGGGACGTAACCTATGAAACCGTACTGCTTCGGGTAAGGAAGAAGTACCACAGGCTCGCCGCAAGGTGGCTGATGGAGAACGCCGGTGACAGAACCGTGGAGTTCCAGGGCGCCATAGCCGTTCACTTCGAGCTGGGAGAGGACTGGCCGGAGGCTGTAAAATGGCTCAGTGAAGCCGGCGACTCCGCGGTGGTCACCAGCGGCTATACCCAGGCTGTCTCCCTCTACACCCGGGCCCTATCCGTTCCCGGGGAGTTTCTGGGCAACTCCCGCAGGGCCCGCCTGCTTCTGAAGCGGGGAGCGGCCCTGGAAAAGCTCTCCCGCTATCCCGAGGCGATGGATGATCTGGAGCAAGTGCTGGAACTTGCAGACGAGCAGGGCGACCCGGGGCTCTCCGCCGAGGCCCTTTCCACCATGGCCTGGATAGCCACGGTCACCGGCCACCGCGACAGCGCCAGGGAATACGCATTCAGGGCCAGGGACTTCGCGGAGGAATCCGGAGAGATGGACCTGCTGGCAAGGGTGACCATGAGAATGGCGGACTACGAGGAGGACCAGACCTACGGGAAGGTGCTCTCCTACTTCTCCCGGGCGCTGGACATCTATACCTCCACAGGTAACGAGAATGGGGCCGCCACGGCACTCCTCAACATGGGCAACGTGGCCCTGGCGTTCAGGCTGCCCCGGGAAGCCGGCGGTTTCTACCGTCGGAGCATGGAGAAGTACGAAGCCCTGGGAAGCCGCTGGGGAATAGCGAACTGTCTGGGGAACCTGGGCTGCGTGGCCTCCGCCCTGGGTGACACCGGGGAGGCGGTGGAGAACTACGGGAAAAGCATGGAAATGTCCCTGAGCATAGGCGACAGGGAGGGGGTTGCCATCTGCAGCCTGAACCTGGGTGATGCCTGTCTCGAACAGGGATCGCCGGAAAAAGCCCTGCTCCACCACGGGCTCGCTGTGAGAACGGCGGATTCAGCCGGGATACGCCCGCTACTCCTGGCGGCGCTCAGGGGACGGGCACAGGCCCACCTGATGCTGGGGGACAGGGCAAGGGCTGCGGTGATCCTCCGGTCCATAACCAATGATCCTGCAATGGCACCCGGGGAGGGGGAACGCATCGAAGGGCTTCTTCAGGGGCTGGATACCCTCCCCGAACCGACGGCAATCGATGAGATCGTGAAGAGGGAAGCTGAGGAGTGACCGCCCCTGAGGTGACCAGGGTCCAGGCAAGGAAGCTGCTGAAGAAGGAGAAGCAGCCGGGCCTCTTCGGAGGCAGGTATAGATTCAGCCCGTACATGGCATGCGGCCACGGCTGCATTTACTGTGACGGCAGGTTCGAGAAATACCATGTTCAGGGGGATTTCGACCATGACATAGTGGCCCGGGTCAACACCCCCGACCTGCTGGCGGATGAACTTCCCCGTCTCCGTGAACCCGGTCCCGTGTGTATCAGCTCCGGTGTGAGCGATCCGTATCAGCCGGTGGAGGAGGAGCTTCTTCTCACCAGGAGGTCAGCGGAGGTCCTTGCCGAAGGCGACAGGCCGGTGGTGATACACACCAAGTCATCCCTCCTCCTCAGGGACATCGATATCTGGGAAAGGCTCAACCGCAGGGCTCCGGTAACGGTGATGGTATCCCTGACCATCACGGACGAAACGGTTCGGAAGTGGCTGGAGCCCGGCGCTTCCACTGTGGAGCAGAGGCTGAAGCTCCTTTCGGAATGTTCGTCCAGGGGGATTGGCACCGGAGTACTTGCCATGCCCTTCGTGCCATTCCTCACCGATGGGGAGGAACAGCTTTCCCTGCTGCTGGGAAGGATCATGGCCTCCGGAGCGGACTTCGCGATGCCGGGGCTGCTCACCCTGAAGGAAGGCAGACAGAAGGGCTTTTTCTTCAGCTCGCTTAGGAAGGCTCGGCCCGACCTGGTGGAACCGCTCCTGAAGCTCTACTCCGATGCTGACAGATGGGGAAGCCCTCCCGGAGAATACTCGGCGGGTTTCCATGAGAAGGTGGAAAGGGTCTGGGGGGCCCGGGGGGCCGACACCATGATACCACACAGGCTCTACAAGGGGCAGTTCACCCTCTACGACGAGTTCGCCATACTTCTCGGCGACATGCAGACCCTCTACCGAAGGAAAGGGGTTAAGGTTGGAAAGCTGCGTACCGGCTCCCGCCGGTTCCAGGAGTGGGTCGAGGCCAGAAGGAGGCATACCGCAAGGAGAAGGAATCTTTCATACTCGATGATAGACGATTATCTCAGGGTCATGACCCGGTCCGGTGAACTGGGAGAACTCCTGAAGAACCGCAAGCTTGGAGACTTCCTGAGGGAAGTGGAAGCCGGAGGGGTATTCGACTACCTGACACTGGGACTTGAAGGAAGGGGACAGAATGACGGGTAAAGGAAAACTGTCTGTCGTAACGCTGCTGACCGCCCTTACTCTTTCCTGCGGAACATCCGCGGTGCGTCCCCAGGACGGCACCGAGGTCTGGAACCTGGTCTCTGGCGGAGAGGAGAGAATGGTCCTTGTGCATCCCCCTGCCACAGCCGGGGAAGACCTTCCTGTGCTGCTGATCTTCCATGGCGGCTACGGCACCGCAGCCGGCGCCGAGAGCAGCTACGGAATGAGCTTCCTGGCGGACGACATGGGTTTCGTCGCAGTTTATCCCCAGGGTCTCGACAGGCACTGGAACGACGGGCGGATCGATCCTGGCGACCTGAGCGACGTGGTCTTCGTAGAAGCGGTGCTGGATTCCCTGGCGTCCCGTTTTCCGGTGGACGGGGAAAGGATATACGCCACCGGCATGTCCAACGGAGGCATCTTCTGCCACTTCCTGGCACACACACTTCCCGGGACCTTCGCAGGGATAGCCCCGGTATGCGGAGGTATAGCCGATCCCGGCTTTGACTGGTTCGATCCGGCGGAGCCCCTGGACGTTCTGATCATCCAGGGCACCGATGACCCGCTTGTTCCCTATTCCGGAGGCGAGATAGGCTTCCGGGGGGGGAGGGGCTCCGTTCTCGGAACTCCTGAGGCAGTTCGGATCTGGCGGGGGGTCAACGGGTGCCTCGACGACAACCCCACCACGGTGAACCTGCCCCAGGCATCCCCGGAGGACCGCTGTAACGCGGTTTACTACCTTTATCACGGCATACGGGACGTGGGTCTCGTGAACATCGAGGGTGGCGGCCATGTGTGGCCAGGCGGGGAGCAGTACCTGCCGGTCCGGGTCATCGGGTGGGCCTGCGGCGATTTCCAGGCGGGGCCGTTCATCTNNCTGGCCCGGCGGGGAGCAGTACCTGCCCATATCAGTTATAGGAAGGGCATGCGGGGACTTCCAGGGGGGACCCTTCATCTGGCGTTTCTTCCGGGAAGCCCACGAGAGGAAGGCAGAATCCCCCGGGGGGCCTGAAAGGTCATCCACCGGGTCAATGGACACGGGAGGCAGGACATGAGAGCGGTGTCTCTCTTTTCCGCAATGATACTTCTCTTCGCATCCTGCGGAGGGGAGGGGCCCTCCTCGGTAACCGCGGAGGAAACCGGGGTGTTTAACGCTGAAACGCTTACAGACGGGAATTACGGAGGCTACAGGTACCATGAGTACCAGCTCACCGCAGGGGCACTGGATGTGGTTAAGGTGTCCATCGAGGCCGAAGGGTTCCAGCCGATCCTCAACCTTTACGAGGGATCCACAGGGGCCCACCTGGCGGAATGGGACAGCGGGTACTCGGACGACCCCTGCCTGGAGTACAGGATCGCCTCTCCAGGGGAGTACTTCGTAAGGGTGCATAACCCCGGCGACGGCGACGGCTCCTACACCCTCTTCATAACCCTGGAGAAACGGAGTTAACTCCTTTTCCCAAGCTTCGAGAGGGCCTCTGAAAGGCTGGAGAAGGAGAAAGGCTTCTGGAGGAAGGCCGCCGGCTTCACATCCTGGAACCTGCTCTCGAAATCCTCCCTGGTGAACCCGCTGGTTATCACCACGGGCACATCGTCCCTGATCCCTCTTATCTCCCTGGCGGCCCTTTCCCCTGACAGCACCGGCATGCTCAGGTCCAGCATCACCAGTTCTGCATCGGGGAACTCGGCGAACCTGGCTACAGCCTCGGCACCGTTGGAAGCGGTGATCACCTGGTAGCCCAGACGTTCCAGCATCAGCCTGGTTATTCCCAGTACTGCCTCTTCATCGTCGGCCAGAATTGCCCTGGGGCATGCTTCATCCATGGGTTGAACCTTCCATCCTGTTGCCTTCCTGTACGATAATGGGCCCAAAACAGGTCCTCGTCAATGGAGTCCCACGATCTCGCGGGGCAATTCCCACGTCAGTATTGACAAAATAGAATATGAAAATTATATATTAGCAAAATGAAAGTGACACATAGGAAAGAAAGGAGAACAAAATGAGATACCTGATCATCTCGGCGCTGTTCCTTTCGCTTGCGGTTGCAGGCGGCGGTTCATCTTCCCCCTCCATCAGCCATGCAAGCCACTGCCTTGACTGCTCCGCAATGGAAAGCTGAGGATCGGCAGCACAAAGAAGAAGGCGCCGCAGGATCGTGTAATGCGGCGCCTTCTTCTTATGGAGAGTCCTTGTCTACTCCGGGAAGTCCCCCCTGGGCTTCGAGGCGGCCAGCAGGTCACCCGCTATTGGAAGCAGAACCAGCAGCAGCCACCCGAACAGGAACTCCTGGCTCCTGAGGCCGAAGGAACCGTAGGGCACTGCCCTGCATGTTATCTCGTCGAAGAGCATCCAGATTATGCCCATGGGGATCAGCCACCTTACACAGATGTTCCACCACCTGCCGAGTCTGAAGGCCGAGTTCCTGGAGATGTACTTCCTCTGATCCTCGGCACCTATGGACCAGCCTATCATCAGGGTTTCCACGAGGACCACGATGGTGAGTCCGAAACTGTTCATGAAGTGATCGGCTATGTCCAGTATGTAGAGCCCGGCTCCGCTGAGCATGGGAAGCCCCAGCAGGAAAGCCAGGCCGCCCACAGTGAGGTTTGCCCTCTTGTGGGAGAAGTTCCACTTGTCCTTCACCGCAGCGGTGGCCGCCTCGAGAAGACTGAAAGCGGAGTCAACCGCGAGGGTGAGGAGCATCAGGAAGAAGAGCACCCCGAAGACCCTTGCCCCGGGCAGGTTGCCGATGATATGCGGGTAGGCCACGAAGGCCAGCCCGGGCCCCGACTGGGCCACCTCGGTGATGTGAACGCCCATCCTGGTGGCCTGATAGCCCAGGGCGCTGAACACCGCCAGGCCGCCGCAGAAGGCGGTGAGTGCGTCGGCGACTCCTATGAGGATCGCGTAGCCGGCGAGGTTGGTCTTCCTGGGAAGGAAGCTGCCGTAGGCTATCATGATGGCGAAACCCACACTGAGACTGAAGAACACCTGGGAAATGGCGGCCAGCCAGATATCGGCGGAGAAAAGCCTGTTCCACTCGGGGGTAAGATAGAATGATATCCCGGCTCCGGCTCCCGGGAGTGTGAGCCCCCTTATAATGAAGAGGATAAGAAGGCCCCAGGGTATGAAAACGGTGTAATAGACCACCTTGCTCACGGTTTTGGTGCCCTTCCAGACCGAGGCAACTATCCAGACCCAGGAAATGATGAAACCCAGAAGGAGAGGCCAGCGGAAGGTGCCCATGTCCCAGGGTTCGCTGGTAAGACCCAGGAAGTCGTTGTAGAAGAAGTCCCCGGGTGATGACATGAAGGTATCGGCGTTGGCCAGGGAGGACATGGCGTACAGGTGGCCCTGCCATGCCACCAGGAAGGTGCCGCTCTCCTGCACCAGCCCGTGGGTTCCGTCAACGGGATCGGTGAACTCCATCTCCAGATACTCCGGTGGGACCGGGGTGAGCACTTCCATGTCGGCAAGATCGGTGGCTCCCACGGAATACTCCACATTTGCGTACTCCCCGCGGTCGCTCTGCCAGCCCAGGGTTGCCGCTTCCCATGTGTAGTTCACGCTCCATGACATGATGATGGCGTAGTAGGTGACGATGATGAACCCGACCCCCACGGCGAACCAGCCGAACCACTGCATCCTGGGTCTCAGGACCGCGAAGGCTCCCGGGGCTGACTGCCTGGTCTTGTGCCCCATGCTGAACTCAAGCATGAGCAGGGGAATGCCCGCTACGAAAAGGCAGATGAAGTATGCCACCAGGAACGCCCCTCCGCCGTTGGCGAAGGTTATGTATGGGAACCTCCATATGTTGCCCAGACCGATGGCGGAACCGATGGCCGCCAGAATGAAGGCCGTTTTGCTGTTCCACATTTCCCTCGAAGCCACAGTACCCCTCCTCACTGTGTTAGTGACCAGCTCAAATTAGATGAATCGCCGGCCCCGGGTCAAGTGCTCGGGGGGCATGAACATCCACTTGACGGGGCCGTAGCGGGGCCCTAGAATAAAAGCAAATGATATTTTACCGATAAAATTTTTTAAAAATTTTCTCAAAGGAGGGAAGAATGATGACCATGCTGATCCTTACAGTGGCGCTCACCGGCTTCGGCCCGTGGGTATCGGTGGGGCCCGAGGGGGGTGATGTGGACGCTCCTGTGCAGTCTCCTTCAAATCCCCTGGAGCTTTGGGCCCTTTCCGGCAGCAATCCCACGCAGGTCGTGCACTCAGACGACGGCGGTGCAACATGGGAACCCATTTCCTCCTTCACGGGCAGCACCGTATACGACATGACCATTTGCCCCGACGGAAGACTGGTTGCCGGGGGCAGCAGCCGGGTGTGGACCTCCACCGATGGCGGATACACCTGGAACAGCAGCTACTCCTCCAACACCATTTTCTATGACGTGGAGGCCCACCCTGTCAGTTCTTCCCATGTCTACGCAGGGGGATACGCGTACGACGGCGCCTGGAAGATAGCCTTCATGCACTCCACCGACGGCGGGGCAACCTTTTCGGTTACCCACATTCCCCTGTCCGGAACCTATGACTTCAGTTACGGCAGGTGCATCGCCGTGTCCCAGAGCAGCCCCTCGAACATCATCGTAGGGGGCTACGGATATTCATCCACCGACGCCACCTACCAGCCTCTGCTCATGATCTCCACCGACGGCGGAGTCAACTTCACCGATATCACTCCGCCTGAGGCATCGGCCCAGTACTACATGTACGGAGCAGCCTTCCATCCCTCGGATCCGAACACGATCCTGGCCGGTTCGCTGTACAGCATGTACCGCTCCACCAACGGAGGGGCCAGCTGGACGAACGTGGCCGCCAGCCAGACCTACAACTACGGGATAAGGTTCAGCCAGGCGGATGACGACCTTGTGATGGCGGCGGGTATGAACAGGATCTACCGTTCCACCAACGGCGGAGTTACCTGGTCGCAGGTCTACACACCGTTCTCCGGTCTCTCGGGGATTCAGTGGGTGATACCTGACTGGAGCTCTGCTTCCAACGCCTTCGCCTCCAGCTCCGGAGGCTTCCACAGCTCCTCCGACGGCGGAGTGAACTGGTCCCAGTCGAACGAAGGGCTGCTTGTGGGCCGAGTGCTGGCCATGGAGGAGTCCCAGGGCTGGGTATTCATGAACATGCTTGACATGGGGCTGTTCAAGACCCCGTCAACCGGATCGGTTAACTGGGAGGAGGTGACCACACCCCTCTCATGCGGTGACTTCTGCTCCATCAAGTCCGACGGCGCTGGAACGCTCCTTGCCCTCGAGGGAAGCGGTTGAGGCAACTCAGAGCTCTACAGGAGCACAGACGGAGGTTCCGTCTGGACAATGGCAGACAGCTACTACGGAGACGGCTACGGACTGATTCACGCAGGGGGCTCCACCTTCTGGAGCTGCGGATACAAGTACACATCTCCCAACTACATGGCGGTGGTTTCCAAGTCCATCGACGGTGGCGCAAGCTGGACGAGGCATACCCTCTACTCCGGGTCCCAGTACGGTTATGTCAGAGCGGTGGCGGTTGACCCCGCCAATTCGAACAACGTGTGGGCCCTGGGCTACGACAACAGCCAGTACAGGCTCCATTCGACAACCAACGGCGGAGGCAGCTGGTCAACCTCAACACCCGGCGGTTATACCGGAACACCGTATGACCTCAGGGTAGATCCAGACAACCCCTCCCATCTGGCGGCGGCCTCCTCCAGCGGCCTCTACCACTCCACCAACGGCGGAACGAACTGGACGAAGGTAACATCCAGTTTCGGAACGGCCTGGAGCCTGTATCAGTCAGATATGCTGGGCGGGCTGGTCATCTCCACCAATGCCGGTGTATGGATATGGGAAGACTGGCAGGGCACACCGGTTCACTTCGGTGAAGACCCCGGTGTACCTGCTGTTCAGTGCGTTCTGGACACAGGCGACGAACACATCTTAGCCGGCACCTCAGGAGCCTCTGTGTGGAGGTCCTACTGCGGCACAGGCATTCAGTGGGGATCCCATGCTCAGGTTGATGCGGAAGCACAGGTGACCATAAGCCCCAACCCGGTCTCATCTCCCTCTGCTTCACTGGGCTTCAACCTTGCATATCCCGGTCCCGTAACCGTGGAGATACTGGATCTGGCCGGAAGAAGGGTGCGAACCCTCTGCAGCGGTGAAATGGAGGCCGGCAGCCATCAGCTCACCATTCAGACCGATGAGCTGGTGCCCGGCGTTTACTTCGCCGTGGTCAGGACCGAAGCGGATGCGGTTACAGGAAGGTTCGTTCTGGCGGACTAGCGCGGCAGTTTCGGGAAACCTTGTTTCCACAGGCTTCAGCCTGTATCGTATGGCAAGGTTTCCCGCACTTCAAGTGACTGGAGGGTAATTTGAAAGCCATTCTCCTTCTGCCTGCGCTATGCGGTCTGTGCATTGCCGCGAATGTGTTCATCTTCAACTACGACCAGGTCGACCTTATCTACGACCCGGTGGTGGGCGACTCCATCGATACTGGCTACTGGGTGGAGCAGACCCTTCTGGCCCTTGGTGACACCGTGGACTCCGGCACCTCCCTTCCCGGTGACATCAGCCCCTACGACGCCGTCTTCATGATGATGGGAATGTACACCTGTTGAGGCGACAACAACACGATCGCACCGGCGGTGCGTACGCAGCTCATCGGCTACCTGGAAGCGGGGGGTTCCGTTTACTTCGAGGGTAACGACATCGGCTACAGCAACAACAGCTACGACATCTGGCCGTACACCGGGCTCACCTACGCGGGAGACGGCTCTCCGGCAAGCACCGGGAACGTACAGAGCCTTACCGGTTCAGGCATGTGCTCCGGAATGACCTTCGGCTATCCCTACAAATCCGAGGCCGACGGTTATGTGGATTTCTTCACCCCCAACGGGGGAGCCATCGTTTTCCAGAGCCAGGAAGGCAACGGGAGGGTGGGGTGCTATTCGGGCCCCACGAACAACTACAGGACCATCACCTCAGCGGTGTTCTTCAGCGTCTTCCAGGAGAGCGGGACGACCAGGCAGGAACTGATGGCCGAGTACATGACGTTCCTCACCGGCGGTACTGGAACCGCCGAGGAGTCTGCCGCAGGCTTCTCACCGGCCTCGGTTTCCATAACGAATCCCTGCATGGGAGATATATCCCTCTCCATCAGCCTGCCCGAGCCTTCATTGTGCCGGCTTGATGTTTACAACATTGCAGGAAGGATGGCTGGAACGGTGGTCAACTCCACCCTTCCGTCCGGGATCAGCCTTCTGTCCTTCCCGGGGACGAACCTCTCCCCGGGGACATACTTCATAGTCGGCGAAGCAGGCGACCTGAGGGTTTCCCGGCGAACGGTACTGGTAAGATAGGCATGAAGGGGCGCTCACCCGGGCGCCCCTACCTCCCCGGTCCGAAGGAATAGTCGCTTCCGTAGGAGAAGGTCCATCTGAGATCCCCCTGGTCGTTCCATCCCGGGCCCAGGCTTGCCGTGCCTCCCGGGATGTTCACCCTGGCCGTGATACCCGTTCCCCAGTGAAGCTTCCCTTCATCATAGTCCGAAAACGTGTCGAAGCTCCATGAGCCGGCCAGCTCTGCCTGAAGGAACACAGGTCCCAGGGCCTTTCTTGAGAGTGAGGCCCCTCCGGCAACCCTCTCCCTTGAGGGAAGGGTGTTCCATCTGTAGCCCGGGATACCCCTGGAAGCAGTAAGCCGGGATTCCTGCCAGGAGTAGTTGTCTCCCCAGAGGAGGCTTCCCCAGGTGTAGAGCCCTCCCTGGAGTCCGGCGGGAAGGCCGCTTATCCTGGAAATGTCCCATTCCAGAGAACAGTGCCGGGAACGGGGAGCGGGGCACCAGCCTCCTGTGAGGTAGAATCTGGTCCCCGGGGAAACGGAGGTGGGATCGGTGCGGGTATCGGTAAGGGCGGAAACGGAGAGAAGGGGGAATGACTGGGTGAGGGCGGTTCCGGCATAGTCCCTTCCATACACCCCGGCTGCAAGTTCCATCATGCCGAACCAGGATACGGGGCGTCCCAGCATCAGCTGGGCTGTATGGTCCGTCCATGTGCGAAGACTGCTTCCTCCGTTCCCGTCGGTCTCCCAGCCCTTTATCTGGCTGATCCCCGCCGAGAGGGCAAAGTACCTTTCCCGCTCCCTGGTGTTGGTGTAGCTGGAAAGCTCCGCGAAGGCGTAGCCGTTGCCGCCTCCGGTGTTCACTATGCTTCTGATACCCCTGTTGAAGGTGTTGGCATGTTCAACCGTTATCCTTGCGTCCATTCCGAAGTCGTTGTTGTAGGAGAGACCGAGCCCAACCGTGCCGGGATCCCGCTCGGTGAGTTCGTAGGCAAGGTCTGCGGTGCCCCGCTCCCTTCCAGGAAGCATGGAGAACCGCACCATGCTGAAAAGGCCGGAGGCGTAAAGGTTCTCAGCGGCTTCCATGGCGGACCGGGTGCTCAGGGTGTCTCCGGGGGACAGTGTGAGCCAGCGGTCTATGGCAAGCAATGAAACATCCTCATTGCCGGCGAAGTGAACGTTCCCCAGTACGAACTCAGGCGGGGTCCACCCGGTTCTTTCCTGGGCACCTGTGGGAAGCCCCTCTTGTGCCGCTATCCACTCCATTCCCTGGCTGTAGCCCCAGGCTATCAGCGAATCGGTCTCGTCGAAACTCCATACCTGAGCGCCATGCAGGTCGGGGGTGAAGAGCCAGTCGGGTTCCATGTAGTACTGTTCGTTAACCCTGCTTGAAAGGGCGGAGAAGGTCATGCCGGTAACCGTGAAGAGGGACGGGGCCTCGGGGTACTCGACAGGGTTTGCATTCCCCACATCCACAGCAAGGACCGGCATTCCCGGCCAGACCTTCCTTGCCACATCCACAGGCATGTTATCGAACATCCCTCCGTCCACAAGCAGCAGCGAATCGGCCTGAACCGGAGGGAAAACGCCGGGTATGGCCATGCTGGCAAGCTGGTATTTCCAGAGATAGCCCTTGTGGAAGAATACCCTGTCACGGCTGATAAGGTCGGAAGCCACCACTCGAAGGGGAACTCGCAGGGAATCGAAGGAGAATCCCTTCAGCACCTGGGCCGGCCCGGTCATCCCGGAGAGGAGGAAGCCTACACGCATGTTGGTAACCGCGCTCTGTGGAAGTGTCGGAGTAAGCCCTCTGAGGTTAAGGCTTATCAGGTCCTGCCTTCCCCTGATCCTGTCCGGCAGGAATGTGAGCCTGGGCTCCGGAGCTGAGCTGAAGAGATGATTCCAGTTCATGCCCGATGTGAGACTGTCCAGCTGGGCGGCGGAATAACCGCAGGAGTAGAGCCCGGCCATCAGAGCGCCCATGCTCGTCCCCGCTATGGCGGATACCCTGATGTCGTTTTCCTCAAGCGCCTTCAGGAATCCTATGTGGGCCAGCCCCCTGGCCCCTCCCCCGGCAAGCACAAGGGCGACACCCGGGGGATACGGCCCCTGGGGACTCTTTCCCGGGGAAGGGGAAGCGCAGATCGCCAATAGGATCGCGAGAATGGTCCTCACTGGGGTATCACCGCCAGTATCACCGCGGGAACATCGCCAATGTTCTGGAAGTGGTGAAGCTCTTCCCCATGGACCACAGCCGCACCGCCGGGGGAGAGGTGATCCAGTTCCCCTTCTCCGTGGCTCAGCGCCGCCCGCCCGGAGTGGAGGAAATAGAAAACCGAGCCCTTCCATGCGTTCCTTGCGGTGCGGCCGCCGGGGGCCAGGGTTATCCTTCGAACGGTGAACCTGCTGCAGCCGGAGGCGGGGCCGGCAAGCAGGGCCTCCCTCAGGCCGGCGGCTCCTGACTGCTGTACACGGCTTTCCCTGGGGTTTTTCACAACCACCGCCAAAGTCCCCTCCTTTACCCGGCATGATATTGATGCTATCTTCAGCCTGTCAGTTGTATATATATATGAAGCAGGCCCATCGGTCTTACCGATGATATAAGAAAGAAACCAGTCTGGAGGAAAGATGAGAACTGTATTTCTGCTCCTTGCAGCAGCTGCATGTGCATCCTTCGCTTCGGGGCTCACCCTTGTTGAGTCCTCCCAGGAGGGTATCACCATCGAGCTGAATTCCGGCGAGCCGGTGTTCGGCACCGAGGTGATACGCGGAGCGCAGTATACCACCGTAACCATGAACGACGCCGAGAACCTTGCGGAAGCCGGTCTTCCCAGGGTCCCCGTTTACAGGACATGGATCGAGATCCCAATAGGAGCCACCGTGGAAGCAACGGTGAACGAGCTCCGCGTGGAGGAGATAAACCACGACGGCAGCCCCCTAGTGCCCGCTGTACTCAGCGCTTCCAAGGATCAGCCCAGGGACGCCTTCACCGTGGTTCACGACCCCGGTATCTACACCCTGGGCAACCCCTTCCCCGAGAGCCGGGTCAGGGTCATCTACGCCGGAGGCATGCGGGGCAGGAACCTGGCCCTGGTGGAGGTAATGCCCCTTCGCTGGAACCCCGGCGATAACAGCTACTCCCTCCTGGTCGGAGCCTCCATCGAGCTGAGCTTCCAGGGCGGAGACATCGCCCGAAGCTACGAGCAGGCGGCTTCCATGGCCTGCACCGATTACGAGAGGATCCTCCAGAGCACCCTCATGAACTACGGCACCTTCGAGGGCGGCCTGGACACCCCTCCCGCCCCTTACCTCATAGTGGGTCACAGCGATTTCGTAGACACGGCTATGGATGCCTTCGTGGCCCACAAGCAGGCCCTGGGCTTCACCGTGGACATGGTCGACCTCAGCGTAACCGGCTCCACCGCCGACGAGATCAGAGCCTACATACAGAACGCCATCACTGGCGGGACCGTCTATGTTCTCCTCGTTGGGGACACGGCGTTCCTTCCCGGCGGCACAGCCACCACCTACGGCGATGTGACCGACCTTTACTACGCCTGTCTCGACGACGGCGGCTGGATACCCGACGCCTTCCTCGGCCGTTTCAGCGTTCAGACCACCGGCCANNCCAGAGGGTGATCGACTACGAGAACAGCGTTGGAGTGCAGAGCTGGGTCCAGGGGGCCCTTTTCATCGCTTCAAGCGATAATTACAGCATCTCCGAGGGAACCCACAACTACTGCATAGAGACCTATCTGGATCCCAGGGGCTACAACTCCACCACGGTCTATCCCCACAGCGGCGGTACCGCTTCCCAGGCGGTTGCGGCCATCAACGCCGGAACATCCATGGTGACATTCAGCGGTCACGGGTCGCAGACCAGCTGGGGAGACATGAGCTTCGGTTCCAGTGACTTCAACCAGCTCACCAACGACGGCATGTTCCCAGGCGTCCTCAGCCATGCCTGCCTTACTGGAGCTTACAGCACCGGCACCTGCTGGGGAGAGACCTGGACCCGCACCCCTGAAAGGGGAGGCATCTACTTCTGGGGTTCGGTGCCCAGCAGCTACTGGGACGAAGACGACATCCAGCAGAGGGGTGAATACGAGTCCTTCCTTGGCAACGATGTCCACTGGCCCAAGGGCTACATGAACCAGGGTCTCATGTCGGTTTACACCTACTACAGCGGCGGCGGACGCAGCCAGTACTACTACGAGGGCTACACCCTCTTCGGAGACCCCAGCGTAATAACCAAGACATGGCCCATGACCGGCATCGAGGACGACCAAACCGCCGGCGTGACCACCTCTCCCATTTCCGTCTCCGCGCCGAACCCTGTGTCCGGAAGCATCCCCGTGACACTCACCGGCGTATCCGGCCCTGCCACCGTTGAGATATTCGATGTTACCGGAAGGGTTATCGACAGACCTTTCCAGAGCGAACTCACCGGCCAGGCCGTGTTCACCTGGGACGCTTCGGGCGTTTCCACAGGCGTTTACTTCGTAAGGCTCACCCAGGGCGGCAGCATTGCCACCGCAAGGGTAAGCGTGATCAGGTAGCCATTCGGCGTACCTGCATACTGGGGGGCCCGGCTCTGCCGGGCCCCTTCCTCTTTTGTATAATAGTTTCCGCGGAACCGGGGGAATAATCCATGCGCGTTCCCTGTATTGAACAGTGTACTCACTGAAAGGGGTTCTTATGTACAGAAAGATCTTACCGATCACACTGGCCATGTTGCTTGCCGCAGCAGGCTGCTCCCTGCTGGGCGGCGGGGGTCTCAAGCCCGGGGATACCGCCCAGGGCGACCTTTCCACCGGTGTTGAACTTGATGAGCTGATACCCGACGCCGAAGAGGTCCTCCTCATGGCAGGCATAGCAGTCGAGGACGACTGGCCTGCCATGGAGTTCCCCCTGGCTGAAACCGATGAGGGTGTTTCCATTCTGATCGAGGAAGACGACATCGATCCGGTGGTAGCGGTCATCGACGCCGACGGGAAGATACTTGCGGTGGGAGACGACTGGGACGGCGAACTTGACGCATTCGTGAGCCTGGATAAAGTGACCGCCGGTGCAAGGGCCGTGGTGTTCGACGCCACAGGCGACGATGGTGAGTTCCTTCTCGAGGCCGGCGAGGCCGAGGACTTCATGTGGGCCCTGGAGACAGGCGACGAGATGGAGGCCTCCATCCTTCGCGACAAGGACGGCGAACTCTGGAGCGATTACCTCTACGACTCATACGACATCTGGAGGGAGAACTGGGAGACCTGCAGGGCCATCCCTCTCGAGATAGACGACGATATGTGGGTCCGTGTCGAGGTGGAGAGCGATGTGGACTGCGTGATGGCCATAATGCTCGTGGACGGCGACGACCTGGAGTACCTCGACTACGACGACGACACCAACGGCATGAACCCCGTTTACGCAGGGGAGATGGAAGCGGGAAGCTACCTCTGCATAGTTGACACCTATGGCGGCTCCGAGGACGCGGAGTTCACCATCACAGTCACCGAGCTGGATGCCGACGAGATGTCCGCGGACATAGTCGAGGCTGAGGAACCCGACACATGGTACACCGGCGAGTTCAAGCCCGGATCCATGGTTATGGCCTACTGGCCCGAGGCCGGCGACTACTGGGGCGTTTACCCCGAGGAGCAGGTGGTGGTGTTCGAGTTCGACATACAGGAGGACGGCGAATACATCTTCGACGTCTCCAGCTACGACGACACCAAGATGGCCATCATCGACGGCAACAGCCACATGATAGACTACAACGACGACGGCCCCGAGGGTCTCGACCCCCAGCTCATCCTTCAGCTGGCGCCGGGTAGCTACGCTGCGCTGGTGACACCCTATACCGAAATGTCAACGGAGTTCGTGGACTTCAGGTATACCCTTGCCGCCCCGGTGGAGAGGGAGAGGGGCTTCGCACCCATGGAGTTCGACGAGTACAGGAGCGGTAATGTCTACCTCCACCTCGTGGTTGACCCCGGGGACACCTGGGAGGTTTTCGCCGAGAGCGACACCGACCTGACCCTCACGGTGGTGGACGGAGCCGGTGAGACCTGGTTCAGTGACGACGACGGCGGAGACTTCAACCCCTGGATGGAGCTCGAAGCCACCCAGGAGAACGCCGGAGCCTGGCTGATCGACATCGAGTCCTACGGCGGCAGCGGCATCAACGACAACGTTCACTTCGTCATAAGGCCGGTGCGGAACCAGTCCGCAAACAGCAGCGCTCAGATCGAGATAGACATCTAGAACGGGATACCATTCAACTCAGAGGGGTCCGGGCATTCGTCCGGACCCCTCTTATAAAACTTCCATGGTGACGCCGTGGCAGAGGAACACCAGGAACGATTTCACCTTTTTCCCGGTGGCGGTTTCCAGAAGATCACGGTAGAGGAGCTGGTGGTCCCGGTAGAGGTCAGCGGCCTTCCCCGGGTCTCCCGCGTCGGTCTTGTAGTCCACCGCCTCCAGGATGCCGTTCCTCTCGAGGAGCAGGTCAACGTAGTAAAAACGGCCCCCTGAGGTTATGGGATACTCCCGTCCCACCACCCTTGCCCCCTTAAGGTCGTATGCCTGGAAGAAAGCCATAGCGTGGCTGATGGCTTCCCCGGGGAACTCCAGTATGCCGTAAAGCCTTTCCCTGTTCTCGTCGATCCAGTTTCCGGGTCGCTCCATGTCGATGTGCTGGAGGATGCCGTGCACCTCCGTTCCCAGACACATGGCCCGTCTGCGGGTCCCGTCGCTTCCCTCAAGTGCGAAAGGGAACAGCCGCCGGTAGGGTGCCCCCGGTGACGGCGGCGGGGGGTGGGGAAGGGTGTCCCCCTCTCCGGGAACCTCCATGAGTGGGATCTCTTGAGTGCCGCGGTCCCTGACCCCCGCAAGGGCTTCGTGGATGATCCCGCAGGGCGTGGCGGGGTTGGCTGAAGGTTCCAGGATGATGTCCAGCCGGTCCCTGGCCCTGGTTACCGCCACATAGAGGAGCCTGCGGTACTCGGCGAGGCTCCTGAGTTCCTCCCTTTCCTTGAGGGATGGATAGTCAGCGGACATGGCATCACCGAGTTTCAGGCCAAGCCTGGACTCCCTTTCATTTTCGAGGACGCCACTGCGGACTCCTCCGAAGCCGGATCCCGGGTTGGCCACGATGACATGTTCCCAGGCCAGGCCCTTTGCGCTGTGGATGGTGGTGACGGTAACGGCTCCGGTGGACTCGTCCGGGGGGGTCACCGGTTCCTCGGCGCTCATGGGAGCCCGGCCCTCAAGGGACTCCAGAAGACCTGTGCAGTCACCGGTCTCCTCCGCGTGCTCCATTATGAACCGCATGTTCGCCAGCCTGCGGCCGGTCTGGTATCCGCTTTCCCTTATGGCCCCGAGGAGGCAGGTGTTCCTGTACAGGTGCCTTATGAAAAGCTGCGGCGGGAGGACCAGGAAATCTGTGCGGAGCCTGGACAGGACTTCCAGGGCCCGGGAGATATCCTTCGACGGAGCGTCCCCCATGCGCCACCTGGATATCTGAACATCGTCAATCCCGAAGAAGATGGACCTGAGGGTCCCCACCAGTGCGCCGGGGTCGCTGGGATGCAGCATGTGCCTGAGCAGCAGGGCGGTATGGACTACTTCGGGCCTTTCCGCGAAGTCCCTTCCCGCTTCCACCCTGTAGGGGATGCTCCTCCGGTCAAGCTCCCTTAGAAGGCCGTCCATCTTCGTTTTGGTCCTGAAGAGAACAGCGGTTTTTCCAGGTTCGCCTATCAGGTCCGCTATCCTCACCGCCTGGAGGGCTGAGTATGTATCGGCCTTTTTCCTGTGCTTCAGCTCCGGGAGGACATGGACCGTTACACCCTGCCCGTCATCAGCTCCCGGGGCTGGTTCGATGGGGCTGTAGGGGCTGGCGAAGGGAGCTTCCCCCGGTGAGGATCCCTTGAATAGAGCTTCTCCGAATGAGTTGACGAAGGAGATGATCCTGCGGCAGCTCCTGAAGTTGACCGTTATGGTCCTGGAAAGGGCTTCTCCTTCCTCCAGCCGATCCACCGTTTCCTTGTATGTCTCCATGTCCGCGGAACGCCAGCCGTAGATTGACTGCTTGGGATCCCCTACCACAGTGAGCTTTTCGGCGAACCCACTGGCTCCCAGCATTTCCCGGAAGAGCCTCACCTGAACCAGGCTGGTGTCCTGGAACTCGTCGATGAGCACCTGGTCGAACTTTTCACCCAGGATGCTCCTGAGTTCCTTCGAAGAGGATACACCCTTTTCAGCGGCGTACAGAAGGTCGTCGTAGGAGAGTCTGGAGGGGTTCGAGTCCCATTCGCTCCTTATGTGGCTGAGGAAAGGGAAAACGAGGTTTTCCAGGGCCGGCAGAACGGGCTTCATCGCAAGCCAGCCCCTCATGGATTCCAGGTCGGACCTGTGCAGCCTGAGTTCATCCCGCACCTCCGCAAGGGCTTCCGCGCCTCCCCAGGCTGACCTTGATCCGCGGTTCAGGGCCACGGACGAATCCAGGTCGCCGCCGGCGAGTTTCTCCGCCGCCTCCAGTATCCCCAGCCTGAGCTTGTCGGTCCGTTCGGCGCATTTTGCCGCAAGCAGCGGAAGCCTTCTCTCCCAGTGGTCCCTGACCTCGGTGAACCTCTTCTCCATTTCTCCCAGGATGGCGGGGTCCTTTATCCAGCGGTGTTTTTCCATGGCTTCCGCGGTGTCCAGGAGAACCCTGGAGCCAGGGCGCCGAAGGCCCGTGGATGCCCCTCTCAGGGAAGCTGCATCCGCGGAAGCCAGGAAAACGTCCCACAGCATCTCCAGTTCGGATCTGCTGAAATGCCCCGGTTCCGTGGCGAACTCGGGCAGCCCGCCGCAGAGGTGGTAGTATTCACGGAGTATCCGTGAGGCGAAGCCGTGTATGGTGTGGATCCAGGCCTGGTCCATAACCGCGGCCGCCTCCGGGGGCAGGGTTTCCCTTATCCTGAGCCTCAGCTCGCTGGCGGCGGCTTCGGTGAAGGTCACCACCGCTATCCTGTCCAGGGGGATCCCCCGCCTGACTATCTCGGCTACCCTGCGGGTGAGAAGGGTGGTCTTGCCGGTTCCTGCGCTGGCCTCCACCACGACGCTTCTTCCGTACTCATTCGCAATTTCGCTGCGGACCGGCTGATCCGGGGGTGTGAACGAAGGCATCGGTCAGACCCCCTTTTCCTTCCCGGGGAACACCCCGGCCCTTATCTTCTCCACTGTATCGGTCACAAGTTCCCGGAACTCAGGTTCAAGCGCCAGTATCTCATCGGAGGAGACCTCTTCGATGGTCAGGTCGCCGCTGCCCTCGAGATGGATGTAGCAGGCGGAGGAAACCTGCTGCCAGCGGTTCTCCCTGGCAAGGAAGTAATAGAAAGGCAACTGAAGCAGGTTCTTCTTCAGCATGGATGAGGCGGTGCAGCCCCTGGGCCGCCCGGTCTTCAGGTCCGCAAGCACCAGGTCTCCCTGGGCGTTGCTGAACACGAGGTCAACCCTTCCCCGGGCGCTGTAACCGGCCACGGTCCCGGTGAGCGACTCTTCGGTCAGGTGAATCCGCCAGTTCCTTCCGGATACCTCCGCGATGAGCTTCTCTATCCCGGATACCGCGTGGTCGGTCCATATATCCGCAAGCTCCGCCGATCCAAGCAGTTTTACCAGCCCTGCACCTTCGGCAAGCCCCATTACGATGTCCCTGACCCCGTCAGCTGAGACCAGCGCTCTTTCCACGGCGGCGTGGATGATGTTTCCCCTGCTCAGGGGATCCGGTTCGGACCTTACAGGGAACGGATCGGCGGTCTGGACACGCCAGACCCTCTCCGCCAGGAACCGCGCCGGGTCCCGGAGATAGCTTTCCAGAAGTGTTGCGCTCACTGGTTCCGGATCCAGGAAGCCCGGGCCGATCATACCGCAGTGAACGGCTTCAGGGGATGGATCCTCCGGATCGAAGAGCAGCCTTTCCCTCTGGGCCGCAAGGGAGCTGGAGAGGAAGGGGGGATCCTCCGGGATGTCCAGGGTTAGCACCGGCATGGCGGAAACTGTTCTGTGCTCCACTGCGCCGCTTCTCGCCAGGGCCCCCAGAAAGGGGGAGAGCGCCAGGGAGTTCCCTTTTTCATCGGCGTTCCTGGCAAGGATGACGAGACGGTCGCCTGCGGCCTCGAACACCTGTCTGAGAAGGAAGGCCTCTTCGGTTTCCCTGTCCTTTGGCGAGGGCATCTGAAGCAGTTCCTTCATGGGTACGGTGAGTCTGGGATCGTTCACCGTTCGCGACGGGAACCTGCCCTCTTCCAAACCGGTGAGTATCACCCCCCTGAAAACAGTACCCCGCACCCTTTCCATGGGGAGTACGGATACCCCGCCCGGAACGCCCTCCGCAATGGTAACCGGCTCTCTGAGGGCCTTCTCCACCATTTTGCAGAAGACCCTGAAGGTGACTTCAGCCCCTTTTCCCAGGAGGAAGAGGCCCGGGGGAAGCAGTTCCTCCCACAGGTGGGGACCGCAAAGCCCGGTGAGGGTCTCCATGAGCATCCTGTGGTATGCCTCCGGGGCCGCTTTCTCAGGAATGCTCCGGAAGAAGCCGGCTATGGCCCCTGTGAACGGGAATCCTGTGGCTGTCATGGAATCCTCGCCGAACCTGGCTCCCTCGCCGGCGGCCCTGCGGGAGTACTCCCAGGGATCGGGGGTTCCAGGGGAAGTGATCTGCCCCATTGCCAGAAGGTTCTCCACGGCGGTGTGGTGAAATCTGGAGTCGGGAAGCTGAAGCAGCCTCAGTACGAACCTTCCCCGGGGCAGTTCCCCGGCTTCCGCCCTCAGGTCATCGGAGCAGGGGATGCCCCTGCAGTGGAGATCCTCCCTGATCCTGTCCCCGTCGGGGCCGCTGGCGATCACGGCTATCTCCCCTTCGGGAAGCCCCAGCTCCGCTATTTCGCCGGCCACCGCGGCGGTGAACGCTGATCCGCTGCCGCACCTCGTCAAACGGATGCCCAGGGTTTTCTGGACAGCCTTGCCCGTGAGCAGGTTCTCGCCGAACTGCGCCATGGCGGAGAGGGGGATGCCGGCATCCACCCTTCTGATGCCATCCCCGCCACTGAGCCTCATGAGGAAATCCAGCGTTCTGCTGAAAGCCTTTCTCCAGTGATGGGAGGGATGGACCGGGGAGAACCAGTGAACCTCGGTGAGCCCGCAGAGCATTTCGACATATCTTCTCTGCCCTGGATTCAGGTCGTAGAAGCCGTAGAAACAGACCCTCCGGTACCTGACACCCTCGCCGGGACCCTTCAGTACGGCCCCCTGGGGGGTCCAGGGAAACAGCCTGTCCCTGTGGGACTGGTAGTCCTGGAACCCGCGGGCAGTGTCCATGAGCTGCTCTCCGGGTTCCTTCAGGCTAAGTACGCTCACCTGGAACATGTCAGGGGTGATCCCCTTGTCCACAAGCCCCTCGAAGAACGAAGCGGCTGAGGGGGCGGCTGCGGCTCCGAAACCTGCCAGGTGGGCCAGTGCAATCGACTGGGGCGGGGACGCTCCCCGGGAAAGGGGACCCCTGGCAAGGTGTTCGGCAAGCCTGGGGATGCCCGGGAGGAAAAGCGTTCCGGAAATGGTTCCCTGAATCAGGGAGGCGAGCCTGGCAGACTGATGGTAACCGGCGGTGACCACCGCAGCAGGGGATCCGTCGTAACTCCGGGAAAAGTGATCGAGCCAGGTTCGTTCAAGGGCTCTCCAGTGGCCAAGTTCCACCGAGAGGAGGGCCACTAGGTTACATCCGCCTCTTCCATGGATTTCCAGAGGCGCTTCCTGTCCCTGGGCATTCTGTAGGTGGATCCCCCGATTATGACCTTCAGCTTCTGCAGGGGTATCCTCTCGAAGAACTCGTTCCGGGGGCCGTCGCCGTAAACATCCTCAAGGGCCAGTTTTTCCGTGCCCGCCACCACTATCGGGGTGATCTTCGCCTCCAGTGCGGCTTCCACTATTTCGGCGGTGCCCACCTTGTTCACGAAGAAGGTCTCGCTGATACAGTCGGCCCCAAGAACGGGAACGGCTTTCTCCTTGATGGCGGTGCCCGCTCTGGAATCGGCGATGAGCTTGACCTTGAAGCCGCTGTTCTTCAGGAGGGCCGCGGCCTCGACCCCTTCTTCCCCGGGCTTCGAACGGGTCTGGTAGACGAGGTCGATCCTGTTCTTCCTGTGCTCCAGGGCCCTGAGGACGCTTCCGCTGTTGGAATGGCAGAGTATCCTGTTCCCTGAACTGGCCAGCGCCTTGTAGAGCTGCATTCCGGCCTCGGCCGATTCTGTGCGTATCTGTTTCTGCAGTTCCTTGGCCACCTCTATCTGCTTGAAGAGCGGTTCCTGCTCGAGGCTGTTGGCCAGGTAGTGCAGCGAGACCATGTCCCCGGCCCTCTCCCGGAGCTGATCGGGAAGGTCCGCTCCCTTGAGGTAACCAAGCACGATATGGTTCAGCACTTTTATGTATATTCCGGTGGCTCCGGATTTTGTGTCCTCAGTGATTTTGTCGAGAATCTCTTTCATTGGAAGCGGGACTCCTTTCCCCAATTATGGCTCCTAATAAGAAGAGAAATGCCGGCCGTCAACTGCTGAATCTCAAGCGCAGGATGAACGCCCTGGAAGACCAGTCGAAAATGCCCATTTTAAGGCGGCGGGAGGCTTCTCTGCTGATGGAGCTCGGCCGGGGCTCCGATGCGGTGGCCATAGCGGCTTCCCTGGCAGGGGAGGACACCGATGGCAGTGCCATGGCATTCCTGGCGGATATCTACAGCCGTCTTGGCCGGTGGCGGGACGCCGAGGAGTGGTTCACAAAGGCGTTCTCGGCGTGTCTGGACGCAGGCAGGGAGGAGAAGGCCCTGGCCATGGCGTCGGGTCCCATGTTCCTGCTTGCCGAAGCCCGGGGAGACCACGCAAGGTGTCTCGAGGTGGCCCCGTTCGATGTGCTCCGGGCAAGGGCGTCCAGGCTCGGAGGAACCCCGTTGGGTGAGTACGCCGAGCCTCAGGGATCCCCCTGGAGGGAGATACATATCCTTGAGGCGGTTCACAGGGGAGCGGATCCCTCCCTGCTTCTGGGAGTGCTCGACAGCTGGAGCTGCGGCGAGGCCGAGTGGCGGTGGAGGATACTTTTCGAGGGGAGCGTACTGTTCTCCCGGGGACAGCGACCCGGCAGACAATGGAAGAAATACCTCTCGGAAACCGGAAAGACGGTCCTCGACCCCAGGTATCACAGGGAGAGGAAAGAGCTGAAGCGCATCCTGTGCTGAGGTTTTGTCAAAAACTGTCCGCGGTAGTATCTTACCTCCGGCTTTACCCGGGAAAGGAAGTGCCTTGAAGAAAGCTCTGATAACCGGAATAACCGGTCAGGACGGGTCATACCTTACGGAACTGCTACTGGACAAGGATTACGTGGTTCACGGCATCGTTCGCCGGGCAAGCAGTTTCAACAGGCAGCGCATCGAGCATCTGATACAGGATTCCGAGATATACAACCAGCGCCTTTTCCTTCACTACGGGGACATGACCGATTCCAGCGCGCTGAACCGGATAATCGAGAAGACCCGACCCGACGAGGTGTACAACCTTGCCGCCCAGAGTCATGTGGGGATATCATTCGGGGTTCCCGAGTACACATGCGACGTTGATGCGATAGGCGTGGTCCGCCTTCTCGAC
>NPID01000087.1_pt4 | contig 26533 bp, 25 predicted proteins | sample 8637491 | NCBI WGS metagenome assembly NPID01 (sample SAMN07420843, study PRJNA396082) | bioreactor metagenome | isolation source: sample BA6 brine-fed electro-methanogenic bioreactor BA | place: Japan: Kochi | collected 2016-06-14 | reverse complement strand
TTTGTTTAGTCGAGGAATTTCATATAAAATTTAACACTGAAACAGTGAAACACTGAAACACTGGAGCACTGGAACCCCGAGGTATCCATTAGGTTTGCAGGTACTGAAACAATATAACAATATAACAATATGGCAATTTCGGTTACCGAATCATACGTTCGACAGCGCATTGTCGAGGCGCTCGAAACGGTCGCTGTAGTCGTCCATGGAGCGGCGGATCACTTCGTGGGCATCTTCCACCCCGAAAGTATGGGTGATCTCTACGTCGCGTTCCTTGCCGGGAAGGTCTTTGTAGGTGAGAAAATAATGCTTCAGGCGGTCAACGATCAGCTCGGGGCAGTCGCTGATGTCTTTGTAGTCGCCGTACACGGCATCGTTGTTCAGCACGGCAATGATCTTATCGTCAGATTCGTTGCCGTCGAGCATGCGGAAACCGCCGATCGGCCGCGCCCGCACCAGGATATCGCCGTGAACGATCTCCTTCTCCGTAAGGATACAGATATCGATAGGGTCATTGTCGCCCGAAATGCCTTTACGGTCGGTGCGCTCCATGCAGAATTCCGCCACGCGCTCGCCGCTGAAGGTCTGGGGAATGAATCCGTACAGCGCAGGCACCACATTGGAATACTTCTGCGGACGGTCGAGGCGGAGGTAGCCCGACACCTTGTCCACTTCGTATTTTACCGTATCCGTGGATACCATCTCAATAAAAGTGATCAGCACTTCCGGGGCTTCCGTACCGATATCCACCCCGTGCCAGGGATGTGATTTATACCTCAGGCCCATCAGCCTGCCGATCGGATCCATTAATTTATTTGGCATGTCGTTGTTCTTTAGTTTTTTGCGAAGATAACCATTATCTCCGGAATTCCTTTGTTCCTGCATCAGACGAAGGGGAATAAGAAAATGAAACAATTTGCCCTTAAAAGAGTTTAATAGCATATATTAAGAATATGTTAAACTCCCTGTTTATGTATCTTTTACCAAATTTGCCTTACATTTGCAGGGCTTTAAACGAATGCTATAACTGAGGATTTCCCCATGAGAAAGAACACCTATGTTGTGCTTCTGCTGCTGATCGGACTGCTGATGGCTTCCTGCGTTCCGCAAAAGAAGATCCGTTACCTGCAGGACATTCCGAAAGACGACAGCACCTACGCTTTTGTGAACGAGCGCCTGCTGGATTATAAGATCCAGGCCGGCGATAACCTCTACATCAAGATCAACAGCCTGGAAGAAAAATCCACCACCTATTTCAACGAAGTAAGCGGCAACAGCGGGGGAAATGCCACCGGCGCCAACCTTTACCTCAACTCCTACCTGGTGAACGATACCGGGTATTTCCATTTTCCCTCCATTGGATACATTTACGTGGACGGCATGACCGCCGAAGAAGTGCAGGAAATGCTGGAGAAAAAACTCTCGGAATACCTCATCAATCCCGTGGTGATCGTGAGGCTGGCCAGCTTCAGGGTAACCCTGCTGGGCGAATTCAAGAACCCCGGGAAATATGAAGTGTACCAGAGCAAGATCAACCTCTTCGAAGCCATCTCCATGGGCGGCGATCTTACCGATTTTGCCAAACGCGACGAGGTGGCCATCATCCGGCAAACCGACAAAGGCTCTAAAGTTATTCGGGTGAACCTGAACGACAAGCGCATTCTCATGTCAGACTATTATTTTCTGCTCCCCAACGATATCGTTTACGCCGAACCCATACGCGCCAAACAGTTCGTTTCCACGAACTTCCCCTACGGGCTTGTGTTCTCCATGATATCCACGGCCCTGGTGCTTTATGTATTCTTTTCAAGTAATTAAGCTGCAGCATGAACGAACAGGAAAACTATTATAACCCCGACGCACGAGAGGAATCCATCGACTATAAAGCGATCTTCCTGAAATATTTCAGGTACTGGTACTTTTTTGTCCTGTCGGTGATCGTGGCCCTGACCATCGCCTATCTGTTCAATAAGTTTACCCAGCCGGTTTACGAGGTATCGTCAACCATGATGATCAACGACCCGGAAAAGATGGACCCGACCACCATGATCGGAATGGGTTCCTACGGCCGCATACAGAACAACATACAGAATGAGATCGTGGCCCTGAAATCGTACAACCTGGTGAACCGTACGGTAAAAAAGCTTGATTTTTATGTTTCCTATTATGCCGTGGAAAGCTTCAGCACAAAAGAACTCTTCCAGCAAAGTCCGCTGAAAGTAGTCTTCGATACGGCCACTCCTCAGCCGGTCGGGCTGATGTTCACCATTACCCCCAAGGGGGACAATAGGTTCGAATTATCGGCCATGGGCGAAAATGTGCGCTATTACAACTATGCCACCCACCTAATTGATGAGGGAAAAAGCATTTCCATGCTCGACTACAGCGAAACACATGCTTTCGGTGAAAAAATTAATATACCCTATTTTAGTTTTAAAGTGGTAAAGACTGATCATTTCAACCCGGAGGGAAGTGTAGATAAGGATTACCAGTTCGTGTTCAACAACATCGATTACCTCACCCGCCGTTACCGCAGTGTCGGGGTGGATCCCATTGCACAGAACTCTTCCATTGTACGGCTTTCGCTCCGCGGAAACAACATCGATAAAATGGTCGACTTCCTGAACATGCTCATGCGCGAATACCTCATCGTGGAGCTGGAAGACAAGAACAAAACCTCGGAAAATACCATCCGCTTTATCAACCAGGAATTGAGCAAGCTCGAAGACTCCCTGCGTTCTTCCGAAGCGGCCCTGAAGAATTTCATGACCGAAAACCAGGTGATGGACCTCGAATCGCAGAGCGAGTATGTTTTCTCGCAATTGTATGAACTTCAAAACCAGAAGGCTTCCCTTATGGTGAAATCGAAATACTACGACAACCTCAAGGCGTATATTGAGGCGGATGAAACGCAGCTGATGGTGCCCTCGACCATGGGCATCGAAGACGAGGTGATCGCCGGGCAGATCCAGGCCCTGATCACCCTTTACGGTGAGCGCACCGAATTGCTTTCGACATCCACCAATAAAAACCCTTACCTGGCGGGATTGAACGAGAAGATCGCCCTGGCCAAGCAAACCCTGATCGAGAGCGTGAACAACATCATTCAAACCTCCACGATCACCATTAACGATATCGACGGGCGCATTGATGCCCTTTACGAGCAGATTGGCACCTTGCCGGCCCTCGACCGGGAATTCTTCAACATACAACGGCAGTTTGGGATCAAAAACTCCCTTTACACCTACCTGCTGCAGAAACGTTCGGAAGCCCAGATCTCCCTGGCCTCGACCTTCCCCGACTCGGAGATCATCGACCTGGCCATGAACCTCGGCCAGAGCCCGGTAACACCCAAGAAAAGCTTTAACAATATGATCGCCCTCTTCTTCGGGCTGATCATTCCATTCCTCTTCATCTTCCTGCGCGATTACCTCAACGACAAGGTGCAGGATAAAAAAGATGTGGAAAAACTGACCCGCTATCCCATCATCGGGCATATCATTCATAATAGCAAAATCACCAATTTGGTGGTGAAAGATTCGCCTAAATCATCCATTTCCGAATCCTTCCGCTCGGTGAGGACCAATTTGCAATTTATGGCCAAGGGGGCCGACAGGCAGACCGTGCTCATTACCTCGGATATGGTTAGTGCCGGAAAGACCTTTGTTTCGATGAACCTGGCGGCGATCTTTGCCATGAACGGCAAAAAAACCCTGCTGATGGGCTTCGACCTCCGCAAGCCAAAGATCTACCAGGATTTCGGCCTTACCAATACCGAAGGGATCAGCTCTCACCTCATTAACAGAAATACCCTGGAAGAGATCATACAAACCTCACCGGTGGAAAATCTCGATGTGATCATGGCCGGTCCCGTGCCACCCAACCCCTCCGAGCTCATTGCCTCCGAAAAAACCGATGAAATGTTCAGCCGACTGAAGGAGATGTACGACTATATTATTATCGATACCCCGCCCCTGGGACTGGTTACCGATGCCTTCCTGCTGATGAAATATACCGATAACAACCTCTTCGTGGTGCGCCAGGGCTACACCAATAAAAAGGTGTTCGCATCCATCATTAAAGACCTTGAAAGTCGAGAACTTCCGGGCATCAGCATCCTCATAAACGATGTAAAACTCGGCAAATCCTCCTATGGTTACGGCTATGGTTACGGCTACGGTTACGGCTATGGCTATGGCTATGGCTACGGTTACTACACCGACGACCGCGACATGCAAAAGCCCGGGATGATCAAGCGTATTCTCAAGGGTTAACAGGAAGTTAGATGTGAGTACTCAGTATTGCGTATTGAGACTTGTTTTCTTTGACCTGTTTCATTTAGTCTTTCGTGCATTTCGTCATTCAGTCGGGTTCAGGGTGCAGGGAGGTACGAGGTTCGGGGTACGAGGTTCGGGGATTGTTTCAGTGCTTGCCCCGAGAACTCGCGGATTTCAGTGTTCAATTTTATATTACATTTTTCGACTAAACAAATCACCGAATCACCGAATAAACAGTGTTACATGGCTACATGGTTACATTAGTGAGACTGTCTTTTTATGAACGAAGTGAAATGAAAAGGCNNATCGGGATGGCTACATGGTTAAGAAAGATAACTCAAAACTCAACACTCAAAACTCAAAACTCATAACTATTGTCATCCTGAACGGCAGTCGAAGGGCATATTTCATAATCAGACCAGGTAGTAGAAGTAGAGGATAGATACCGTGGCTGCCATATAAAGGATGGTCAGCGGCAGCCCGATCTTCATAAAGTCCCGGAAAGTATATCCACCGGGTCCGTAAACCATGAGGTTGGTCTGGTAGCCTATGGGGGTGATGAAGTTGGCTGCACCGGCAAAGGCCACAACTAAAATGAACGGCGTGGGATCGGCCAGTTGAAGGTCGGCGGCAATGGTGATGGATATCGGAAAGATCAGGGCAACGGCCGCCTTATTGGTCAGGTAGGATGCCAGAAGGCTGGTAACGGCAAAGATCCCGGCCAGCAGGCCGGCGGTGCCGAGCGGCTCCAGTGCACTGATAAAATAAACAGAAATGCTATGGGCAACACCGGTTTTGACCATGGCCAGTCCCAGGGCCAGCGACATGGCAATGATAATGGCCAGGTTGAGGTCGAGGCTTTTGTGGATATCCTTGGGCGAAGCGATCTTCAGAGCCATGGTGATGATGAGCAGGCTTACCAGCCCCATGAAAAGCGATAAAATGCCCAGTCCGTGCAGGATGATGGCCAGGGCTGTGCCCCCCAGCAATACAGCCACCTTATACCACTCCAGCTTGCGGAAATCCTTGATCTTGGAGATCAGGTAAAAATCGAGGGTCTCCTGCGAAAGGGTATTGAAGTCATCGCCTACCAGCAGCAACAGCACATCACCGGCCTTGAGGCGCACCTCGCCGATCTTGCCGCTGATCTTTTCCCCATTGCGGTGGATGGCAATGATGGCCGCATCGTATTTTCCCCTGAAATTACTTTCTTTCACCGTTTTAGAGATCAGGGTGGAGTTGTGGGAGATCACGATCTCCATCACCTCCGTATGGGGCTTTTTCACGAACATGCCCACCTGCGACAATTGCAGGCCGGAGTCGGAATCGATCATTTCTACGATGGTTTGCGTATCCCCGGCAAAAAGCAGCACATCCCCTTCGGTGATCAGGGTTACCGGGGTGACCGGGCGGATGAGTTCAGAGCCGCGGATGATCTCCGCCAGGAATAGGCCTTTCAGGTTTCTCAGGCCGGCTTCACCCACGCTTTTGCCCACAATATCGGAATCTTTGCGAACGATTACCTCTACCATGTATTCTCTCGACTTTGCCGAAAAATCCTCCATGGCATCCTTGCGTTCCGGCAGTAATTTCTCCCCGAAAAAGATCAGGTAGATCATCCCGATAATGATCATCGGAACCCCCACGATGGAAAAGTCGAAGAGTCCCAGGGAGGTGAATTCGGGGAAAACCGTCTGGTCTTCCACTAATCCGTTTACGATCAGGTTAGTGGAGGTCCCGATCAGGGTGGCGCATCCCCCCAGGATAGCTGCATACGAAAGCGGGATGAGCAGTTTGGATACGGCAATGTTGTGCTGTTTTCCCCAGCGGTAGAGGTAGGGCATCATGATGGCAACCAGGGGAGTGTTGTTCAAAAAGGCGGAAAAGCCTCCCACCAGTATGCTCAGGCGCCACACAAATCCCTTGTAGGAACGCGACTTCCTGAACATGCGGTCGAAGAGGATGGCCACCACCGAAGTTTTCCGGATCATATCCCCGATCATGAGCAGCAGCAGAATAATGGCGATCTGCTCATTGGCAAAACCCAGCATGATCTCCCTGGGGGTGAGAATGCCGAAAAGACCCAGTACGATCACCCCCGACGCAAAGGTGAATCCCGGCCCCATAATTCCCCTGTACAGGGAGATGATGATGAAGAGGAGAACGACAAGGACAACAATGGTATCGAGGTAGTTCATAAATTATGCTCATGCCGGGTGCCGTGTGGCCCGGGCGGCTTTTATAATTGCGAAGTTTACTTTACTTTTGCAAAAATTCCATTGCATACAAATATATGGAAAAAGCAGATAAAAATATTTTTCCTGTTTTTAATAAGATCCTGAAGCGTTCCGACAAAGAACGGCTTCTGAACCAGAGGGGTAAAGTGATCTGGCTGAGCGGCCTTTCCGGTTCCGGAAAAACCACCATCGCAAAAGGAGTGGAAAAAAAGCTTCATGAGCGCGGTTTTATCTGCCAGGTGCTCGATGGCGACAACATCCGTTCGGGCATTAACAACAACCTCGGTTTTTCCCTCGACGACCGCCTTGAGAACATCAGGAGGATCGCCGAAGTGAGCAAGCTCTTCATCAATTGCGGCATCATTACCATCAACAGTTTTATCAGCCCTACGGAAAAGATCAGGGCCATGGCAAAAAGCATTATAGGCCCCGAAGATTTTATCGGGGTATTTGTGAATGCTCCCGTGGAGGTGTGTGAAAAGCGCGATGTGAAAGGGCTTTACAAAAAGGCCCGGGCCGGGAAGATCAAGGATTTTACCGGGGTCGATACAGCTTTTGAACCGCCGGTGCAAGCCGATGTGGAGGTGAAGACCAGCCAGCTCAGCGTGGAAGAATCCGTGCAGAAGATCATTGAATTCATCCTTCCCCATATCAGCATGCCGAAGGAACAGGAATAAAAAACACTACAGATGAAAAAATACAACATGAACCATTTGCGGGAACTGGAAGCAGAATCCATTTACGTGCTGCGTGAAGTGGCCGCCCAGTTCGAGCGCCCGTCGCTGCTTTTTTCAGGGGGCAAGGATTCCATCGTTCTTGTTCATCTGTCGGTTAAGGCCTTCTGGCCCGCCCGGATCCCCTTCCCGCTGGTGCATATCGATACCGGCCATAACTTCGGTGAAACCATCACTTTCAGGGATGAGCTGGTGGAACGCATCGGCGCGCAGCTTATCGTGGGGAGTGTGCAGGAATCCATCGACGAAGGAAAGGTCGTGGAAGAAACAGGCTACAATGCCAGCCGCAACCTGCTGCAAACCACCACTCTGCTCGATACCATCGAAAAGCATAAATTCGATGCAGCTATCGGCGGCGGCCGCCGCGATGAAGAAAAAGCCAGGGCCAAGGAACGCTTTTTCTCACACCGCGACGAATTCGGCCAATGGGACCCCAAGAACCAGCGTCCCGAGCTCTGGAACATTTTCAACGGCCGCAAGAATATGGGCGAGCACTTCAGGGTGTTCCCCATCAGCAACTGGACCGAAATGGACGTGTGGCAGTACATCTACATGGAAAACATCCAGATCCCCAGCCTCTACTATACCCATGAGCGCGAAGTTTTTAACCGTGATGGCGTATGGCTGGCAGCAGCACCTTTCATGAAACGCAGGCCGGAGGAAAAAGTGGAGAAAATGAAGGTCCGCTGCCGTACCATTGGTGATATCTCCTGCACCGGGCTCACGGTATCAACGGCCGAAAACCTCGAAGACATTATCCAGGAAATCGCCGCAACACGTGTTACCGAAAGGGGCGGACGGGCCGACGATATGCGCTCCGAAGCTGCCATGGAAGACCGCAAGAAAGAAGGATATTTTTAGTTCTCGCTCCGATCAGCGAAAAAAACAAGTCATTATGACGCAGGAAAAAGAATTCTCAAGCAAAGCATACCTCGATATGGAACTGCTGCGGTTTACCACCGCAGGAAGCGTTGACGACGGCAAAAGCACCCTCATCGGCCGCCTGCTCTACGACAGCAAATCCATATTCGAAGACCAGATGGAAGCCGTGAAACGGGCATCCATCCAAAAAGGGAATGAAACCGTTGACCTCTCCCTGCTCACCGACGGGCTGCGGGCAGAAAGGGAACAGGGGATCACTATCGATGTAGCGTATCGTTATTTTGCTACACCCAAGCGCAAATTTATCATTGCCGACACCCCCGGGCATGTGCAGTACACGCGCAACATGGTGACCGGCGCCTCTACGGCCAATGCCGCCATCATCCTCGTGGATGCCCGCAACGGGGTTACCGAACAATCGCACCGCCATACTTATATTGCCAGCTTGCTGCAGATCCCCCATATCGTGGTTTGCGTAAATAAGATGGATCTGGTGGATTATACAGAAGAAGCTTACGAGAAGATCAAATCCGATTTCAAGGCTTTTGCCGCCAAGCTGGCCGTGAAAGATGTCCGCTTTGTGCCCATCAGTGCCCTGAAAGGCGATAACGTGGTGGAGAAATCGGAACGCATGCCCTGGTATCAGGGTGGAACCCTCAGATATATCCTCGAAAATATCCACATCGGCAGCGACCACAACCATATCGATGCCCGTTTTCCGGTACAATACGTGATCCGTCCGCAACGCGACGAATTCCACGATTTCAGGGGGTATGCCGGGCGCGTGGCCGGAGGGGTATTCAGGGTAGGCGACCAGGTAAAGGTCCTTCCCTCCGGATTTACCTCTGCCGTAAAATCCATCGTGAGCCATACCAATGAACTCCCGGAAGCCTTTCCGCCCATGTCGGTCATCCTTACTCTCGAAGATGATATCGACATCAGCCGGGGCGATATGATCGTAAAAGTGAACAACGGGCCACAGGTCGGGCAGGATATCGACATCATGATGTGCTGGATGAGCGAGAAACCCATGCAACTCAATGGAAAGTACGCCATCAAACACACTACCGCCGATGCCCGCTGCATGGTGAAGGACGTGAAATACAAGGTGGATGTGAACACCCTCGACAGGATCACCGACGATACGAACATCGGGCTGAACGAGATCGCCAGGGTGTCGCTCCGGACAACCAAACCCTTGTTTTACGATTCTTACAGGCAAAACCGCAAGACCGGGGCCATTATCCTCATCGATGAGGCCACCAATGTAACCGTCGGGGCGGGAATGATCGTATAAGCAGTCATTGGAGCGACTTTAAGAAATTATTAAGTTCTTCAAACCTTTGTTCTTATTTATACATTTGCTGCGTCAAAAAAAGGCACAGAAATTATGGAAAAAAACTACTTCATCCACGAATCTGCCATCGTCGACGATGGCGCTCAAATCGGCAAGGGAAGCAAGATCTGGCATTTCTGCCATGTGATGGGAAAAAGCAAACTGGGAGAAAACTGCAACCTGGGCCAGAATGTTTTCGTGGCCGATGATGTGGAGCTCGGCAAGAATGTTAAGGTACAGAACAATGTTTCCATCTATTCCGGGGTAGTTTGCGAAGATGACGTTTTCCTGGGGCCCTCCATGGTCTTCACCAACATTAAAAATCCGCGCTCGGCCGTGGTCCGTAAAGGCGAATATGCCCGCACCCTGGTTAAAAAAGGAGCCTCGATCGGGGCCAATGCCACCATTGTATGCGGAAATGATGTAGGCCGATATGCCTTTATTGCCGCAGGTTCGGTGGTTACAAAGGAAGTTCCCGACTATGCCCTGATGATCGGGTGCCCGGCAAAACAGGCCGGATGGATGAGCGAATACGGTCATCGCCTTGAATTTGGCGACAATGGCCATGCGACCTGCCCCGAGAGCGGTGAAGAATATATACTCAGCAACGGAAAAGTAAACAAACGATAATCTTGATCAAATGGTACAACAGGACGGAGTACACAATTTTGCATTGATCGGCGCCGCCGGATACATCGCCCCGCGGCATATGCGCGCCGTAAAAGATACGGGCAATGAGCTGGTGGCAGCTCTCGATAAGTTCGACAGCGTAGGCATCATCGACAGCTTCTTCCCGGAAGCAGCCTTTTTTACCGAAACGGAACGCTTCGACCGCCATCTCGACAAACTTCGCCGTTCAGGTGAGCAAAAGATCGAGTATGTTTCCATCTGCTCACCCAACTACCTGCACGATGCCCATATCAGGCTGGCCCTGCGCAACGAGGCCAATGCCATTTGCGAAAAGCCCCTGGTGCTCAATCCCTGGAACGTGGATGCCTTGGCCGAGATCGAGAAAGAATCGGGCAAGCATATTTACAACATCCTCCAGCTTCGCCTGCACCCCTCCATCATTGCACTGAAAAAACAGGTGGAGGAAGGGCCCAAAGACAAGGTTTACGAACTCGACCTGACCTACATCACCAGCCGTGGCCGCTGGTACTTCATCTCCTGGAAAGGCGATCGGGAAAAATCAGGAGGCGTGGCCACCAACATCGGGGTGCATTTCTTCGATATGCTGACCTGGATCTTCGGGGGGATCAAAAAAAATACGGTGCATGTATCCATCGATGATACCGCAGCCGGTTATCTCGAGCTGGAAAGAGCCAGGGTGCGCTGGTACCTCAGCCTGCGCAAGGATACCATTCCAAAAGAAGCACAAAAGGCCGGACTGGCCACTTACCGCTCCATTACCATGGAAGGGGAGGAGATCGAATTCAGCGGGGGCTTTACCGACCTGCATACTGACAGCTATAAAGCCATCCTCGCAGGAAATGGCTTCGGGATCTATGAAGCCCGCAAAAGCATTGAGATCGTCCATAGCATCCGGACAAACCCCGCAGTGGGAATCAAGGGCGATTACCATCCCATTCTCAAGGGCATGAAATTTTAATCCACGGCAAAGCCGTAATATGCATACCATATCCAGGGAAAATAAGCAATGGTTTGCCCTGTACACAAGCTCCAGGAGAGAAAAACAAACCCATGACTTCCTGCTCAGGCAGGGCGTGAACTCCTATCTGCCCCTGATCAAAACACTGAAACAATGGAGCGACCGCAAGAAATGGGTCGAAGAACCCCTTTTCCGGTCATACCTGTTCGTGCATATCTCCGAAGCGGAATATTTTGAGGTGCTGAATGCTCCCGGTGCAGTGAGGTTCATCACCTTTGAAGGCAAAGCCGTGCCTATTCCGCCGCAACAGATCGAGGCAATACGTCAGTTCGTAGATACCGGACAGGAACTCCCGGAGGTGGAACTCGATATAGAACCCGGAACAGAAGTGGATATCACGGCGGGGCCGATGAAAGGCATTGGTGGCATACTGATGGAGATCAGGGGAAAGAAAAAGGTGAAGATTGAGATCAACGGACTGGGAAAAGCTGTGTACCTTGAACTACCCGCCTCGCACATCAAGGCAAAGCCCGGTGCCTAAGTGATCTTCGCTATAAAAGCCTCCGGTAATTTCGTAACCCGTCCTCGCTCATAATCATAGGCAATGAGCTTGGTATTCCCGCGCAGTACTTCCTCATCGTCACGCATCAGGCTGTAGTGCATTACAAAGGAAAGTTCACGGATATCGGTGATGTGCACCCAGGCATTGAGCTCATCCCCCCGGAACACCCCTTTGCGGAAAAACACATGGGCTTCGGCCATGATGATCCCCGGCCCGCCGATATTGCTTTCCGAAAATCCCAGTTCTTCCAGGAAATGGATGCGGGCATCGTGAAACAGCAGCAGGGACCTGTCGTTGCCCATATGCCCGCCGTAATTGATGTCGCCCACGCGAATGGGATATTTCCCGGCAAATACCTTTTTGTTTTCCATTGTTCGTGCTTTTCGGGCAAAGATACAGCCCGGGGGCCGGAATAAAAAATTCAGGGGCCGGCGGGCATTAGTTTTTTATATTTGTTGCTTCCCGCCGCGGGGCGGAAAGAGATAACCAAAAAAACCAAACTAAACCTTACCGACATGAGTGATTTCTTTGCAAGGACCTTTTACAACAACACCATTGGCAACTGGGCCATCTCACTGGCCATTATCGTAGGCACCCTGGTCGCGGCCAAGATCCTTTACTGGGTTTTCGGCTCCATTGTGAAACGTTTGACCGCCAGGTCAAAATCCAAACTCGACGACATTTTCGTTGACATGCTGGAGGAGCCCCTGGTGCTCATCGCCACTATAGTAGGGATATGGTATGCCGTTGGACGACTGGAGTTTTCTGAAGGGGTCATGGATTGGATCAACAAGGTCTACTGGGTGGTGATCGCCCTGACCATCACCTGGCTGATCGCCCGCCTGATCGATGCCATCATCAAAGAGTATGTGGTCCCGCTGACCGCGAAGACCGAAGGCGACCTCGACGACCAGGTCGTGCCGATTATCCGCAAGGCCATCCGCGCCGCGATATGGATACTCGGTATCATCATCGCCCTGAACAATGCAGGCTACAATGTTGGCGCCCTGCTGGCCGGACTGGGTATCGGTGGTCTGGCCCTGGCCATGGCGGCCAAGGATACCGTGGCCAATATCTTCGGGGGGATCACCATTTTTACCGATAAACCCTTTAAGATCAACGACCGGGTGAAGATCAACGGCTTCGACGGAACCATTACCGAGATCGGCATTCGCAGCACCCGCCTGAAAACCCTCGAAAACCGCATCGTGACCATCCCGAACTCCAAGTTTACCGACGGAATGGTGGAGAATGTCAGCTCCGAGCCTCATCGTAAGGTGGTGCTCAAGCTCGGGCTCACCTACGATACCCCGGCCGAAAAAGTCCAGGCAGGGATGAAGTGCCTGAAAGAAATTTCAGAGGAGAATCAGGACCTGGAAGAGAATGTGATCATCAGCTTTACTGAATTCGGCGATTTCTCCCTCGGGATATTGTACATCTATTACATCAGGAAAGATTCCGATATCATGGGCACCCAGACCAACATAAACATGGAGATCAAAAAACGTTTTGAGGCTCTGGGCATCGAAATGGCCTTCCCCACGCAAACGGTCTATACCATACCGGAAAAAGCTTAATCGGGGATCTTCCTGCTGAATGCCTTCAGCTTGGAGGGCTTCATGCGCAGGCCCTTGCGATAGGAAATGCCGGGTTCGGGATGAAAGTCTCTTTGCATACTCACGGCATTGGGAGGAAAGCAAGCCAGCACTTTATTGCTTTCAGAATCGATCACCATGCCGGTGAACATGCGCTCGTGGTCCGACCACAGGAAATGAAGGTATGCCGTATTTTCGGCCCGCTTGCCGATGGCCTCTTCAATGACTTCCGGCCCGCTGATCCTGAAGGGGTGTTTATAGTATTTTGCGATCAATTCCCTGTTGATCCCCTCCGGGGCAATATTTTCCGGGATGAGCAAAGTTTTTTCAGCCAGGCTGGCACGAAGCTCCCGTGGGACCTTGTCGGCATACATTCCTTTTTTCGAATATTTTTCCTCCAGGGCTTCCTCAACGCGCTTGCGGATGTTTTGTATGGCAAAGACCAGGTCGCTGACCGACAGGAATTCGTTATACAGGGAAATTTTATAAATGTAGCGTCCGCGGAGCAGTTGTCCACTGGTATTGTGGTCGGGGATAAGCGGCGATGTGCGGTCGACCATGTCCGCATCGAGGCGAATGCCATCTTCCGACAGGAAAAAGAGAAAAGTGAAAGCATCGTACCAGAAGATATCGTTGGAACTTTGCTGCCCTTCGCGTGCCTGTTTCCCGATCAGTACGGCATAATCGGGGCTTTTCGACCCGATAATGGAATGCACGCGTTTCGGCCCGGCATAAACAATGCTGTCGTTCAGGGTCCAGTGGTCATTCAATACCTGGCGGATATTTTCATTGTACCAGGCCATCTGCAGTGAATCCTTTTCATTTTCGGCCTGCTCTGTGTCGAAGAGGGCCACCAGCAGGGGCCGGTGGTCGATCAGGGCTGCTTTCTTATGATCGGCACGGATGAACTGTCCGTACGACGACAATCCACAGAATATCAGGGCCAGTATGAAAATCGTTTTATTCATCTTGCTGGTCAGGGATACAAAGGTAATACAAAAAACAGGCCCCGTTTATGGAGCCTGTTCCGTGCAATTTGGAGTATATGGATTCACGCTTTTCGCGTGGGAGGTTGTTCTTTTACAGTGTAATGGGATAGGTAACGCCATTGATGGTCACGGTGGCCTGATCGTCGCAGGTTCCCGGGCCGTAATCGAGGGTGATCAGGGGCAGAAGCGAATGTTGCATTTCCACAACACCTTTCTTGATCCAGTAGCAATTCAGGGAGAACATCATCCCTTCTGTTATGGTCACTGAAAGGGTTTCGCCGTTCGAGGCTACCACATTATGGGTTCCGGTAAGGGTGTAGGTATCGTCCCACCAGATGAAGGGAGTGTCGTGTCCTTCGCTCCATTCGCGCATTCGGTCGGCCACCCATACGATGGTGCCCCCGTCGGGCTTGATCACGGTACCGTCAACGTGTACGGTCCAGGTGGGGTTGCCAAGGGTGTTCAGGCCCTGGTTGGTCACCACTTTGGTGCCGGTCACCTGGTGATCGTCAACAAAATAATTGTCGAGGGTGGTGGTGATCACCGTGCCTACGGCCCAGTAAGGTCCGTTGTGGGTAACATTGATCACGCCCCGGCGGTATTTACCGTCGTTGCAGAGGCAGTTGGTTGGTCCGAAATCTATGCTCACGGTAAAGGGGAAGGCCAGCGTATCGATGGTCACGGTAACGCAGGGGCCCATGAAAATGGTGTCGAGCATGAAATCCTTGTACGACTTGTCCTGTGAGCGCATGGCTTCGTCGGTGATGTCGGTGAGTTCGCTAAAGAGCTTATCGGCCATGGCATCATCTTTGGCCGCGTTCACTTCTTTTTCCTGGGTCTCAGTTGTCGGTTCTTCGGTTTCGTCTTTCTGGCAGCCGGAATAAACCACTGACAGGCCTGCGAAAAGAAGGATGAGGAATGCAATTTTACGTGTCTTCATAAGGGTATGTTTTAATTGGTTTGCAAATAATTTCAATAAAGGGGAAGATAAATGGTTCCCGATTGCCCGTATTGCTGCCAGTCGAGGCGGTAACGGCTGGGGCATTCACTCCCTGATATGGGTTCGTTGTTATCGTTGTAACCAAATATGGCCGTGGCTTTCAGTTCTTCGGCAGGTATACGGTACACCTGTTCTCCGGAATAAGGCAGCCACTGGCAGGCTTCTTTAAATACCACGGATTCGCCGATCTGGGTAAAAAATTTCTTTCCGCTTCGGTCGGTTCCCCAGGAAAGCAGGTTATTAAAACCCTGGGCAGATCCGAAACCGTTCACGGCCAGCATGTAATTACCGGGGTTTCCGCTGTAAACCAGCATTTTTGTGAGATGCCAGTCGCGGGGCGCATTTCCGTTAAAAGCCACGCTAATATGGGCCGTGTTCTTGTGGATCACGGTATTGAAACCGTTTCCGAGCAAGGACAGGATGCCACCGCTCACATTTTCCATTCTCGAAAGCCCGTTGATCAGCATCTTGTTGTTGGTATACACATTCCTCACCTCGTAGTTGAAAAATTCCACGGTCAGGAATGCCCCCGGAAACAGCCAGTGTGTATTTTCTTTGATCTTAACCTGTATCACACCGCTGCGGTACTTGTTTTCCAGGCAGTTCAGGCCGTCATAAACCAGGCGGTAAACAATGGTGTCGTTCAGCACATACGTGGTATCCAGGATGGCCCCGCAGGGGATGTCCATTTTCATTGAATTGGATAACAATACGTTACCGGCATCAATAACTGCTTCGTCCACATTGTCTTCCACGGAACTGTCGTCCTGTGCAAGCTGCTGTACAGAAGATGAATCAGGCTCTTCCTGTTCGGGTTCATCCTTTTTACAGGCGCTGAGAAGCAGCCCCGCGAAGAGGAAGAGAAGAATAAACCTGGTGATCATTTGCGGATTCATCTTGCGTTGTTTTAAATAGTACACGTAAGTTTTCATTTACCCTTATTTTTATTTTCATTTTTTTTATGGTGCTACGGTCAGGGAGAGGGAATTTACGGCACAGAGGCCGAAAAAGCCCAGGGCCCCTTCGCTCATATTCGTTGATACATTGGCCGGATCCGACGGAAATACGCCGCCCTGCCAGCTGGTTTCCAGCAGCAGTGAACGAATAAAACCGGCATGTTCCGGGTTGAGGGAATACCGCCGCTGTTCAATTTTTGTTCCTGCCGGGAAGTTTACCTGCTCCACCACCGGGGCAAATACCTGGCTCACATCCAGGGTGGGCAGGGTGTAAAACAGGAGTTTCTTCCTGCAATCTTGCGGATCAGTATTTTCGTATCCGGGAACCGACGACCAGTCGAGGAGAACCTCCCACATGGCCGGGTCATCGGCCTCGAAACTGCTTGCAACGTATTCGATGCTGTAGCTGCCGTCGTTGTTTTCTGCATAACTCAGTTCCGGGAAGGTCTTTCCCGGGACCATATACCCCTGGGCGGAATAAATCCTGTCGTGGTACAGGATCAGCAGGGAATAATTCATACCGCTCTGTCCCACCACGATAGTGTCGGTAACATAGCGGCCCGGCTCTTCGGGGTCTTCCTGAAGTATATAGGTCGATTCTTCGTTGTTGATGATCACTTCGGCCCCGCTCACCGGGATGGCCTGACCGTTGAGGTCGGTCTTGTTATAATGTATATATATATTCTGTACGCGGGCCTCATTGGTGATGATCCCGTCAACTACCACGTATTGATCCCCATTTACTTCGGGGGTCCAATCAGCTTCCTTCACACAGGATGAAAGCAGTACCAGCAATATGTATATCCAGTATCTTTTCATCAGAACCTGAATTGATAATTAATGGATGGAATGATCTCCGAAACCGACAATGCAGTGGGTACCCTGTACTGGGGCGTAAGGTGGTTGGCCGGAACCACATATTCCCCCTGTTCCTCCATCCGGTTATAACTTAAAAAATAGGGATTTGTCCGCCCGTATGCATTGTACAGGTTCACAATGATATTATGCCTGAAGCGGGCTTCGGGATCACTGTTCAGCCTGAAATTCACCGAGAGGTCGAGGCGGTGGTAGGTGGGCAGGCGATCGTTGTTTTTTTCGCCGTAAACCGGCACCACATAGCCGTTGTAATCATAGAAACTCACGGGAGTGCTGATGGCTGCACCGCTCAGCAATATCCAGTTGGCTGTGAGGTTCCACCGTTTTCCGAGCTCATAGTTCAGGTAGAGTGTCAGGTGGTGGGGCCGGTCCTGGAAGGCCGGGTAGCTGGCCCCGTTGTTCACCCCCGGGGTTTTTGCGAACACCCTCGACCAGGTGTATCCCAGCCAGCCGGTGAGTTTGCCAAAGGGCTTGCGCAGCATGAGCTCCAGTCCGTACGACCAGGCCTCGCCGCTGCGGAGTTCCCCTTCGATGAGGGGGTTGTACAGCATATTGGCATGAGGGGCATAGTCGATATAATTGTAGTAGTGCTTGTAATAGGTTTCGGCCGAGAACTTGATGCGTTCGTTCGAAAAACTTCCGAAGTACCCGAGCGAGTACTGGTCGGCCTTGCGGGGTTCGATGTTCGGACCCGAGGGCACCCATACCGAGAGGGAAGTAAAGGGGCTGATGCTGTTGTTGAGCTCGTTCAGGAACTGCGTGGTCCTGCTGTACCCGGCCTTTAGAGAGGACGCCTTACTTAGCAGCCAGGTAAGGTTGATGCGGGGTTCCAGGCTGGTAAAGGAAGAATACACGGCATTCTTTTCTGCCATAAAAGTGTCGATCACGGCGTAATTGTTGTCGAAATAATACACAGTGGTGGGCCCAAGGTCCTGCCATACGGGCAGGCGCAGGCCATAGCGCATGATCAGTTTATTGGCAATGCTTTGCTCGTTGCCGGCATAGAATACATACTCGGCGCAGTTATAGCTCGGGATATCCAGGGGATCGACTGCATCGGCATCCTCAAGGTTGATGTTCCCGGCATCCAGGCCGTAGGCATTGATGCTCATTCCGGCCTTAAAGGTATTCCCGGGGTTGATATACCAGGTCAGGTCTTCCTTGAGGGCAAAGGTGGAGATCTCGGAGTTCCAGTATTCCCTGCGGTCTTCAGTAAGGTACATCAGGTACTGGTAGCGGGTCAGGTATGCCGTGGTATTGGAAAACAGTTTTTTATTGAATACATGGTTCCAGCGGATGGTACCCAGGAGGTTGTTCCATCCCAGTCCGTAAGTTTCGATGGAGGAAGACGTTTCCCGTTCCAGCAGGTCGTTCCCGATGTAAAAAGTGGCAAACAGGCGGTCGCGTTCACCCAGTTTAAAGTTCAGCTTGGCATTGATATCGAAGAATCCCAGGCTGAGGTCCTGGTTTTCAAAGTACAGTTGCGGCAGCCATTGCAGGGTAGAAACTCTTCCCGCCAGGTAAAAGGAGCTCTTATTCCTGATCAGGGGCCCTTCGAGGTAAAGGGAAGAAGTGTAAGGCCCGGCATTGCCTCCGAAACCAAAACGTTTGTTGTTCCCGTCCTTGGTCTTGATATCCACCACTGAAGAAAGGCGTCCGCCGTAATTGGCCGGGAAATCCCCTTTGTACACTTCCATATCGCTGATGGCATCGGGGGAGATCACCGACAGGAAACCAAAGAGATGGGAGGTATTATACATGGGCACCTCGTCCACGAGGATGAGGTTCTGGTCGCTTCCGCCCCCGCGCACAAAAAAGAGGGATGATCCGTCGCCGAATGATTTCACCCCGGGAACCACCTGCAGCGATTTGATGATGTCGCGCTCGCCGGTAATGCCCGGCAAATTGCTCAGTGTTTTCCGGCTGAACCTGAACTCGCTGATCTGGTCGTGCAGGAATACCGCCTGGTCGGTGCGGCCCACGATCTCCACCTCCTTAATGGTCAGCGGGCCTTCCTTCATCTCCTGGTCGATCTTCTTGTCGCGATCGAGCAAAACGGTCATTTCCACCGGGTCGTACCCGATAAAGGAGAATACGACCTCATGCACCCCTTCCGGCAGGGAAAGGGAATAAAACCCATAGGCATTGGTGGCCGTTCCGGTAAAACCGGCCTTTTCGTAAACATGAGCCCCGATCAGCACCTCCCCGCTGCTGCGGTCTTTGAGGTAACCCGACAGGGTGTAGTGTTCCAGGCTGGACGGATCGGGAGTATATTCCGGATCATACGATTCTTCGGTGGATTTCAACACGATGTGGTTCCCGACCAGGGCATACTTGATCCCCTTCTTCCTGAATAGCTTTTTCAGGACAAATTTCAGGGGTTTGTTGCGGGCTTCTATGCTTACCGGCAAATCGACCGGCACCGATTGCGGGCTGTACGAAAAGTACAGTCCCGACTCCTGTTCGACCTGTGCAATGACCTCTTTCAGGGGCAGGTTCTCGGCATGGATGCTGATCTTCTTCGAGAGGTCCTGGGCATGCAGCGGGGCTGATAACAGGATCAATATCAACAGGATCAGGAAAGATCCGGTCGGGTATGTTTTTCTCAGGTTGATAAAACTGCTTTTTACTGACATCCTTTACCCGAAAGTTCGATCGCATTGCCGTTGGGCCGTACCTGCATGTCGATGGTCGATTGCAATACTGTGAGCACCTCTTGCAGCGATTCACCTTCAAAGGTAGCGGTTATACGGCAATTGAGTATTTCGGGATTCACTGCGCGGATATCTTTATGATAGACTTTTTGCAGTACGCCGATGATCTCCGACAGGGGAGTGTTGTTGAAGCGCAGTATGCGTGTTTTCCAGGCCAGGAGGTTGGGGTCTTTGTTGGCCTGTTTTACGATCTCGCCATGCTGCCTGAGCACCACGGCTTTCTCGCCGGGTTCAAGCAGCATTTCTTTTCCCTGGTATTCCAGCTTCACGCTTCCGCTCATCAGCACCACTTCCATGGTGTTTTCCCGGGAGGCGGTATTCACGTAAAAGGAGGTTCCCAGCACCCTGACCTTCAGCTCGCCGGCATCGATCACAAAGGCTTTTTGGGCGTTATGGGTGACCTCGAAAAAGGCTTCTCCCTCCAGCGATACCTTGCGTTCTTTCCCCCTGAAACGGGATGGATATTCCAGCGTGGATCCGGAATTCAGGGCCACCTGTGTCCCGTCGGGAAGGATGGATTCAATCACCTGCTGTTCGGCCACCAGGCGGTCTTCGCCGGGGTGCATATACAACCAGAAATAGAGCAGGGAGGGAATGATGAGGATGAGGGCAATGGCAGCCGCGCGCATCATAGTGCGCCTGCCGGGGGCAAAGAGTTTACGACTGACCGCCGGCTTATCTGCATCCGTTTTTGCAGCCATGGCTTCCCATTCTTCGTCGATGCTGGTGTTTTCTTCGACCTGCATGGCCTGCAGCAGGCTCCAGCTCTTGCGGTACCGGCGGAATTCTTCGGCATGGGCAGGATCGTCAAGGAGCCAGGTTTTCAGCTCCCGTATCCCTGATGCATCTGCTTCTCCTGCCAGGTAGCGGGCCATCAGATCCTCGTAATATGTTGCCGGTTTATCCATTTCTGCTATTGATTATACACTCCAAATTGCATTTACCCTTACGTCCTGCATAAAATTTCTATGAATATTATTATCAGGGGGATAAACTCGGAGAGTTTATCGCGCATGATCCGGAGGGCTTTCGACATCTGGGCTTCCACGGTTTTCAGCGAAATGCCCAGTTCATCAGCGATCTCCTGGTATTTTTTCTGTTCCACCCTGTTCTTCAAAAACACTTCACGGCATTTTTCGGGCAGCTCTGCCGTTGCTTTTTCGATCCGCTCTTTTAGTTCTTTGGCCACCAGGTGATCTTCGTGTTGGTATTGGTGCGAAGCATCCAGGCCCTCCATATCCAGGATCTCCTGGTCGAACTTTTTATGGTCGCGGAGATAATTCAGGCTGCGGTTTTTTACCGATGTTCCGAGGTATGCTGCCGGGGAGCGGTCGAGGCGGATACTGTCGCGCTTTTCCCAGAGCCCGGCAAACACATCCTGTACGATCTCACGGGCAATGTCGTGGTCTTTCACGTATTCCAGGGCAAAAAAAGTGAGCCCCTTGAAATGCTTGCGAAAAAGGGTTTCAAAGGCTTTCCTGTCAAGCCCTCCGGGCGGTATATGTTGTGATTTATCCAGTCCGCTGTACTTTTGCCGTTACCGATCGGCAAGATAATAAAAGAAAATAACGTATTCACGGGGCCGTGAAGTATGCCTGTACTGAATTCCCTGTTTACAGTGATCAGTGATTTCTACCGCGGGATAACGAGATTATAGAAGGTTCCTTTCCCGTTGGATTTCACATTGAAGCTGCCTCCCAGGAAGCTCACGCGGTTGCGGATGTTCTGTATTCCCATCGACTGCCCTTCCAGGACACCATCCACATCGAATCCCTTGCCGTCGTCGGCGAAGCTGATGTCCAGCTCATCAGGATGGATCACGATGGTAAGGTCCATGCGTGCGGCTTCGGCATGTTTCAGGGTGTTATTTACCATTTCCTGGATGATGCGGTAGATCATGATCTCCTGATTTTCCGACAGGCGTTCTTCCCGCGGGCCCACTACATCCATGCGGGCATCGATCTTTTCGCTGTCGTTGATGCGTTCGAAGAGATCTTCCAGGGCTTCAAACAGTCCCATTTTGGTGAGCAGCCCGGGCATCATATTGTGGGAGATCTTCCGCATTTCCCCGCTGGCTTCGTCCAGGAATTGTGTGGCTTTCCTGATGCGTTCCTCGTTTTCAGGATCTTTATCCTTGATGGCGGACACATGCATCTTGGAAGCCGAGAGCAGCACGCCCAGGCTGTCGTGAATGGCCGTTGCGACCCGCACCCTTTCCTTTTCCTGTCCCTCCACCAGGAAACGCGCAGCCAGGAATTTCCTTTCTTCTTCGAGTTGCCTGATCTTCTGCTCCGCGATCACCTGGTTTTTCCGGGCACGGAAGCGCAAGAAGATGATCAGGAAGATGGCAACAATGATCAGCACGCTGGCCGGGTACAGGATCTGCCTGCGCTGCCTGGTCCGTTTGAGGACCTCTTCCCGGCGAACAGTTTCCTCGATGTTCTTTTCCTTGAGGTCGAAGATCAGGTCGAGCTCATAACCGAGCTGGATCTTTCCAATATCGAAAAGGCTGTCTTCCAGGGTTTCGAGCAGAGTATGGTAATGCAAGGCACTTTTATAGTCTTCCTCCGAGCTGTAGAGCAGGGAAAGTTTCCAGTAGGTTTCCATCATCCGCCTGCCGTCGCCGGCTTTCTCGGCCAGCACCAGGCAGGAATCAAAATAGACCAGTGCGTTTTCTTCTTCCCCTTCAAGGTCATACAATTCGGCCAGCATTTGCCAGGTGACCATAAGGCCTTCGGCATGGTTTTGTTCCCGGTAGTATTTCAGGGCCTGTTCCAGGTTTTTCCTGGCGAGATCGAATTTTCCCTGTTTACGGTAAACAATAGCCGTGTTCGCCAGGATATTGCTAATGCCCTGTTCGTCGCCAGCTTCCCTGTAGAGGGAGTCGGCCTGGTAGAGGCGTTCCAGTGCCTTTTCGTATTCAAGCATTTCGATGTGCAGGCCCGAAAAGCGGCTGAAATTATTGGCCATTTCCACCTTATTGCCAAGCTGGCGGGCCAGGTTTAATGATTTCGACAGGTATTTTTCGGCAAGCTCATATTCGGAAAGCCGGGTATATACCTTTCCGAGGTTTCCGCTGACTTTGCAGATATAACTGTCGTTTTCCAGTGCTTCGGCCAGAAGGAGGGCGTTGTGATAATAGTAGGCCGCCGAATCGTGCTGGGAAGCATTCTCGAAAGCCCCTCCCAGGCCATTGTAAACCGCTGTGATCCTGGCGGTGTCCTTTTGAGCATCCCAGATCCTGAGTGCCTGCCGGAAATTATTGATGGCCATGGTATGGTATCCCTGCAGCGTTCTCAGTCCCCCGACTTTATAATAGGCCTTGGCGAGCAGCATGCTGTCCTGCAGCTCATGGGCAATTTCCAGGGTCTTCAGCACATAGTCGTAGGATTCTTTCAGATCGCCATAGACCGACATGGCCAGGGCTTTTTTGTAATAGGCTTCAGCCAGACCTTTTGGATAATCCAGGGACTCCGACATGGCAATGGCCAGGTCGCAGCACAACAGGCTGGAATCCTTGTTGGTGTATCGCAGGGCCTGTGACAGATTGATCAGTTCATTCACTTTTTCAATACTGCCCTCAGTTTCACTTTCGATATACAAGCTGCTGCTGTTCTGAGCAAGGATAGTCCAGGCCGATCCGGGAATGATGCCCAGCAGGATAAGGATGATCAGTATTTGTGGCAGGCGCATCATGAAGCAGGTTTAATCGATTTCGATATCTGAATTTTTTGTAATTGTTTCCTCTCCCGGGTTGGTGGCCAGGACATTTCCATTTGGATCAACAATATTCACGGTAACGGAATAGGTATTGCTTCCAATGTAGTCTTTTACATCATTCTCATCCCAAGCTGACTGAACACCGTCCTCATGATCCAGGAATGGCACATATTCAGTGTCTTCAAAAGAAGGCCTGGTATCGTCATAACTCCTTGAGGTGTAGTTGATCGTCAAGTTTTTGTTGGCATCGAGAACAATGCCTCCCGGGCGAATGGCTACCCGTACGCCCTGCGGCAGGATAAGAATGGAACGAACTTCTGCATAGATCTTTTCTTCAGCTGATTTGTACAGCATACCGGTGAAATCAATAATTACGTAGTACATAATTTTAGTTTTTGGGTTAATATTCTTTGGCTTTGTTTAAATCTCTCCGAAAATACAAAAAACCCTGTGATTTTGCAAGGAATATCTGTATTTCAGTGTGTTAAGAATATTATACCAGTTCTATGTCGGCATTGTCCGATGCATTGATCTTCACGGCCCTGACCCAATCCGGAACCTTCCCGATGCGGAAGATCACATTCACTTCCATCTCTATTTCCGTAAATTGTTCTTTGGTCGGCGACAGTTGAAAATCGAGTTCATATATGCCATCTTCCGGAGCCTCTGCGTATTCGCGGGGAACAAGCACAGGATTACTGAGGATCCTGATGTCGGCTGTTCCCTTCGCTTTGATCGTCATAAGGCCCGGTTCCTGATTATCTTTTACCACTTGTATGCGGTCTACATACCGGATCTTGTCGTTCATGATGGTGCAATATTATAAAGCCCTGGATGATAAACCATAGCAGAAAACCACTAAAAAAATTTCACAGGTGTTTCAGCCATGATTTCCCCCCGGCCCGGCAGTACTTTTACATTGTAGTTTGATCCCGGACCATCCGGGAAGCAAAAGAAACCTAAAAAAACAGGAGGTCGTTATGAAAGCAATCATCAGAACAATGGAACTCGCCCTTTTCTTTGCTTATCCGGTGTATATTACCGTGATCACCATAGTGTCAGCGGTCTGAAGATACAGTCAATTCCCGGATCAGCGATTCGATTACATTCAGTCAGTTTTGAAACACCTCAATTTGGGGTGTTTCTTTTTTATATATTATTGTATATCAGCGATTAGCAGAAATCAACCAAAAAACATTGTCCATGTATTCTGCCAGGGTTCTTCCTCTTGCCTGAGGTAATTTTGTTGGTGAAGATGAGAGAAAAAATCTTCACCCGAATCAAAAAAATTATTCATTCTAAAAACGGAGGTTGTTATGAAAACGTTGAAATTAGCCATGGTCGCAATCATTCTCTCGCTTGCCGTAGTTTGTCTGGCCGACTCAAAGCCGCCAGCAGCAAAAAAAACAGTATGCATTTCCCTTAGCCAGGCCATGAGTGAGCCCGGACTGGTAGCAGCAATGTATGATCAGCTGGGTCCTGCATTCCTGGGTGTTGAGCATCCCGGGTACTACTGGGCGACTGTAAAGTACAACAGTGTATCTTACAGGATCTTTGCCCCCCGCAAAGCCTGGAAGAGGTTCTTCCTGACCAAGCCGGTTGGCATCAGTCAGAAAATCAGCCTGCACCAGTGATGATTTGAGCGGAAATCTTGCTTGTTGATCGTTCAGCCCCTGCTTTTGGCGGGGGCTTTTTTTATTCGATAAAGTCGTTTTCCACGGCCCATCGCACGAGGCCGGCGGTATTTTTCACCCCGGCTTTATACATGAGGTTGGCGCGGTGGCTTTCCACGGTGTGGAAGCTGATAAACAGTTTTTCGGAGATCTCCTGGGTGGAGAACTCCTGGCAGATCAGGTTGAGCACTTCGCGTTCCCGCTTGGATAGTTTTGGGAAAAGATTAGAGATATTTTCTTCTTTGAGTTCCTGTTCCACCAGGCGTACCGAGAGCCTTTCGCAGAAATAGTTTTCACCGGCATGCACCTTGCGGATGGCTTCCTCGAGCTGGTCCTTGCCCGAATCCTTGAGGAGGTAGCCTTTGGCCCCGTTTTTCACCATGCGTTTCACAAAGCGTTTTTCATCGTATTGCGAGAGGGCGATCACCTTCACATCCGGGTATTTCCGGCTGAGACTTTTGGTGCATTCCAGCCCGTCGAGCTTGGGCATGTTGATGTCCATCAGGACCACATCCACGGCTCCGCCGGAATCGAGGAACTCCAGCACCTGGTAGCCGTTTCCGGCCTCATGGCAAATAGTGAAATCCCCGATATCGCTAAGGGTGGTTTTGATCCCATCGATAAGCAGGGGATGATCATCGGCAATCAGGATATTGATCATAGCGCCCCCGGTTTTTGGATAACGAACAACTAAAAATACAAAAAAAATAGCGGAATTCTGCTATAAAAATCAAAATACCCTGCCATAGATTTGCCGTGAAAGGATCAAAAAGGGGTAATTTTTTGAATTAAGACGCAAATCCCAAAATTGAATCACGATCCGATGGAAAAAGCGGATAACACCTCGTGGAAGAAACGGGGTGTTTTTTTTTGTCAGATGCCGGAAGCCGGATGCCAGCAGCCAGCAGCCGGAAGCCATTTGTCGTGAGAGATCATTAATACATGCTAATAGCCGGCTATCGTTCGACTTCGCTCACGATGACAAGGAAGTTTATGATTAACTTTAAGTCTCGTCTCCGCTCGACCTCAATTTATGAGAGGTGTTGTTTTTGCATTTTGCTTTTTCATGTAGTGCTTTCCAATCTTTATTAAAGTAAGCCAACTTTTTTGCCCTCGACCATTTTTTAAGTTTCTTTTCAAACGAAATCGCATCATTGATGTAATTAAAAGTGACAAAATGTTTAAGTGTGATTGGGCGTCTGTTGTAAGTATAGCATCCTTGATCTGAGCCCTGTTGGTGTTCAATTAATCTTCTTGAAAGGTTATTGGTAACACCTGTATAAAATGATCCGTCAGAGCATTCTAATAAATAAACATAATATTCCCTCATACCTATTAATACCCAAAAGCGGAAAATGTCGCACTTTTTTTTT
>NPID01000620.1_pt1 | contig 26608 bp, 25 predicted proteins | sample 8637491 | NCBI WGS metagenome assembly NPID01 (sample SAMN07420843, study PRJNA396082) | bioreactor metagenome | isolation source: sample BA6 brine-fed electro-methanogenic bioreactor BA | place: Japan: Kochi | collected 2016-06-14 | reverse complement strand
TTCTCTCCGTCGACCAGTGAAATCGGCTCGCGAATGGCCAGAAACTTGCGGCCGCGATTGAGTTTTCTCAGTCCCGCATCTTCCAGAAGGTCGACAAAGGGAGCGGCACTGCCGTCCATCACCGGCACTTCGGGGCCATCGATATCAATGTGAAGATTATCGATGCCCAGAGCACTGAGGGCGGCGAGCAGGTGTTCCACCGTTGAGACGCTCAAGCCGCTTTTGCCGATGACGGTCGCAAGCCTGGTGTCAACAACATTGGAGACATGGGCCTCAATGGTTACAGTGCGCTCGCCTTCGGAGCGGTGAAATAAGATGCCGGTTCCCGCTTCGGCAGGTCGCAGGTGCATGGTGATGCAGCGGCCGGAATGAAGGCCGATACCTGAGATGGCGACGGGATTGGCGAGAGTTCGTTGAAAAAGCAAATCTTCCTCCTGGTGCAACAGTGCGTGCGCTTTCAAGCTCTAACATAATGCAAATATTTTGCCATAAATTTGGTTATGTGGAAGTTGTTGATATAAAACAGGAAAACAGATTTCGGGCAGTGGCTTCCAAGCGGCAGTGTTGCAACTCTGCATCCAGAGGCTGTGGTGGGATGGACACAAGCAGATGCGATAATGGGGAATGTTGGAGAGGAGGGTTAAAGCCTGCCTGAACGTAAAATGGCAAAGGCGAGCCAGAGGCCGAGGAAGCCGGCGATGGTATACCCGAAGATCCCCAGAACGGGAAAGCCGAAAAGCTGCGGCCCCTTATCCGATTGGATGATCAGGGAGCTGCCCACGATCAGGGAACCGATCAGCATGGAAAATGACAGGCGGTTGCTGGCCTTGTCGAGATCGTTCATCAGCTTTTCAAGTCCGCGGTGTTCAAGGTCGATTTTGAACTTGTTGCGATTGACCCGATTGATGAACTCCTTCATGTCCCGCGGCAGGGTTTTGAACAGGGAACCGTAGGACTGAAGCACCCCGAGGACTTCTTTGGAAACATTGCCGGGCGACAATCTCTCGCGGATCAGTTTTTCCATAAACGGCCGTAGATGCTCGATCATGTTAAATTCGGGATCGAGTTGACGGCCGATCCCTTCCATGGTGACCAGTGCTTTAGCCAGCAGCATCAGGTCGGATGGGAACTTGATGCGATAAGCGTTCATCAGGTCGACGAATTCCATTAAAAGGCGGCCGACGTTGAGTTCTCCCAAGGGTGTTTCATAATAATCGTCGATGAATTCGGACAGATCGCGTCGCAGACTTTTGAGGTCGGTTTCATCGCTGATGTCGCCGGAATAGAGCATCAGCGAGATAATACGATCGACATCGCGCTGCAATATGGCAGAGAGCAGATCGACCAAGCGGTACTTAAGCGGTTCGTCGAGGCGCCCCACCATCCCGTAGTCCAACAGGCAGATGACATTGTCGGGCAGGATGAAAAAATTTCCCGGGTGAGGGTCCCCATGAAACAGACCATGAATCAGCACCTGCTTGAGGAAGGAATCGGCCCCCCGGCGGGCGATGGTCGGCAGATCGCACCCCTGTTCGTTGAGATATTCCAGGTCGGATACCTTGATCCCCTCGACATACTCCAGGGTCAGAACCGTTTCTCCAGTGAAGTCCCAGAAAACCTGGGGAACGTAAACTGTCGGGTCTTCTTCAAAATTGACGCGGAAGCGATCGACCGTGTGACCTTCCCGGGCAAAATCCATTTCACGGTAAATGGTGCGGCGGAATTCTTTAACCAGACCGGTCGGGTCGTAGAGTTCGCCACCAGGCAGATGTCGCTCGACCAGAAAGGCGAGCCCCGCCATGATGTCGAGATCGGTTTCAACCGTTTCAACGATGCCGGGGCGCCTGATTTTAACCGCCACTTCCTCGCCGCTTTTGAGGCGGGCGCGATGAACCTGGGCGATAGAGGCGGCGGCAATGGGTTCTGAATCGAATTCTGCGAAGATTTCATCGAAGTCCATCCCCAGTTCGCGACGGACCTGCTCGCGCAACTCGGACACGGGTACGGCCGGGACTTCGTCCTGAAGTTTTCGGAATTCTTCGATAAATTCGCGGGGGATGACATCGGGGCGGGTGGAAAGGATCTGCCCCAGTTTGACGAATGTCGGCCCCAGCTCCTCCATGGCCAGACGCAACCTTTCGGCCTGGCTGAAGCGGTCGACGTTTTTCGAGGCCGTGCCGAGCGTAACGATGCGTCGGCCCAATTCGAGATAATAGTCGATATTGAGCTGTTCGACCACATGGCCAAAGCCGTACTTGATCAGGATACCGAGGATGTAGCGGTAGCGTTTGATCGAACGGATGTTGCGGTTGATCCGCGCGAAGGTCAGCATTTTTTCAGAATCGCTGCGTCAACAACGCAGATCATTTCTTTGAAGACGCAAGGGTTTGCTCCAACTGCTCAATGCGCTGCTGGAGTTGCTCGAATTCCTCGCGGGTGACCATGCCGAGGCGTTCGGCGGCACGACGGACTTCCTGCTGAGCCATTTCCTCGAGCTTCTGCTGGGACTGTTCAAAGTTCTGCTGCATTTTTTCGATAAATGCCTTGCCTTCCTCTTCTGTCATGTTGAAGCGTTCTTTCATTTCCTTAGCCAATTCTTCTGCCTTTTTCTGGGTCATGCAAAGTGCGCCCATGCCGGTCAGCATGATTTTTTCAGCAAGTTCAAACATCAGTTCCTCCTTGGGGATGAGAGTCATTTTTGTCTCAAGAGTCTAACATGACTGCACTTTGATGCAATCGTAATTCCTTGAAGGAATTTCAGACATTGAAAAAACAGGCTATTCACTTCGCGGGGTCGTCACTCCCATGCTGAACAGTTACAGGGTCGTATTTGTCGTCACTCAGCAACGCAGGTGCGCCAAGTCGGAGCGTGCATCCTGCGTCGCTTTTTCGCCGGCTGCAATCGCTTCGGCCGCGCGATGAAACTCCAGCAGGGTCAGATCATCGAATTCGGGACGGATCAGAACGTCGAAATGGTTCTGCTGCAGGCGCAGCTCATTGATCTGATTCTCCATAATGGCAACACTTTGCGCACATACTTTAAAAATGCTTGGAGGACGTTTCTCCGGTTTTGTTGGAGGAGGCTGCCGTCCGGCGAAAGGCCTTGCCCGCCATAATTCGCCAAAAATCTTTTCGATGCGCGTGGTATTGAACAGAGGAAGCCGCCGCTTTGATGTCCGTGCCTGCGCCTCTGCCGGCGGGAGGTAGGTTTCGTGGATGGGCTTTTCGACCCGTGGGATGGCACAGACGGCGATAATGTTTTTAGCGCCCAGTTGCCTGACCGCATCGACGGGGACAGGATTGCACAGCCCCCCGTCGATCAGGAAGCGATCTCCGAACCGGGCCGGTGTAAAGATGCCAGGAAAGGCGATGGCCGCGCGCAAAGCGTCGACCAGGTTGCCGCGGCGGATGATCAGTGCTTCTCCTGTCTCAACATCTGTGGCCGTGACGGCCAGCGGCATGCGCAGCTCCTCAAAGGTGCGCGCCGGGAGCAGTTTCGCCATGAACTCAGCCACCTGAGCGCCATCAATCAGGCCTGCCGTCGGCACAACCGGGTCGATCAGGCGAGCCAGGCGCTTCCAGTCCAGACCGGTTGCCACCTCCTCCATCTGTTCGGGGGATATGCCGGCGGCGTAAAGTGCGCCGATAAAAGCTCCGATGGAGGTGCCCGCCAGGCAGTTGATTCTGATCTGTTCCTTCTCAAGAACCTTGAGCACCCCGATATGACAGAGACCGCGAGCCGCACCGCTGCCCAGGGCCAGGCCGATGCATGGAGCCGATTTTTCTGAGGGCATTGTTTTTCGTCCAATGGAGTTCAACGTTTAAAAAGCCAGAACAGCAGAGACAGGACCAATGAAAGAAGCAGACAGCTGCCCAGTGGGAAATAGAAGGAGAAGTTTTCTTTCTCAATGCGAATATCTCCCGGCAATCTGCCCAGGAAAGGGATTCTACCGCTGAAATGCAGCATCAGGCCGACGGCGACCAGCACGAGACCAAGGATGATGAGAGACTTTCCCGGGGACATGATCTAACCCTGCCGTGGATGATAGCGATCTTTTTCAGAATAGATGCAGCCGCAGTATTGCTGGCGGTAAAGCCCCATCTCCTTGGACGTGCGAATCCCCTGCTGCCAGCCGCGACGATAGTCCTCATAGATGAAGGTCAGCCCCCATTCCTCCGCAAGCTGGCGCCCATAAGAAGCGATAGCGTCATGCTGCTGGTAGCGCGAATAGAGCAGGCTGGTGGTGAAGGCTTCAAAGCCCTGCTCGGCCGCGTGCTTTGCTGTTTCCTCCAGGCGAGAGCGGTAGCAGTAGTTGCAGCGGGCTGCAGGGTCAGCGGCAACCTGGGCCAGAAACTCCTCCAGCAGATAGGCGTCCCGGTAGACCATCGGCAGGGAGCAGATCTCGGCATATTGCTGCACCGTCTCGAGACGCTTGCGGTATTCCTGATAGGGATGGATATTGTGATTGAAGAAAAATCCGGTGACCTCGTGTTGCGCCGAGCGCAGCTCCTCGACGGGATAGATGGCGCAATTGGCACAGCACATGTGCAGCAGAACCTTCATGAATAGATTTCTCCCCGAACGAATGTAATTATCTCCAACAGTATAGACCCTGCCCCCACCGGCCCATCAAGATCTTTTTGTCGTAAAAGGTTCCTCAAGTTCTTCCCACGGCGGCAGCGGCAGGCTGTTCCAGATCCGGCGGGCCCACTGTCGGGCAAGGCGAGGTTTGTCGCGACGGCTGTAAGTCTGATGCAGCAGATCCTGTTGGAGCCTGTTCAAGTCGTCTAGGTATTTTCCCACGATGGAGGCGGTCAGATGCCGGTCTGTAGGCAGCTCGATCAATGTCTGTTCGCTGAAGGTGGCCAGTTCGAGTGCGCGTGCGGTCTCTTCCCCCTCAACCTGGATGACCTGCCCGCTGCTATCGGTGAGTTCAAACATCCCGAGGAACTCGCTGGTTTGCTGCAAGGTTCCATTGACCTCGAATTTTTGCAGTTCCGGACGGTAAATATCGTACAGGTAGTTCTGAGGAAAGCGGGGTACCCCGTCTTTGAAAACCTCGGAGATGATCTGGGCTGTTTCCTCTTCGCGGATACGCTTGCTTCGCTGTGTGGCGCTTTCGTCCGAACCAGGGGTCAGCTCAGGGGCAGGTAGCCCTGAGAATTCGCCCAGGTTTTGCTGGATGGCTTTTTCTATTTTCTCGGCGTCCGGTTCAGGCAGGGCGGCGAGTCGGTGCAAAAGTTCGGGATCGGGCAGTGGAACAAGATGACGGCGGCATTCATTGGCCACCTGCCCGGAACTCGGCAGGGGATGACCTGGAGCCAGGGACTTCCACAGGTAGCCTCCGAGCCGGCTGGCAAAAAAACGCTCTATCCCGGGGGGGGCGGCAAAAGCTTCCGGGCCGTAGTTAAATGAGAGTCTCTGCTGCTGGAGCAGTTCGAGAACGCAGTCGGGGGCTTGCAGGGCCAGGTTCAGAAAACTGCGGGGTTGCTGCTGCAGCGTATGCCAGTTAAAAGCTCGCGACCCGCAGGGCCCCCTTAAGATCGTTTCGCAGCTCAGGTCGGGCTGTTTTTCGAGCGTAAGGCAAAGCTGGCTCCGGGATAATTTCTCAAGCCTGATTATGCTGAACTGTTCTGTTATCAGGTTGTAGAAGCTGTTGCCATATGCATGAACGAGCCAGGTGGCAGGCAGCGTCAGGCGGATAACGGCGCCGTCGGCGGCGAGCCCGGTAATATGGGCGGCCTCCCAGATATAACGGGGGGATTTAGGCGCCAGCGAAAGGCGTCGGTTGGGCCAGGAGGTGCGCAGTTTCAATCGGAAAAACTCCCTCTCCGCCGCAGTTATTTTTTCCGAAAGCAAGACCAACCCACCTTCAACATTTCGGGGCGCTGAACGTGTCTGCAAACTGAAAATGTCCGTGGAGGTTTCCTGGGCGTGAGAAAGTTCCAAATGATCTCTCAGCAAGACGGACAAAGCCCTTAGTGCGGGTTCCTGAAAAGCTTCGGAAAAAGTGCCGGCCGGGCGAGGGGATGCGGGATTGATCAGCAGGGTGCCTTCCGCCACAGGTTCGGTCGCTTCAAAACAGGGCAAACCCAGGCTTCTGGCTTGGTAGTGGAGCAGTATCTCAAGAACCTTGCCCACTTTCTGGGAATCGCTTCCCCAGCGCAGCTGTCCCAGGCGTCGAAACAGGTGGTGAAAACGAACTGCGCTGGCATAGGGCAGGGGCGGCTCGGCAGGGAAAGCCCCAAGTGCGGTGATAACGGGCCCGGGAAGATAGGAGAGAACAAGGTCGATGGCGCGCTCGAGCTTCTCAGGGCGGACGTTTCCCGGGATCTGGTTGATCCGCATGAGTGCAAGCAGCCGTGCAAGAACCAGCATCCCTTTGCTCTGTGCGAGTCTCCGGGCGGGATGGTTCGGCATGTCCGGTGTTTTGGCGCGCGCACTACGGACGGTCTCGGTCAATTCCTCTTCGGCTGCAGCCAGGGGTGATAGGCACAGGTTTGCCAGATAAAAAGCTCCAAGGTTTTCCGGCGCGATGGCACCCATGACCGAAAGCGGTTTAAGTTCTTCCAGAAGGTGCTGCAGGACCTGGTGGGATTCTTCCGCCGAGGCGTTGCCTGGAGCCGGGGCTTCGAGATGCTTGATCCGCTGCGGGGGCTTGTCGGCTTGGCAGTGCCAGAGGTCCAGGCCGGTTGCGCACCATGTGACAAAATGGCTCACCCCTAATGCTGAGGCGCAGGCACTGCCGGCGGAGAAGCACTGTTCGGGGGCCTCGTCGTCGAGCAGAAGGATGCCCCCGGCCATGAAGCTGTCGCGATTGATCCAGAGCACCAGGGGCGGAGAAATTTCGCCTTGCTCTGTCAGCAGTCGCGGGGTGCTTTCAGCGCGACGGAAGGGGTAGCGCCCAACGTCGATCTTTTGTTGCGTCAATTTGGCCAGTTCCGCTGCAAGGCGGGTCTGTCTATCGAAATCCATGAATTACTTGCGTGTCAGGTGTTCAAGGTGAGTACTGCTCTGTTTCGATCAGAATCTGCTTGAATTTTTCCAGGTTGGTTTCAAGCTCCTGCAGCCTGCCCGTCAGAGCTGAGTTCAGTTGACGCTCATTTTCAAGCTCCTGTCGTGCCTGGGCATGTTTTTGTTCAAGCTGTTGGTCCATGGCCTGCTCGTGCCCTCGCAGAAACTGCTCTACTTGGCCGACAAGCTTGTTGCGCAATGTGGCGAAATCAACCCTGACCAGATCCTGGTTGAGCTGGGTCTGATGGCTTAGCGCCGAGAGCGCGTATACCACCGCTGATAGGCAGAACAGGCTGACCAGCAGGTAGCCGGCTGCAATTTTTTGGGCTATGCTCAAGCGTCTCATCCCCTTAAAATCGTCTCCAGTGAATGGGAGATCGGTTGGATTTGAGGCCCTTTGCGTTCAGGAAAACAGACCATTCTGGCGATCGTTCTCAGGTGGAAGCCGCTGCAGATGGCGATACGCCAGCGCCGTGGCCTTGCGTCCCCGCGGAGTGCGGTTGAGGTACCCCTGCTGGATCAGGTAGGGTTCGATCACCTCTTCAATAGTGTCCTTCTCTTCGCCCACGGCGGCAGCCAGGGTGTCGAGGCCGACCGGGCCACCTGCAAACTTTTCGATAATAGTCAGCAGAATCAGGTTGTCCATGTGGTCGAAACCGCGTTTATCGACTTCCAGCCGCTCCAGTGCCTTGTCGGCGATTTCGTGTGTGATGATCCCCTTTCCTTTGACCTCGGCAAAATCACGTACGCGGCGCAGCAACCGGTTGGCAATGCGGGGCGTCCCGCGACTGCGGCGGGCGATTTCATACGCCCCGTCGGCCTCGGTTTCAATTTCGAGGATGTCGGCGCTGCGCCGGATGATGCGGGTCAGATCCTCCGGCGTATAGAATTCAAGGCGTGCAATGACACCGAAGCGGTCGCGCAGCGGCGAGGAAAGCAGCCCGGCGCGAGTCGTGGCGCCGACCAGGGTGAAGCGGGGGATGTCGAGCTTGACGGTACGAGCCGAAGGGCCCTGGCCGATGATGATATCAAGCTGGTAGTCCTCCATGGCCGGATAGAGGATTTCCTCCACCACAGGCGAAAGGCGATGTATCTCGTCGATAAAGAGGACATCGCCTTCTTCGAGATTGGTCAGGATCGCCGCCAGGTCGCCGGGTTTTTCGATCACCGGGCCGGAGGTGCTCTTGATGTTGACTCCCATCTCCGAGGCGATGATGTTGGCCAGGGTCGTTTTCCCGAGCCCGGGCGGCCCATAGAACAGCACATGATCCAGTGCCTCATGGCGAGAGCGGGCGGCCTGAATGAAAATCTCCAGGTTTTCCTTGGCCTTCTCCTGCCCCACATACTCCCGGAGGTAGCGTGGACGCAGCGTGGCCTCGATGCGGATTTCCTCACCGGTGGTCTGTGGGCTGATAAGGCGATCTTCCATGAGTCTGCATTGGTCCTGTGTTGAAGGCGATCGACTTTATTTCATCAGGATCTTCAAGGCGCCTTTGAGAACATCCTCCAGGTGTGTTCCCGGCGGGATCTCAAGGGATTCGAGCACCTTGCGGGCCTGGTTCTCTTTGTAGCCCAGATTGACCAGGGCGGACAGGACATCGTCCAGACAGGCTCCATCCGATGCATGAACCCGCTGAGGGGTGGGACGCGGCCCCTCTGGGGACATGCGTGCAATCTTGTCCTTGAGTTCAAGAGAGAGCCTCTCGGCAGTCTTTTTGCCGATGCCGGGAATGGCTGAAAGCCGTTTCACATCCTGGTTCATCAGGGCGTCGCTGAGGTCGGCGGCAGGGATGTTGGAAAGAATATTGACCGCCAGTTTGGGGCCAACCCCTGATACGCCGAGCAGCAGGATAAACATCTCTTTTTCCCGGGAGGTCAGGAAGCCGTACAGGGCGAGCATATCTTCTTTGACATGGGTGTGAATATGCAGAGTCGTGGTGCCGGTGTCGGGAAGCTCGTAGAAGGTCGACAGGGGGACCACGACACGGTACCCCACCCCGCCCACGTCGAGAATGACATGCTCAAGAGATTTGTAGGCGATTGTCCCGGTCAGCAGCGCGATCATAGGGTTTCCGTGATTAAGGGGGTAGTCGTTGAATAGGACAGAGTCCTAGCGGCTGTTTGGGCCGCCGGAGCCTGCAACGCGCTGATTGATGCCGGCGCTGTGGGCATGGCAGATGGCGACGGCTAGAGCGTCCGAAGCATCTTCCTGAGCGATCTCGGGCAGTTTCAGCAAAATGCGAACCATCTCCTGGATCTGCTTTTTGTCGGCTCGCCCGTAACCGACCACCGCACTCTTGACCTGCAACGCGCTGTACTCGGCAATCGGCAGGTCGTGGTTGAACCCAGCCAGCAGAGCCACCCCTCGCGCATGCCCGAGCTTAAGAGCGGAGCGGGCGTTTTTGGCCATGAAAATTTCTTCGACGGCAACAGCTGTGGGAGCGTAGCCTGTGATGACCTTGGACAGGTGTTGGTAGATCGTGCCGAGGCGATCTCCCAGCGGTTCGTTGGCGCGGGTTGTAATGACGCCGTTGTCGATATGCAGCAGGCGGTTGCCCTGCTTTTCGATCAGCCCCCACCCAGTCGCGCGACTGCCGGGATCAATGCCGAGAATTCGCATTCTGATTCTGGTAATCAGCCCATGATGCGGGCGATTTCCTCATCGGAAATGTCGAAGTTGGCGTAGACGTTCTGGACGTCGTCGTTATCCTCGAGCTTATCCATCAGTTTCAGCATCTGCTCGGCCTGCTTGCCGTCAAGCTGCACCATGGTCTGGGGGATCATAGTAACTTCGGCATTCTCCCACTTAAGACCGTTCTCACCCAGAACGTCACGCACTTCCATGTAGTTTTCCGGGGCGGTCAGCACCTCATAGGAATCGCCTTCGTCTTTGACGTCTTCTGCTCCGGCTTCCAGGGCGGCTTCGAAAATGGCCTCGAAATCATTGTCGGTGGAAAAGGAGATCAGGCCTTTTCGCTCGAACAGAAACGACACCGAGCCGTTGACCCCGAGATTTCCGCCGTGCTTGCTGAAGATATGGCGCACATCGGCCACGGTGCGGGTGCGGTTGTCGGTCATGAATTCGACCATGACGGCAACGCCGCCGGGGCCATAACCCTCGAAGAAGCCTTCTTCATAGGTCACGCCGTCGAGATCGCCGGTTCCTTTTTTAATGGCCCGGTCGATATTGTCCTTGGGCATGTTGGCCTGTTTGGCCTTGTCGATCGCCAGCCGCAGCCGGGGATTGGTCTCGATCTCTCCGCCGCCGATGCGGGCGGCGATGGTGATCTCTTTGATCAGTTTGGTGAAAACTTTGCCGCGTTTTGCGTCCTGGGCCCCTTTACGGTGTTTGATGTTCGCCCATTTACTATGTCCTGCCATGGTTAAGATCTCTCCTCGCGCTGGTTTTGTGTCGGGGAAAAGCCCGAAAGCACAAGTTTGCTATTTTATCACGAAGAGGGCGGCAGCGGCAAGAACAGCAGCCGTAAAAACAGGCGGAGAAAATGCAAAAACCCAATCGTGCCGATGAGGCGGATTGGGTTTTTACTTGAATAAGGTTTTTAAGGTGGATCAGAAAAGCTCGGCTCCCTGTGCTCCTGCGGTCTGCAGCATGCTTTCATCGTACAGCAGGCAGGTGACATCAAGCAGAATCTTGACGTCTTCGCCGATTTTGCCCATGCCCTGAATGTAGTGACTGGCAGCGGCGCGCGTAGAGCGTGGTGGCGGCTCGATGTTGGATTCGGGGATGTCTGCAACCTCACTCACTTCATCGACGACCAGCCCGACGGCTGTCCCATTGACGTTGACCACGATGATGCAGGTGCGGTCGTTGTATTCCAGGGGGGGCAGCATGAAACGGGTGCGAACGTCCATAACCGGAATCACCTTACCGCGCAGATTGATCACGCCTTTGACGAATTCAGGCATGTCAGGAACTTCGGTAATCTTTTGAATGCCTATAATTTCAGTCACATAACGGATCTCGATTCCGTAATCTTCGTTGGCCAGGTGAAAGGTGAGGTATTTGTCTTTCTGAGTATCCTCGGCGTCTCCGAAGCCTTCGTTCATCTCAAGTCGGTCATTTGCTCGCGCCATGATTTTCTCCTTGTCCGCCTTGCCGTATTTTTGATCCGGCTGGGATTGTCCTGTGCAGCCAGTAAGACCTATTCAATTAAAGTATTGTAATAGGGAGTGGATCGCTGGTCAAGGAAAAACCGCAGAGTACCCTTTGTGTGAGGTTAAAGCAGCTATCTTACTGATTGTCCGCCTGTTGTGGTGTCGTGGGTTTAGTGGAGGGTCTGCGAAACATCAGAAGCCCTTTAATTAAGCCGGCTGCTCCCATGGCAAGAAAGAAGAATCCGCGAAAACGTGCAGGGGTTTTTCCTTCGGTGACAAGAACGACATTGTCGCTGATGTTGAGATCGACAGCCTCAGCCAGCTCAAAAAGTTTTTCACGATTATTGGCGGCAACCCTGCCGCTGGTCAACATTCCGGTCACTTCCCAGGGGGCGCGGAATGTTTCAGCTTCTTCTTCCCGAAACCGTTCTCGAGCAAAAACACTATCAAATTCAAAGTGGTAGGTGTAGAGAAATTCCAGGAGTTCGGGGTCGCGAGTTTCAACCAGAACGTGAAATTTGGAGTCCTCAGGATTGGGGACAAGTGGGATGAGCATGGCATCGAAACGTTCAGCCTGCCCTGAAGTCGAGATAGCTTCATCGAGGTTCTGGTGGCCTCCGGTAATGTGTAGCCATTCCCGTGGCGCTCCCTCATTGATCAGCGTTCGCAGGTCAATGGTCAAAGGTTCCTGGTTGCGTAGGGTGAGTGAAGCATCGTTGTAGCCGAGGTAGAGTAGTACAAAGCCAAAAGCAATGAGGGTGAAGCGAAATCGAAGCATGATAAGAACCTTTCGCGGGGAAAAAAATCGGGCCGCCCAAGGGCGGCCCAAATTATGCCATCAAGATGAATTATCAGGCAAGAGTCTTGCCCGCAGGTTTTAGGCGTGTGCGCTCTCGGTGGAATCTTCCGCCACTTCAACGCGCTTGGTCAGCAGTGAAATCACCACCAGGGCGAGGAAGCTCAACGGAATGGAAATGGCTGCCGGGCTGTTGAAGGAAATTGGCGCGTCAGAGGGCAACAGGCCATAACGTACATACATGTCAGGCGAAAGCAAAATCAGGCCAAGTGATGAGACGATGCCCACCAAGATTGAGGCCGCAACCCCCTGCGCCGTGGTCCGTTTCCAGAACAGCAGCATGAGGATTGCCGGCAGATTGGCCGAAGCGGCGATGGCAAAGGCCCAACCGACCAGGAAGCTGACGTTCATGCCCTCGAACACGATGCCCAGGTATATGGCAATTACGCCAATACAGACAGCGGCGATTTTGGCCGTCAGAACCTTGTTCTTGTCCTGCATTTTCATGCCGAAGAAGTTGTCCATCAGGTCATGGGCGACCGCCCCGGATGCCGCCACGATCAGGCCCGAAACCGTACCAAGGACGGTGGCAAAGGCAATCGAGGAGATGATGGCAAACAGGATAACCCCAAAAGACAGTGCAAGCAGAGGCGCCGACATGTTGTTATCCATGATGTTGACGACGCCATTGGTCATGGCGCCAAGGCCCATGAACAGGGTCAGAATATAGAAGAAGCCGATGGCTGCGATGGCCACTAGGGTCGATTTACGTGCAGCCGCCTGGCTGGGTACCGTGTAGTAGCGGATCAGAATGTGGGGCAATGCTGCGGTACCGCAGAATAGAGCCAGCATCAGGGAGAAAAAGTTGAACTTCTCGGCAGTGGTCGCATTGTCCACTTTGAATTTGAGGCCCGGACGGAGGATATGGGAGCCCGGGGTTGGTTTCTGGTAATAGATGCTGTAGTAGCCCTCGGGGGTCAGGACATGCTTGGTGCCCCACAGAACGATGGTGCTGTCCTGGATGGTGCGCAGAAAGGCCAGGGGGCCAATGGCGCCGGTCTGCATCACGGTTTCACCGCCCATGTTGATCTCTTTCATGTGGCCGACGGGAAAGAAACGCCCTTCTTCAGCGGGCGCGCCGTTGTAAATACGTGTGCCGTCATTGAGCTGGGCCTGGAAAAGAGCTTCTTCAAGGACATAGCCGCCTTGAGGGTTCTCCTGGATGTGCCAGATCGATTCGATGCCGTTTTGGGTCAGTTTGACAAACCCTGCCTCGGCAAGTTCGGAATCGCGCCAGTTGGCCGGAACGTTGTATGCCGGATCATCTACGATCAGGCGACCGTTTTCCACGTTGGCCTGCAAGGTCGCGAATTCATGGTAGGGTTTGCCGTCGTTTTCAGGGGTGGTGGACAAGCCCCGGAACAGAACGGAGATCACCAGAATGGTCGAGAAGATTAGCAGCAGGCCTCCTTTGAGGAACTGCACCATTGTGGTGGATGCCATGCCGGCGCTGGCGACAATGATGGTGACGACCACGCCGACGATAATGACTCCAGCATAATGGGGAAGGCCCAGCAGTGGAGTGACGAGTGTGCCCGCGCCGACCATCTGAGGGATCAGGTAGAAAACCGAAACAACCAAGGTGCTGATCGCTGCCATCAACTGGATGCTCTTGGAGTTGAACTTGGAATCAAGGGCGTCTGTAAAGGTGTATTTGCCAAGACGCTTCATCGGTTCAGCCACCAGGAACAGGGCGACCATCCAGCCCGCGAGGTAGCCGATGGCGTACATCCAGCCATCGTAGCCGGCGGTAGCGATCATGCCGCAGATGCCGAGGAAGCTGGCAGCCGAAAGATAGTCGCCGGCAAAGGCGATCCCGTTGGTAAACCAGTGGACGTTCCCTCCGGCGGCGTAATAGCCCGAAGAGGATGTGGTGCGACGCCCCAGGTAGAAGGAGAGGCCAAGCACCAGGAGAACAAAACTGAGAAAGAGGCCGATGGCCAGGGGGGATTGTGCGTAGATCATTGGTCATCTCCTCCTTTAATTATTCAAGCGGGCTTCCGCCCGGGTGCAGAAGTAGTTGTAGACAAGCGCCAGCAGGAAGGCGAAGATGATCAACCCCAGGCCGAACACCACGGCCAGGTTAAGGCCGAAGATCTGGATAAGCATGAGTTCTGGCTGAGTAATGTTGATCATTACGAAAATGGCGTAAATAATGGTGTAGACGGCGAACATGCTGATGCCGATTTTGGATTTGTACCCGGCCGCGTTGTCCTTGCCGAGTTTGACTGCGGGTCCGTGTCCCATGTGCGTTACTCCTTTTCTCTCTGTTTTTCTCTCTGGAAGTTTCTACGGATTGCGCATGGCATGAAAAAATAGACAAAATAAAATAAATGATTGTTGCATGGTGGTCCGATAGGGCCTTAAACGCTCACTGAGGGAAGTGGCGTCTGTTTGTGCGGTAGTCTTTCCCGGATGCCCGGGGACAATGTTTTGCCTCCTTTCTCTCGGTTCCGCCGGTGAGGGAGTCGGCCAGAAAAATGTTTAATTTTTACCAGAAATGCGCCCCCAACAAACGCAGAAAAAACCATATCGGGGCGCAATTTTTCCTGGACATAATACGCCGTTCTAAAATTGTGTCAACCTTAAACTTAAATTTAGTGTAGTGTTTTACTCTGAGAAAAGTTGTTTATTCTTTGTAGGTTGTTGAAAATACGATTTAAAAATATTTCAAAAGGCAAGCGTTCGCAAAGATTTTGTGGAGAAGTAAAAAACAGTTTCTTTCTGTGAATAAATGTTATTTTTTGCGTTATGTTTGTTTCGTATTTTTCGGGCTATGTCATAACCCTGTTCGTTTTTTAACAGAAAGTGAAAAAAATGCGGTAACGGGGATAAACGGGCTTTAATTCATGGAGGGAGCAGGCGATAGAAATCTCCCCTTGTGGACAGGAAGGAAAGGGTGTGCTGCCATGCGCTACAAAGTCGTGGAAACCAGTACTGTGACAGACGATTCGCTGGAGGCCATTCTCAACGAATGGACGCAGCAGGGGTGGCAGTTCGATGCGGTGAAATTCGTCATGCACGAGGGCAGTCGCCGCCCTGCCATGGCGTTTGTTTTCTTCACCCGTGATGAGTGAGGCCCTCCCCACTCATCACGGGTGAAGCGCAGTTCAATAAGCCAACCCGGTTTTTTTGCGCACCTTGCGCAGGGTTTTTGCACCGGCGGCGCGGGCTTTCTCAGCGCCGTGCGCCAGAATGGCGCGCAGGCCATCCGGATCGGCCAGCAGTTCGCGACGCCGCTCGGCATAGGGCGCAAAGAAGTCGCGCACCGTTTCAAAAAGCTCCTGCTTCACTTCCCCGTATCCCATGCCGCCGGCTTCGTACCTGTTGCGCAGGTCCTGCTGCTGTTCTTTGTCGAGGAACAGGCGGTAGATCTGGAATACGTTGCAGGTATCGGGATTTTTAGGGGCTTCCACCGGGGTCGAGTCGGTGACGATGCGCATGATCTGCTTGCGCAGCGCTTTGTCTTCCTGAAACAGATCGATGGTATTGCCGTAGCTCTTACTCATCTTCTGGCCGTCGATTCCCGGGACCGTTGCGACCTCATCGTCGATTTCGGGTTCGGGGATGGTGAAGATGTCGCCGTAATGATGATTGAATTTCAGGGCAATGTCGCGCGCCACTTCGACGTGCTGCTTCTGGTCCTTGCCCACCGGAACCTTTTCGCTCTGAAACAGCAGAATGTCGGCCGTCATCAGGACCGGGTAGGCGAACAGGCCGTGATTGGGCGCAATTCCCTTGGCGATCTTGTCTTTGTAGCTGTGACAGCGTTCCAGCAGCCCCATGGGGGTGAAGTTCGACAGCGCCCAGGTCAGCTCCTGCACTTCCGGGACGTCGGACTGTACCCAGAAAGTGCTGCGTTCGGGATCCATCCCCAGAGCGAGAAAATTGGCCGCCGCTTCCAGGGTCCCGCGCGCCAGGGCTTTGCCGTCGCTGACGGAGGTCATGGCGTGGTAGTTGGCGATAAAGCAGAAGAGATCTTCGTTCTCCTGGTAGGCAATCATCTTTTTCATCATGCCGAAGTAATTACCGAGATGAAGATTGCCGGAGGGCTGAATGCCGCTGAGAATTCTCATTTCCTGAATCCTTTTCCTGGGATGGGGATTTGCATGTAAAACGAAAGCCGCGGTAAGGAGGCCGCGGCTTTCGTCTTTGATTGAGGTTTTGAGCCGCCGCGAGCCTGTCCTGAATTCGCGGCGAAACCTTGTTGTCAGGCGCGCGAACCCGGGTGCATCCAGATTCGCCACCAGTTTTTATTCAGAAGCTTTTGCTCAGTCATCGTCGTCATGGCGCTATAAGCTAGCAGGTTCCTTCCACGGCGTCAATTCTCAATCATCAGGCCTGCGGGGGGCGGTTGCCGTTCATCATCATGGCCATCTGCGCCAGCTGGCCCAGGTCGATTCCGCTGTCCTTGATCAGTCCCATGAAAATTGGCAGCAGCTGCATAAGAAACTCGCGATCCTGCATGACTTCGCGCGACAACTGGGGCAGGGTCTCCAGCAGGAGCTGCTTTTTCTCATCGGCTTCCAGCGCCAGAACGGCGTCTTTCAATTCGTCTACACTCATTTCGGTTTTTGACTCCTGACATCATGTGTTTTTGGATTTGCCCCTTTTCGTGCTTTTGGGCGGGGACTGGTTGAAGGCAATTTCAAAAACTTCATCGTAATTTGTGGCGAAATGAACTTCGAGCCCTTCCTGCAGATAGGAAGGCAGCTCCTCGAAGTCCTTGCGGTTGGCTTCCGGGAAAATCAGGATTTTGAGCCCGCCGCGCCGTGCCGCGATGGTTTTTTCCTTGACGCCGCCGATGGGCAGGACCCGCCCGGTCAGCGTCAGTTCGCCGGTCATGCCGAGCCGATCACGCACCGGTTTGTTCAACACCATGGACAGCAGCGCGGTGGTCATGGTGATGCCCGCGGAGGGGCCGTCCTTGGGGGTGGCGCCGGCCGGCACATGCAGATGTACGAAGTGGCGGTCGAAGAAGTCGGCATCGCTGCCGTATTTCTTCAGGTGTCCCATGGTAAAGGAGTAGGCGATCTCGCTGCTCTCAACCATGACGTTGCCCAGCTGCCCCGTCTGCTTGAACCCCTTGTTCTTGCTGGGCACTGCGGTGGCTTCGATCTGCAGGGTGGCACCGCCCATGCTGGTCCAGGCCAGCCCGGTGACGACGCCCGGCACGCCCTCGAAAAATTCATCCGGGGTGAAGACCGGTTTACCGAGGTAGGATTCCACCTCCTTTTTGGTGATGGTGATCTTCGACTCGCGGCCGCCGGCAAACTCCATGGCTGCTTTGCGCATGATCTTCTTGATGCGGTTCTCGAGGTTGCGCACCCCCGCTTCACGGGCGTAGTCATCGATAATCTTTTCGAGAGCGTCGCGCCTGATGGCGACCTTGCCCTTGGGGATGCCGTGGCCTTTAAGGGCTTTGGGCACCAGGTAGCGGCGCGCGATTTCGACCTTCTCTTCCTTGATGTAGCCGGAGAGCCGAATCACCTCCATGCGGTCGAGCAGCGCCGCCGGGATGGTGTCGAGCTGGTTGGCGGTGGCGATAAACAGCACGTTGGACAGGTCGTAGGGCACATCCAGGTAATGGTCGCGGAAACTGCTGTTCTGCTCCGGGTCGAGCACTTCGAGCAGCGCCGAGGCCGGATCGCCCTGGTAGCTGGCGCCGATCTTGTCGATCTCATCCAGCATCAGGACCGGGTTGGCGGTGCCGGCGCTTTTCATCGCCTGGACGAATTTTCCCGGCATGGCGCCGATGTAGGTGCGGCGGTGCCCCTTGATTTCAGCCTCGTCGCGCATGCCGCCCAGGGAGAAGCGGTAGAACTTGCGCCCCAGGGCGTCGGCGACGCTGTGACCGATGGAGGTCTTGCCCACCCCGGGCGGACCCACCAGGCACAGGATCGAACCCGAAATGTCGCCTTTCATTTTGCCGACGGCGATAAACTCGAGGATCCGGTCCTTGACATCCTCCAGTCCGTAATGATCGCGGTCGAGGACATTGCGGGCACGATCAATGCGGTAGGAGTCCTTGCTGAAACGCCCCCAGGGGAGGATGGTCAGCCAGTCGAGATAGTTGCGGGTGACGGTGTATTCGGGGGAGTTGGGCTCGAGCAGTTTGAGCTTTTCCAACTCCTCGTTGACGGTTTTCTGCGCTTCCTCGTTGAGCTTGAGCTCAGCCAGGCGCTTTTCGAACTTTTCCACTTCCGCTGCCTTGCCTTCCTTTTCAAGCCCCAGCTCCTTCTTGATGGCCTTGAGCTGCTCCTTAAGGAAGAACTCGCGCTGCTGCTTGGAGATCTTTTCCTCGATCTGTTTGGTGATCTTGGTCTGCAGACGTGAAACTTCCAGCTCTTTTTTCAGCAGCACCAGCACCCGGTCGATGCGCTTCTTGACATCGAAAGTCTCCAGGATGTTCTGCAGTTCTTGACCGTCTGCGGAGGTCAGGTTGGCGGCAAAATCCGCCAGCCGCCCAGGATCGTCAAGGCTCGAGCGGTTGAGGAACATTTTGATTTCCTCTGAGTAGAGCGGGTTGATCTGCACCAGCTCCTTGAGAGCACCGATAATGGCCATGGAGTAGGCTTTGAGCTCCGGATTGACGGACATCTCCGCACCGTAGCGGTACTGCACCCGCCCGCGCAATACGCCATTATCCTGCACGACGATGTCTTCGATGGTGAAGCGCTCAAGCGTATTGACCAGCAGGTGGATGGTGTCTTCCTCCTGGTGGAGGATTTTCATGATTTTGCCGGCAACGCCGACGCTGTGCAGATTGTCCGGGCCGTCGGCTTCTTCGCCATCCTCGACCAGCACCAGGCCGATAGCGCAGCTGGGCGTATCCATCGCCTGGCGGATGGTGGCCGCGCGCTCCGCGCCGTTGACCGTCAGCGGCAGGATGATGCCGGGGAAGGCCGGGCGCGGCCGCAGGGGAATCAATGGCAGAGATGAGGGCAGAACTTCGGAAGCGAGCACCAGCCCGCTTTCCTGTTCCTCTTCGGGATTATTGTCTTCGTCGCCGGGGAGGTCCGGCTCGATCATTTCGTCTTTTTCATCGCTCATGGGCGCTTGCTCCTTGCTGCGAAGTTCGCGGATGCAGGCAAGCTAATCACTCCTGGCGGGGTTGTCAACCTGAGGGGGCGCTGATTATGAGGCTGAGAGCGGGGACTTCATGGCGGCCAATGCATCAAAAAGCCCCTTGCGCCCCTGCACACCCAGCTTGTCGCAGATGCGCTTCATGTAGGTTTTGACCGTGGATTCCGAGATGTCGAGACGATGGGCGATTTCGCGGTAGGTGCAGCCTTCGATGCTGTGCGTCAGAACCAGGCATTCGCGGGGAGAAAGCAGCAGTCGCAGGTTTGCCGGAAGCTGACTCTCTGGGGTGAGAATGTCTTCAGGTGCGGGGTGGGAGGCGGTATCGGCCGAGGACGCGGGCAGCTCTGAAATGGTGAAGTCTGTCCCCGCAGGACTTTCCCCTCTCACTTCATTTTTTGTAGAGGCGAGTCGGCGTTGACTCAGCAGGTAAAGTGTCAAAACCGCCAGGTTGAGACTGACCAGCCCTGCCATGACGATGACGCCGACAAAATCCTGCAGAAATTGACCGATCAACTGGCCCCCGTAAATGCCCAGGCACAGGGTGGCAAGGCCGATGCCGATGGCACGAATCCGCCGGGGGAAGGAGAGCAGGTAGGCCAGCAGAAAAAGATCGACGAATCCCTGTCCAGCCTGCATGGCGAACATGCTGAGATTAATGCTTGCCTGGTGGGTGTGCTGCAGCAGCGCAAAGGAAACCATCGCAAGCAAAATGCCGGCAATCAGAGAAAATTCCTGTTGTTTCCTGACCAGAAAGACCGCAGCCAACGCTGTCAGCATGTAGAACGGCAATTCCCCGCCCGGGAGAAAGGCGACGGGTTGATAGACCGGGTAAAGAACGCCGTACATCAGGCCGCTGACAATGTGGAACACCAGCACGAACGGCAGATAGTGCCAGAGTTTTGCCTCTTTGAAGGTCGGAGCGGGAGAGTTGCTGTGCGTCGGGTGGAGGATCAGCAGCATTAAAGGGAGGGAGACCAGGGCAAATGCCAGAAAGTCCCCTTTTTGCCAGATAAGTAAAACGAAAAAAAGCAGATTGCCAAGAATTAGGCCGAGCGCGCCTGCCAGGACCGGTTCTTTTGCGGCATGCAGGCGTGAGGTCGCATCAATGGCGACGACAGCGGCAGATGCACTGAGTGGAATCAGAAACCATTGCGCGGCATTCGGGATAAAGGGCAATGCCGTGGATATGAACACCGTTATCAGAACGCAGAGGGGTACCAGGCGTCGCAAAAGGCCGGCAGAAGTGAACGTTCCGGTGAGAAAAAGAAACGCGACATGAGGGAGCAGGAAAAAAGTCGCAGCACTATTGATGCTTGCCGCACTGAGCAGCGGCCCGTTCATCGGAACGGCCAGGAGCCACAAAACAAAAGCCGCAAAAGATAGTGTGGGCAACATTTTATTCTCTATCCATCACAGATCATGGAACATAAAAGGAACTAAGTTTACAGAAAAGTGACACAAAGAGCAAAGGTTGACAAAACGCTGACTTTTGGAGTTCGGCTATCTCTGCTATTAACCTGATATCGGGCATTCGGGAGATACAGCGGTTTTATCCGTCTCCATGGTATCAAGCAACCATTGTGCCTACCTGCTGGGAAGATCAGACCCATCACACGGTGTCCGGATCCCGTTGAAGGGTTCAGGTGCTACGTTCTGGAACCGACCGGACAGAAGAAAAATACAAAAAACCCGTTTTAAACCACAAGAGTTTACAAAAAGTCGACTTTTTATTCTCCGGGAAAAGGTTAGTTTTTTTTCAATGGACAAAAACTTTTGTGGCGCGAAGTAAAAAGGAGAAAAGAAATGGCGTTTTACAAGATGTGCGGGTGTCTGTTTATTTGTGTCGGTCTTTTGAGTTTGGTCGCTTGCGGCGGCAGCAGTAGCAGCCGTCACACTGAAAGTGCGACGGTGACGGGCGGAGTGGTGGTTGATCCCTACATCGTTGGTGCAACGTTCTTTGAAGACGTCAACGACAATGGCCTCTGGGACGAGGGCGAGCAGATCTCCACGCCTTCGGATGAGCAAGGGCGCTTTACTTTTGCCCGCCCCGTACCAGCCGGCCGCACCATCATTATGCACGAAGCCGGCGACCACCAGGGTCTACCTTACACCGGCAGGCTGGCACGCACAATTATGGAGGAGGATGCGGAATCGGTCATTGTATCGCCCCTGACGACCCTGGTTGCTCTCGGACTCGATGAGCAGGAAATCGTCGAAGCCCTCACCCAGCCGCCCGAGGCGCTGCCATTGGCGCTTGGTGACGAGTCCCGCGCGGTCATCCCCGGCTTTGCGGCGGCCCACATCAATGCGGATCCTTACGGCAGCCTGCATCTGCTCGACAGGGACTCCATGACGGATGCAGATCTCGCCGGGGTGCGCGCCAACGTCTATGTGGCGGTTCTGTTTGATTTCTTGTATATGGATGCCTTTCTGGTGGGGCTGACGGAGAAGCAATGGGTGTACAATCTGCTCACGAGCGATGGTCCTCTGCGTGCCGATCTGATTGAAGCCGTCTGCTACGTGATCAGCGCCGAGGGCATGGAACGGATCGCCTCGACCCTCCCTGAGAACCGCGAACTGCCGCCTGTGACCATGCGCGAGGTGGCCGACACCGCGCCCGCGCTATTTACCTGGTGGAAACAGGAAGTCGAACGCCGGGAAGCGCAAGACGACGATTGGGTCTTCCTGGATGAATTCAAGGCCCATGTCGATGGGGCGCAGGGCGCGCAACTCGGGCTTAATTACTATGTCATGAACAACATCTTCACCAGCGAAGCGGTACAAGCGGCCTTTGAGGCCGGCGACCTCAGCCTGGAAAACGATCTCGGACATCTCCATCTGCGTGAGGACACCAGCGTAGGTAGCACCTCTGATGTGATGTTCAGCGAAGAGATGCTGGCTGGCAAGGCGTTCTATTACGGAGCGCTGTTTCTGTTTGACGGCGAGGCCAACAGCATCGAGATGTATTTTCCCGAAGGGGACGATGGCGCGGAACATGATTCCGGCGACTGGCGGGTTTCTGAAAACGGTGTGCTCAGCATCAATAGCCAGGAATCGAATTTTTCCGTGCAAGTCGATCTGGTCGCAGATTGGCAGAGCCACCTTTATATGCGTATCTGGGGAGAAATCTATGAGGGCCTTTCGGGAACCATGGCCCTGCCCTTTGTGAAGGTGCGTGAGCAGAGTGCCGAGCCGGCCCATTACATCATCAAGGACCAGCACTCGCGTATCGATGAGTACTTCAGGAGTTTACGGGGCGGGCATCTGTGGCTGGCGGTGGATGGTGATGATCTCACCGGTGAACTGGCCTACTATCCCGACAGCTCAGCAATTATCCCGATCGACTGGTGGATCGATCCCTACGGCGGCTTATCGGTCGACAGCGGCGAACAGGTCGACGCCATCTATTTCATCAACGACAGGGGAAGAACAGTGATGATTTCTGACGTCGATGGTGAACTGGTTTATGACGAGGATACCCGCCTGCTGTCGCCCCTGCTGCTGCAACAAGAGCAGATCGAGGGCCAGGGATTTGTTTTTTCCTCGTCCTACCTGATTCAAGGCGAAGAGCAATTCGAAGGGGTCCACCTCGCAATCGATGGTTCTTTCCTTTTGTTTCACCCCTTTAACGAGGACCTCACCGGAAGTTGGACCTACGACCAGGACAGCGGTCTGCTGACCCTCCGGCCGGAGGCGTCGGGCGCCGCTGAAATCCGCATGTGGTTTGTCGGGCAGGGGGAAGACGAGGGCGTTGAAACCTTTGAAGTGTTTTACGAAGAGGACGATGAAAACGGAACCCTGATCGAGTCGGGGTTTGAAACGTTGCGACTGGCCGAGATGGATCGATAATTATTGGGGGGCGGCGCCCTGTGCCGCCCAACTATTAACCGGTGAAAGGATTAAACCATGAGAGTTGGTCGGTTGCAGGTTCTCGCCTGGCTAGTCGCTCTGTCTGTCTTTGCTTTCGTTTCGCCTGCCTGGGCTGTTGACCCTCCCTTTGCCGGCGGCACGGGAGAGTCGGATGCTCCCTACCAGATTGCGACCGCCGCACAGCTTGACGCCGTGCGCAGCTATCTTGACAAACATTTTATTTTGACTGCGGATATCGATTTGGATGTCGCGCCTTACAATGAGGGTGCCGGGTGGATACCAATCGGCACTTATGACACACCCTTCGTAGGCAGTTTCGATGGTGATGGACATGTTATTTCCAATCTGTTCATTGATCGCCCTGCTACTGAGACTGTTATCCATGATGTCGGTCTTTTCGGCTACATTGGGGCCGGTGCCGCTATCAGCAATGTGCAGTTAAATGGCGCCATTGTTCGTGGGGGGGAACACACGACCGGAAGCCTCGTCGGGGACAGTTCTCAAGCGTCCATCTCCAACGTCGGTGCTGCCAATGTGGATGTGGCGGGGCCCGGCCTGGTTGGCGGCCTGGTCGGATTTAACAACTGGCAGAGCACTCTGCGCGATTCCTATGCAACGGGCGTTGTAGTTTCTTGGGGCAATTATCCAGTCGGTGGTTTATCTGGGGAGAATGGGGGGGCCATCAGCCGTTGCTTTGCCGAGGTCGATGTGGACGTTGAAGGGGGCAACCCCCGATATGCCGGCGGTCTGGTCGGCCTTGCCTATGGCGATATCATTGACTCTTACGCTGCGGGTGATGTCAGAGGCAAACAATATGTGGGAGGCCTGGTCGGCGACCTGGGAACCTTTGGTGCGGCTGACATTGTCAGGTCCTACGCCACGGGCAACGTCGCAGGCGATGGTGAACATGTCGGCGGCTTGGTGGGGCGCATGGCATCCGGCAATATCGCGCAGTCGTTTGCCATTGGTGAGGTGTGGGGAGGCTCTTATCATGTGGGTGGTTTGGTTGGGTATCTGGAGAACGGATCACTTGAAGATGTCTACGCTACCGGCAGCGTGACAGCAGAATATGACTATGTCGGCGGCCTGGTAGGAGAAGGCACAAATGCCACCATCACCAACGCCTACGCCGTCGGTGTAGTACAGGGAGACAGGGATTTGGGCGGCTTGGTCGGGATTCAGTCTGGACTTAATGTCGTCAACTCCTACTACAACAGCGAAACCACCGACCGCAACGATTCAAACAAAGGCGAGCCGAAAACAACCGCCGAACTTAAGCAGCAAGCTACCTTCAGCGACGCCTGGGCGATTGTTGCCGATCCCGATATGGACGAAGGTTATCCCGTCTTGGTTTGGCAGGGAGAAAAAAGTTATGACGGTGATCCTCAATGGGTGATCGGCACCCGAATACCCGCTTTCTCTGTGACGCCGACCGCCGGCCAGGGCGGTCGCATCAGTCCCAGTTCAGTGCAAAGCATTGCCAATGGCGCCACGGCCCAATTCACCATCACCCCTGACGACGGGTACGCCATCGCCGAGGTTGGCGGCACTTGCGGCGGGAGTCTGAACGGTAATGTTTATACGACAGATACAATAACTCAGGGCTGTACCGTCATCGCCAATTTTCAGATCATCCCCGTCGATCCTGATCCTGTCGATCCCGATCCCGTCGATCCTGATCCTGTCGATCCCGATCCTGTCGATCCCGATCCTGTCGATCCCGATCCTGTCGATCCCGATCCGATTCTTCCCGTGCAGATTGAACAAGACTATTTCGATGCGCCGCGTGTCGTCGCTTCTCATCGCCTCACTCGACGCGATCCCCAAGGTGGGATGGTTCTGTCCGTCACCAGAGCGCACAGCGAAGTGCCGAACTCAACCGTCGAGGTGAATGAAGAAGATCCAGACAACCCCAGGGCTCTCATGTCCGCCGCCATGGAAACCGCCGAAGGTCGAAACCTCACCGTTCAGGCCGAGGCCTACGGCGACGGCAGGGCCGTGCATCGGGTCATCCTGGCTGCTGAAGAAACGGAAGACGAGATCGTCACCCAGGCCGTGAGTCGCTTCACCGATGCCTTCACTCTGATTGAAGAGGAGGGACGGGTTACGACCTGGGCGCCGCTGCCCCCCAAAGATGCCCGCAAGTGGCGGGCCGTGGTTGCAACGCAGCCCGATGGCGAAAGTCGCCTCTGGTACGAGATCTGCGAAACACAGTGCGAAGATGACGGAAATTGGGACCTGCGGTCCTGGACCTTGCCCGGCGAACAGTCATTTGAAGCCGGCAATGAAATTGAAGTCGGCGAAGACATTGTCGATGGTGCGCAGATTCGTATCGAAACCGACGTCACCCGCCAAATCCGCTTCTGAAAAGGAGAATCCCAATGAATATAAAATCGATTTGTCTGGTTCTTGCCGCTCTGGTGGGGCTGCTCTGGCTTGCGGGTTGCGGCAGCAGCAGCAACCGCGGCGCTGCTCAGGACGGCGTCATCCCGATGCAGCTCAACGAAGAATATGAGGTTTATGAGGGCGATGTCCTCGAACCGACCGATGCAGAAACGCGCATCGCCGTGCGGCATGTATTTGAGGATGATCGGCGATACGTCACCTTGCTGGCGGGGAGTGCGCGGTTGATTTTGGATGACGAAGTCGGCAGATAAGCGCCTGGTTGCTTATGCAATGACATGAAAGGGCAGAGGTACAGCGGCCGGACCCGTGAGGGTTCGGTCGCTGTCGTTTGCAGGCCGCCCTTCGCTTCATTTAAAGCAACCCCAAAACCGCTTTGAGACTTTTCTCCACGGCAGCCATTTCTTCTGCCGTCAGTTTGGTCAGGGGGCCTTCGCCCAGCCGGGTACGATCCAGGGCGCGGGGTTGATCGACGATGACCTGGCAGGCTTTCAGCAGGCGCTCGCGAGGGGCGATGCTGATGCGCCAGCGTTTGAATGACGGATAGACCTGCGTGGAGAGGGGCAGGATGATGACCATCGGGGTGCCGCTCTCGGTGAAGGCATCATCCTGGATGATGAGAACGGGGCGGATTTTGCTGATTTCACGGCCGCGACCGGGGTTGAGGTTGGCCACCCAGATTTCACCGCGGCGCATTATTTCCACCATCTGTCTTGCGGATTTTTATGGCTATTGGGGGATTTGTCTTGTTGTGTGCCCAGATCGAGAAAGTCTTTTTCCAAATCCAGGGCGTCCTGGTGGATCTCTTCGTTGCCATAGGCGGTGCGCGCCTCGGCGACCATTTCGGCCATGAAGCGCTCACGCTCGCGACGCGCAAGAAACTCGCCGATGGCCGCTCGCGCAACTTCTGAGCGCGGCACACCGCTGCGGCGGGCTTCATTTTCGAGGCGCTGGTCGAGGTCGTCGGGGAGACGTAGGCTTAGAGAGGGCATAAATTCTCCTGTGTTCATTTTGTGTGTCAAATTGTATTTCAATGTGGCATGCTTGTCAACAAGCGGTCTTTTTCTTTGTCGCCTTCTGTGGAATAATGCCGGCCATCCCACGAAAGGAAGAATTTTGCATGACCGAACAGCCCAAACGCCTCTACCTGATCGACGGTTCGAGTTATATCTACCGCGCCTATTTCGCCATCCGCCACCTGTCCAATTCCAAGGGGATGGCGACCAATGCCGTGTACGGTTTTACCAACATGCTGCTCAAGG
>NPID01000956.1_pt1 | contig 26640 bp, 19 predicted proteins | sample 8637491 | NCBI WGS metagenome assembly NPID01 (sample SAMN07420843, study PRJNA396082) | bioreactor metagenome | isolation source: sample BA6 brine-fed electro-methanogenic bioreactor BA | place: Japan: Kochi | collected 2016-06-14 | reverse complement strand
CTTGAAGTTCGATAGCCACTGTACTATCCTGTGTGCTAAAGATATTAACTTATCAACAGTTATACTCGCGTGCCACATGTCGAGCAAGTTCATTATATAGGTTGTACCTCTCACACAGGATATATTCCGATACCTGGTCACGATAGCAAAAAAAACACCATCTACCATTCTATTTGTGATATCCATCCTTTATCCTGTGTGTTGCGGATATGGATCGTATATAGGTGTTATTCAGGCTTTGCCTCTAAAGTGGGGTTCATATGTTTCACTGCGACTGTCACACAGGATATATTCCGACACATGGTCTAGATAAAAACAGAAGCGATCATTGATACTTGAAGTTCGATAGCCACTGTTCTATCCTGTGTGTTGCGGATATGCAATGCTTTTCTGTCTTGAGCATATGCATCACATTAAAAGAATCTCTAAAGTCTGAAGCCCGGATTCCGATACATTGGGTGACTCTCTTAATTATTCTTTTAAATATATATATAAAACACTTAAGATAATGGTTGTGTTGATAGTGTCGATAAGTGTCTATGTTCTATTTTAGCGAGAGTTACGTTGATGACTTATAGAAACTGAGTTTTGGATATCCTTTGGTGATTTTGTCGATATTTTCACTTTGATGAAAACAATCGACACATCCACCTGGATAGGAACAATTTTCTGTCACAAGACTGTCAAGTTATCGACATTTTTTGCTGCCCCTGTTATCCAGAATATAGATAGACAGAACTCTTTGTCTATTATCACTCAGCACCCGGAAGGGAAATTCAGGAGAGAATTCTCTTAAGCAGAGAAATCATATCATCACTGAGAATCTCGGGAAGCTTTTCAAGGTCTGCAACCCTGAGGCTGTCGGTCAGCTTATCAATATCGTCTCTGTCCTGATCTTTGATTATTGCATGGGAAAGCCTCTCGGAAAGCTCACGGCTCATTTTCTTATATGCCATGTCCAAATCGTCCTCAAGCTCGAGGAATATATCGACAGGGCTTTTCTCGTCAGGCCTGAAATTACAGCTGTGATATGGGCGCATTGAATCGAGAAAATCTGATACAGATATATCCCTGCAGGCTTTGACATTCTTGATCGCCTTTTTTGCATCTGCGATAAGTACCTTCGTACCTCTGAATTGAAGAAAGGGGGAGAGTTTTTCCAGTGCAGTTGCCTTTCTGTCAGCATTCTCAAGTCTTTCCCTGGCATTTCTCACATCGTCCTGATATGAATTGTGTTCCTTCACATAGTATTCGGCAAAGTCGTGGCGCAGCCTTTCGAATTCCATGTATATAATATCGATATTGGTGTTCTCCGCCAGCAATGCTTCAGGGGTGAGTTTAGCACCGAGGGCCTCTGCCTCAAATGTCAGTGTCCTCTCATATTCGGGCAGGGGAAGGCTTGAGATAAATTTTCTCATTTCCATTATTCGATCTGAATTTTTAATGAGCCTCTCCACACGCTTGCCGAATCTCTCCAGTCTCTCGAGATTTCCATAGTGGGCGAGGTCTGCATCCATTTCAGCGAGATTTTCCAGACTCTCGGCCTCCTTTACTGTAGCCAGCTGAGCAAGGCTTTTTTCAGCGTGTTCCGGCAGGTCTTTTCCGAGTTCTTCAGCCATATTCTCCAGCTTTTGCTTGAGATTGGCGAAGGTCTTAAGTCTTTCAAAGTATTCCATCACCTCGCATAGGGGTTTTTGTCCAGGGGCATTACAGGCCTTGCAGGGAAGGAAACAGGCGAAAGATCACCCTTTTCCAGTCGGAAGGCCCCGGCGAATGCTACCATAACCCCGTTATCTGTACAGTGTTTCCGCAGAGGGAGTATAACCTCGACCCCTTCCTGTGAGAGCTCCTCTATCTTCCTTCGGAAAAGGCTGTTGGCAACCACACCGCCAGATACTACAAGCCTCTTAACATCTGTCTGCTTCATTGCTTCTCTTATCTTCAGAAGGAGGGTATCTGCGATTGTCTCCTGCAGGCTTGCCGCCAGATCTTCGGGGGTGAAGTCTGTTTCCACAGGGGTAATTCCCTTGCCGACATTCAATGCGGCCGTCTTAAGACCGGAGAAGCTGAACTCAAGATTGCCCGGTCTTTTCATGCCTATTGGCAGATCTATCTTGGAGGCGTCTCCCTTTTCTGCCAGCTTCTGTATATGCGGACCCCCGGGATAGGGAAAGCCAAGGAATTTGGCAACCTTGTCGAAGGTCTCCCCTGCGGCATCGTCCCTTGTTTTGCCGAGGAGGCTGTATTCTCCGGGCTTCTCCGAGAGATACATATGTGTATGACCTCCGGAGACTATCATAGCTATGAAGGGAACAGGCGGTTTTCTGTCGAGAAGTGCACCGAAAATATGGGCCTCGATGTGATTGATCCCGACTATGGGTATGTCGAGCATCCACGAAAGAGCCTTGGCAAAGGTAACTCCGACAAGGACGCTTCCGAGAAGTCCCGGTCCTGATGTAACGGCAATGCCATCGAGATCGGAAAGCTCTATCCCTGCATCTTCGACAACGGTTCTGACCGTTGTGAGTATCTTCTTGGCGTGGTCGCGGCTGGCAAGCTCAGGTACAACCCCACCCCACTTCTGGTGTACTAACTGCGAGTATACAGTATCGGCGATTAACTCGCCATTTCTTACAACTGCAACTGCTGTGTCGTCACAGGATGTCTCAATTCCTAGTACTGTCATCAGTCCTCTATCATGAAATATTCGGGTTTCTTTGACGATACCCTTATATATGGCTGTGTTTTAATTATCGGTCTTATTCTGTCGCCCTCAAGGGCAATCTGATTATAGTCAACATAGACCTCTACATCTCTCTCTGTAAGTTCTTCCAGGGCAGAGCGCGAGCCGGAGAGGGTGAGGTCAATAGTTCTGGGCTTAACAACTCCCCTGTATCCGCGGGGGGCATTGCGAAGCCTCACTGGAATATCCCTGAAACTCTTGGACGCAATGTGATCTATGGGTATGGAAGCAATAACCCGCCGTGTGACGGGAACAACCTTCAGCCCTGTGGTGTCAAGCTCTGCAACAAGTGTTGTCGATACCCTCAGTCCGGATATCTTCTTATCCACAGTGCTTATGCTCTCTATCTTTCTCAGCTCCGATTGTGGGCCTCCGACCATGATAGTCGGCGGCTCGAAAGTTATCTGACCCTCAACAACATATCCGTCTGCAGGCTCTATCATCAGCCTGTTCTCAACAGGGATTTCCTTTTTGTCAAGATAGTCGAGCACGATCTCAACAATAGTAGGTTCTATAATCTCCTCAATCCGTACATTCCCAACAGGGATGACGAAATTCTCCGCATTGAGCTCTGCAATGTGCTTGCCCGTTGTGAATGTACTGGCATCGATGGTTGCACGCATATCCTCGAAATTGAGCTTGAGCAGCTCCCTTCCCTTTCCCGTTAGCATGACCCGTACAGAATCGGCAACAGGATATTTGAGGGTATATTTCTTTGATAGGCCGTAGATCTCAAGACCGAATTTATACTCATGTGTATATTCCTTCTCCGTAATCACGAATAGCCATAGCATGAAGGCAGCGATTATGGCGATGAATTTCAGCGCAATGTTCTCCAGAAATATCTTTCTTATAAGACCCAAAAGTCCCCTCTTTTTTTACCTTACCGAAAACAACTTTTGCTCTACTAATGGATATCGATGAGCGACGGCATTGATCGATCATCAAAAATGCCGAATTACTCACCCTTTCTCTAAGAATAATGTGGATATAGCTGGGTTATGCAAACAATTTTCCACAGGAATCAAATAAAAAGACGAATCCTTAAGCCTTTTTATCCCCTGCCCATGAATAATCAGCCCTCTTTTCAGGGTGTTTTTTCAGGAAATGATTGGAATCTCCATATAGACCATAGCCTATTTTTTCACCAATGAAAGAGATGCGATCCTCAAGACAGTCCCTGCACTTGGCGGAGTTCTCGTCGAGGCATGGCTTGTCTTCATAGAGCTGATAGCCTTCGCGATAGTGTGTTGGTGTGATATTCGGCATCATAATATTGGCCCCTGCCAGAAGACCCATCTCCCTGCCAACGGGGTTGAGAGCCTGAAGTGCGGTTGTGGCAGCAATATTGACATCCTTGAGAAAAAGCCGCGTGACGGCGACCATCTTCAGTGCCAGACGGAGCTGCTTCTCCTTGATCTTGCTGAAATCGCCAAGTGAATCAGCAAGTGGGGTCTGGTTGTGGGGTATGAAAGGCCCCATGCCTATCATATCGATGTCTTCCTTCTTGAAAAAGAGTATGTCGTCTGCCAGGTCCTCAGTCGTCTGACCGGGAAGACCTATCATTACACCTGTTCCCACCTGCCAGCCTGTGTCGCGGAGCCTGTCCAGACAGCGAAATCTTTCGGAATGGTCGTGGTCTTCCGGATGAAGAGAGCCGTAGAGCAGTGGATTGGAGGTCTCGATACGCAGAAGATATCTGTGAGCTCCTGCCTCGAACCAGCGACGATATGTGTCCTCGCTCTGCTCGCCGAGGGAGAGAGTTATGCCAAGGTCTGTCTTGTCTTTGATCATCCTGACAAGACTCTCAATCTTCTCGACAAATGTCCTGTCCCTTCTCTCGCCGGACTGTATGACAATTGAGCCGTAATCCTGTTTCTCTGCCCATAGCGCACCTTCCATAACCTCTTCATCGGTCATTGTGTAGCGGCTGACATAGGGATTGCCCTTTCTGATACCGCAATAGAAGCAGTCCTTTGCGCAGACATTCGACCACTCAAGTATGCCCCTGTAGTAGACAATATTGCCGACATTTTCTGTCTTAACCTGATATGCAGCCTGATATAGCGCATCGAGGTCATCTTTGTCGGAAAGCTCCAGCAGCTCTATCAGCTCGTTCCTGGTGTATGTATCCCTGATAATATCTTCTATATTCATATGTTCTCCTTTTCAAGTCCGAGAAAAATATAACAAAGCACAGAAAGACTGCAAGGACTATTTAGAACGATTACAAGTTTGTAATCATTACAAACTAGGGAAGTTCAATTTTACACTTGAAATCCCCCCTCCCAATCACTATAATTATTTCAGTGGGGGAACCAAAGGAGTTCCTATGTTCCAGAAACTTTTCCTCTTATTCGTGCTTACTATCGGTATGTCCGGGCAGACGCTCGGGCTTTTGTATTCCGATCCTGCTCAGGTATGGGATGGCTATACCCTTTTCATGCCCACAGCATGGAACGAAGCATATCTCATCGACAATGACGGCTATATTGTCCATTCCTGGGAGGGTGCGCTCAGGCCCGGGCAGGCTGTCTATCTGAACGAAGCAGGTCAGCTTATCAAGACATGTCAGTATCCCGGCCCGCCGTCATATTATAATGCAGGTGGCAGGGGCGGTCTTCTGCGCATCTATTCATGGGAGAATGAACTTGTCTGGAATCTAGACTGGTGGGGCGAGGAGCAATGTCAACATCACGACTGTGAATACAATGAGACCGAGGAAACGATCTTTTTCATCTCATGGCACAAGAAGACGGCGACCGAGACGATAGCAGCAGGCAGGGATCCCGCCGGTCTTGAGGAAGACCAGATATGGGCGGAGAAGATAGTCGAGGTGCGGCCTGTCGGCTCAGACGGCTATGAGATTGTCTGGGTCTGGGATGTCTGGGATCACCTGATTCAGAACTTCGATGCCGAACTGCCAAATTACGGCAATCCTTCCGACAATCCCGGCAGAATTGACATCAATCACTTCATCGGCGACGGCGAGATGGACTGGCTCCACATCAACGGCATTGACTACAATTCCGATCTGGATCAGATTCTTCTGTCCTGTCATAATTTCAACGAGATATGGATAATCGACCATTCCACCTGTGACTATGAAGATCCAGAATCTGGGATTGCAGCTGCCGGCGGGGAAGCCGGCGACCTTCTCTATCGCTGGGGCAATCCTGCAGCATGGGGCATGGGCTCTCCCATGGATCAGAAGCTCTTCGGACAGCACGATGCCCTCTGGATTATAGACGGCAGACCCGGCGCAGGCAATATCACTATATACAATAACGGTACGCCCCATCCCAGAAGGCCATATTCCAGTGTGGATGAGATTGAAACACCACTACTCCCGGATGGAAGCTATGAGCTGTCACCTGGCAGTGCCTATGCACCCTCTGACCCGGTCTGGTCCTATACCGATGACCCTGAGACAGACTTCTTTTCATCTGCCATTTCCGGCGCAACACGGCTCCCCAACGGGAATACAATTATATGCGAGGGCAATAATGGCAGGATTTTCGAGGTGACAGAGGCAAGCGAAACAGTCTGGGAATATATCAATCCCGTCACAATGGACGGTCCGCAGATGCAGGGCACCGTGATTTTTGACGGCAATCACGTCTTCAAGGTGCAGAAATACGGTACCGACTATGCAGGGCTTTCAGGTCGAGACCTCACGCCTTCCGGCACTGTGGAGCTACCCGAAGAGATGATAGTCGAGGCGAATATGCCTTCACATGCAGCATTGTCCACACACCCGAACCCCTTCAACTCCGCCCTGCAAATTTCAGCCCCTGAAAACGCCCATCTCACCATACACGATACAGAGGGACGCATTGTTGCAAACTTAGGAACAAGCCGTTTATGGAATGCTGAGGATGATGTGGCAAGCGGTATCTATATTGTGCGAGCTGTTGTGGAGGATGTGGTTGTTGATGTGAAAGCGGTTCTGATACGATAGTCAACGTACCCTGAGGCTCTCGAAGGGTCATCTTAAACACAACGTACCCTGAGGCTCTTGAACATTGATTACATTAAGAACGTCTAAACTGTTGAAAAACCAGTCATTTCGAGAACCTCAATGTCCGGTTTTGTCATACCCTGAGGCTCTCGAAGGCCTGCCCTGAGGCTCTCGAAGGGTACAACTAACCCCTTGTGCATTGCTTTTTCCGTCTGTATCTTCGATTTGTAATTGGCACCTTTTATATAATTACGGAAGGAGAAGAGCTGTGAAAAGTGCGATCATCACAGCCATGATCATCATGACAGCATTTGCAGAGATACCAACCGAAAAGATACAAAAAATCCTCGACAGGACAGTTGACAATAAGAAGATCTTCCGCATGGCGGTTGCCGTGTCAAAGGACGGAGAGACAGAGACCTTTGCAGCAGGGGACATTCGGCCCGACGATCAATATTTCATAGCCAGCGTGAGCAAGCTATATACAGCAACCATCGTCATGAAACTCCGCGAGGAGGGCAGGCTCAACCTCGACGACTATATCGAGGACTGGCTCTGTGCCAATACCATCGATGCATTACATATATACAAAGGCACAGATTATTCGTACAATATCACCATCCGCCAGCTCCTTTCAAATACATCCGGCCTTCCCGACTATTTCGAGCAGGCACCCAAGGGCGAGAAGAGCCTCTTCGATGACCTGAAAGATGGCAATGACAGGGCAATGACCTATGAGCAGCAGATAGCACTTTCCAAGACCATGACACCCGCCTTTCCGCCGGGGACAAAGGGCAAGGCACTCTATTCCGACACCAATTTCCAGCTACTCGGCAGGATACTGGAAAATATCGCAAACAAGTCCCTTGCCGACCTCTATGACGAATATATCTTCACACCCCTCGGACTTGAAAAGACATATCTCTACACAGACCCCACAGACACCCGCCCAGTCGATTTCTACTACAAAGACAAGCCCCTTCAGATTCCACAGATGATGACCTCCTTCCGTGCAGCCGGCGGCATAGTCTCCACAACAGAAGAGGGCATGATTTTCCTGAAGGCCTTCTTTGCAGGTGATCTTTTCCCCAAGGAATATCTCAACGAGATGACAGCCCAATGGAATTCGATCTTTCCGCCCTTCAAATACGGCACAGGCATAGCGCGCTTCAAGTTCATCGGCACATATGAGCTTATCGGCCATCCCGGCGCAAATGGCTCCTTCGCCTACTATTGCCCGAAAAAGGACGCATACATAGTCGGCTCGATCTTCCAGGCCGACAGTCCCGGCCTGCCCTATAAACCGATTATGAAGATCTTGAAGAAGATGTAGCCCAGATTATAGGGCAACCGACACGGCCTCCCAAAGGAAGAAAAGCAGTCTCTCAAGGAGTTCTACAATAGGATGAAGGGGGATCTCTAATCAGTTACATATACCACATATCATAGACCAGCTTCCCCTCGATGAAAAGCTCGAACAGCCTTTGAATGCTGTCTATCTTGGCAGCGATGGAGCGGTGAACCGCCTCGTATTTCTCCGCCTCCAATGCCTTTGACTCGGCCTCACCGAAGAGCATTTCCTCTTTGAACAGATTATTGGTTGTCATCAATTCGGCGAGTATGGCATATATGCCCTCGGCAGAGGCAGCCATGATGAATTCCCGCATATTCAGGCGCATTTCTTTGGGTATGGGAACAGGACTGCCTCCGAGTTGCGTATATCGCCGGGCTATGGCCTCGAAGCCGTATGTGTCACTGTCCATATTCCAGTGCATGAAAAGGGTATCCTCCGGGCATTGCAGAACATAGCTGTAGAAGCTGTTGAGCATCTCATATTCCAGATCCGCCCTCTCGGCTTTTTGCGCAAAGTCGCCCATGTCCTCCTTTGTGCTGTGAATGCTGAAGACATGGGAACTGCCCCCTTCCCTGTCATAAACACCAATAGCCCCGACAGGTGTTGCGATCACGATATCCTTGAGCGCATCCATCTTTTTCAGCTCGCCCATTCTGTGCATATCCCCACAGGCATAGTGAACAAAGCGAATGCCGGAAAACCTTCCGAATATCCCGTCAAAGACCTTCTTGTCCATCGGCTTCTGTGCCATATTCCCCTTTGCTGTTATCAGCACTAAAATAAAGCAGTATTCTTTTTGGGGCAAGGGAATGCTGTCTATGAGTCTCAATTCAATTTTCCCATTGACCAAAGCCGGACATAGCCTTTCATTTATTCCTGAAGCAATAAAAACAGGAAAGCCTATGAGCGAAGTCAAAGATCCCAGATATATCCCAAAATACCCACCGGGCGAAGATGCCTATACAACCAAGCCCCATGAGACAATAGCCGAGCAAGTGGCGGAATACATCAAGGATTATAAAGAGCAATACAAAACCCAGAACGAGGAAGCATATTCCGAAGACCAGCAGAAAGATAAGGGAAAGGAAAAATACGAGATAAAAGGTGCTGCTCTCATCGGGCTTGAGGGGAAATGGGGTTCCGGCAAGTCGAATCTCATCAGGATTTTGGAGAACAACAAGGAATTGAAAATAAATGGCAAATTCTGTGTTTTCACCTTCGATGCTTGGGCATTTCAGGAGGATTTGAACAGGCGCACTTTCCTTCTTGAGTTGACGGATCATGTCATAGAAAATGAAGCCCTTGTCAAAGATGTCACTGAAAAGACAAAAGAGATCAAGGGCGAATTTGTTAAGCTCTTTTCAAAAGAAAAAACAACATCAACGAGAACATACAAGAAGATTGGGGTTTTAGCACTACTCTTACTCGTTGTCACTGTTGCTACTCCATTTATAGAGCGTTTGCTATCTGAATTTGAGCCAACTGGAATATATGAATGGACTCTCTTCATTTGTTCTTTCGGAATACTTACTCTGCTTGTATTGAAATATGGAATTGAGTACACAGGCTTCACAGATTCAGATAAATCTAAAGAAGAAGATGAAGATGGCTCCGAACTTGAAGAACGACTTGAGACTACATATGACAATGAAAAAACCCTCAAAGACTATAGACAATACGTTGCAGACCTCTCAGAAGCAATAGGCGAACCCATCGTGATTGTCTTCGACAATATGGACAGACTGCCAAAGGAGAAGATAGAGAAGCTCTGGTCCCTGATACATACCTTCTTCTCCGAAGAACTGAACACAAATGAGAAAGAAAAAGCACCATATCCCGTATTCGGTATTGTTCCCTTTGACAGGGCAAAACTATCCGAGGCCATGCACGATGATTGTTCCGAGACAACCTCACATTATCTCGATAAGACCTTCTCGATAATCTATCCCGTAGTAGAGCCGATTTTGACGGATTGGAAGAAATTTTTCAGGGATAGATTTGGATACGCCTTCGGACAGTGTGGAGAAGAATGTGATGAGGCTTTAAGAGTTTATGAAGTGTTGAATGGAGAAATTCAGCCAAGATCCATGATTAACTACATCAATGAAATTGTGAGATTAAAAACACAGTGGAGAAACGAAATAGATATTTTTGCTATGTCTGTATATACTTTTTTCAAAGAAAAAGAAGATATATCCAATTTTGTTTATGAACTTCCAGAAATTATGTCAATGCAACAGAATAGCTCAAACTTCATTGATGAGTCACAGGCTTTCATTTTTGATGATAAAGATTTGATAGACTTGATGAAAAGTATGACAGCACTTATTCATAATTTATCGAAGGAAGAGGCGATAGAAAAAGTCGTTTACCATGAATTAGAAAAGTCAATTTCTCAGAACAGCAATGAACGAGTTAAGAAATACTTTGAACTTGATTGCTTCTCAGATGTTCTTGATACCATTATGACTGATGGAGTTAAACTTCAAACCATGATTAGTAACTTGATTTCTGCTCTCGATGGTTATGAAGATAAAACATTGTGGTCTAGACTAAGTGCGATGAATTCTAAATATAAAAAGTCAGTTGGCTTTAACTCTGCAAAGGGCATAGTCATTAAGAATCTTGATGAAGGCGATAGGATAGTTTTTATTGAAGATTATTTTAACTCCTTAAGAAATAATATCCAAAAACCTCAAGACGCTGAAGCTCTTTATTTTCATTTATACTCATTGGATAATTTTATCACCGAACAAAACTTAGATATTCAATTGTTATCATTGATGCCTGATGTTATTCTTAGACCCTCTCTATTTATTCATTACTGTATGGGAGGTTTAACCCGTAAAGACATTACATTTGAGCTTTGCAGATACAAAGTTAAGACTGATGAGAACGAGTTAAACAAATACCTAAAATCCATGCAGGCAAATGTTGGGAAATTTGATCGTGTACTTAACTTTATTAAAGACGTATATAACTTAAGTGATTTTTTCGACTATCTTCAAGCCAATTTAAGGGAACTATCTCTTGTTTCAAGACTTAAGAAAATCGGCTGTAAAACACCATATTCGCTAATAGAAATCGATCTTAGCCAGCTAAAAACTCACTTAAAAGCTAATTCTCCCCTACTCTATGACGCTATTGTAATAGGCTTAAGGGATCATGATGGTTTCGAGAATGAAGTAAATAGATTTCTGAATATTGACCATTTTGGTGAAGTAGAATCCTTTTTAGCCGCTGCAAAATCCTATATGACCCCCTCCCAAATCCGAACTCTGGACGAAAAATATGATTACCCCCTTCTCAAAGCCGTCGCCAAAAAATATCGAGAAGAGAATCCCGAATAACTCCCCCCCTCTTTCCCTTGACTAAATCCCAAAAACAACCTTATATATAAAGCTGTGTAATAGGCCGGGCCTGTTAGGGAACATAGCGATGTATTCAGACTGCTCCCCATTAGTGGGGTTACTCAAATATCAAAGCCAAAGGCGGAAAGGAGGCCAAGCGGTGAGGGTGCGCAAATCGAGGCAATTGTTGGGGTCGAAAGACCATTGCTATTGTGTGAAGAGCAGATCATTCCTCTGCCGCTGCTCCATTATAGCCGGAGGCTGAGACCTTTGAACACGTAAATATCAATTCATAAATATCAGGAAGTAAGTATGAAATACAGAGAACAAAAGGATCAGAAGAGCCTTGAGCTGGAGATGCTCGACCTCTGGGAGGAAAAGGGGATATTCGGCAAGGTAACAGAGAAGACAAGGGACAAAAAGCCATTCGTCTTCTACGAAGGCCCGCCAACAGCCAATGGCCGCCCGGGCGTGCATCACATCATGGCGCGTACTGTCAAGGACATAGTCTGTCGATACAAGACCATGCAGGGGCATTTCGTAGATAGAAAGGGCGGATGGGACACCCACGGCCTGCCTGTGGAGCTGGAAGTCGAGAAAAAGCTCGGCCTCGAAAGCAAAAAGGACATAGAGGAATACGGCATAGACAAGTTCAACAAGGCATGTCGCGATTCCGTTTTCACATATCTGAAGGAATGGGAGGAAGTCACACGCAGAATAGGCTATTGGCTCGATCTCGACAATCCCTATGTCACATGCACCAATGACTATATAGAATCCATATGGTGGCTGCTCTCAGAATATCACAGAAAGGGCATGATATACGAGGGGCACAAGATAGTCCCCTATTGCCCGCGCTGCGGCACTGCACTCAGCGACCACGAGGTTGCGCAGGGCAGAAAGGACGTGAAAGACCCGTCTATATACATACGCTTCAGGATAAAGGACAGGGAAAATGCCTTCTTCCTCGTCTGGACCACAACACCCTGGACGCTGCTCTCCAATGTAGCCCTTGCACTGCACCCTGATTTCGACTATGTCGAGATAGAGGAGGAGAACGGCAATCGCCTCATACTCCACCACCAGCGCGCACTGGCACTTTTCGGCGAGGATGTTGAGATACTCAAGAAATACAAGGGCAAAGACCTCAAGGGCATAGACTATGAACCACTCTTCAATTTCGTCACGCCGGAGAAAAGGGCATGGTTCACCATAAATGCAGACTATGTCACAGATCAGGACGGCACAGGCGTTGTCCACATAGCACCGGCCTTCGGCGCAGAGGACTATCAGGAAGGCCAGAAAAATGACCTGCCCCTGATACAGCTCGTAACTTCAGAGGGCAAAATCCCACAAGAGGCCACACCCTTTGCAGGCAAGTTCATAAAGGACGCAGACCCCGACATAATAACAGACCTCAAGCATAGAGGCCTTCTGTGGAAATCCGGCAAGATAGAGCATAACTATCCCTTCTGCTGGCGATGCAAGTCGCCGCTGATCAACTATGCACGCTCGTCATGGTACATAAGGACAACCAGCTATAAGGACACCATGATAGAGCAGAACAAGAAAATAGACTGGTATCCGCCGGCCATAGGCCACGGTCGCCTCGGCCAGTGGCTGGAGAACAATATAGACTGGGCTATATCCCGCGAACGCTACTGGGGAACACCCCTGCCAATATGGCTTTGTAACGACTGCGACCATCAGCACGCCATAGGCAGCATAGCAGAGCTGAAGGAAAAAGCAGTCAACCTGCCCGAAGGCGATCTCGACCTCCACAGGCCATATGTTGACGACATAGAGATAAAATGCGAAAAATGCGGCGGCACTATGCACAGAACACCGGAGGTCATAGACTGCTGGTTCGATTCCGGCGGAATGCCCTTTGCCCAGAGCCACTATCCCTTTGAGGACAATGAGCGATTCAACAGAGAACTCTTCCCTGCTGATTTCATATCAGAGGGCGTTGACCAGACAAGGGGCTGGTTCTACACATTGCAGGCCATATCGGCATTCATAAAGGGACAGTCGCCATACAAACAATGCCTTGTCATAGGCCTTGTTCTCGACGAAAAGGGCAGGAAGATGTCCAAGAGCCTCGGCAATGCCCTTGCTCCTTCGGACTTCTTCGACAAATGGGGCGCAGATCCATTGCGCTGGTTCCTCATACAGAACAGCCAGCCCTGGCTGCCCACCAAAATATCCCTCGACAATGTAGGCGAGGTGTCCTCCAAGGTCTTCGACACATTCAAGAATGTATATTCCTTCTTCGTAACATACGCCAATATAGACGGCTATGACCCCAAAGAAGAAGGAGAAAAGGCATTCTCGGTGCTGGATCGCTGGATACTCTCACGCATGGAGACATTGAAGAAGAATGTCTATGAGATGATGGAAGGCTATGACATGACAAGGGCGACAAGGGAAATAGGCTCCTTCATACTCGATGAGGTATCCAACTGGTATGTCCGCCGTTCCAGAAGGCGTTTCTGGGGTTCGGATATGTCTCCCGACAAGAGGGCAGCATATAGCACACTCCGCCATGTCATGCTCGAAACAGCCAAGCTCATGGCACCTTTCGCACCCATGACAGCAGACTTCTACTATCTCGCACTCAATGGCGGTCAGGACTCAGTACACCTCGAAGACCTTCCAGAGGTGGTCGATGATCACATAGACAAGAAGCTCGAAGAGGACATGGACTATGTCCTGGGCATAGCCAATGCAGGCCGCTCTGTCCGCGCCAAGGCAAAGATAAGAATACGCCAGCCACTCAGAACACTCTATGTCATGGGAGCAAGGGAGCTTCCCGAAGAGATAATGGCACTACTCCTCGACGAACTCAACATAAAAGAGGTCAAGGAAGCAACAGAGTCCTTTACTGTCCTGACAGCAAAACCCAATTTCCGCACACTCGGCAGGAAACTCGGCAAGGACATACAAAAGGGCAAAGAGATAATACTCGGCCTCACACCCGATGTCCTCGCCAATATCGAAAAGGGCGAGTCAATAGAGATAGACATAGACGGCACAAAATATGAACTTCTGCCTGAAGACATAGAGCTCGAGAACGAGGACGATCCCAGCTATATCTCTGTAACGGACAATGACATGACAGTGGCGATATCCAAGGATATAGACGAAGAAATGCTCCGTGAGGGCCTTGCAAGAGAGCTTGTAAATAGAATTCAAAACACAAGGAAAAATGCCGATTTCGAAGTATCCGACAGAATAGCTCTTGCAATATTCGCACCACAAGCTATAATGGAGGCAGCAAGGGTCCTTGAGAATTATATCACAAAGGAGACCCTGACTGATTCTTTGACATTTGGCGAAGAAATAGACCACGAATACAAAGAAGATTGGGACATAGACGGGCAAAAGGTAACCCTATACGTAAAACGCGCATAGCAAACAAAACCCAATAATTTGACAAAATAACACATCATCCATTTCAGGATGAAGGGGGCAGCCAAAGGGGTGGTGCGATGTGGCAAAGGGCGATACGAAGTGGAGCTACACAAGACAGAGCCACATTGACCATAGAGGCAGCCGTTGACAAATATTCTTTCAACTGTAGGGGCAGGGCTTGGCCCTGCCCTTGTCAGGATTTGTCAATAGCTACCAAACCCCATGGCTTCAGGAGGGTATGATGAGAACACGCGAAATCGACAGGATTAAGAAGAAACTCCTCGAACTCAGAGAGGAGATCATTGACGAGATTCAGCATTTTGAGACCAATCAAAGGGATTCTGCCAAGGATTCAGCAGGTGAGGTTTCCAGCTTCACAACACATCCCGCGGACATGGGCAGTGTGACCCAGGAGCGAGAGAAGGCATTTATTCTGGCAGATCACGAGAGAAGAACATTGGCACAGATCGACGAAGCTTTGGAAAGAATAGATAACGGTACATACGGCGATTGTGATGAATGCGGCAAGAAAATAAACATCAAGCGTCTTGCCAGCCTGCCATATGCCAAGCTCTGTCTCGAGTGCAAGGAGATCGAGGAACGAGAAGCAATTTCTTGACTGGAACGAGATGAACACCACGCACCATCATCCTATCGATATGACGAGGATGACGACGATTAGAAAAGGAGTTTTCAGGGTATGGCGGACAGCCCAAAGAAGAACGAAGACAGGGATAAATATAGAAGAATAACAAAGAATGTGATATTCTGGGTCGCCATCTTTGGCGGAGCGTATATTGTTGCCGCCCTTCTGACAAATGCAACAAAGGGAACAGAGACAGAGCTTGACTACAATCAATTCGTTGCAATGATAGAAGAGGGCAAGATAGCCAAGGTTCACTTCCGCGGTAAGAAGATATCCGGCGAGTTCAAGGCCACAAGCCCATACAGGGAAGACTTCGGCGGCCAGAGCATCGAATACGATAAGTTCTTTCTATTTATACCATTCGAAGACCCTGATCTCCTCGAATTTATAAGACAGAACAATGTCCCTATAAAGACATCCTCAGAGGAGGATTCCTTTGTGGTGATGCTCTTTCGCTTTTTGCCCTGGCTTCTTATTCCACTACTTTATTTCTTCTTCATCAAACAGCTCAGGGGAAGTCAGAAGGGTCTGTTCACATTCGGAAAATCCAAGGCCAAGCTCGCAGACACATCAGGCGAGAAGGTCACCTTCGAGGATGTTGCGGGCTCTGTTGAGGCAAAGAGCGAGCTGGAAGAGGTTGTCGAATACCTCAAGAATCCCGTCAAGTTTGCAAGACTCGGCGGAAAAGTACCCAAGGGCGTTTTACTGCTCGGCGCACCGGGAACAGGGAAGACACTACTTGCCCGTGCTGTTGCAGGGGAGGCCGGTGTGCCCTTCTATAGCATGTCGGGTTCAGATTTTGTAGAGATGTTTGTGGGTGTTGGCGCCAGCCGTGTCCGGGATCTCTTCGACACAGGCAAGGAGAATGCACCCTGCATAATCTTCATCGACGAGATAGACGCTGTCGGCAGGCACAGGGGTGCAGGTCTCGGCGGCGGCCACGACGAGAGGGAGCAGACCCTCAATCAACTGCTCGTCGAGATGGACGGCTTCGATGTCAATAGGGGCATCATCGTAATTGCATCTACAAACAGGCCGGATATCCTTGACCCGGCTCTTCTCCGCCCCGGACGCTTCGACAGGCGCGTAATGATAGACAGGCCGGATGTTAAGGAGCGTGAAGCGATTTTCCGCATCCACGCTAAGAAGATACGCTGCGAAGAGGATATTGCCTTCCGCGTTCTCGCAGAGATGACACCCGGACTTGTGGGCGCAGATATTGCGAACATCGTCAATGAGGCTGCACTCCTCGCTGCCAGACAGGGCAAAGAGATTGTCTCACGGGGTGACTTTGACGAGGCCAAGGACAAGGTTCTCCTCGGCATGGAGAGAAGATCATCGGTCATCAATCCAAAGGAGAGGGAAGTCTCGGCATATCATGAGGCAGGACATGCGCTTGTAGCATGGTTCTCACAGGAGGCAGACCCTGTTCGCAAGGTATCCATTATCCCGAGGGGTATGGCACTGGGTGTTACTTATATTGCCCCAACGGAGGACAGAAGGCTTCTCAGCCGCAGATATCTCAATGCACAGATAGCCCAGATGCTCGGGGGCAGGGCTGCGGAGCTGATAATTTTCGAAGAGCCGACATCCGGCGCGCAGAACGACATAGAAAAGGCAACTGAGCTTGCCCACAACATGGTCTGTCGTTGGGGTATGTCGGACGAGCTTGGCCCCCTTAACTACAGCGAAGAGGACGAGAATATCTTCCTCGGCAAGTCCATCACAAGAAGGGCCCATGTCTCCGAAAAGCTGGCAGAAAAGGTAGACATGGAGGTTCGCCATCTCATTGAGATGGGGCAGAAAAAGGCATTGGATATCCTCAGGGAGAATATAGAAGGGCTTCACGCAATTGCAGAACTCCTCATCCGTAAGGAGACAGTAGACGGACCGATGATAGAAAAAATTCTCGGCACGCCTGCCAACGGAAAGCCCACCATATCCACAACATAGGGGCAAGATGACCATACTCCATTTCATGTTTCTGGAGCTGACTTTGCTCGACCTCCTCGATATATTCGTGGTTGCTGCTGTGATATATGGCATACTCTCGATCATTCAGGGGACCCGCGCTCTTTCGATGGTACTCGGTCTCTTTGTAATCCTGCTCGTTGTCTTTATCTCCAGCTGGCTGAAAATGGACACACTCAACTGGATCATCGACAAACTGGGGGCAGTATGGATTATAGCCTTCCTGATTCTCTTCCAGCCGGAGCTTCGGAATATGCTCACTGCCGTCGGCAATACCCCGCCATTCAGCAGAATAAACCAGACGAGGGAGACGGGCAATCTCGCAGATGTCATAGATGCCCTTAGAATACTCAAAGGGGCCAAGACAGGTGCTTTGATAATTCTCCAGAGGGATGTCGGCCTGAAGAATATCATCGACAATGGCAAGCCGATCAATGCCAAACTCACACCGGAACTGCTCGTAACGCTTTTCGCTCCGCATACCCCTTTGCACGACGGTGCTGTTGTGGTCAACAAGGACATGATAATCGCCGCAGCCTGTCAGCTACCACTGACAGAGAACCCCAAATATCAGATGGAGCTGGGCATGCGCCACAGAGCGGCTGTCGGCTTGTCGGAGCAGTCGGACGCAGCAGCCCTTGTTGTCTCAGAGGAGACAGGTCAGGTTTCGCTGGCTCTGCGTGGGCATCTGCGAAGGGATCTCAATTTCGAGACACTGGCCCGGCTTCTGGAAAAGGTATTTTCATAGATAAAAGAAAGGCATTCGATGTTTATAGATGAGGTAAGGATAACCGTACGCTCAGGTCATGGTGGACATGGCTGTATCAGCCTCCACCGCGAGAAGTTCATGCCAAAGGGCGGCCCGGACGGTGGTGACGGTGGCGATGGCGGAAATGTCTATTTCTATGCAGACCCCGGTATGCTGACCCTGATGGATTTCCGCTACAAACGCACATTCAAAGCCGGGCGCGGCACACACGGCATGGGCAATAACAGAACCGGAGCCCGTGGAGATGATGTCCGCATCCCTGTTCCTCCCGGCACCCAGATAAGGGACGCAGAAACAGATGAGATGCTTCTCGACATAACAGAGGGCGAACATCTCTTCCTCGAAGGCGGCAAAGGCGGCAAGGGCAATGCCCATTTCGCCACATCCAGAAAGCAGACACCGAGATATGCACAGGAGGGCAAGCCCGGAGAAGAACGTGTGGTTTTCCTTGAGCTGAAGTTAATGGCGGATGTCGGCTTTGTGGGGTTGCCGAATGCAGGCAAGTCCACACTGCTCTCGCGCATGACACATGCACACCCAAAGATCGCAGGCTATCCCTTCACAACAACAAGACCCCATCTCGGCATTGTTTCGCTGGGACTGGGCAGGAGCTTTGTGCTTGCCGATATCCCGGGCATCATAGAGGGAGCCTCCGAGGGCAAGGGTCTGGGTCATCAATTCCTGCGCCACATTGAGAGAACTCGCTTTCTGGCATATGTCATAGACTCCACTAAGAACCCGGAACAGGACTACGCAATAATCAAGCAGGAGCTGCTCGAATACAGCCCCATACTCGCAAAACGTCGTCATGTTGTCCTTCTCAACAAGGTAGACACAATACCGATGGAAGACAGGGGCTTCTTCGCCGATCTCCTTCCTGAAAAGGCAATATTCACCAGCGGTGTTACAGGCGAAGGGCTCAAGGAATTCACAGAGGCGGCAGAGCGCGCCCTCTCCGAGTTCGACAGGGAGGAACAAGAGTGACCACACTCGAGAAGCAGATAAGGGCGATACTATTTTTCCATGGCATTCATGGTCTTGGAAAAAGGAGGCTCTCAAGGCTAATCGACCACTATGGTGATATAACCGAAATACCCTTCGAAGATGTAGAATCCATCCAGAAGATATCAGAGCTGAAGGATATTTCCATAAATCCTCCCAAAAAGGAGCAAGAGCAGGCAATTTCCGATGCTCTCAAGAAGCATGACATCAGGATACTGACGAGAAATTCGGAAGACTACCCACAGAGGCTCTTTCCACTGCACCACAGACCAGAGTTTTTGTTCATAAAGGGAGAAATACTCCCAGAAGACGAACAGTCAATTGCCATAGTTGGAACAAGAAATCCTTCAGAATATGGCTATCAGGTGACGGTTAGATTTGCAGAGTCCCTTGCCAGATCGGGTGTGACGATAGTAAGTGGTCTTGCATCAGGTGTCGATTCCCTTGCCCACAAGGCAGCACTGCGTACAGGAGGCCGGACTGTTGCTGTCCTGGGTAATGGCATTGACATTACATATCCAGCCGAGAACAAAAAACTCTATGAGGAGATACCCAAAAGAGGAGCCATTGTATCCGAATATCTGCCGGGGACAATACCTGACAGGCATCACTTCCCGGGGCGGAACAGGATTATAAGTGCGCTTTCACTTGGAACGCTAGTTACATGTGCTCCTTCGAAAAGCGGCTCACTGATTACAGCTGATTTTGCCCTTGAACAAGGTAAGAATGTTTATTCTGTGCCAGGCTCCATTTTCGATGGTAATCATGCAGGCTGTAATAAACTGATCAAGGAAGGGGCTTCACCTGTCACAGATCCGGACGACATACTCAGCGATTTCGGTATAGAGATAGCAAAAGGTAATGTCGATCAAGTTGAAGTCAAAGCAAAACTCCCTGACAAACAGAAGCAAATCTTTGATGTCCTCTCCAGAAAGCCTATGCACATAGACATCATCACCAAGCGAACGGGCATACCTACACACGAGGTCATGGCGGAACTGACCAATATGCTCATAGCAGGCTACATAGAGCAGCGACCGGGTAAACAATATATAAGGTTAATGTAGCCTCAACCTTCCAATAGTGAGCCATAGCATCGCCTCTGGCGCGGACCGTCATATTCGCAGAAGTATATCCCCTGCCATGTACCAAGAAGCAGCTTGCCATTCTCTATAGGCACAAGCACCTGTGAGCCTGTCAATGTCGTCTTGACATGGGCATCGGAATTGCCCTCCATGTGTCTGTAGCCCGGGTCATCCGGCGATATGATGCACATCCTTTTGTCCATATCCATCTGCACAGACGGGTCTGCGTTCTCGTTGATTGTGACGCCTGCGGTTGTGTGTGGTACGAAGACCAGAAGTGCGCCGTGCTCAATCTGAGCTATGTCCAGCTCGCTTCTTAACCGTCTTGTGATGTCTATCATCTGTGTATGCAAGTCCGTCTTCACCGAAAGCTCTGTGAATCTCCTCAAATCTCCTCCTTTTTTCTGCTAAAAGAGAAAAAACAACTTTTTTTCAAAAAGTCAAATACCCTGTTCATCCATCGAAAGTCCATATAATGCAAAGAAAAACAGCGGATGTAGAAACATGATTTCCGGCTGTGACATGAAGTAAATTATAAAAAGATTAAATTAAGTCTTGCATTCGCATTAGTTTAGATATATTATATCAGTGCTGAGAGACAAGATTTATCACTTTTTGGACAGGAAAGCTTATGAAAAAGATTTTCTGCATTTTGATATTAGCGGCTGCAGTGTTCGCTACAACAGGTAAAATAGTATGGCGGGATCTTAATCTGAGGGAAAGACCGACAACAGCTTCCCGTGTCATAACCCAGTTCCACGAGGGCAAGTATTTCAAGATACTCGGCAGCGAGGGTGGCTGGATTCACGCAAATGCCAATGGATACATCGGCTACTTCAAGCGCGAGGGCATCGAATATGTCAATATTCTTGGTAAATATGTCATCCGCAACCCGGATGGCGCAACATTCATGTGGGGACCGAGCAGGAGATATCCTGTCCTTGCCTCCGGACCGGAATATCGCAATGCGGTGATCGAGGTCGTCTGGAAGGATGGCGAATATTTCTTTGGTCAGTACAATGGATCGGGTGTCTATTTCCATGAAAAGGATCTGGATGGTCCTAAGACTGACGAGGAGATAAGCGATATCATGGCTCAGAGACAGGCCATGAACATTGTACCACCCGATCAGGACATTGTCCGCCAGCCCATACCCATGGCGGAGGATGGACATAAACCAAGACGTGTCAGAACCTATGACGGCACAAAGCGCAGGGTTATTCCCCAAATTTCTCTATTCTATGCCAATGGCGGCATAGACGGCATTCCAAAGGACGACACACAGGACGGATATCAGCAGACAATCTGGGCTCTGGGTATGCACTCAGGGATACGCATCTCCTTCGGCGAGAGGCGATTCTGGGGTATGACCATACGCCTTAAGGGAAGCTGGACTCCCAATGAGTACATAACACCGATTAGGGGCACGGACTATCGCTCTATGGAACAATACATTTTCTTCTCGCTGAATACAGGCTTCGAATTCGACATGGGCGAGTATATGACAGCAGGCTTTGGTGGTGGATACGGCGGAATATACGATATCATTACTTATGGTATAGACGGAGAAAAGACATATTCGCTGTCGGAAGAGGTATATTTTGGTCCCACAGGCTATGTTGAGCTTGCAGGCGGCCTGAGGCATTTCCGCGTCTTCGCAGGGGCGGACTACTATTACTGGATGTCGGACAAGAGCCGCTTCTATGTTATACCCTATGCAGGCTCGGATGTTGGAAGGGCAATACCCGACGGCAATGAATATCACAGGCATATGATCAGAGGATTTGCAGGCTTGCAGGTTCTCTTTTGATAGATAACTTTTCGTAAAGGAGCAGAGGTGAAAATAGACAGGGCAATACTTTTGCTGGTACTCTCGCTTTTTGTGATTGTATCAGGCTGTAACTACGACGACGATGGGCCTCTTCTGCCCGACGATACAGGCGACTATGCCTATCCCATTCCGACGATTACCAGCCCGGAGAACTATTCATCATTCAGCTCCGGCGATGACATCGAGCTTGTCGGACAGGCAATAGCAGGGGATTCGACAATAATTCCCGGCAGCGACCTGACATGGAGATCGACAAGGGACGGTGAACTTGGCTCAGGCAACAGCCTGACCGTCGACCTTTCCCCAGGCAATCATTTTATTGTGTTGACCGCAGCAGATTCCAACGATTCCACAGCCTCTGTGAGCATAAGTATCATTGTCGATGACGACACGCCCACACTTTCTGTAGAGATTATCTCACCATCTGCAGGCTCATATTCCGTGGGTGCAAGCCTGATCCTGACTGCACTTGCGCAGGACGGAGAGGGCAATACCCTCTCAGACTCCGCATTAGTCTGGTCATCCTCAATTGACGCAGTAATCGACACAGGCAACAATATTACCTATGTCCCATCTGAGGGTACTCATCTTATCACAGTTATAGCAACTGACTCTCTGGGCAACACAGCTACGGACAATGTCTCTATTGTGATCTCAACCGGCGGCAGCGGCGATGAGCCGGATGTGACCATATCCTCACCTGCCAACGGTGCAGAGTTCCTGCCCGGCGATACTATTCTCTTCACAGGTCTGGCGGTTGACTTCAGGGACGAGATTGTCCCGGACTCTCTCCTGACATGGGAATCGGACATTGACGGCGAGTTGGGCAAAGGCTATTCCGTCGAAGGTGTTCTTACAACAGGCACACATCGGATAACCCTAACAGCTGTAGATATTTTCGGCAATACAGGCGTTGGCATGATTGTCATAGTTATAGGCGAGCCTTCATATCCTGTTGCACTAATTATCGACCCTAGGGAGGGAGAGTCCTTCTCCGAGTCAGAGCCAATAGCCCTGCACGGCCTGACAACATCTGAGCTGCCAATCATCAGCTATCAGTGGACATCGAGCATCAACGGCGTTATCGGGACTAGACAGATCGATGAGTCAATGCTCTCTATCGGCAATCACACAATAGTATTTTCCGTTACAAATAGTTCCGGCCTGACAGGCAGGGACACCGTTCACATAAGGGTCGGCGAGGATCATTCCCCTGTGGTCACGATAGCCGAACCCGACGACAGCGCACACTTCGACGAGGGCGAGATCATCACCTTCATAGGTTCAGCATATGACCTTGACGATGGACCGCTGACAGGCACATCCCTCTATTGGTCGTCGGACAGGGACCGCTTCCTCGGCTATGGACAGACCTTTGATTTTGAGCTTTCACCCGGTCTGCACCTTATCAAACTCATGGCCATAGACTCCGACTTCAACGATGGCATGGACTCGATATGGGTCTTTGTCGAGGGGCTGGACGGACCTAATGTTGTAATACTCACTCCCTTGCCCCACACACAGTTCCCTGAGCTCGGGCTAATCACCTTCGGCGGTTACGCCATAGACGACGAGGATGGCTCATTGCCATCTGAGAGACTGTCCTGGTGGTCGAGCATAGACGGAAATATCGGTGTTGGTGTTCCTCTCATGCGCGCATTGACAGCAGGCGAGCATATCATTGTCCTGACAGCAACCGACTATGACGGCATGACAGGCACAGACACAGTACAGATAACCGTGCTCAACTATCCCGAACCCCTGATTCTGACCCCTGCCAATGGCTCGCGCTTCCGTGATGACGACATTATCATTGCCAAAGGGATGGCATATGATGTAGAGGACGGCGCAATACCCGGCACATCGCTTTCCTGGCTCATAGCCGACACGCTCATCGGAACAGGCGACAGCATTGCATTCATGCTCCCTGCGGGCGTTCACAGGATAAATCTCACAGCTGTAGACTCCGATGACATGGAGGCGACTGTATCCGTCCAGGTGAGAGTAGATGCCAGCACACCGCCATATATCGAGATAATTGCCCCCGAAGACGGTCACGCTGTATCAGAGGATGTGCCTATTGTCTTCCGCTGTATAGCCAATGATGTCGAAGATGGCGACCTGACAGGCACAGACATAGAATGGACATCCGATATTGAGTTGCCGCCGACAATAGGCTATGGAACATACTTCACCACAGGCCTTTCCAGTGGTACACACACGATTACCGCAACAGCCACAGACTCCGACGGTCTGTCGACTTCTGCATCCATCAATGTTCTGATTTACTGATTCATATACCCACGAGGGACTGCCTTCGGGCAGTCCCCACCCCTCAGCCTGCACAAAAAGTATATACCCACGACTGGCTAACTCAAAATTTGTTTATAGTAGTTTTGAGGGAATAGGCTTCTTTTTCACGAGAGAATCAGATCACCTGCATCGTCGGCAAATACAAGGTCGATGTATGGGTTTGTGGCGTACTTCTTGTACATCGTCATGCCCTTAGTGCTGTATACAGCAACCTTGAGACCATCTTCCTTTAAATGGCGCAGTGTTGATTTTGATGCTGCATTTCTGTGTATACAGACACCCGTCAATATATCGAGAAGACCATCCGGCACACGGCAGCAGACAAGGGCATGGTTGAATCCCGACCTGTATTCCGGCGGCAGAGGCGGTGGATTGCCGCTCATCAGAAGACCCCATGGATTTCGCTTGATCCTGTTGCCCCTTGAGAGCAGCCTGCCTATACCACGCCAGCGCGTCAGGTTACGATGCGAGAGATAAAGGGGATAGCTCTTGTCGATTCTGTGTATTACGTGGAGTATGTGGGGAACCCAGGAGACAAAGATCACCCTGTCTCTAAGTCCGTGTCTTTCGACCAGCTCAAGATGCGCCCCTTCCTCGCCGAAGTCCTTTATGTCTATGAGAATCTTAGGGATGCCTGTATTTCTGTACTCTGAGAGAAAATTGTCAAGACTCGGAAGATTGCCCCTGTCTCTGAGCTCATTTATCCTGTGCACACTGCCCTTCTTGTCCCTGAAAACCGGGTCGTGATAGACAAGAATCTCGCCATTGGCTGTGATTCGGGTGTCGATCTCTATGTGGGCAGGGGGTGTAACACTGGCCTTTGCCAATGCTTCAAGGCTGTTCTCCCTCTCGCCATAGCCTCTCATTCTGTGGGACACCAACTTTTTCAGTAATTCATCCATGCCCACAATATCGGTCAGTGCAACAGCAAAGGCAAGGAAAACCCAGCCCTTGACCTCTCGCCCACATAGCCTTAGATTCCCTGAAATAGATAAAAGGAGTCCTTATGGAATACATAACACAGATGTTTGAGATAAGTCAGGAGGATATAGTCCTTCTCGGTATGAAATCGGTGTACGTGCTGCTTGTCCTCGGTCTTGCATGGATAGGCTGGCTGATTTCGCGGAGGCTGCTCCTGCGGTGGATATCCAGACTGGCAGAGAAAACAAAGACACGCTGGGATAACTACCTTCTCGAGCAGAAATTCTTCCGCAGGCTCTGCTATCTCGTGCCTGCGACAATCATCTATATCTCTGCGCCTCTCGTCTTTGAGACCCGAGGCATAGCCTACAATGTGATGCGCGTCTTTGCCGAGCTGTACATGGTAGTATCCGGCGTGCTTGTGGTGATGGCCTTTCTCGATGCCGTCCACAGAATACTCTCCGACTATGAGTTCTCGAAGCGCATACCGATAAAGGGCTTTTTGCAGGTTATAAAGATCATCGCCGTTCTTGCAGGCGGCATAGTGATTATCTCGATCATGATAGGCCAGCCTCCCTATGTCTTCCTCGGAGGATTGGGAGCGATGACCGCTGTTGTGATGCTCGTATTTAAGGATGCCATACTAGGACTGGTCGCCGGCATTCAGCTCTCAGCCAATGAGATGGTCTCCCTCGGCGACTGGATAGAGATGCCCGATTTCGGCGCAGACGGTAATGTAATCGACATAGCCCTGACAACAATAAAGGTGCAGAACTGGGACAAGACAATCACTACAATCCCGACTTATGCCCTTATAACAAGCTCCTTTAAGAACTGGCGCGGCATGTCCCAGTCAGGCGGAAGGCGAATAATGCGCTCTGTCAATCTGGACATGAACACCATCGGCTTCCTCACAGAGGACGAACGCAGACAACTCTCGGAAATCGACATACTCCGCCCCTATATCGAAAGAAAACAGCGCGAACTCACAGAGTACAACGAAAGCCGCGGAGTGTCGGACAATACCCTGCCTGCCAATGGCCGAAGGATGACCAATATCGGTACATTCAGAGCATATGTAATCGAATATCTCAAGGCACACCCACTCATCAATCAGGAGATGACCTTCCTCGTCCGGCAGCTGCAGCCTACTCCAGAAGGCCTCCCCATTCAGATTTACGTATTCTCAAAGGAAAAGACATGGGCGGTCTACGAGGAGATCCAGTCAGATATCTTCGACCACCTTTTATCTGTTGTCCCCCTCTTCGGGTTACGTCTAT
>NPID01001212.1_pt1 | contig 26695 bp, 27 predicted proteins | sample 8637491 | NCBI WGS metagenome assembly NPID01 (sample SAMN07420843, study PRJNA396082) | bioreactor metagenome | isolation source: sample BA6 brine-fed electro-methanogenic bioreactor BA | place: Japan: Kochi | collected 2016-06-14 | reverse complement strand
TCTTTGCGTGCGATGCGTGATTGCAGCATCTTCGATTCAAGGGTTTCACGCAGGGCATTCTCGAGGTTTATGATGGTGCTGTGCAGAATGCGCGATTCATCCTCTGTGCGCAGAAAATCAAGTTGATTCTCCACGATGGCAATCATCTTGCTGACTTCCTGGGAGATGATGCCGAGAAACTCCCGGTCTTCCTCCGGGCGTGGGCGCTCGGAGTTGAGCATATAGTAGATCGCACCCTTGCTTGAATTGAGGGGGGTGCGCAGTTCATGGCTGACGCGCGTCAGGAACTCTGTTTTGGCGACGGAGGTTTCGATCAGCTTGCGATTGACATCTTCCAGTTCCGCCGCCTTGCTTTTGAGCTGGGTGACGAGAAAGGCGTTTTTGAGGGCAATCGCTGCCTGGTTGGCGATGATCTGAATCAGGGTCAGTTCATTCTCGGTGAAAGGGCTGCCGTCTTTCTTGTCGTTGATGTTGAGCACCCCGAGCAGTTGGCTCTTGCCGATGACGGGGCAGGAGATGAAGGAGCGGGTCTTGTAATGATCATGTGTTTGGTGAAAACGGGGGTCTTTATCGATATCGGCAACAAGCACGGGCTGTCGCTGTTGAGCGACGTATCCGGCTATCCCTTCGCCGACCTCGACGTTGTAGGTTCGGGCCAGCCTGTCATCGAGCCCTCTTGAGGTAAAAATACTCAGCCTCTGCCGGCTGTCTAGGAGCATCAGCGATCCTTTTTGGGCTCCCGTATGGTCGATGGCAAGATCCAGCATGATATTGGCAATGGAGCTGACATTGTCAGACAGAATGATTGCATTGGAGATCTGCTGAAGGATCTCCAGTTTTTTTTCGCTTAAATGCGACATGGTCTGCCTTAATTGGGCCCGGATTTAAGACTAAACCGGGATGAAAAACATGACATGGAAATGACACACCGGCATTCTATGTGTGTTTAAGCAAGAGATATGCCCGGGTGAGAAATGGTAAACCCTTGAAATTATATTGATTATTTTGTGGGAGCAGATTTGGACTGTAAAAAATATCGACAATTCCATGGTTTGACTGTAAAGCAGGAACGCTCCTTGCTATATGAATGGTCATGAAAGAAAAAGTCATGAATGCTTTTTTATGCCCGTTCCTATTTCTATTCTGGGAGGATTTTTTGTCTACTTCGTTGGAACTTGTGCACGGAAAGCCGAATGTGCGGGTTTCCGACAAAGGTAAACCTCGGGTAACCGGGGGACACAAAGCCACGGGTCCTGCTCTGAAGGAAATGGGGACAGCCGGGTTGCCGAAAAAAACCTTATTCATTGTTTGAACAACCAACAACACATTCGGAGGTCTATTGTGAAAGCACTGGGATGTCGTCCAAAAATTGTTACTGCGCTTATATTTGCGTCGCTTATCTGCCTGGTAGGTGGCGTCGCCTTGGCCGGCCAGGGACCCAAGTTCAAAGAGGGTGAACTGCTGGTCAAACCCAAATCCGGGGCTGATCCTGCCCGGGTGGAGCAGGCGCTCAGAGGTCAGGGCGCTCACGCCTTTAAAGAGATTCGCGGCATTGGCGTCAAGGCAGTCAAAGTGCCGGCCCATGCCCAGGAAAAGGTGCGCGCCGCCCTGGCTCGCAATCCTCATATCGATTTTGCCGAACCCAACTACCTTGGGCAGGGGATGTCGCTGCCTGACGACCCCTCCTACGGAACCCAGTGGCATCTGCCGAAGATCGCTGCGCCGGAAGGCTGGCAGATCAGTACAGGTGTTGAAACGGTACCTATTGCCGTAATCGACTCAGGCGTTGACGGCAGCCACCCCGACCTGGGTGATAAATTGCTCGGGGGCTACAATTTTCTTAATGGCAGCACGGATACCAGCGATGTTTTGGGCCATGGCACTGCGGTCGCAGGTACGGCTGCGGCTATCTCGAATAATTCCATCGGCGTGGCCGGTGTGGCGTGGCGCAATCCGGTGATGCCTCTGGTGGTGCTCGATTCGAGCAACTACGCCACCTACAGCAACATCGCCTCGGCCATCATTTATGCAGTCGACAACGGCGCCAAGGTCATCAATGTCAGCATCGGCGGCACCAGTTCTTCTTTTACCCTGCAGTATGCCATCGATTACGCCTGGGATCGCGGCGCGCTGGTTTTCTGTGCAGCGGGCAATTCCAATTCAAGCGTTCCTAATTATCCCGCCGCTTGTGATCGTGCGGTGGCCATCTCTTCCACCGACTCCAGCGACAACCGTTCCTACTTCTCCAGTTATGGTGATTGGATCGATCTGGCCGCCCCCGGTTCTTCGATCTATACCACCTTGCGCGGCGGCGGTTTTGGCTACAAGAGCGGCACCTCTTTTGCCTCACCTGTCACCGCCGGTGTTGCGGCACTGGTTTGGTCCGTCAATCCGAGTCTGACTCACGAAGAGGTGCTCAACATTCTTCGCAACAATGCCGATGACCTGGGCGCACAAGGGTTTGATATCTATTTCGGCCATGGGCGTGTCAACCTTGCTGCAAGTCTTGGTGCGGCCGGTGAGTTTGTTCCCGAAGCCGATGGAACAGCCCCTGAAGTCAGCGTTGCTTCTCCTGCAGAGGGTGAAATTCTCCAGGGTACTGTCTCATTCAATGTTGCGGCGACGGATGACAATGGTGTGAAACGCGTTGAGTTCCTGATCGACGGTCAGGTGGTCGGCAGTGATTCCTCTGCACCCTATGCCTGGAGCTGGGACACGACTCAGTGGAATGACGGCGGGTATGTTCTGTCTGCTCGCGCTGTTGATCCGTCCGGCAACGAAGGGGTGTCCGGCAGCGTCGATGTGCAGGTCGGCAATCCTTCAGAGGAGGAAGTGGTGGTTGAGGCGGATACTGAGGCGCCTGTCATCCTGATCACCAATCCGCTGCCCGGCGCCTCGGTTGAGAAAAAAGAGCAGATCGATGTTCAGGCTTCTGATGACAACGGGGTTGTCCTGCTGGAGGTCTATCTTAACGGTTCGCTTATCTCGTCAACCTCCGACAGCACGCTGAGCCTGCGCTGGATGACTCATCGTCTGGACAGCGGCGCATACAAAATCGAAGTGCGGGCCTATGATGCCGCAGGGAACATGGCAAGCGATACGGTGACGGTTTATAAATAAGAAATCCGTATTACTTTAAAGAGAATGCAAAAAGGGCCGCGGGATAACCACGGCCCTTTTTGCATTTATTGTTGTGCAATTATGTTCGAATCAGCTTTTACGTCTTGCGCCCCACAGTCCCAGACCCAACAAGCCAGCACCGAACAGGAGGAATGTGCCGGGTTCAGGAATGACGTCGAAGCCACCACCGCCGCCGTTGTCATCGCCGGGAATACCGAAAAGTTTGAGGCTGCCCTCTGCATTGTCGCCGACCCGTTGCATACGAACATAAGGGCTGATCCCTTCTTCGTAGGCAAATCCAGGGGCTTCCTCGAAAACGATCTGCAAAATGGCGGTTGTAAAATAATTGGTTTTGGATCCTTCCATATCGGGAAGGCCGGTCAAAGGGTTATAGAGCAATGCGGCGGTATTTGCAGAAGCATCGGCATTATTCGGGAAGAAGTCTAATGTCTGTCCTTCAAGTTTAATATCTGTTTCCAGAACCCATTCTCCCGTGCCGCTGCTGTCTAAAACAACTGCGCCATTATTGCTGTCTCGCGCAGCAAAACTCCAGGAAGTCCAACTGGGAAGGGGGTCGTTCGTGAGGTTGAAACCGAAGGCTCCAATTCCGGGGATATTGGTTCCACCACTGGTTGTTGTGAGCGGAGAGGTATTGTCCAGTGCAGCAGTCAGAGTGTTGCCCGATATAATAATCTCCATCGTTGCTGAGCCAGCACCGTTTTCGTCTGTCCCATAAAAATCGAAAGTCAGTGCCCAGGCGGAACTGCCCGTAAGGATGAAAATAGCCAAGGTCAATATGATTTTTTTCATAACGCGAACCCTTTCTTTTGGCTGCAGCAGAATTATGAAGATAATAGATTAAGTGTGTTTATCTGCGTTTGTTTATTGAATAATGCAACAGCTGGGCCAATCTCTAAGGTGTTGAAAATACTATATAAAAAATCTGATTCGAAAGACCTGTAAAGATTTTCGACATAAAAGATTAAGTGCTGTTAGTCAAGAGAGCCCACTTGTTGCAGCGCCTCATAAAGCACGATTCCAGTCGCCGTCGACAGGTTGAGACTGCGTACCACGGGGGAATACAAGGGGATACGAATTGTTTGGCCAGGGTGGGCATCAAGAAGAGAATCGGGCAGGCCGGCGGTTTCTTTGCCGAACACAAGAAAATCCCCCGGTTTGAATTGAACCTGGTGATATGTGGCCTGCGCCTTTTTGGAGGTATACCAGAAGCGCCCCTCGGGGTAGGCATTTTGAAGTTGTGCGAGATCATCCCAGCGATGCAGCTCGACCGCCGGCCAGTAGTCGAGCCCGGCCCGTTTGAGATAGCGGTCATCCAGTGAAAAACCCAGTTTGCCGACCAGGTGCAGAACGGTTCCGGTCGCGGCGCACAGGCGTGCGATATTGCCGGTATTGGGTGGGATTTCGGGTTCGACCAGGACGATGTGGAATGGCGATTTTTTCATGGCGCGAAAAGATACCATGACCGGGGTGTTATGGCAATGTGGTTGATTTGTTGGGGGGGCGGTGATTGAAACAGGGCGCAGCATGCTGCGCCCCTACGCCCCTACGCCTTTAACGCCTGATCGAAATCGGCGCAGATGTCGTCGATATCCTCCATGCCGACCGATACACGGATAAAGTCGGGGCTGACGCCTGCCGCTTTCTGCTCTGCTTCTGAGAGCTGCTGGTGGGTTGTGGAGGCGGGGTGGATGACCAGCGTCCTGGCATCGCCGATGTTGGCCAGGTGGCTGGCCAGCTTGACGTTGTCGATGAAGCGCGCCCCGGCCTCTTTTCCGCCTTTGATGCCGAAGCCGAGGATCGCGCCCTGGCCTGAAGGCAGGTAGCGTTTCGCCCTTTCGTAGTCGGGGTGGCTTTCGAGACCGGGATAGTTGACCCAGGAAACCTGGGGATGCTGCTCGAGGTAGCGGGCCAGGGCCAGTGCGTTCTGGCAGTGGCGCGGCATACGAACGTGCAGGGTTTCAAGACCTTGCAGGAAGAGAAAGGCATTCATGGGCGCCAGGCAGGGACCCATGTCGCGTAAAAGGGTGATGCGCATTTTGAGGATGTAGGCCAGCTCGCCCAGCGCATCGTGGTAAACCAACCCGTGGTAGCTGGGATCGGGGGTGGTGAATTCGGGGAATCGCCCGCTGGACCAGTCAAAGCGGCCGCTGTCGACCACCGCGCCGCCGATGCTTGTGCCGTGCCCGCCGATGAATTTTGTCAGGCTGTAGCAGACGATGTCGGCGCCGTGCTCGATGGGCCGGAACAGGGCCGGGGTGGCCACCGTATTGTCGACGATAAAGGGCAGCCCGTTGCGATGGGCGATGTCGGCCAACGCCGAAAAATCATCGACATTGTTTTTGGGGTTGCCGATGGTTTCGGTGAACAGGGCCCTGGTGTTGTCGTCGATGGCGTTTGTCACGGCCAGAAGGTCTGAAGTATCGACGAATTTTACCTCGATTCCCATGCGCTTGAGGGTGTAGTGGAACAGGTTGTAAGTGCCGCCGTAAAGAGCGCTGGTGGAGACGATGTTGTCGCCGCTTCGCGCAAGGTTGAGAATGGCCAGGGTGATGGCCGACGACCCCGATGCCAGCGCCAGCGCCCCGACGCCGCCGTCAAGCTCGGCCAGGCGTTTTTCAAGGACGTCGTTGGTCGGGTTCATGATGCGGGAGTAAATATTGCCCGGCTCTTTGAGGGCAAAGAGATCTGCAGCGTGCTGCGAAGATTTGAACGCGTAGGATGATGTCTGGTAGATCGGCACCGCCTGCGCGCCGGTCGTGGGGTCGGGTTGCTGCCCGGCATGCAGGGCCTTTGTTCCGAGTCCGGATTTCTTCTGGTCAGCCATGGGATCTCCCTTTATGCGAGAATCAGGTATTTAAAAACAAGAAAAACGATCAAGAAGCTATTCGCCATCTATATCAAATTATCGGAAAAGATCAACCCGCTTATAAAGAACAAAAAGAAAAGTGGACCCCCGATAAACGGCAAGTCCGCTGTAAAAATATCCGACAGATCAATAATCTCCTCCCCCCAGCGGGGGGAGGTTGGGAGGGGGGAGCTTGAGAAACGAAGACCTGCGCTGCTTATTTAACCAGCCCCCTCCCTAACCCTCCCGCTGGGGGAGGGAATAAACATAAGATGCTTCTCCGCGCCTCTCTTCTCCTCTCCGCCTCTCCGTTAAAAAAGGTTCTCATCCCCCCTGACTCACCCGCAAAGCCTGATCCACATCCTCGATCAGATCATCAATGTGTTCAATGCCCACCGAAAGACGGATCAAATCAGGGCTGACGCCGGAGGCTTTCTGCTGTTCTTCGCTCAACTGGCGATGGGTCGTGCTGGCCGGGTGCAGGACGCAGGAGCGCGCATCGCCCACGTGAACCACCAGGGCGATCAGCTTGCAGGCTTCCATGAATTTCTTGCCCGCTTCAGTGCCGCCCTTGATGCCGAAGGTCAGCACCCCGCTGGCGCCGAGGGGGAGATATTTTTTCGTCAGCTCGTAGCTGGGGTGCCTGGGCAGTCCTGGATAGTTGACCCAGCTGACGCAGTCGTGTTTTTCAAGGTGCTTCGCCAGTGCGAGAGCGTTCACGCTGTGACGTTCCATGCGCAGGGGCAGGGTATGCAGGCCCTGGTTGAACATCCAGGCGTTCATGGGGCCGAGCGCCATGCCAAGATCGCGCATGTACTGCACCCGCGCCTTGATGATATAGGCCATGGGGCCGAACTTTTCCGTGTAGCGCAGGCCGTGGTAGCTTGAATCGGGTTCGGTGAGTTCAGGATAGCGGCCGTTGTTCCAGTCGAAGTTGCCGCCGTCGATGATGACGCCGCCGAGGCTGGTGGCGTGGCCGTCAATATACTTGGTGGCGGAATGGATGACGATATTGGCGCCATGCTCAAAGGGGCGGCACAGGCAGGGTGTTCCGAACGTATTGTCGATGACCAGCGGGACCTGCATGTCGCGGGCAATTTGGGAAAATTTCTCGAAATCGAGCACGTTCAGGCCGGGATTGCCGATGGTTTCGGCAAACAGGGCGCGGGTCTCGGGGCGAAACGCCGCCTTGATTTCTTCTTCGCCGGCATTGGGGTCGATGAAGGTGACTTCGACGCCAAGTTTGGGAAAGGTGTTGGCGAACAGGGAATAGGTGCCGCCGTAGAGCGTGCTGGCAGTCACGATATGCTGACCGGCCCGGCAGATATTGAGCAGAGAGATGGTTGAAGCGGCCTGCCCGGACGAGGTCGCCAGTGCAGCCACCCCGCCTTCCATCATGGCAATCTTTTTCTCGAAAGCATCCCAGGTGGGGTTGCCCAGGCGGGTGTAGAAAGGATCGGTGGCATCAAGATCGAACAGCTTGGCGACATGGTCTGCGCTGTCGTATTTGAAAGTGGTGCTCTGTGTGATCGGGGGGATGCGCGGTTCAGACGGCTTGGGATCGTAGCCGCCCTGGACGGCCTGGGTTTCTATGCGCCAGTTTTTTTTGTGCACGTAAATTCCTCCTGGATTGGGCGAGGGTAGGCTCGCGCTAACTGTACAGCATGGGAGTTGTGACCCCACGGGGTGAATAGAGACTCGATATCAAAACTTGCAACAAATTACCGCAACCCATAAGATTATGCAATTTCCGCAATGGGATGTTTATGGATTCGCTTATGCTTGAAGCGGTGGTCGCTGAGCTTGAAGACCGATTGAGCGGGGCCCGCTTTGAAAAAATCTACCAGCCGGAATCCGACACGCTGATCGCAAAACTCTGGACCGGCCGCGAAACCCTTCGTCTGCTCCTTTCGGCTTCACCCCGTTTTTCACGCCTGCATCTGACTGAGCAGAAATTCGCCAACCCTTCGGCTCCGCCGCGTTTCTGCCAGCTTCTGCGCGCGCGACTCAAACGGCTTGTGTCTGTCAGGCGGATTTCAGGTGAGCGCATCGTCGAATTTCAGTGCAGCGGCCCTGAGAAGGAATCCTATCGTTTAGTCGTTGAATTGATGGGCCGCCACGCCAACCTTCTGCTGGTGGATGCTCAAGGGATCATCGTCGATTTGTGGGAGCGGCGTGACGCGTCTGTCGGCGGGCGCGCGCTTCTGCCGGGGCAGCCTTATCAACTGCCTCCGCCCAGGCCGCTGCAATCTCTTGAGAGCTGGGATGGAGAGTTGCCGCAGGATGCGGTGAGCACCGAGGCTGTGGCACATCATCTTTCTCGCACCCTGACACCCATCTCCTGGTTGTCGGCGCGAGATCTTGCAGAGGGATGGAGCAAGGGGCATGACCTTCCGGTGTTGGTGCGCGACCTGTCGGAGGCGTTACGGGAAAAAGCCTTTGAGTCGGTTGTGGACACCCTGGATGACGATCTTGTCGTTTCGCCTTTTGTCCCCCGTTTTCTCGAACTTGAATCCAGGCAGTGTTTTGATTCTCCCTCTCAGGCGGCTGAAGCCTATTACCGTCAACTGATTGAAGAGAGCGGGGATTTGGGCGAGCAGCAGTTTCTGCGACGGCTGGTTGCCCGCCACCAGAAGCGGGTCAAAGGTCGACTTGCTAAAATCAGGGAGCAGGAGAAAGATCTCGACAAGGCGGATAAGTTTAGGCTGTACGGCGAGCTATTGCTGGCCAATATGCACCTGGTGCGCCGCGGCATGGAGCAGGTGGAGGTTGAAAATTATTATCATGACCCGCCCAGCCGGGTTGTTATCGACCTTGATCCCCGCCGCGCACCTCATGAAAACGCGGATGACTATTTTCGCAGATACAAGAAGATGTGCCGGGGGGCGGAGCATGTTGAACGTCGCCTGCATGAAACGCAGCAGGAGATGGACTGGATTGACGGAGTGGCTTTCTCCCTGTCCGAGGCCAGGGAAGCCGAGGATCTGGTTGATATCCGGAGCGAACTTGAAGAAGCCGGCCTTGTCCCATCTGCCGGACGCATGGAGAAGAGTTTCGCGAAAAATCGCCGACCCCGTCCGCAATCTGCTTTGAGCCCTGGAGGGTTTCGCGTTTACTGGGGGAAGAACAGCAGAACCAACGATTATGTCAGCCGGGAGCTGGCTTCCGATGGAGATTTCTGGTTTCATGCCTACCAGGTGCCCGGCAGTCACGTGCTGCTGAAGGTAACAAAAAAGGGGGAAGCTGTCCCCGAGGAGGATCTTCTGTACGCGGCGGCGGTGGCTGCAGCTTATTCCCGCGCCGCTCAATCAGGGAAGGTCGAGGTGATGGTGGCCCGGGCCGAAGATGTGCGCAAGCCCAAAGGGGCGCGTCCCGGCCTGGTGACTGTCGCGGTCTATCGGACGGTGATGGTCAAGCCGCTGATACCCTCCAAAGAATCCTGGTAACTTTTGAGCATGGGGTCGTAACTTCCATGACAAGGGGCACTTTTCGCCATCCCTGGCGCCAAACACCCTTGACATGGAAGTTACGACCCCGCGAGGTGAATAGATACGAATCCTGATGGGATTTTTGACTGGCTTTTCTGGTATGATTTTCAGTGTTTCGCACGTGTCTCATGTTTTTATAGAATTTTGTGGAAGGAATATGCTCTATGTCATTGAAAAATCAAGATGAAATCGAATTGATGCGCCGGGCCGGCCTGGTGTTGTGGGAAGCCCACCAGCAGGCGGCTCGCCGCATGGAGCCGGGGGTGACCACCCGCGAGGTCGACCAGGCGGTTGAAGACTGCATTACCTCGCACAATGCCATCCCCTTGTTCAAGGGGGTTCCTGGGAAGGTGCCGTTCCCGGCGGCGACCTGCGTTTCGATCAACAACGAAGTGGTGCACGGCATCCCTTCATCCCGTACTTTGAGTGAGGGAGATGTCGTCAGCATCGATATTGGCGTAAAACTCGACGGCTGGTGTGCTGACGCTGCGGTGACGCATCCCGTGGGATCGATTGACGCGCAGTCGCAGAAACTTCTCCAGGTGACGGAGCACTCGCTGCGGCTGGCCATCGGCGCTCTTCGCAAAGGGGTGCGCTGGAGCAAGATCGCCCGCAAGATGCAGCAGTATATCGAAGGGGAAGGGTTCTCGGTGGTGGAAGAGCTGGTGGGGCATGCAATCGGCCGCGAGCTTTGGGAACCTCCGCAGGTGCCGAACTTCTTCACCAAGCGCATGCCCGATTTCAAAATCAAGCAGGGGCTTGTGCTGGCCATCGAGCCAATGGTCAATGTCGGCAAAAAAGCGGTCATCATGATGCCCGACCATTGGACGGTCGCCACCCGCGATGGAACCCGCAGTGCCCATTTCGAGCACACCATTGCGGTCACCGAAGACGGGCCTCGTGTCCTGACCTGTGGGCCTGACGGGCAGGGCTGGGCCATGTATCAAAACAAGGAGAACTGACCGGATGGATTTTGGGAGCGCCCACACCTGGTTTCATTTCAAACTGCATACGGCAGCTATGAATATGACTCTGCTGGGAGTGATCCTCTCCATGAGCATCTTTGCCGATGCGATCTCCCGGCGAACCCGGGTGCCGCGCATCTCTCTCCTGGTGCTTGTCGGCGTCGGCATTGCGTTTGTGCAGCAGGTTCTGCTTGGCGAGCAGGGCGCCAGAATCCTTCAGGATATTGGGGAACCCCTGATTCAGCTGGCCCTTGTCATGGTGGCGTTTCTGCTGGGCAGCGAACTGACAGTGGATCGACTGCGGGCTACAGGGTCTGTTATTGTCGTTATCTCCCTGGCAGTTATCGGTGTTGGCGCGCTGGCGGTGGGTGGCGGGCTTCTGGCGATGGGCTATCCCCTGGTTGTTGCCTTCTCGCTGGCGGCAATATCTGTCGCGACCGATCCCGCCGCAGTACGGGAAACCATTCGCGACAGCGGCGATACGCGCTTTCGTTCCCGGGTACTTCTGGGAATCGTAGCGATTGATGATGGCTGGGGCATTGTTTTTTTCGGCTTGACCCTGGCGTTTCTGGGCTGGATTATGGCCAGCGACGGAGCGCTGGCGGTGATGCTGGCGGTGTGGGAATTGGGAGGCGCATTGCTGCTGGGGATCACAATCGGCCTCCCTGCAGCCTGGCTGACGGGGCGTCTTGAGCCCGGCGAACCCACTCAGGTTGAAGCGCTGGCCTTGATTCTTCTTCTCGCCGGGTTGTCTTCATCGCTGGGTGTTTCATCGCTGCTTGCGGCGATGATGGCCGGCGCTCTCATCGCCAACCTGTCGACGCATCATACCCGTTCCTTCAAAGAGATCGAGCATATCGAGTGGCCATTCCTGGTGTTCTTTTTTGTTCTCTCCGGTGCCCGGGTCGACCTTTACAATCTTGGAAATGCACTGGAGCTGACTGTTGCCTACATTCTGCTTCGCACCGGTGGGCGTTTCCTGGGCGGCATGCTCGGTGTGCGGCTTGTTCGCGCCCGGCACGACAGCCTGCCTTCGGATATCGGATTGGCGTTGACGCCTCAGGCTGGTGTCGCAATCGGTATGGCACTTCTTGCGGCAGAGCATTTCCCCGAGCAACGCAGGTTGCTGGTTCCAGTCGTGGTGGGATCGACTCTTGCTTTCGAAATGCTGGGGCCGGTCCTGGTGCGCAGAGTGCTGCGCTGACCTGGGCAGGACTTGAATGATCGATATCACAGTGCTTTTGCCCTGTTTTTATTTTGATGGAGATGATCTATGACTGAACTCATAAGGCCGCTGGCCGAATGGTGTGCGGCGATTACCGAGGCCATCGGCATCGGGTTGATTACTCTCTCCGCTATCTATTGCCTCGTGTGGGGCAGCTTTCAGCGAATCAGGTTCAGAGACGCTGAAAATGCCGCAAGAATCGCACAGAAGGTTCGCCAGAGCCTTGGACGGGGGATTATTCTCGGCCTGGAATTCCTGATTGGAGCGGACATTATCCACACGGTGGCCATCGATCTTTCCTATGAGTCCGTTGGCGTTCTCGGGTTGATTGTCCTGATCCGCACATTCCTGAGTTTCACCCTGGAGGCTGAAATCGAAGGGCGCTGGTCGTGGCAGCAGAAAGTGAACGTGAAACAGTGACGTGGACGATTCTTTTTCTGGCCGGCCTGTTTGAAGTCGCCTGGGCGATCGGCCTGAAGTATACGATGGGATTCACGCGCCTGTGGCCGTCGTTGTGGACTGTTGCGGCGATGGGGTTGAGTTTCTGGCTGCTTGGGCTGGCGATGAAAGGGTTGCCGGTGGGCACCGCTTACAGCATCTGGGTGGGGATCGGTGCCGTCGGTACGGTCATTCTCGGGATTATTCTTTTCGGAGAGCCCGCTACTGCCGGTCGGCTGGTCAGCATCGGATTGATTGTCGCCGGCCTGATCGGTCTGAAGCTGGCCACGCCAGGCTGATGATCTGAATACGGGATATTATATGCTTTCATTTCAAACTCTTGTTGATAACTATGAGTTGGCGATCCTGGTCAAAATCATTCTCGCCGGTATTGCCGGCGGGGTTATCGGGCTGGAGCGTGAGAAGCACGGACGGCCCGCAGGGCTGCGGACCCACCTGCTGGTGGCGATCGGCGCTGCGCTGATGATGATCATCTCCGAGTCGTTCTTCCTTAAATATGGTTCCCTGGATGCCGCAGTATCCCCGGTGCGTCTCGACCCCTCCCGCGTGGCGGCCCAGATTGTCACCGGCATCGGTTTTCTGGGGGCTGGAGTCATCCTCAAGCAGGGTATTTCCGTCCATGGATTGACTACCGCCGCGTCACTGTGGCTGGTGGCCGGTCTTGGCATGGCCTTTGGTTCCGGCATGTTTATCGCCGGGGGAATCGCGATGACCACAGCTTTGTTCGGGCTGGTATTTCTTAAACGCCTTGAGCCCTACATTGTGAAATCCCATTACCTCTGCCTGACGATCACTGCAGACCGATCGCCTGATATTTATCCCGATCTTGAGAGGATTTTCAGTGAAAAAAATCTTCGTATCCACAATATCGGTGCTACCCTGGACCTGGAAAACCAGACCACGACCTACCGTTTGACTCTGACCCAGCACACTAGGCGCATCGGCAGGGAATTGACTGCTGAGATATCTGGGATCCCCGGGGTCAGGAAAATCTCCTTTGAATAATATCCGCACTTATATGCAGGAGCCCCATGAGCGCACTTGATATCGTTTCCCTGCTGCAGCAGGACACCGGGCTGCAGCGCTCTCAAATTGAACAGACCGTGGCGCTTCTGGAATCAGGAGCGACGGTTCCATTCATCGCCCGCTACCGCAAGGAAGCAACCGGTGAGCTGGACGAGGTACAGATCCGTTTGCTGCGAAGAAAGAGGGTTCCAATAAGGTCAAAACTGACCTTGCTTCTGCCTTTGAAAAATCAGGTTTCCGGGTTAAAAAAGGGATTGATTAGCGCTTGCGTCCAGCTATTCGCTCAAACAGGTTCCCAGCGGGGGAGGGTTAGGGTGGGGGCGCTTGGCGAAATACCGGACACCCCCCTCCCAACCTCCCCCCGCTGGGGGGAGGAGCTTGAGCTTAGCGTTAATCAGTAAAAGGGATGAAAAAGGAGTTCCAGACATTGTCCATCGAAAAAAATATCTGTCTCGAATGCCCCTATTGCGGCGAGGCGATTCATCGACCGTTGAGTTGGTTCAAGCAGACCTATTTCACCTGCCCGGCTTGTGAGCAGGGGCTGGCTGCTGCACAGTTTTCCGAGATTGTTGATGAAATCGAAGAAGCGCTGGATGCGCAGATCGAGGAGATGATTCAGGGAAGCGGGGAGAAAAAATCGGGCTGTTGCGGTGGCAAGTCTTCCTGCTGTGGACAGTGATTGATGTTTCGCAAAAAAGCATCAATAATTGAGTGCATCCACTATTCGTAATGTGTCCACATCCGCAGCACCTTGATCGTCTTAATCTCTTCCAGGACCTGATAGACGAGCCGGTGCTGGATGTTGATCCTTCTTGAATAGGCTCCTGCCAAGTCACCGACAAGTTTCTCATACGGTGGCGGGGTCTGATATGGATTCTCCGCAATTATTTCGAGCAGTCGCCAGGCTTTTGGCTTCATGCCCGATGCGGAGAGTTTTTTTGCATCCTTTTGGGCCTGCTTGGTGTAAACAATCTTCCAACTCACCAGTCGAGTTCCTTGTCACACTCGTCGACGGGTGTTTTCATCCCTTCAATGATCGAGTCTTTCACCCCGGGAATTGAGTGAAGATAAAGTGTTTCCTGGATGGCCCTCCAATCATCTTCAGAAATCAAAATAGCATTGCCACGCTTGCCCGTGATCTGTATCGGTTCATGGGTTTCTGAAACCTGATCGAGGATGCGGTACAGGCTCTTTCTTGCTTCGGTCGCAGTGATTGTCGGCATATCTTTCTCCTTATCTCGTGTACGTAATAGCGTACGCCCAGAAAAAGGAGAAGTCAAGAATCACATCAGTCCACGGGTACAAAATCCAACGCGGCGGAATTGATGCAGTAGCGCAATCCGGTTGGTTTGGGACCGTCCTTGAAAACATGCCCAAGGTGACCCTCGCAGCGCGCACACAGGACTTCGGTCCGCGTCATGAAGAAGCCGCGGTCTTCCTGGGTCTGAATGTTTTCCTGGGCGACAGGTGCTGTGAAACTGGGCCAGCCTGTGCCCGAGTCGAACTTATCTTTTGATGAGAATAGATCGAGACCGCATCCTGCGCAGCGATAGGTTCCTGCTTCATGATTATCCCAGTATTTCCCACTGAATGCAGGCTCGGTTCCCTGGCGACGCAGTATGCGGAACTGCTCTTCGGTCAATTCCCGCTTCCACTCTTCAGCCGTTTTTGAAATTTTCTCAGTCATAATGTATTGCTCCTGTTTGACGGAAAAAACTTTGATTTGAGAAGGTTTATCCCCACTCTGTGCATATCCTGGGGCTTGCAACGTTATCGTAAGCACCAGGAACAAGGCCAGTCGCATCTTTTGTAAGCTCATCCGGCTTCCCACTCATGGACCTCCTGTCAATTTGCTCTATGAACAAATAGCGAAAAAATAACTTGAAATGGTTTTGAGTTGATGTATACATTATCTTATAGCATGTATGGAATTTATTACTTTGTGTGTTATCGGCATGTGTCAAGTGCAGCCATGGCTTCAAGAACGGGCGCGAAAGGTGCCGGAAAGGATGGAGACGGATGAGCGAAGACATGCGAGCCACCATCGCCTACATTGCAGGGAGTTTAATCAAAGACGAAAAATCTGCCGCCATATATGACCGCGATCGCGAAAGGTTTCTGAATGTCGGGGTCGATGTGCCGATGCCCAGGGTCTCCATGCATGATCCCGAAAAAGGCTGTCAGGTCAAGCGCAGCCCGGACTGTTCGAACTTCTGCCTTCTCGATGACAAAGATCACCACGTGTGCCTGAGTGTTCAGGGGCGGCTGTTCGATGGGATCGACCATGATTCCCTGTCCCATTTCAGCGGTCACGTCATCGATAATGTTGTTTCGCTTTATGATTACCGCAAGTCCGATTACTTTTTTTATCAATTCTGATCTGTTTTTGTCGTAGTACGAGGCGACCTTTCGTTTTTAAAGGGGCGCCTCGTACAATCTGTCATTCTTCCAGAGAAGCGATGAATTCATCACACAGGTTCATAAGATAGGTTGGCAACTCTTAAAGAATACAGCACAAAAGTGCAGCAATGGTAAAATAAAAACAGGGGCAGGTTGATCCTGGAGGGAAAATCTCCCATGACCAAAGTTCTGACCACCTGGTTTTTATTTGTAATCATTGTCCTCTTTCTGCCTGGAGACTGGAACCCTGGCGCATGGGGGGCAGAGTCCAGCCCGGCGGGTCCCGCTGAGGTTGTTCTGTTGGTCTATTCCGCAGAAAATTGCCCCCATTGCCGAAAAACCGAAGAGTTTCTCAATCTTCTGGCTTCGCGCCATCCTGGCCTGAAGGTCGATGTGCGGGACATCTGGAATAATCGCGCTTACTTTGAACAATTGCTCTTTCTGAGTGATCTGTTCGACGCATCGGTTGTTACGCCTTCAATCTTTCTGGGAAACCGAGCCTGGTTCGGAATCGGACTGGAGCAGCAGAGCCAGTTGGAAGCGGCCGTGCAGGAATGTCTGCAAAGCGGGTGTGACGATACTTTGCAACTTGCCGAATCCGGACGCCTGGACCCGCAGCGGATACCTTCATATTCGGATGAATCTGATGTGGGGCCAACTCGAATTTTTGTGCCCTGGGTTGGAGAAGTTGACGGCCGCACCCTGTCGCTGCCCCTGTTTACCCTGATTGTCGGGCTGCTTGACAGCTTGAACCCCTGCGCTTTTTTCGTGCTTCTTTTTCTACTGAGCCTGCTGATTCATCTGCGCTCTAAGCCGCGCATGCTGCTGGTGGGAGGCATTTTCATCTTCTTCTCGGGGCTGTTTTATTTCCTGTTCATGGCGGCCTGGCTCAATCTCTTTCTCTCATTCGGCCAACTGCGCGGCCTGACGCTCGCGGCGGGAGTTCTCGCTGTGGTGATGGGCGCTGTCAACATCAAGGACTTTTTCTTTTTCAAGCAGGGGGTAAGTCTTTCGATCCCCGATTCAGCCAAACCGAAACTGTTTGAGAGAATGCGCGGTCTGCTCAAAGCCTCAAGTCTGATTTCGATGATCGGGGCGACCATCGTCCTGGCCGCCGCTGCAAATATGTATGAATTGCTGTGCACGGCCGGCTTTCCCATGATTTTCACCCGGGTGTTGACTCTGCACGAGTTGATGACCTGGGAGTATTATCTCTTTCTCGTTCTTTACAACCTGGTTTACATCACCCCTCTGGCGGTCATCCTGCTGATTTTCACTTTTACTCTGGGCGCCTCCAAACTCAGTGAATGGCAGGGGCGGGTGCTGAAGCTTCTCTCCGGGACAATGATGTTCATGCTTGGGATGGTCCTGGTGCTGCGCCCTATGCTGCTCAACCAGATGCTGGTCTCCATTGGACTGCTGGGGACTTCAGTAGTGATAACCTGGCTGGTGGCTGGAGTGTGGCAGAGATTCGTGCACGAGTAATGATCCCCTGGAATTGTGCAGGAACCGAAACAGACCAAAACTCATGCCGAGAAGATCGGCAACCCCGCCCATGGTCAGCCGCATCCTGATATAGCCCCGGTTGGTTTCTCCCGTATCATGCCCAGCCAAAAGGGTTGCGGCCGTTTCACTAACAGCCTGCGGCAGAGTGGTGTAAGGTTCGGTCCCGAAGAAGCGTTGTTTGATATGAAAAAAACATAGCATGCTGAAAATGTATACCCTAGCTCGAATTATTCTGAATCTTTCCATGTTTTCTCCAGGAAAAGATCGCGGCCGGACCCCGAGCGGTAGAAGCGGTATCTCAAAGGGTTTTCCTTGTAGTAATCCAGGTGATAGGCTTCAGCCGGATAGAACGCCGACGCCGGAAGGATTTCAGTGACGATGGGTCGCTTGAATTTTCCCGATCGCGCTAACTCTTCCCGGGACTGTTCCGCCTGGCGGCGCTGCTCTTCATCCAGGTAGAAGATGGCGCTGCGATACTGACTGCCACGATCGATGAACTGTCCTCCATCATCGGTCGGGTCGATGTTCCTCCAGAACACCTCCAACAATTCCGGGTAGCTGATTTGCTCAGGGTCATAGCTGATTTCAACCGCCTCAAGGTGGCCGGTTATTCCAGATGTCACCTGTTCATAGGAAGGATTTTTTACAGTTCCCCCTGTGTATCCTGAAACGACGGAAACAACTCCCGGCAGTTTTTCAAAAGGCGGTTCCATACACCAGAAGCATCCTCCGGCAAAAATGGCTTTTTTGATGGTCTGCGGTTCTTTATCCATATCGTAACTCTCCTCTGCGGCATGCGCTGAAAAAGAAGATGTCACAGCCATGACCGTAAATATGCCAAATGAAATGAAAAGTGTTCTTAACATGGCGTCCCTCTGAAACCAGATGGTCTCGTTCTGTGAAGAGCAGATTCCGGTCTTCAGAATCTACACCAAAATTATTGCGTTACAAGGATACGATTTGACTCGACGGTGAATGAGCACCGTTTTCGACCGCGCAATTTGCCTTCGTTCTCTCATGAGATAAGATGATAATGTCAAAGTGAAAGAACCACTTTTCGGGAGGTTATGGCATGTCCTTGCTGGAAATGCGCAATATCGTTTACCGGACCCCTGACCGCACCATTATCGACCACCTGGATATGTCCCTTGATTCCGGCGAGGTGCATGCCCTGATCGGGACCAATGGCACAGGAAAAAGCACCCTTGCATATCTGATCATGGGGTGCAGCAGACAGAGCCCGCAGCAAGGGGAGATTGTTTTTGACGGACAAAAAATCAACGATCTTGAAATCCACGAACGTGCGCGTCTTGGGATCTCGCTGGCCTGGCAGGAACCGGTTCGATTCGAAGGCCTGCAGGTGGATGAGTATCTTTGCCTGCATGACAAAACACTCGACGCCGATTCGTACCTGAAACAGGTTGGACTGGATCCCTCTTCGTACGCCAAACGAATGGTCGACAAGAATCTCAGCGGTGGTGAACGGAAACGGATAGAACTCGCATCGGTGCTGGCGCTTAAACCTCGCCTGGCGATTCTCGACGAGCCTGATTCAGGCATCGATATGCTGTCGACCCGGGATATCCTCCAGGTGATCGATTCTTTCAGGCAATCCGGTGCGGCAGTTCTGCTCATCACTCACCGCGAAGAGATTGCCGGCTGCGCCGATCATGCCTCTCAGATCTGTGACGGCCGCATCGTGTGCACCGGCGATCCTCGACATGTGGCCGCTCACTATCAGGACAGAAAATGTCTTTTGTGCGACGGAGTGGAGTGTGGATATGAGTGAAAATGACGTTCTTCTGGAAGCTTTCGGTTCAAGCGGCGGCGACCGTGAGGTTTTCGATGACTTGGATGTGGCGCATCTTCTGGCCGTCGAGCACCGCATCCTGAGCGCACGGCAGGTACAAGGACTGAAGGTGGACACCGAGGAAACCCCTCACGGCATCGTTGCGAGAATCAGGGTGGCTGAGGGCGTCAGAATCTCCAGTCCCGTTCATCTCTGTTTCGGAGTCGTTCATTCTGAAGGCCATCAGCAGATCGAAATGGATATTGTACTCGAGCCCCACTCCTCGGTTGATTTTATCGCCCACTGCCTGTTTCCAAAAGCCGAGAAGGTTCGTCATGCAATGATTGCCCGGGTTGAAATCGGGGAAGAGGCCAGGATGCGCTATAACGAAACTCACGTGCATGGCCCTCAGGGTGGGGTTGAAGTTGTCCCGAAAAGCCAGGTGCAGGTAGGTGAGGGCGGTCGCTTCAACAGCGAGTTCAACCTGACAAGCGGTCGCGTCGGCAGCCTGGATATGGATTATACCATCACCGGCTATGCCGACTCGGTTACGGAACTGATCGCACGCGTTTCCGGCAGCGGCAGCGATATGATCAAAATCCGTGAAAAGATTGTTCTCGAAGGAGAGAACTCCCGTGGTCTGATTAAATCAAGAATCGCTTTGCGGGATCATGCTTCGGCCGAGATCATCGGTTCGACCTCAGGAAACGCTGCCGGCGCACGGGGACATGTGGACTGCATGGAACTGGTCAGAGATCAGGCGGTCGCCCGGGCCGTCCCGATTGTCAACGTCACTCATCCGCTGGCGAAAGTGACTCATGAGGCAGCTATCGGCACGGTCGACCAGCGCCAGCTGGAGACGCTTCTGGCCCACGGGCTTTCCCCCGATGAGGCTGTGGACGTAATCATAAGAGGGGTGCTGCGATGAGGGCTAACAGAACCTACGGTATCGCTTCTCGAGGAGTTCAAGTATGAAAATTCTTCTGGTTTATCCTCATTATCCGACCACTTTCTGGAGTTTCCGGTATGCGATGAAATTCATCGACCGTAAAGCCAGTTTTCCGCCGTTGGGATTGTTGACCATTGCTGCAATGCTGCCTGGAGATTGGGAAAAGAAACTGGTCGACATGAATGTCCGCTCCCTCTCGGACGCAGATCTGATGTGGGCGGATTACGTTTTCATCAGTGCCATGACGATTCAGAAAGAATCGGCATGCGAAGTTATCGAACGGTGTCGACGCCTTGGGGTCAAGACTGTTGCCGGAGGGCCGCTGTTCACCTCCTACCATGAAACCCTGCCTGAGGTCGATCACCTGGTGCTGGGGGAGGGGGAGGTGACCCTGCCGCCTTTCCTGGAGGATCTGCAGCATGGCGAGCCTCGCCATATTTACCGTGCGGAGCAATGGGCGCAGATCGAGCAGACGCCGGTCCCTTTGTGGGACCTGGTGGATATGAAAGATTACGCGGCCATGAATCTCCAATACGGGCGGGGTTGTCCCTTTGACTGTGAGTTCTGCGATATCACCGCTCTGTTTGGACGCAGACCCCGCAACAAAAAAGTTGGCCAGATTATCGATGAGTTGGAGAGTCTGTATGCGCGCGACTGGCGTGGCGCGATCTTTTTTGTCGATGACAACTTTATCGGCGATAAGCCGACCCTCAAGAATGAGGTGCTGCCCGCCATCGTCGAATGGATGAAGGAGAAGGATTACCCCTTTTATTTCTATACGGAGGCGTCTGTCGATCTTGCAGACGACCCGCAGTTGATGGAATGGATGGTGCTCGCCGGTTTTGAAGAGGTCTTTGTCGGCATCGAAACTCCCGACGATGCAGGGCTTGCGGAAACTTGCAAACTCCAGAACAGAAACCGCGACCTGATCGATTCCGTCAAACGCATTCAGCAGGCCGGATTACAGGTTCATGGTGGTTTTATTGTCGGATTTGACAGCGATACGCCGGGAATTTTCGAAAAACAGATCAGGTTCATTCAGGAAAGCGGCATTGTGACCGCTATGGTCGGCGTACTTTCCGCGCTGCGTGGAACCCGTCTCTACCAGCGGCTGGAGGGCGAGGGTCGCTTGCTTAAGGATTCGTCTGGTGAGAATACGATTTTTGACGTCAATTTTATTCCGCGCATGAATCCGGAAGCACTTCGCCTTGGCTATCAGAAAATTCTCGATACCATTTACGATCCTAAACAGTACTACCAGCGGGTGATCAGCTTGTTCAAGGAATACAATCCTCGCCCGAAGGGAAAATTCCATTTGCAGAAGGGACATATCGGCGCATTGTTCAAGTCGATTCTCTGGTTGGGAGTAATTGGTAAGGAGCGCCTCCAGTTCTGGAAACTGTTTTTCTNNCTGTTCCCCCTGGCCATTACCTACGCCGTCTATGGTTTCCATTTTCGCAAGGTCGCAGAACGGGTCAGGGAGGGGGATTCTTTTTGATCAGCTTAAATACCAGATTTTTGGTGGAGGCCGATATGGTTCGTCTTCAGAGCCACCCAATCCTTCGGAAGCGCAACATTTCTTTAGGTTCACCTGGGGTGCCCACTTCCATCGCACCTTCAGGAATGGCTTTTTACACCGGCGATAAATTCCCCCGCTGGCAGGGGGATCTGTTTGTTGGAGCATTGGCGGGGCAGATGCTGGTCCGCTTGAGATTTGACGGAGAAGAACTGGTCGAGGAGGACCACCTTCTGAAAGATGAACTGGGACGCATCCGCGATGTGCGCGTCGGACCGGACGGCTTAATCTACCTGCTGACCGACCATGGAAACGGTGTGCTGGCGCGTCTGGAGCCGGTTGAGGATGAGAAGTAAATCAAGAGATAACTAGTGAGGCCGCAGTGCGTGACGACATCGTTTGCGATGACAAACACGCCTGCGGCTCAAACAGTCAGCGCAGTTGCCTCCAGGAGCGTCGGCCCAGCTCATCGGCATCGCCTCCTTTTTCGCGTATAACGGCGATCCCTCCCTCCGATCCACCGAAGTATTTATATTCCAGGTCACCTGCTTCGATAACTGCCGGGGTTTTGATAATGCCGACCTGGGACTGAATGCCGCTGGCAGCAACCGTCATGGTTGTGCCATCGACAATGATGGTGATTTTGTCATCGTCGTCGATTTCCGTATCGTCGTTCACGTCAAAAACCGATTCATCCAGGCGTGAGCCCATCACGGCGTCGAGTTCCATAAGCCAGCTCGTTCCGCCCGCAGAGCAGGGGTCCGCCAGAGGGATCAGAGTCGAAAAGATGACCCGTCCGCGACGCAGCACCGGCGCGCTGACGACACGCTCTCCCTGCAGGCCGGCAACCGGAGAGACGAGGTCGATGAACCAGCCGCGCTGAGGTGAGGGGTTGGCATTGTAATCGACGGAATTCTGAGAGACCGCCCGCAGCTGATCGTCGGATGAATCGTGCAGGACGCCTTCTGCCAGGATGGTCTGGGAGACAAGGGAGCTTCGATCCGTTTCCGTGATGCGGGAGTCGTTGTCCCATATCCCGTAAAAGGATTGAACAGGTGGGTTGGCCCCGACAATGTTGTCGCCGACTTCAAAGTATTTACCGGTGCCGAAGTAGACCATCACGCCTCCTTCAGGGTGTGCGCCGAGCTCCAACGGAGCGGTAATGGGCTGCATCTGCCCCGAATTGTCGCGGGCAGTGAACAGGGGGCGTCTTACTGCGCCGGGGTTGGTGACAAAGGGGATGTCCCAGTCCGAAGCCAATTCGTCGTTTAGATCGAATTTCCAGAGATTCCCATGCAGGTCTCCGGCATAGGCCGTGGTCACGGTGCGATGGGCGTCGGTCAGCAGCGCCGGAACGGACAGGCCGTTGGGATCTCCGGCTGAGCCCGCACCCGTATCGATCCGGCGGATAAGCTCCCCGGATTGCGCATCAACAATGAACAGTTGCGCGCGGTGGCTGTCGCCGCCGTAACCGTTGCCGAACAGAACCGCCCACTGGCCGTTCTGCAGGCGCGCAAGGACCGGTTTTCCGATGGCGTAGCCCATATCCGGATGGGAGAACTCCCACAGGACATTGCTCTCATCGAAAGTGTCCGGATCGGTGACATCGAGGGCGAAGACGCTGCGCCCGCCGCCCCCCATGGTGCCGATGAGGATAGTTTTCCAGGAATCATTCAGGTATGCATCGCCGACACTGGGAGAACCGTCGACGTAATACCGGTGAACATAATCCGGGTCGCTCAGGTTGGCGAGCCCCGCCGAGGAAGCTGCGGCAGGGACATAGGCAAACTGTTCAACGCCGGTGTTGGCATCGAAGGCGTGCAGCATCCCATCATTGCCGCCGATATAGAGCAGGCGCGTCCGTGCGGCATTGTCGATGCGAAAAGACTTGTAGGTGTCCCTGCCCGGGGTGCCGGCGGGTAAATCCTGATACTGGAAATCGGGTGCGCCGACAATCAGGGGGTCGGAATTGACGATGTCGCCCAGGATATGTTCCCGCGGGCGCAGGTATCCGCCCTCCTGATCGTTTTCCATGCTCTGATCGCCGCGCAGCCAGTTGAGTCGATCTTTGCCCTGATCGTCCGAGCCTCCGGCACGCAGGTCCGTGCGCTGCACGCTTGAAAGGTTGTCCCACCCCGCCACGGTGAAGGGGACCCCGTCCGTGCCGTTCCAGGTAAAGATGCTGCGATCCCCATGCGCAGGGACCTTGCCGGAGTCATGCGTATCCCATTCCACCTCTCCCACCGATCCATCGCTGTTGATGTTGTAGGCCAGGATCTGTCCGCTCCATGTTTCACTGTCGAAACGTGCCTGATAGATGAGGGTGTTATCGATCAGGCGTGTGGAGTTGGTGGCGATAGCCGCAGCAGTCCCCGTCTTCCTGTCGACGAGGGACGCCAACAGGCCGCCAAGCTTTTCGGAAAAAATTTCGGGGTCCATGGCGCTGAAGAAATCGCCCCTGCTGTTGAGAGATGCATGCCAGAGATCGTCAATTTTGGCTCCCCTCGGGGTGGCATCCGTAGTCGGGTCGGGCCAGTCAAGGTCTCCGGACTTGAGAGAGCCCAGATCCGTTTTCTGGTCGAGAGTCCCCGAAACCCCGAGGCCGACGCCGAAGGTCACCATGCTCTGCCAGTAGGCTTCGTTGAAAACTGAAGTCGGTACGCGGTTGGAAATATTCGGGCAGAGATCACGGTTCCAGTAATACATCGCGACATCGGCAAGCGTGTCGGACCAATCGTCCTGATAGGGAGGTTCGGGGGTGTATTGAAAATTTTCAGCCAGGGGGACGGGGTTGAGAATGCTCGGCCCGTTCTGGTCGTCAACGTTGGCCCGCCTCGAAGAATGGCGGGCGGCGTGCTCGTTGCCGACATTCCAGTAACCGTCCGTCATCAGAACCGTATAGCTGTTGCGACAGGCGAGATTTGACCCGCCGGTGGCCCCGGGCGTTGTGTTCCAGGGGCCGCGGGCATCCTCGCGGGTGTAATACTGGCCGACATCATCAAGTGCACGTCGCAGGGGAGTGCCGGACAAGGGAATGTCGCGTTCATACAGAAGAGAAAAAAACTCCTCCCGATCGGTACCGGAGAATGACCTGACTCCGCGCACCATGGTTCCTGGACTGGCTTCGGAGTCCAGATAGGAACTGCCCGCGTTGATCGTACCGTATCCGACGCGAATGTCTTCGCCCTGGGCGGCAAAAGCACGGCCGATGCCACCGCGCGAAGTGAGGATGCGGGAGCGGTGGTAGGTGTACCAGTTGGCGAAATTCTGAATCTCCTCTTCATAGGTGCAGGCGTCGGGGTCTGCGCAGTCCGTGCGTTTGGGACCCCCGATAAAGGGACCGTTGCCCGCTTTTATCTCGATGCGTTCATAGCTCGAGGCTTCGTTGACATCTCCGCCTTGATAATTGAAATAAGTCGCTGGATAGAAACTGCGGCTCTCCGAAGAACACAGCCCCCAGTTTGAAGTCCAGTTGTTGGCTGCCGGATTGATCCAGCAGCCATATTGCCAGTTATTGGCGGTGAGATTGCGGCTGCCCTTGTCTGTATCGGCAGGGTTGTGGTAGGCGGCGCCGGGATCGGCGTCCGGCCAGGGCGTTCCGTCCGCTGAGACCCAGGGCAGATACCTTGTCTGCGGGTTGTAATACATGGCGTTGTTGTGGTGGGAACGAAAAAACGCGGCCCAGCGATCGGTGGCTCCGAATCCGGGGATATTGTGCAGATTGAAACCCCGATAGGTGCTGCTGCGCCAGTAATCGGTGTCGCCGCCGTAGATACGGTCGGCGGGAGGAAACATGTAGAAAACGCCGCGGTGCCACCATTCGAGTCCGCCGAAGGTATCCATGGACACTTCATCGGGAAGCGTCTCAAAGTGCATGGAGCCCGAATCGTCGATGACGAAAACGATATTGGGCTCGACTTCCACGGTGAGAAACAGCGGAACCTGGGATATTTCAGCCTGAACGCCGGTTGAGCCTGCAAAAATCAGCAACGGGGCCAGTAGGGCACTCAGGACTGTAGAGATCAACCAGGAGGCAGCTTTGTTCTGTTTTCCGGCATCGGACATAATAACGTCCCTTCAGTGGCAACCTGTTTTTGTACCTATTTACGTCCTGGGGACGCAGCTCCCATGACAAGGGACACTTTTCGCCCTCCATGGCCGTTTGACTGGCGCCCTCCCTGACGCCAGACACCCTTGCCATGGAAGCTGCGACCCCAGGCCGGACAGGTATCTGTTATCTATTAATCCTGTATGACAAGAACCTTGATCCTGGGTGACTGGCCCGACGGATAACTCAGATCGTAGACGACTTTTTGCCCTCCGCGCAGGGCGGAGAGTTCCAGCGTCTGTTCTGGATCGGACTCAAGATATATTCTGACGTCCTCGGCCAGGGAGTAATTCTGGCGATCGATCACAACCTCCCGGCGTTCAGCATGAATGGCGTCGAGGGTTCCCTGCGGTACGACCATGGCGGAGAGGGGCCCGACAGGTACAATAAACAGCAAAAGCAGGGCGAAACCGAAAAAATACCGTCTCATCTTCAAAACTCTGACCTCTCTCAGCGAATAAATGTTGTTTGCAGGATGACCGTACTGCGTCCGTTGGGACCGACTCCGCGGCTGGTAATGCGAAAGATCCTTGGAGCGTCGCCTGCGGCAGGTGCAAATTTAATCGAATCGTTGCCGCTGACATCGACCTCGGCCATGAACTCGATGATGTAGCGGGGCAAAGGAAAGGGGAGAGGGTCACCGAGGTCGTCACCCTGGTAGGTGATATAATTTGCAGGAGTTTCATCCGCCCAGATGCCGGCCTGGAAGGCAAGCTGGGGGGCTGGCTGATAGAGCCCATTGCTGTTATTGAATTCAGGCAGAACGACCGTGTTTTCCAGCCAGGCTTCCGCGTCGCGCAGTCCGGCTTCGGCTGCCTGAAAGGCAAGCTCTTGCTGGACGAAATCTCCCGCCATTCGATATTGATTCGTGGTGCCCTGCAGGGCTGCTGCTCCCAACAGAGTAAGCACCAGTAAAAGCATAAGCCCGCTGATCAGCACCGCGCCTTGTTGATCAGATAATGTTCTTGCTGGATTCATCGACAGCCTCTCAGCGCAAATGGTTGCGCAATCCGATCGTTGTGGTCAGGACTCTGCGCAGACGCCGGTCTCCGGGTGCGGTAAAATCGATGTTGCCGTCTGCGCTGATGTCATACCCTGCGTTGTCGACAGGCCTGCCGGGCACCTCGGAAACAGTGCGCTGCAGCAGGGCGATATGGACACTGACCACAGTATTCCAGTCGGTCACGGCATTGGCATCGACGTAGGTGTCGGCGGCACCATCCCCGTCGAGATCTTCTCCAAAGCGTACCTGCATATTTTCCATGCCACCGACCAACT
>NPID01000959.1_pt1 | contig 26720 bp, 19 predicted proteins | sample 8637491 | NCBI WGS metagenome assembly NPID01 (sample SAMN07420843, study PRJNA396082) | bioreactor metagenome | isolation source: sample BA6 brine-fed electro-methanogenic bioreactor BA | place: Japan: Kochi | collected 2016-06-14 | reverse complement strand
TTGGCGAAGGATATATTGGTGTATATATTGGTGCTGTTCACGTTGTATGCACCCAGATAAACAGCATATGTTCCTGTGATTTTGTTGTTGGCGAAGGTAAATTGTGAGTTGTTGCTGCTGTATGCATGCAGATAAACACCATAGTTGGATGTTCCTGTGATGATGTTGTTGGCGAAGGATATATTGGTATTTTTGCTGCTGTATGCACCCAGATAAACACCTCGTGTTGATCCTGTGATGTTGTTGTTGGCGAAGGATATATTGGTGTTGTTGCTGCTGGATGCATCCAGATAAACACCATAGTTTGATGTTCCTGTGATTTTGTTGCTAGTAAAAGTCAAATTACTTAAACCCTTAGAATTTATACGAACACCATTAGAATTAGATGTTCCATTACCACGTATACTATTATTAATAAAAGAAACAAAAGAAATAGCCATATCATTACTATTAATAAAAACAGCACCAAAATTAGTATTACTAATAGAAGAAACGATAATATTATCCTTAATTACTATATCCTCTAAATTACCACCAGAACTACTAATATTAATACTAACACCACTTGTAGTGATATTATTACCAGTAACAGTTAAATCACTACTATTACCTACAATAGCAGTAGTATAACCAGTGATAGTTAAATTAATAATCTTAACACTACTGTTTGTAATATTAAACAAGATACCAGACCCTGGTCCAGTGATATTAACATTCTTGTTTTTACCCTGAATAGTGGCATTACGAATCACATTAATCTGACCCAACTTAGTATAATCACCATCCTCCAAGTTAATAATCAATTCATCCTCCTTATCAGTATCAATAACATCCTGAAACTGTTCAGTAGTATTATCCTTATTAAAATCATAAGTAGCTGCACTAACACTAGACAAACCAGCTAATAACAAGAAAGTTAACATCAATATAACTGAAATAAAACGTTTATTCTTAAACAAAGTATTTTTCATAATCTCAATCCATTGGCCAAACATTTATTATTATATATAAAAATAATAATATGAAATGAACACTCACTATTATTTTATGAATAATAATTATAAAAATACTCCTATATAAATATTACTACCTAAAATCAAAAAACAATAGNNCCCCCCCCCCCCTCATTTAAATTAAAAATAAAAGATTATTAAAAAGAATTAAAAAAATAGAAGAGTAAATATAAGAATTAAAAAAATTAAAAGATAAAAAAAATCAAAGAAATATAAGTAGAAAAAGAATAAGCTGGAACAAAAAAAGCATGAAATTAAATAAATTAAAAATAAAAAATTAAATAAAATTATTATTTACAACTTTTTATGGCAGAACCACCAGTCATAACCACTAATTTCACCAGTTTCCCTTTGTTTATTTCTTTCTTTTATTGCATCCATAGTTGGTACAGCTGGGATAATAACTTCATCAGAAACTATTTCATTTTCAGGCCAATTAGCAGGCATGGCTACTTTATTTTTATCACCAGTCTGTAAGCCTTCAACAATTCTGAGAATTTCTTTGATATTTCTTCCCATTTCTTGAGGATAATGTAATATAGTCCTAATTTTACCATTATTATCTACAACAAAGACTGATCTGACAGTTGTAGTTCCTTTTCCAGGATGAATTATCCCTAAAGAGCTAGCTACAGCACCAGTATCTGCAATTATTGGAAACTCTATCCCAACATCAAGGTTTTCTTTTATCCACTCAACCCATTTTATATGTGAAAATACTTGATCAACACTAAGACCAATCAATTCACAGTTAAGTTTTTTAAACTTTTCATAGTTTTTTTGAAAAGATACAAACTCTGTAGTACAAACTGGTGTAAAGTCTGATGGATGGCTAAATAAAATAAACCATTTGCCTTTAAATGCATCAGGAAGTTTCATCATCCCTTGAGTTGTTTGTACATTCAATTCTGGAAAATCATCTCCTAAAAGAGGAAGAGATTTTTCTTCTATATCCATTTTTTATCACCTTTTTTATAAAAATTTTTATAATAAAATTTTTATCATTGCTAATAACTTAGAATATACTAATATATAAATTTTAGGCTAAACTAAATATTAAATATTATAAAAAAATTTCATTCAATACAATAAAAGTTATACTATGTTATACTATTATAATGAGCTTATATACAAAAATAATCATTTAATACAAAACAACAGACATGAAAAAAATAAATATCTCCTCATCTCTACTAATAACTAAAAATAATACAAAAAACCCAAAATTATATGATAAATTATAATCATATAAGCAAACTTTCATAAAGTTCTTTCATTTTTAAAGCATCTTTATCAAGCAAAGGGGTTTCACAAATTACCGTAGCTTTCCAATCATTCTCTATGAAAGATTCAAGAAGCCATTTCAATTCAGGGCCATATTCTACCTCATCAAAAGTATGATGTCTTCTTTCACCAGCCTTTGTATATTCAATTTTAGTAAAATGACAATGCAATCTATCAATTTCGAGATTATCCTCTAATTTTGATAAAATACAATTATAATCATCTTTTTTCTGAATATATCCTCTTCCTCTAGCATGAATATGTGCAAAATCAATCGTTGGTTTAACACAATCAAAACTTGAACAAAGCTCGATTATCTCATCAATATTTCCAAGTTGAGATCTTTTACCAGTAGTTTCAGGTGCAAAGGTATAATCATAAATACCTTCATCATCAAGTTTAGAAATGACCCTATTTAATGCATTTTTTGCAATAGCTAATGCATCAGAAGGATTATTTTTTAAGTAATAACCAGGATGAAATACAATCCTATAAGCTCCCATCCAATCAGCAACTTGAGCAGTTTTCATTAAAGTTTCAATAGACATATCAAGCTTTTTTTCATCAACAGCAGATAAATTAATATAATATGGAGCATGAATAGATACTAAAATATCCTCTTTAATTGATTCTTCTTTTAATATATTAGCAGATCTTTGACCAATTCTAAGTCCACGGCCTGCTTGATATTCATAAGCCCTCAAGCCTTCCTTAGCTATGTAGCTACAAGCTTTATAAGCAGCTCCCTTATAATCAATAGGCCTTCCAGCAGGACCAAAAATAACATTAGGTTTCATATTTATCACATTAAATAAAATAACATTAGGAACAAACTAAAAATGAACTTTGAAATAATTTTTAAAAGATTCTTAAATAGCTATTAAAAAATAATTATTAAATAATAAAAAATCATAAATGAAAAATAAAAACTTAAAATATAGAATTTAAAATAGAAGATTTAAACAAGAAATGAATTCTAATAAATTTAAAATTATAAAATTCCCATTGCTTTATTAGTTTTAGCTATTGATTTCTCATTATCAGATTCTAATTCAAGCATAGCTCTTATTGCATCAACATTTTCAGGTACAACATCTGATTCCTGGTGAACAGCTTGCATATAGAAAAGTTCTCCATCGATTATGTTAAGAGACTCTTTCCAGATTGGAATTTCAAATAAATCATTTCTACTTCTTCCAAGTTCTTTAGCATATTCCATAAACTCAGCAGTAGAGCCTAAGCCTTCTTTTGCCTCAAGTAAAAGAACTCTTGACCTATTTTCAAGAATATCTATAACATCATCTAAGGCAACATCATTTTCTAATTCAACCATTAAGTTATGTTGGTGCATTAGAGTTGTTGGAACAAGAAGTGCAACTGTAGTAATATTTGCCCCATACATTACAGTTTTCAAATCAGGCCCATGATGAGAAGGAACAGTTGGAGGATTAGGAACAACAGCATTTATAGGGCCTTTATTAACTTGAGAAGGATCTCCTCCTCGTCTTACCATTACAGCCCTAATTTTTTTTACTCCGCAAAGATCATCAATAGGTTTTAAACTACGTGTAAGACCTGTAGTATTACATGAAACTACACGAGAGTAATCTGCACCATAAGAATCATCATAATTTGAAAATGAATTAAAAGATAGTCCAGTTAAGTCATGTTCTTCTCCACCTTGATATATAGCTTTTACACCAGCTTTTTTATATTTTTCAAGATTTTGAGGACCTATATTTCCAGGAGTACAGTCAACAACTATATCTGCATCAGATATCATTTCATCAACAGTTCCAGCTATTTCAATCCCTGCTTTGTCAAAAAGCTTTTCTCTTTCAGGTATAGCTATATATAAATCATAACCTTTTTGAACTGCCATTCTAGCTTCAAAATCAGGTTTAGTTTTACTAACACCAGTAACCTTCATATCATCTTGAACTGAAACAGCATCAGCTACTCTTTTTCCAATTGTTCCATATCCATTTATAACTACCGATTTCATTACAAAAGTCTCCATTATATATTAAAAGAGTTATAAAAACTCATAGTATTTATTAATTCAATGATTATCAAATTATTATAATTATTTTTAATAATACTTTTTAGCAATAGTATTTAGTAACTGTTTTTAGCAATAATATTTTACTTTTTTAGCACTAATATCTTTTATTAATAATTTTAAATAATAATTTTTAATAAGTTTTTAATAGTATTTTTTAATAATATACAATTTAGTATTAAATAGTAAAATTATAAATTATCAAATTAGATTTTAGATAATATTATCTATCAATATTACCTATAAATAGATAACTATTTAAAACTACTTATTATGAACTACTTATTATATTTATTAATAAAATATTAATAAAAAATTAAATTTAGTCAATCAACAATAAACCATAATCATAATAAAATTTTTCACCATTTTCAACACCAATCATCTGATTATATCCATTATTTTTAGCTGTAGTTTGGACATCAATTCCACAAGCTTCCATTGAAGGTCTATGAAGTTTAGGGTGAATACATTGACTTAAGTTACATCTTTCACATATTTTACATCTTCCAGCACCTAAAGCAAAAGCTTTAAAAAACTCAATATCCAATGCAAAGTATTCTAAATCAACAACAACTTTATTTATAATCTCCATATCATCTTTTGTTCGAAGAAGAATTCCAACATCATAACATCTTAAAATTTTCTCCATTTCATCAGCTGTTGGAGTGTAAGGTGGACAACCAAGAGATTTACCATAGTTACTACAACCATATTTACATTTCAACAAAGTCCACATTCCAGTTTCAACAGTTCCAATATTAATTATCTTTGCTTCCATATTTTCAAGGTTGTTTGTGAGTTTTAGTAATTTATCCCATATTTTATCTATATTATCCATAAAATCCCATTTTTATATAATTTCCTATACAATAATCTCTTATACAGGATATTTAGTATGCTAACATTCATTATTAATATAATATTTATTATTTTAAAATATTAATAATTTTTTAAAAATAAAATAAATTCATTATAAATATAAATATTTTTAATATACAAAAAATAAGAAACTACAAGATAATAGAGATAAAAAAGATAATAGAAATAATATAGATAAAAAGAGATAATAGAAATAATAGTAAAACTATGATATTAAAAATATGAATAAAATAATAATATAATTATAATAAAAAAAAGAATAACAATGCAAAAAAAGAATAAAGAAGAATGAATAAGAATAGAGAAGAATAAAAAGAATAAATAAAATAGAGAAGAATGAAAAGAATAAATAAAATAAAGAAGAATAAAAGAAAAAAGAACAAAGAGCAAAAAATTAAATTAAATTAAATTAAAAATAAAATTAAAAGTTAAATTAACTTAATAACTCCAATTTCTCAGGGAAATATGTATCTACAACATATTCAAGACCATACTTAGAAAATGATTGCTGTTCTGCTTTTTTACCAATTTTAAGCATTTTTTTAATTTCAGTTTGCCAAGTTGGATCTCTGTATCTTGGATCATTAGCTAACTCTTTCAATCTTAAAACATCAATATCCTTTAAAGGATCGGTTGGAAGTTCATAGTTAACAATGTCACTAGCTGTAACTCCTAAAAATTTAGCATTAGGAGTAGCTAAATCATGATTAACATGTGCAAGTTTAGCACTTCCAGATATAATAACCATAGCTATGTGAAAACCCCAAGGGTCTCCGTCGTTACAAACATAAACTGGAAGATTTAATTCTTCATTAACCCTCTTTAAAAATCTTCTTGTAGCTCTTGCAGCTTGTCCTTTAAGCCCAACAATCAAGGTATTGAATTTTTTATAAGCTTCTTCTTGAACCATCCTATGAAACATCCCCATAGTCTCAACAGCAATGACTCTTTCAACATCATGATCAAGGAATTCTACTTCATCAATAGTAGGAGAAATTGTATATCCAGATTTACCTGACTTTAAAGCATCAATCTCAACATCTCCTTCTTTAAGAGTAATATTCCCATAAACAGATGCTCCATCTTCTTCTGGCATTAAACCTAAATCTTCACGGCTCATTCCTAAAGTTACTTCAATGTCTTCTCCAACAATATTAGATTCTTGCTGGTTATCAAAACCAATATCCCAACCTTCACTAACATAATACATCTCCCTTAAAGTAGCTGTTTTTTCTCTTTGAACAAGATCTTTACAGAAATTAGCTACTTGAACCATTTGCCCAATTTTTTTAATTTGTTTCACATTTCCAAGAGATCTTTTACCATACCTATCCCCTAGAACAAAATAACGCTTAGCATCATCATAAACAATATTAGATGTACCACGAGATGGAACTTTTAAAGAAGGAATATCTTTTTTAATAACATCTTCAATAATCTCTTCACCTAATCCTTTAAGCTTATTATAAGAAACTTCTTTTCTTGATAAATTTTTATTATCTTTAACTTCAGACATAAATAATACCTTACCTTAAAATTATTCCATATTTTCTAATGTTTCTTCTGGTTTATTATCATCATTTTCAATAGCATCATCAAGATCAGATGCAAATTCCACTTCAACCTCTTCTTCAGCCTTATCAGGATTTTCACCTAATAGTTCTGCAAGCGATCTTCTTGTTACTTTAGCTAAAACCTCTTGAAATTCAGGAACATCAGTTTCGGCAAGTTTAGCAGATTCTCTAATGATAACAGGAACATAATCTTCAAATATTTTAGACCTCATTGCTTCTTCTTTAGCTGCTTTTTTAGCTCTTAAATATTTTTGAAGCTTCCTAGCTACCTTCATTGTAGCTTGTCTTACTTCATGAATAATTTCTGGTTCTGGAGCTATACTTTGTTTACCAGTTGATAGATAAGGAACTTGCGTAGAAATCATATTAACAAATACAGTAATAGGGGTATTTTCCAGATCTCTTAAACCATATCTTTTCCAATCAATACTTTTTAAAGCTTCTGTAATAGCACAGCTACCTTGATCAAAAGACAGAGGAACTCTATTTGCAAATCTCATAATTTCAGATTTTCTTTGATCATTTACAAGCCTTCCAGCATCTCCACCATAAGCAATTCCTGCTTCAATGATAAAAGCTACACCTCCCCTGTAAGTAACAGGTTTTCTTGTAGTAGCTGCAATAAACTCAGGTTTAAGAATCTCTTTCATACCATCTTCAATCTGATCATCACCAATAGGAATAAGGCCAGAAGTTGGAGGTGCCATAAAGTCCATTTTAGAGAAAGCATCAACAATTGCCTCAGCTTCTTCCCATTTCATATCTTTTGGTCGTTTATTCAAATCAATTCCAGTTAACTCTTCAATTTCGGCAATTCTCTTATTTGACATTCTTGAAAGAGAACTTGTAAGAAGACTCCTAAATCTCCTTTTATCTGTGTGTTTAGCCATGAAAATTAAATCATCAGCAGTTACTCCTCTTGGATGAGGCAACACTTCTTTAGGAAGCACTGGAACCATATCAGCAGCCCTATTAAATATATATTTATGACCAGTTGGGTCTCTAAATATTATCTTTGCATGAGGGTTACCAATCATAGTCCTTCTAATATATTCAAATGCCCCTTGTTCAGCTAAAGAATAAGAAACATCTTTAAACTCAAGTTCTATACAAACACCAGTATGTTTTGGATCATAACTTTTACGATTTAAAAGCATTCCTTTATTTTTCTTAACATCCATCTTAAATTCAAGGTCTGCTCCTTTAAGCTCTCCATCAACTTCCCAGGCAGATTTTACTCTTGCTGGTTCACCAGTAGTCATTTGAGATAATAGAACACAGCCACTACATCCTAAACCTTGCTGACCTCTTGACTGAATGTTTCTAAATTTAGAACCTGCAAACATAGTACAATAAACTTTCATTATATAGTCTTCAGGGATTCCAGGACCATTATCAGAATGCCTAAGAATATAATGATCTTTATCAACCCTTTTAAGATCAATTTTAATTTCAGGAAGAATACCTGCTTCTTCAGCTGCGTCAAAACTATTAGTTATGAGTTCATGGAAAACGATTGTTAAAGACCTGATTTTCCCAGTGAAACCTAACATTTGCTTATTTTTTCTAAAGAACTCTGAAGGTGTCAATTCTTGAAAATTGTCAAAGAGTTCTGATGCTTGTTGTGACAAATTAAACCTCCTATTATAAAACTTTTAAATTATTTAATAATCATTATTAATAATAAAAACATAAACCAGTACATAATTAAATAAAAATATTTAACTGAAGTAAAAATGTTTAACTGAAAGTAATAATTAAAAACATATTGTCAAAATATCATATAAATAAATACATATAGTAGAATTTAATAATGTGATTACAAATTTGTAATATTGTTACTTATATACCCTATATGGCTTGTAACCTATATAAGGTTTTTGTAGTATATCATTAAATTTTTATAGATAAAGATAAATTAAACTATATGAAGATATTTTTTATAATATTTAATTTATTGAATTTTTTATATAACCATTAAAACTTATAAAGTAGTAAAAGTCTTTATAAATTAATGCAGTGTGAATCCCAATATGGTGTGAATCTTTATAAATTAAAATCTTTATAAATTAATAATAATGAAAATATAAAGATTTTTAAAAAATTAAATTAATTGATTAAAATATAATACAATGATAATCTACTAAATATTACAAACACAATATAATGATTAAAAATAGCACAAAGCTAATTATCAATCATCTAAATCGTCACGAAATTCTATTTTATCATCTTCAATTCCAACCATCGATTTAAATTCTTTCATTTTTCTATCACTTTGTTTAGATTCTAAAAAGCCATAAACAGATTTATGTTGTGAACCATTAAGAATCATTTCAACAGCTTCTTTTGCCACCATGACATTTTCAAGTTCACCAATAAAAGCAACAGTTTTACCATAAATCGCCATGTCCACTTCAGCCATACTGATTATAATCTCTCTAGTTCTACCATCTTTACCAATAATACGCCCTTTTTGTCTAGCTAATGCTTTTTTAGACTTACCTACATATAAGGTTAGTTTTATTATTTCCAAATAAATATCATCTTCATTTAGTTTTAAAGCTATTTCTGGGTTAAAACCTCTTCCAATAGCTTTAACTACATGATTAGTTTTCCAAACTCCAAGAGGATCTTCCATTTCCTCACTTGGAGAAACAATTACAGTTCCTTCCTCTCCATCTATATCTAACCATGTATGAGTAGTTTTTTCAATTTTTTGTTTAGTTTCACCATTTGTTCCTATTAAAACCCCTATTCTATCCTGTGGAATCTTAAGATATTCTGTTGTTGGCAAATTTTCACCTCTGATCTCTCTAATCTCTAATTATTGACATACTCTCCGACTGATTATTTTATGATGTTTCAGTCGGAGATTCTTGCTCTCTAACATTATTATTAATATTTTAAGCTACAGTTTCTTGTTTAGATAGAACTATTGTTCCATAGTGACACAATCTTAAATTCCCACTTATCCAGTGGTACATTCATTATTTATTCGGATAGCTTCGTTGAGAATGTTAATAGATGCATTAATATCCCTATCATGTTTTGTTCTACATTTTGGACATGTCCATTCCCTGATAGCTAATGTTAAATCTTCTTTTTTATATCCACATTTGTTACAAAGCTTTGATGATGGAAAAACTTTACTTATTTGTATACATTTTTTATCATACCATTCAGCCTTGTATTTTATCATATCAACAAGTCTTGACCAAGATATTTGGCTTATACTATGACTTAATCGCTTATTTTTTATCATATTTTTCACTGATAATTTTTCTAAACCGATTAAATCAAAATTTTTGATTAATTCTGTGGATAGTTTCTGATATTCGTCATTACGAATATCAAAGACTTTATTATACAATTTTTGCAGTTTTTGGAGATTCTTTTTCCAGTTGTTAGAACATTTTACTTTTCTTGATAATTTTTTGTTTAATTTGGCTATTTGTTGTTCTATTTTAGTTAGGCGAGTGATTGGTTTTCTCTTTTCGTCGTTACTAAAAATCATCAAATCTTTTAAGCCTAAATCAATACCAACATTATCTCCAGTTTTTAACATTGGACTTACTGGAACATTTTTACAGTTTAGTGCTGCAAACCATCTGTTATTTTCACATTTGACAGTACAAGTAAGTATATCTCCTTTAATCTTTCTATTATCTCTGTATCTAATTAATCCAAATCGTGGTAATTTTAATTTATTGTTTTCAAACCGTATGCTATTGTTATTGTTCTTTAAACGGATGCTTTGTATGGGATTTTTCCGTGATTTGAATCTTGGAAACTTATTTTGGTGCTTGAAAAATCGAACCATACTGTCTTTGAATATATCACAAGTCGATTGTAAGCTGGTACTTTCACTATCTTTTAAGAAAAAATGCTCAGCTTTAAGCACATTCAACCAATTATTAAGTGTCGAACGATTAACTTTAGGTCTATAGTTATAGGGATTGATTCTTGGATTATTAACAACTAAATTAAATATTAACTTGTTATAGTTGAGTAGTTGGTTGAATACAAATCGATTGTATCCAAAATTTTTGTATAATTTATCCTGCAATGATTTATTTGGATATATCCTAATTTTATAGGATTTAACTATTGTTTTCATAGTCTTTTTTGATTTTGTATGTATTTTGTCACTGTTTTTAAGTTAGCTCCAGCCGTTGTAGATATGAAGTACCCTATTTTCCAAAAAGCTTCCTTCCAAAGTTTTTTCTTAATTTCAGGATATTCTTTTTTAATTAAACGACTACTGGCCGATTTATACGCATTTACGAATTTTAATAATTGAGTTTGAGGTTTAGCTTTGAACAACAAATGTACATGATCTGATTCAAAATTAGATTCTTCTAAAACTATATCAAAGTTAGAAGCATTCTTATTAAAAATTTCAATCAATCTATTGAAGATTTCAGGAGTGATTACTTGTCTTCTGTATTTAATTACAAGCACCAGATGATATGTCAACCTATATACTGAATGTTGATTCTTATCTAAATCATGACTCATAGCTACTTATATATATTTTAAAGTATTTAAAACCTTTGCTTCAAAGAATGCTACTGAAATTCATCTATGACTGAAATATTTTATGATGTTTCAGCCATAGTATTCTTTCAGATCTAAGATAAAACCTAAAAAATTAAGAAATATAAAACTTAAAAAAGTAAGACTTAAAAAATAAAAATTAAGAAATATAAAAATTAAAAAATGTTTAATCTATATCTAAATTAATATCAAATTCTAATTTATTAATAATATCTTCTAACGAATATGAAGATCCCATTTTTTTAAACTCTTTATAAATATTTTTTATGTCTCTAACTAATAATTCATTAGCTATAGGATGATCTCTAACTACTGATTGAGAAACATCAATGATCACAGGGTACTCATCTTTATTTAAAATATTAAATGTTGATAAATCCCCATGAACCAAATTAGCATCATTAACAAATTTTTTTATTTCTAATAACAGTTTACTTAAAAAATCATCAACATCTTTTGGTTTTTGGTTTTTTACAGTTTGGGCTGGATCTCCGTCATCTGAACCAATAAACTCTAAAATAAGTACATTATTTAATGCAATAATCGGTTTTGGAACACTAACCTTTACTTCATAAGCTCTTGTAAGATTTCTAAATTCTTTATTAACCCAATTAGTAATAAGTTGACGTTTATTACTAGAACGAATATTGAATCTTGGATCACCTTGAATATAATACTGCATTTTTTTAAAATCGGAAGTAGCTATCCTATAAATTTTAACAGCAATATAAGAATTATTTATCACTCCTTTTAAAACATTAGCTTCTTTTCCAGTGCTAATAGCTCCATTTAAAACATCTAAATGTCCTTGATTAGCTAATTTATAAAGGGTTTCAAGTGTTTGTTTATCAAAAATTTCACTACCAACCCTTCTATCTTCAACACTTTTTTTTCTCTTTTTAGAGATAAGTTTCTGAACTTTTTCATCAGCTTTAGCTATTTTAGGATCCATAGAAAACCTCAAAAAATGAAAATAAAATAATAATAATAACAATAACCGCAATTCTATCAATATTAATTAAAAAATCTAATTTAGAAATCAAAAAAATGCATAAGGCTCTAATCAATTAACACGACAATAAATAAGTCTGAAAATTGTAATAGTTTATAAGATTGTATTAAATATTATTATAAAAGTATCAAATATATGTTAATTACATAATAATGAAAAAAATAAGATGAAAATAAATAATAAAAATTACATTTTTAAGAATCCTTTTCTTTCAAGCCAATTGGACTCAGTTCTAGTATATCTCCATATAACATCAGCTTTTTCATCTGATTGGAAATCCCATGGTTTTACAAGAACAACATCTCCTTCTCTAATCCATATCCTTTTCTTCATTTTTCCAGGGATTCTTGTCATTCTCACATGTCCATCTGCACATCGAACCTTTAACTTTCCATGACCCATGATTTGTTCTACAATACCAGGAATTTCTCCTTTTCTTGGGGTTCTTACTCTTCTAAATTCTTGTGTTTGTTCTTGTCTTGCCAAAAACTCTCCTCCAAATTAATCTAATTCATATCCTCTAATAAGATCATAATTACAATATATTATAATTACAATATAATAATTATATATTTAAATTATATTTATATAATTAAATTATATTCCTATATTTAAATTATATCTAAATTATATTAAAATACATTATAAAATATAAAAAATACCTCTTAAAAATATTTTTCTAAATGATAGTGCTTATAATACTATTCAATAATAAATTTAAGAATATATTATGAGTTATACTATAAATAATATCTAAAATTTAAAATAGAAATTTTACAATACCTTAATATTTAGTATTTCACTAATTATTTTTAGTATGTTACAAATTATAATATTATACTTTATATTTTTTCATATATAATACTTTATAAATAATATAACTTTAAAAACATCAAATAAAATAAAAAAGAAAATTCAAAATAATAAAAAGAAAATTCAGAATAATTATAAGAATTATAAAAATACTCATAAAATAGAAATAAAAAATCAATAGTAAAAGATTGAAGATAAATTATAAAAATACTTAACTAATTATCATTAACGTATCTCCAGCATTTACAGCATCACCCTCAGCTACAAATATTTCTTCAACAATACCATCTTCCTCTGCTTGGATATCGTTTTCCATTTTCATAGCTTCAATAACTGCCAAAATATCTCCTTTTTTGACTTTATCTCCTTCATTAACTTTAAGTTTTAGAATCATTCCTTGCATTGTAGAAGTTAAGCCTCCTTCAACAGGACTAGAAAGAGTTGAAGGGTCTACTTCACCAATTTCCATAAAACCAGTTGGCATTATCCTAACATCAAAAATATCTCCATCTACTTCAACATTATATTCAGTAGGAATAGCAAATTCTGATTCTTCCATGTTTTGTATTTTTTTAGGTTCAATTTTTTCCTCTTCAGCTTCTCCTCTTAAAAATTTAGTAGCTACTTGAGGATAAAGTGCTAAAGTTAAAACATCCTCTTCTTTTTTAATTAAACCCTCTTTTTCTCCTTCTTGTTTGTAATAATCATATTGTGGTTCAAGATCATCAGCTGGGCGATGTGTTATAGGTTTTTCATCTCCAATTATTTTTTTAGCTATTTTAGGATTAACTGGAGCCGGAGGTTGACCATATTTTCCTCTCATATACTCTTTGACCTCATTAGAGACTAATTTATATCTTTTACCACCAAGAACATTCATAACAGCTTGTATACCTACAATCTGACTAGTTGGAGTGACAAGAGGAGGATAGCCCATATCTTTTCTAACTCTTGGCATTTCATCAAGTACATCTTGATATCTATCTAATGCATTTTGCTCTTTTAGCTGTGAAACTAAGTTAGAAAGCATACCTCCAGGTATTTGATAAATAAGAACATCAGTGTCAATTTTTTCAGTAATCGGATCAAGAAGAGAAGCGTATTTTTCTTTAATATTCTCAAAATACCTTTTAATATGATTCAATCTCTTAAGATCCAGTTTAGTATCATATTCAGTATCTTGTAATGCTGCAACAATACTTTCAGTCGGAGGTTGGGATGTTCCCCAAGATAAAGGAGAAATAGCAGTGTCTAATATATCCACTCCAGCTTCACAAGCAACATAATAACTGATTGGAGTCATTCCACTAGTACAGTGGCAATGTAAGTTAACCAAAAGTTCAGTTTCCTCTTTCAGCCTGGTTACAAGCTCATGAATATTTTTTGGACTTATCAATCCAGCCATATCTTTTATAGCTATTGAATCACATTCTAATGCTTCTAAATCTTTTGCAAGATCTATAAAATTATCAAGAGTATGTACTGGACTTGTAGTATAACTTAAAGTTCCTTGAACATGAGCACCCTGTTTTTTAGCTGTTTTAATTGCTGTTTCCATATTTTCTATATCATTAAGAGCATCGAAAACACGAAAAACATCAACACCATTCGTATAAGCCTTTTCTACAAATTTTTCTACAATATCATCAGGATAGTGTTTATAACCTACTAAATTTTGACCTCTGATCAACATTTGAATAGGTGTCTTAGTGATTTTTTCTTTAAGTAATCTAAGACGTTCCCAAGGATCTTCATTTAAATAACGAATACAGGTATCAAAAGTAGCTCCTCCCCATGCTTCAATTGAGAAAAAACCCACTTTATCCATTTCTTCAGCAATTGGAACCATATCCCTAGTTCTCATCCGAGTAGCTAACAGAGACTGATGAGCATCTCTTAGGGCAGTTTCTGTAATTTTTGTAGTTTTCATAATATTTACCTTCCTTACAATCAGTTTTATACCATTAAAGATAATTTAAACAATGATTTTCATTTTTAAACAGCAAAATTTCATTTAAACCTAAAATTCCAATAAAACAACAAAATTTTATTTTAAATCATAAAATTTAGATAAAACAGTGAATTTTATTTATACTGTAAAATTTATCAATGAATAATAAGTATGAAAATCAAAAGTAATTTTCATAGATAATTTTTATAATATAATAATATATTGTTAAAAGTACTAATAATATTTATCTATTTTTTATTTTTATATCATTTACTAATATTTACTAAAAATATATAACAATTTTAAAAATAATTTAAAATAATAACAATTAGTCAAATATTAACATAATGATTAAAATAGTAAAATAAATAATAATTAGAATATTGAGATAGGTAATACTTAGAATAGTAACATAATAATCAACAATAATAATATAATAACTAAAATAGTAACATAATAATACTTACTAATTATTAATAGTATATAATAATACTATACTAATTAGGATAGTAATAAATTAATTGAAAATGATAAAAATAAAAAATAATAAAAGAATATTTGAAACATTTAGAACTATTTAGGAATATTAGAAATATTTAAAAAATAAATAAAGAAGGTTAATTATCTTTCTAATGTCCCATCAATAAAATCATTGACTTTATTATAAGCTTCATCGTCAGTAAATTGTTCTGGAGGATGTTTCATTGTATAAGAAGATATAGAAGTAAGTTTACCCCCAATTCCTCGATCAATAGCTAGTTTACAACACCTAATTGCATCAATTACACAACCTGCAGAATTTGGAGAATCTTCGACACTTAGCCTTAATTCAATATTCATTGGAACATCACCAAAGGTTTTTCCTTCCATCCTAAGGAAACAGAGCTTATTGTCCTTTTGCCAAGGAACATAATCACTTGGACCAATATGTATATCATGAGGATCCATCCTATCACTAAGTACTGACTGAACAGCCTCTGTTTTTGATTCTTTTTTAGAATCTAATCTTTCTCTACTAAGCATATTAATAAAATCAGTGTTTCCACCAGTATTAATCTGATATGTATGGTCTAATTTTACTCCTCTTTCTTCAAAGAGATTAGCTAAAGTTCTGTGAGTAATAGTTGCTCCTATCTGAGCTTTTATATCATCACCAACAGCAGGAATTCCTTTTTCTCTGAATTTAGCTTCCCACTCATTATCACTTACAATAAAAACAGGCATACAATTAACAAAAGCGACACCTGCATCTAAAGCACATTGAGCATAAAACCTAGCTGCTTTTTCTGAGCCTACAGGAAGATAGTTCAAAAGAATTTCAGCACCAGAATCTTTTAAAACCCCTACAATATCTGAGGACTCTTCATCAGAAACAATGAATGTATATTCATCTTCAAAATCTTCCATATGTGGAGCCACACCATCCAAAACATTTCCCATAGATACTTTTACACTACTTTTAGGAATATTTTCTTGAAATATAGTAGTACAGTTTGGTTTTGCGAAAATAGCTTCATCAATTGTTTTTCCTACTTTCCTCTTATCTACATCAAATGCAGCTACCACTTCAATATCTGATGGTTCATAATCCCCAATTTTCCAATGCATCAAACCAATAGCATCTTTTTCATCTTTATTTCTATAATAATGAATTCCTTGAATAAGAGAACTAGCACAATTTCCCATACCTACAATAGCTATTTTTATTTTATCCAAATCGAACACCCTTTTTGTAACCCTTTTTTTATAAATATTACTGAATATTTAGTGTTTAATTAACTTTAATTAACATTTATAGTAAAGTAATTTTGTAAATCAATATATAAGTATTATAAATTAATTATAAGAATATTAAAAGAATTAAAATATAGTAATAATAGAAATACAATGTAATAATAATAAAAATTATCATCCATCGAAAATTGTAAGTTTATAAAATTTAATTTTATAAATTATGCCAAATTATACATAATAAAATTATAAATAATATTCTATATGAATAATATTCTAATTATGGATAATAATCCCCATCATGAATAATATTACTATTGTCTAATCTTATAATCATATTAGTATATGTCTTTTATATCATTTAAATATAATTGATAGAATATGTTTAATATATCTTTTCATATATTCTTAAAAAATATATTAACCTAATATTCAATATCTTATATTATTATATAATCATATTTTATTAGATTAATATCATATTATAAGACCATATTATATTATAAGATTAATATTTTATCAGATTAAATATTTCATTAGACTTTATTAAATTAATATCTTATTAATTATAAATAGTAATTATAACAAAAACAATATAATTATAGCAAATAGTATAATTACAATAAAAATAGTATAATCAACTGAAAATATTAATAATTAATTATATAATTCTAATTAGCTAAATAATTACTTATTTATTGAATCTTTAATATTTTATTGAATATTTATTGTTATTAAACTTTTAATGATTTAAATTATATTATTAATAAACTTTATTCTAAAATTAAATTATTAGGTGTATAAATGAAAAAGGTTCTTTTAATAGCCTTCTATTTCAATCAAACTAATGCGATTGCATCAAAACGTTTAAGAGGTTTAGCAAAATACCTACCACAATTTGGGTGGGAACCTATAGTAATAGTACCTAAATCAAATCTTGAATATGGAAATTCTCTTGAAAATTCCTTTGAAAACTCTCTTAAAAATTCTTTTAAAAACTCAAACTTTAAAGTTATTGAAACCGATTATGAATATATGACTGATAGATGGGTTAATAAATTTAAAAATAAAAAAAATACAACAAAAAAGAATACAACAAAAAAAGATACAACAATCAAATCAAAAAATGAAATAAACAAATTAAACAAAAGTAATTTTAATAATCAAAACAAAACTATTTCAAAAAATAATTCAAAATTTACTTCAAAAACTCTTTCAAAAGCTTCAAATACTTCATATACTTCAAAAGCTATTTCAATTGCAGGTGAAATATTTGCATATCCCGATGGAATGAAATACTGGTATGAACCTGCTATAAAAGTTTCAAAAGAAGCAATTGAAGTTAATAATATTGAAGCAATGATCAGCTCTTCATGGCCAGTGACTTCCCATAGAATAGCTAAAGACCTGAAAAAAAAATATAACCTTAAGTGGATTGCTGATTTAAGAGATTTATGGAATTTAAACCCTTATGTTAAACATACATTTATAAGAAATTATTTTGAGAAAAAATTAGAGATTGAAACATTTGAATATGCAGATGTTTTAACCACAACAACAGAATTAGCTTCAAAGAAGCTTAAAGAATTACACCCTCAAAAAAAGATTTGCACTGTTATGAGTGGATATGATATTGAAGATATTACCAATAATAACACTCCCAAAAATCAGGAAAAATTAAATTTTACCTATGCAGGTTCTCTTTATGGTGGTAAAAGAAACCCAAAGCTATTATTCAAAGGAATAAGTGAACTTATACATGAAGATAAGATTAATCCATTATTATTATCCTTAGATTTTTATGGAGATAACTTTGGACTTAAAGAAACAGCTGAAGAATATGGAATTGAAGATTTAGTTAATATCCATGGAACAATACCTCATGAAGAAGTACTAAAAAAGCAAAAAGAATCACAAGCACTGCTTTTATTATCTTGGAATAACAAGAAAGAAGAAATGTTTTTACCTGGAAAAATTTACGAATATTTAGCTGCGAAAAGACCAGTTTTATCAATTGGATACAGAGAAGGCTCTCTTAAAGATTTAATTGAAAAAACAGAGATTGGATACCACGTTTCAACATTAGAAGAAACAAAAAATAGTATTATGAAATTTTACAATAATTTTAATGAAAATAAGATTTTAAGGTATAATGGAAATAGTGAAGTAAATAAGTATTCTATAATATCTACAGCTCAAAAGTTTGGAAGTATATTAGACTCAATTAAGTAATACAATACTAAAAATAAAAATAACAGTGATAAAATTAGTAATGATATAAAATAGTATTGATAATAGTAATAAAGCTAATAATGATATAAAATAGCAATAATATTTAATAATATTCAGAATAGTAATAAAAATAGTTATAATAGTAATAATAATGCTGATATTAAAATTAATAATAATATTAATACTAATAAAAATAAATAAAAGAATATAAATTTAAATTATAAAGAATACAAGTTATATACTAGGTGTAATTTTATGAATGCATATCTTGAAATAATCCGCCCAGGAAATGCTGTGATGGGAGTAATAGCAGTTGTCTTAATGGCAATCATAGGAGAAAATTATAATATCCCAATCATATTAGGAGGAATAGCTGTTTTTCTAGCTATGGGAGGGGGTAATGTTATAAATGATTATTTTGATCATAAAATAGATGCTATTAACAAACCAAACCGTCCAATACCATCAGGTAGGATTTCTCTTAAAAATGCTAAGCTATATGCATACCTATTGTTTTTATTATCAATAATAATTGGATTTTTAATAAGTTACCTTGTAAATAGCTTAATACCTGGAATTATTGTAATAATATCATCATTACTCATGTATTATTATGCATATACCTTGAAAAAAATTGCCATAATTGGGAATATAAGCATATCTATTTTAACAGGTCTTTGTTTTATTTTTGGAGGATTTATAATAGGTCTAGAAACAATGACAACAAATATAATTATAATTTCATTATATTTAGGATCTTTTGCATTTATTATGACCATGGCAAGAGAAATTACAAAAGATATGGAAGATATTGAAGGAGATAAATCAGAAAAAGCAAGAACATTTCCAATATTATATGGAATGAGAAAATCTTCTTATTTAGCTGGATTTTTAATGATTTTAGCCAGTATTTTAAGCCCTATTTTATATTTCAATGGAATTTTTAGTATTTATTACATATTAGTCCTATTTTTTGCTATAATAACCTTTTTTTATGGAGCATATACCATATTAAAAGATCAAACAACCAAAAATGCTAAAAAAGCTTCTAAATTAGTTAAAATTGGTATGATGATTGCATTTATCTCGTTTGCAATAGGATCATTTTAGTAAAAACTTTAAAATAAAAATCATCAGTTGTTTCTTTATCTACTATCTCTTTGATAAATAATAACTTCACCAAATTTTTTAACTGGTGAAAACCCAGGAATATTAGTTTCTGGACTTATTGATATGAAATATGTAGTATTATTTCCAATCATCATCTCAGACAGTTTGTTAGGAGAATATTTCCAATTAACATAGAAAATTTCTTGTTTTAGATACCAAGTGAATGTTGGACCTCTTTCTGACCAAATTATCTCATTTTGATAATCGGGAATGTGAATTTTAATCCACTCAACAGCTTCTCGTTCATTATGAACTAAAGAATCATGTTTATTCATATCTAAATAAGTAAAGGAAGATATTATAAATAGGACTATTAAAGCTATTGGTATTAAACTCTTTATTAGATTTTTATTAGCTTTAATATTAATATTACTATTTTTATTGTTTTTATTTTTAGTACTATCTTTATTAGCAATATTAGTATTATTAATATTAGTATTATTAATAGTAGCATTGCTAATATTAGTATTACTATTAAAATTCATTTTATTTATTATATTGGGCATAGTTATAGAATCAAAAGAATTCAATATTAAATTTAAAGCTAAAATAAATATAAAAACAAATCCTGGAGCCATAGTTGTAAAATATCTATCTGCTTTAACAAGATGAGCTGAAAAAAATATTAAATATGAAAAAAACCATGCAAACATCAATAAATCAAAGCTAAATTTATCATATTTCTGCTCTGAATCAATGTTTTTTATGTTTATAATCTTATTTACTATGTAAGATAAAGTGAATGCAGATATAAAGAAAATAAATTCACTATAAACAAAAGATATTTTACTGGCTGTTAAAAATGAAAGAAAAATGATTATTATATTAACAATAAACAGAATATAAAGGAGTTTGTTTGAAATTTTAATGTTTAAAAGTTTAATGTTTAAAAATTCAAATTTACCATTATTAAACCTATTAGAATCATAATATCTACTTTTTAAAAATTTAACTGACTTATAAATCCCAATAATAATACCTATTAAGGTAATTATTATTACAAAATAGGCTAAAATTTCATTTATACTATAAATAAATCTAGGCATATTTGTAAAATAGAAAAATAAATCATTTCCAACCTTTAAAATAGAATTAGTAGTAGTAGAACCAGTAGTCTGTGAAGCTATATTTTGAGCTTGGTTTAAAAAACCAAAAGGTATCTTGTTAATTAAGAAGTAAGCTAAAAAAGGAATGGTTGTTATAAACCCTAAAAATATTCCTAAAACTCCATTTTTCCAATATTTTTTAATGTTTAAAATAATATTGGGTTTAGATAATATATATAAAACCATGAGAGGAATAGCTAACCCTGCTGTGTATTTTGCAAAAAAACCTAATACAGCTAAGGGAAATGCTAAATATAAATATTTTTGGTTCTTTTCAATTCCCAAAACAAAAAAATATATTGATAATATAGTTATTGAAATACTTGGAATATCAATAGTTCCATTAGCTACCCACAACATGTTGATTGAAAGCCCTGCATAGATAATAGATCCTAAAACTGCCATTAGATTTCTAAATCTTAATCTTAAAAGAGAAAAAAATCCCAATACTCCGAGAATATAAAAAATTCCAGTTACTGCAAATATGCTTGTTTCACTAACAAATCCTAATTTAAACAATAATGAAGTTAAAAATGGTATTAGTGGAGATAAATAATTGACATATTCGTATCCTCCAATTGAATATCCTGAAAATCTAAGAGCCTCAATTAAGTAAAAATAAACATCTCTATAAGAAGTTCCTAAAATCTCTTGAGAAGTATTAATCCATATTAAAAGTATAGTAATGATAGAAGAAAATATTAGTATAAATAAAAATGAAAGTTTAATTTCATTTGATTTAAAAAAGTTAATTAATGAATTAATTTTTGTGACTTTCAATTGTTTTCCTCCATGTCTACAGCTGAATACATTAATAGGTTAATTTTAGATAATATTAAATTTAAATACAACATATCTAAATATTTATATAAATGTTTAGTAATTTTAAATGTTTAATAATATCAATATTAGGATATTAGTTATATTAATAGTTAATATATGTTATTAAATAATAGTGCTAATAATGATATTGAATAATTAGTACTAAATGATAGTAATATCTAATAATATTATATCGAATAATGATATTAATATAAATAGTTTATATAATATAAAACTGTGTTAAATTAGACACATTTAAATCAATGAAAAAACAATTTGATTAAAGAACATTCTATTACTCATAGTAATTTGATAATTCTTCTAAATTGGAGCTTGTATAAATGTCTGAAAATAATATTCCTGAAAATAATATTATTAATAAAATAAACAAAAATAAAATATATAAATACAAAATATATAAGCATAAAATAGATATACTGTTTATACTAATAATAGCTATTTTCACATCCTCGTTAGTTTATTTATTAATAAATGCAAACGATCAGCTTGGAATATATTGTTCTGATGTATTTATTTACTTAACAAACTCATTAAACCTTGCAGGATACCCACTTGGTAAAGCATCAAACTTATACTTATCTCCAGTAATATGTGTCATAACCTCTTTGATATTTAAATTAGGATACATTGATCAAATAACTATATTCACAGTAACTGGTATATTTTTACCAATAGCTAGTATAGGAACATATTTATTATTCAAACTAAAATTAAATAGGATTACTAGTTTTTTTGGAGCCATATTATTTTCAAACTTTTCATTAAACATACTATGGACAGCCAATGGAACAATGGATATACCAGCAATAGCTATATCAATATGGGTTATATATTTCACAATATTGGCGGTTAATAAAAATCCAAAATATTTTTTATTAGCATTCCCACTTTTTGTGATTGGTTTTTTCACACGTTATACTGTGGGTTTCATATTACCATTAATGTTTCTGTATATCTTGTTTGAAATAGATATAATTGGGAAAATAAATGTTTTGAGGTATAAAAACTTTAATTTTAAAAAATCTACTTTGGCCCCTTTAAAAAAACTAATTAAATCAAATAGTTTTAAATATTTTTTAGTTGGAATCTTAATAGCATTAGCTATATTTTCTTTGTTTTTAGTTTTTTTAACTAATAAAGGTACAGATTTAACTTTTATAACCCAAACACAAAATGTTGTTTCTGGAGATAAAGGTTCTTTCATCGATCCTGGTTTTAAACCTGAACCTTATTTTTATATAGAAAATTTAGGGAATTTTATATCATCAAAAAGTGTAGAATTTCATGATTTAATCCCTGTTCTTAAAAATCCCGGAATACTCTCCTATTTCGTGCTAGTTCTAATATCAGGAGGAGCTCTACTATATACTCTAGAATTAGTATTTAAGAGTATTAGAAATCACAGAAATAAAAACAATGATAATAATATAAACGATTATGAGAATAAAAATAATTATGAAAACAAAATCAAAAAATATTCTAATAAAGCCATTTATTTGAAAGTTTTATTAGCTATTATTATTACCATCACAATAATTTTTACATATAAACAGGTTTCTTCAATTATAAGTGAAATTTTATTCTTGATTAATATTTTGTTAATATTTAACATATTAAATTATATATTAAGTTCAAATAATCTAAATAATACAAATAATCTAAATAACCTAAATAATTCAAATTCAGAAGATTATAATAATTCAAATAATTCTATTAAACCAATTAAAGATCTAAATTTCAACTTATTGATGATATCTTGGTTTTTTATATATCTAATATTCTTTAGCTTTAGTGATGTTAAAGTAGATAGATATTTTATAACAGTAATGCCTGTCATTGCATATTTTGGAGCATACTGTCTTGATTTTCTAAGTTCAAAGTTTATTAAATTTTTAAAAAGCTATAAAAATAAAAAACAACTTGGAAAAGCTTTTTCAATTAAAAATAATAAAGATAATAATTCTGAAAATAATAACCCTATTGAAAATAATATTAATAATAATAGTAATAAAAATAGTAATAATAATAAGAATAGTAATAATAGCACTAAGAAGAGTAATAATACTAAGAATAATAACAGTACTAAAAATAGTAATAGTATTAACAATAATTATGATAACAGTGATAAAGATTTAGTTCAAAGTTTAATAGCTATTATCCTTATATTAGTTTTTATTGTTTCTGCATTTTCTAGTGTTGGAATAATACCCTCTAAAAACAAAGATATTGACGGCCCTATAATAATTTCAGATTGGCTTAAAAACTATGACCCTAATTATGACAACAAGGTTATTTGGACTTATAATACAAGATATTACACATGGTATTTGATGATGAATGTAGGGGCAGCATATGAGAAGGATATCCCAAAACTAGAAAAAAATAACGTGACTTATTATATTTCTAGAAATATATCTAAAGAAAATTATACAATTGAAAATTATACTATAATCCAAAAATACAATAATATTAATCTTTATAAAAGGAACACATAACCATAACCATAAAAAAATAATTCATGCAAAAAATAATAGACTATAATTAAAAAATAATAAGTATTATTGGTATTAATTAGAAAATAATAGATTATTATTATAAAACAATAATTAAGATAATTTAAATAAGATTATAATAATTTAAAAAATAATAGGTAAACAATGAAAATTTTACATATAGTACCAACATATTATCCTTGTTTAGAAGCTGGAGGAGTAGTTAATGCAGTTTATAAACTTAGTAAAAAACAAGCAGAAGAAGGAAATGATGTTTCTGTTTTTACAACTGATAGTTGTATTGAACGTATGAAGCTTGATAAGAGATATAATGTTGATATTGAAGGAGTTAAAGTTTATTACTTTAGAAATTTATCAAATTCACTTAAAACAAAATTTTTAATCGATACCCCATACCATTTACCTTTAAAGATAAGAAAAGAGATAAAAAAGTATGATATCGTCCATATACATGAACATAGACATTCTTTAGCTATTGCAGCTAGTCATTATGCTTCTAAAAATAATATACCCTATGTAATTCAAGCTCATGGATCAGTACTTCCTTTTTTCCAAAAAGAGAAACTTAAAGAAATTTTTGACAAATTATGGGGATTTAAAATTCTTAAGAATGCTTCTAAGGTTTTTGCACTAACCAATGTTGAAAAAGAACAATATTTAAAAATGGGAGTAGAAGAAGAAAGAATAGAAATTGTCCCATTGGGTATTGATATTGAAGAATATAGTAAATTACCATCAAAAGGTAATTTTAGAGAAAAATACAATATTAGTGAAAATGATAAATTACTTTTATTTATTGGTAGGATTCACAAAATAAAAGGATTAGACCTACTTGTAAACTCACTTGATGTTTTAAATAGAGAATATATAAAAAAAAATGTTGAAAATTTAAAATTAGCTATTATTGGTCCAGATAATGGGTTTTTAGCTGAATTGAAAAAAGTAATAGCTGATCTTGATCTAGAAGAAAATATAATTATAACAGGTCCTTTATTTAATAAAGATAAAATAGAGGCTATTGTTGACTGCGATATATTTATAATGCCTTCACAATATGAATCATTTACAACAAGTGGTTTAGAAGCTATGGCTTGTGGAAAACCATTAATTTTAACTAAAAATAATCATATTCACACATGGGTAGATAATAATACTGGTTTATCAGCTGAATATGATAAGAATGATCTTGCAGATAAAATCCAAAAACTACTGGCTGATGAAAAATTAATGGAAAAATTTGGAAAAAATGGATTAAAAGAAATAAAAGAGAATTATAATTGGGATTCAATTGAAAAAAAAATAGATTTGATTTATAGAGAATTGATAGAATAAAAATAATTATCTAATTATTTAAGATTCCTATCAAATCCTTTGAATTATTTGTTATGTTTTCAACATCAGTCTTGATGTTTTCAGCTGTTTTATTTAGCTCATCTAATTGTTTATCAATAGAATTGATTTGATTTTGAATATTAGTGTATTCAGCACTTCCAGGTTCATATTTTTTTAATTCTTCAGTTAAATTTGACTTTTCATCTAATAAAGAAGTTATATTATTTTTAGTTTGATTGATTGAATCAATTGTTTCTTGAGCAGGATTTAAATAAGACATCAAAGTACCTGCAGCAAAAATTCCTACAATTGCAACAACTATTATAACAACAAATAGTATTAAATATTTAAACATAGTATTACACCGAGCATAGCTATATTAAATCTAGCATTTTTATTATTAAATCTATGATCATATTACAATTCTGAATATGAATATCATTATTAAATATTTTTAATTATTATTAAAAAATCAAAGATTTCTTAATTTTANNTATAAAAATAAAAATTTTTATAGTCATTAAAAATATTTGTTTTTTGTTCTTTTATTTATTAATTTTTAAACTATAAAAAAATTTCCATATAATAAATTTTTTTCTAAAAATATTAAAATAGTTAAAAAAGATAAAAATAATAAAAATA
>NPID01012209.1_pt2 | contig 26789 bp, 20 predicted proteins | sample 8637491 | NCBI WGS metagenome assembly NPID01 (sample SAMN07420843, study PRJNA396082) | bioreactor metagenome | isolation source: sample BA6 brine-fed electro-methanogenic bioreactor BA | place: Japan: Kochi | collected 2016-06-14 | reverse complement strand
TTCTGCGGCTGTGCGAACAACTACGGTGATGAGCCGAATACCAACATCTGCCCGGTCTGCATGGGGTATCCCGGAGCCCTGCCGGTGCTTAACAGTCAGGCGCTCTTTATGGCCTACAGGGTGGCCTCTGCGCTCCGCTGCCGGCTTGCCGAACGGGCCATGTTTGAGCGGAAGAACTATTTCTACCCGGACATGCCGAAGAATTACCAGATAAGCCAGTTTGCCGATCCCGTCGGTACCGACGGAACGCTCCTGTTCCCCTTCAACGGGGAAGAACGGCGGGTCCGCATCCACGATGTGCACCTTGAGGAGGATGCGGGGAAAATGATCCACGCAGGAGATATGTCCCTCCTGGACTATAACCGGGCAGGCACGCCGCTCCTGGAGATAGTGACCGAACCTGACCTCAAGAGCGGCGATGAGACCGAAGCCTTTCTCCGCTATTTCAGAAACCTGGTACGGACCCTCGGGGTCTGCAACGGCAACATGGACGAGGGCAGTCTTCGCTGCGATGCCAACATCTCCATTAACGTGAAGGGCGCGGGACTGGGCACCAAGGTGGAGCTTAAAAACATGAACTCCAGCCGCTTTGTCCGGCTCGCTCTGGACTACGAACAGGAGAGGCAGATTGCCGCGGTGGAGGCGGGAGAAGCGATATACCAGGAGACAAGGCTCTGGAATGAGAACAAGGATGTGACGGTGGTGATGAGGAGCAAGGAGGAGTCGAAGGATTACCGCTACTTCCCCGAACCCGACCTGCCCCCCTACCGGCCCGATGCCGCTTTCTTAAAGCGGGTAGACGAAAGCATTCCCGAGCTGCCCCTGGCCCGTCAGCACCGCATGAAGGAACACTTCCTCCTCTCGGCCGAACAGTCAGCCTATCTGTGCGAAGAAAAGCTGAGGGCGGATTACTTCGAGGCTGCGGCTGATGCGGGAGCCGAGGCGCAGACCCTCTTTTCCTGGATCTCGGGAGACCTTGCTGCCCTGGTGAACAAGAGCGGGACGGCTCTTGAGGAGAGCATGCTCAGCCCGGTAAAGCTTGCGGAGGTCCTGCGTCTTCTCGATGAGGGTGCCATCCACGGCCCTATCGCAAAGCGTCTTATACCGGAACTTTTTGCCGCGGACCACGATGTTGCGTCGCTGATCGAGGAACGCGGATGGAAGGCCGTCGGCAGCGAATCGGAACTTCGCCCCCTGGTTGAACGCCTTCTGGCGGAACACCCGGAGGCGGCGGTACAGCTCGCCTCGGGAGAGGGAAAAGTTCTGGGCTTCTTCATGGGACTGCTGATGAAAGAGACCGGCGGACGGGCGGAGCCCGCGGCGGCTAAAGCAATAATACAATCCTTCGTAAAGGGAGAAACAAAATGAGAGTACTTGCAGCGGATACAGGGAGCCACGACGGCTCGACGGTTGAACTGAAGGGATGGATACACCGCATACGGGATCTTGGAGGCGTCTGTTTTGTCATGCTGCGGGACCGCAGCGGAATGGTGCAGCTTGTCTTCGAAACCGCCCCCGATATTACCCTGGAATCGGTGGTGTCGGTTACGGGAAGCGTGAGGAAGAACGAAAAGGCACAGGGGGGCTTCGAGGTTCAGGTCAGCTCTATCGAGGTGCTTTCCAGGGCAGCCGCCGACCTGCCGATCCAGGTGAACGGCGATCCCGACAAACTGGGCATAGAAGCGATTCTTGACAACCGGGCCATCAGCCTGCGGAACCCGAAAATCCGTTCCATCTTCCATCTCCAGTCCGATATCCTGGGCTATTTTTCCGAGTATATGCGGAGCCGGGACTTTACCGAGATAAAGAGCAGCAAGCTTATCGGCAGCGGTTCGGAAGGCGGTACGGGACTCTTCGAGGTGGAATATTTTGACCGGAAGGTCTACCTGGCTCAGAGTCCCCAGCTCTACAAGCAGACCATGGTGGCAAGCGGCATGGAGCGGGTCTTTGAGATAGGCGCCGCCTACCGGGCGGAGAAGCACGATACCCCGCGCCACCTGAACGAATACGTTTCCCTGGATATAGAGATGGGATTTATCGAAAGCGATCAGGATCTTATGGACCTTGAGACCGAAATCCTCTCCCACGTTTTTGACCGGGTGCGCCGGGAAAACGGAGACATACTCGAACAGTGGGGTGCTGACCTTCCCTCCCCGGAGGCAATGAAGAACATTCCCCGCATAAGCCATGACGAGGCCAAAAGCATCCTGACCGAACGGCTCGGCAAGCGCATCTTTGAGCTGAACCCCGAGGGCGAGCGTGAGCTCTGCGACTGGGCACTGGAGAAACACGGAGTGGAACTTGTTTTTGTCCACTCTTTTCCCCGGAAGAAGCGGCCCTTCTACACCTACCCGGACGGCATGAAAACCATGAGCTTCGACCTTCTCTTCCGCGGCCTGGAGATAACTTCGGGGGGAAGGAGAATAAACGAATACGACATGCTGGTGGAAAACATAAAACGCTTCGGGCTGGAGCCCGAGAGTCTGGCGGGCTATCTGGAGGTATTTAAATTCGGGGCGCCACCGCACGGAGGCTTCGCGATCGGCCTTGAACGGCTTACCCAGAAAATTCTCGGCCTGTTCAGCATAAAGGAAGCATCCCTCTTTCCGAGGGACCGCAAGCGGGTCACCCCGTGACCCGCCTGACGGCCCGGGAGCTCAGAGTCCCAGACTGTCCTCCGGTTTGAGCAGTTCCCCCGGGATGGAGGTGGTACGGAGAAAGCGTTGAGCATCCTTGCGGTTGCCGATGACGTCTCCCCAGTGATAGGGCAATACCCGGGCCGGTCTGATCTGATCAGCCGCCCGGGCCGCCTCTTCCGCGTTCATGGTATATTCTCCGCTGACGGGCAGCAGCGCCAGATCAATCTCGCCGAGGGTTTTCATCTCTTCGGTAATGTCGGTATCTCCCGCGTAGTAGATCTTCTTTCCTTCCATGGCAATGACAAACCCGAGCCACTGTTTCTCTTTGGGATGAAACTCTTTCTCCACATTATATGCATGAACTCCGGTAACCGATATGCCCATCGCCTCGAGGGTATTTCCGGGTGTAAGCAGGGTTCCATATCCCAGCTCATCCAGGACATCCTGAGGTGCCATAATTACGGTGTTGTCTCTCCTTAATACCTTGATATCGTCGATTGAAAAATGATCGAAATGGGAATGACTGATCAGGATCAGGTCGGCATCGTGGGGTTCCCCGTCTATTTTCCACGGATCGATATAGACGGTGCGTGAACCGAATACCAGAAAGCTTGCATGGCCAAGCCAGGTCAGAGTAAGCGCCATTGGAATGCCTCCTTCCAAAGAACAATGATTATTGAATAATACACTACATTATAGTTGCCACATGGTTTATGAGGCAACTATTTTAACGAAACAGTTATTGCGAAGCTACTCCACCGTTTTATCCGAAAAGAACTTACGATAGGCGAAGTCGCTTCCCTGAATATGATTCTGTACCCAGTCGATGAGAAAATTAAGCAGCTCTACTGAGATAAACAGCTTGCCTGCTTCGAACTCCTTCTGAAGTGCCGATGCCTTGTCGGTGAAGGCTTTATGCTCTGCCTTGTGCTTTTCCGTGTCCGGATAGGAACTGCTTTCGAAGACCTCTTCCTCGGAACTGAAATGGTAGATCGTGTAATCAACCAGTTCGCCCAGGATGGTGCCCATTACCTCCGTGCTTTTTCCGCCGCGCATCGCATCGTGCAGATTATTCAGGTGTCCTATGAGTATTTTGTGCTGATCGTCAAACTTTTTTACACCGACGCTCAGGGATTCGCTCCAGGTGATAAGTGCCATCAGATTCCCTCCATTTCAGAATATTCGCAAAAGCATATCACAAGTGGTATGCTTTTACCAGTTCAATCCACCTTATGCACCGCTTGGCGAGACAGCGCCGGTCCGTTACAATGGGTAAAACTGCAAGAGGGGAAGGAAACAATAATGATTCAGGCTTATAAATCACAACTTGGACTGATGGCAACAGAACGCGGCATCAAACTGATAAAGGACACTTTTGAGCATAAGCTCGCTCACAATCTGGATCTTCAGCGGGTAAGCGCCCCGCGCTTTCTGGAGGTCGGAGATGGCCTTCAGGATGATCTTGCGGGTACGCAGGTGCCCGTCAGCTTCCGGGTCAAACATCGGCCCGGAAATATTGAAATTGTACACAGCCTGGCAAAGTGGAAGCGCCTTGCCCTTAAGCGATACGGATTTGCTCCCGACACGGGGCTCTATACCGACATGGACGCCATACGGAAGGATGAGGATGTCAGCGAGGTACACAGCGTCTATGTGGACCAGTGGGACTGGGAGAAGCGCATAAGCGAAGAACACCGCAGCCTTGAATACCTCAAAGATACGGTCCGTTCAATCTATGCCGCCCTTCTCGATACCGAGGCGGTTGTGAAGGAAGCTTTTCCGATTATCGAAAGAACACTTCCCAGACAGATCACCTTTGTCCATGCAGCCGAGCTGGAAAAGCGCTGGCCCGATCTGAGTCCGAAAGAGCGGGAAGACAGAGCGGCGGCGGAGTACGGGGCCTATTTTCTTATCGGTATTGGAGCAAAACTTGCATCGGGGGTTCCCCACGATCTGCGGGCTGCCGATTACGACGACTGGATTACCGAAAACAGCGACGGCTACCAGGGACTGAATGGAGACATCATTGTTCAGGATACCACCAGGGGAAAATCCATGGAGCTATCCTCCATGGGTATCCGCGTGGCGCCCGATTCCCTGAAGGCGCAGCTTAAAGAGATGGGCCTGACGGACCGGATGAAATGGGACTTCCACAAGGGAGTTGTTGACGGTTCGATTCCCCTCTCCATCGGAGGTGGAATCGGGCAGAGCCGGATCTGCATGCTGCTTCTGCACAAGACCCATATCGGCGAGGTGCAGGCGAGTGTCTGGCCGGATGAGATGATTGAAGAGTATGCAAAGGCCGGAGTGGCTTTTCTCTGATCTGTACCGGCAAGCCGGGCTTGCCGATGTGTTGGTCTGGGCCCCGTTGGAACGCTTGTTTCCGGCGGGGTTTTTCTTTGTCTACTGTCCCCCAAATTCCATCTAAAAATGACGGATTTCCCTTTACAGAAAGAAAATAACTCATAGAAAAGTCCAAATTATTCCTGCACAAAGACCCGCCGCGATAAGTTGTTACCCGACAGTTATTAATACACATGCGGGAAGCTTTCAGATGGAAAACAGGTGGAATTTCGGAGACACTGAAATTTGCTATCCTCGCCGGAAATGATTATAGTATATATTATTTTTCTTATATTAATAAGGACATCCAATGAAACAAAATAACGCCTTTTCGGCCCGTTTATCATCCATCAGCATAGACAAGTACCGAATCGTTTATCTCGGGATGGTGCTCCTGACCCTTCTCGGAATCTACTTCTACCGTATCCTTCCACGGGAATCCAAGCCGGAGATAGTTTTTCCATCCGCAAAAATAACCGTGTCCTACCCCGGGGTCTCTCCCGAGGACGTTGAATCTCTGCTTACCGACAAGCTGGAAGCCGTTCTGCTGGGCCTTGAGGAAATTGAATTTCTTTCGTCCTCTTCTCTGGCGGGAAGGGCGGAACTGCAGCTCGATTTTTATCCCGAGGTGGATCTGAACGAAACCCTCGATCTTGTACGACAAGCCGTGGATTCGGTACGGGATCTTCCCGAGGATGCGGGGGATCCCATCATAAAGGTATCCACTACGGCCAACCGGCCGTTTATGGTCGTCAGCCTGAGCGGTGACGTAAACCCGCAGCAGCTCAGGGAATCGGCCGACATACTTTTAAAAAAGTTCCAGGCCCTCGGCGGGGTGAGCGAAGTAAAAGTATCCGGTTCCCTTGATCCGGAGGTCCGGATTATTTTTGACCCCGCCAGGCTGGCGGAGTTCAACCTGTCGGTTGATGATATTGCCCTGGCCCTTCGCCTGAACCATAAGGACACACCCGCGGGAGACGCCGTGCTTGACGGTCTTCAGCACTACGTGCGAGTAATCGGGGCATATTCGGGTGCCGAGGAGATCCGCCGAACCCTTATCCCCCTCCCCGGGGGAGGCATCCGCCTTCTGAAAGACCTTGCAGCGGTGGAGGAGACCTATCAGACCCCTTCAAGTTATTCCCGGCGGGCTGTCAATCCGGGAGAGGCGAACGCATCGATGAAGACGGCGCTTACCATTTCCCTGTACCGTGACGGAGGCTCGGATATTATCGGTCCCAGCGAAGAAGTTGTCTCCATTATAGCTGACAAGGCTGCCGCCGGTCTTCCCGAAGAGCTGGACATTCTTGTTATTCAGGATGATGCTGTGTCGGTCCGCAATGATCTGGCTCAGGTGCTGCAGAATGCGGCGGCGGGTATGCTCATTGTCGTTCTGGTGCTCTTCCTCTTCCTCGGCCTGAGGGAAGCGCTTATAACCGCCCTGATTATCCCCTTCTCCCTTTTCATAGCGTTTATTGCCCTGAGCAGTGCCGGGATGACCTTCAATACCATGACGCTCCTCGCCATGATAATTGCCCTCGGCCTTCTGGTGGATAACGGGATTGTGGTTGTGGAGAATGTCGCTCTCTTCCGGAGCCGGGGCATGTCCAGAAAACAGGCGGCGAAGGAGGCGACTGCCGAGGTAGCTCCCTCCATTGTGGCAGCCACCCTGACAACCATGGCAGCCTTTATTCCTCTGGCGCTCATGGAGGGGCGGATCGGGATGATCATCAGCGTCATACCGCTGACGGTCATTTTCATCATAGGCTCTTCCCTGCTTATTGCCCTCACCATCACCCCCACCATCAGCTCGCGCTGGCTTCCCCGGGAAGGCGCGGATAAGAAGATACGGCATTTTTCACTTCTTAAGGAATCCGTCGAGGGAATCCTGGTCGTACTTCTCTTCGCCCTTGCTTTCCTGACCGATGGAAGACCGGGAATGCTCTCCTTCTCCATGGCTCTGGTGATGGCGGCAATTATGGCAGTCCGCTCATTCTCCAGGTACCGCGGTGCTGATGCATTCGGGGCAGCGGCCCGCGGCTACGAGCGGCTCCTCGCCCGTCTGCTTGCAAAAAAGAGCTATGCGGTCCTTCTTCCGGCCATCATGGTGCTGCTTCTGGCGGCCTCTCTGGCAGCCATTCCGCTCGGATTGATAAAGGTGGAACTCTTCCCCGTCATGAACGAATCCACCCTCTACATTAACCTTTCAGCCCCCGAATTCAGCTCTCTCAACGACACCGACAGGCTGTCGAAGCGGATAGAGGAGATTGTCCTTGAGACCGACGGTATCGCCTCAATGTACTCAGAGGTCGGCGGGAACAGTGTCCGTGAGGCCCAGGTTGTCCTTAATCTCCTTCCGGCATCCCGGAGAAGCTGGACCACCCAGGAAAAGATCCCGCAGCTCATGAAGGAGTTCGCCCTGGTGCCCGGTGTCAAGGTAAATATCGGCACCTCCGCGGGAGGAAGAAGCGCCAATTCGCCTGTCCAGATCCGACTCTCCGGAAGCAGTCTTGAAGATCTGGGTAAGGCATCCCGCTCCTTTACAAAAGCACTCTCTTCCATTGACGGCATCCGTAACGCCACATCCGACTTCGAACGCGGCTATCCGGAAATTCAGATTATTCCAAGAAGGATGCTTGCCGCAGACCTTGGCGTTGATGCCACCGACATCGGTGCCGCAGTAAGGAACGCCGTTTCAGGAATTGATGCGGGAACCCTGCCCTCGGGTTCGGAGGAACTGACGATACGGCTCGAACTGACGGAGGGAAAAATGGATTCGGCAGACGACCTGGAGAAAGTCCTCGTTGAACTGAAGAACGGAACCATGGTTCCCCTGACCCACCTTGCATCGATCTCCTCAACCAGCGGCCGGGGAACAATACGCCATATCGGGGGAGAACGCAATGTCACGGTAAGCGCCCAGCTTATTGCCGGTACAAATATACGTGATGTGGTTGGACAGTTTGATACCCTCGCTTCGGCTGTCTCCCTCCCCGATGGAATCAGTTATGAATGGGCGGGAGAAGCAGCAGACCTTGATGCATCGCTCAGCACCATGACGGTAAATTTTGTCCTTGCGCTCATGGTAGTCTTCCTGATTCTGGCCGTTCAGTTTAATTCCTTCAGCCAGCCGCTGATAATTCTTATTTCGGTTCCCATGTCCGTCATCGGAGTAATTGCCGGACTCCTTATAACCGGGAATAATTTCGGACTCTACGCCTTCATGGGAGTAATCGCCCTGGTGGGCATTGTGGTGAACGACGCAATTGTGCTGATGGACACCATAAACCGCAACCGCAGCGGGGGTATGACGATTATCCAGGCGCTTACAGATGCGGGCAGATCCAGATTCGCTCCGGTTCTGGCGACAAGCCTTACAACCATCGGCGGCATGCTCCCCCTGGCCTTCAGAGATGAAAATTTTGCCCAGCTCAGCATATCCCTCATCTCCGGACTTATCGCATCGACCGTGCTGACCCTGCTGGTGCTTCCCCTTATCTACCGTAATACGGTGTATCTCAAGACGGCATTCCAGAAACGAATACCGATCTTTCTTCCGGATGATTCAGAGGAGAATGAAAATGACGCTTAAAAGAATATCAGGTTTCATGACGGTGCTGGCTATTACAGCGGCTGCGCTGCTTATCTTTTCCTGCGGCGGAAACGCACCGGAGAGTGAAAAAGCTCCGGCCGTCGGAATTACCGCAGACCTTTCGGTACCGCCTCCCGGCTCTCCCGCAACTCAGGAAAAATGGGACGGCTTTGACGAGGCAAAAAAAGAAGATGCCTGGGCGAAATATATAGCGGAAAACAGCGGAACACCAACCGCCAAAACACCCACGGTTTCGGTAGCGGTAGGCACACTGACGAAGGCTCCCATCAGCCTCTACTATTACGGGCTTGGCGAATTGAAAGCCGGCGACGAGAGCAGGGTATCGCCTCTGGTTTCCGGAACCGTCGCCTCTCTCTACGTGAGCGAAGGTGATTTTGTCGAAAAGGGCGACCTGCTCTTTTCACTCGATGACAGTGATCTGGTCCGCGACCTGGAACTGGTCAGCGAGAAGTGGAATACGGAGCTCGAACTTGCGCAGATAAGACTTAACGACGCCCTTTCAAATTACGAGTCAAGCAGTTCTCTTTTCGCGAGGGACCTCATAAGCAAGGCTGAAAACGATGCCGCCGCCAAGGCATGGGAAGAGGCCGTAATTGCCTACGAAAAGGTTCGTCTTGCCAAGGCGACAGAAATCGGGAAACTTCAGGAGAACCTCAGGACCACCATAGGACTCAGCCCCGGGCGCGGATACATCAGCGAAATAAGCTTTAAAAAAGATGAACAGGTGAACAGCGGCGACTTCATAGAAATTGTAGATATAGAACACCTTGTAATATCCATTCAGGTTCCCGAAAATATCATCCCCAGGGTCACAATCGGAAGCGAGGTGCTGGCCAAACAGGCATCCGCACCGGCTTATTCTCTCCAAGGTGAGGTAAGCGGAAAAGGCATCGTCTCGGACAACAACCGCTCCTTTGAGGTCCTCGCCCGGCTGGAGAACCCCGATCAGCGGCTGCTCCCGGGAATGCTTATGGAGGTACAGATCAGGATTGCTCAGCTGACAAGCAATTTTATAATCCCCAAAGAGAGCCTTATACAGGATGGAACCGACCGCTTCGTCTTTATCATAGTTGATGATACGGCGCGGAGGGTGCCGGTTACCACCGGTCAGTCCAGGGGAAATCTTATTCAGGTTAACGGAGCCCTGGAGGAAGGAGACCTCCTCGTTCTGCAGGGACAGACTTATCTGCGGGAGGGGATGGCTGCAAAGGTTACGGAAAGCAGAACCTATCTGCCGGAAAGAAGGGAACTATGAAACATAAGATATTAATGCTCCTGAGCATCCCGCTCTGGCTCACCGCAGTTATTCCGTCAGGCGCCCTCACCTTCGATGAACTGATTGGCAGCATGGACGGTAATTACAATGTACAGGCAGCTCTCCTTGAAGTAAGCCGCCTGGAAGCAGAGGAACGCGCGGCCGCCTACCCTGAAGATCTGCGACTGTCCGCGGCTCCCGCCCTGATGACTCTTTCGGAGGTGGATGGCCCCTTCGGGGAAGAAACCCGGCTTTCGGGAAACACCAGCCTCACCATTCCGCTCTCCCTCTCGGCGGATGAACGGGACCGGCTTACGGCCCTCCGCAGCAGCCTTGCACAGGCCAGGATGACCGAATCCGAAATACGGGCGGAAAGCTACATTCTCCTGTTTTCACTCTATAAAGAGCTGTGGCTCCTCCAGCAGGAAGCACCGGTTCTGGAAGCGGAGTCAGCAGCAGCGGAACTGTATGCCCAGGCCATGCAGGAACGATTCAATGCGGGGAATATTCCCCTTGCTTCTCTGAGCCTTGCCGAAGAGACCATGATAAGCCGCCGCGAAGCCCTGGGAAGAAACCGGCTTGAGCAGAATCTCACCTGGTTCGAACTGACCCTTAATACCGGCATCGAAGGTCCCGTTCCCCGGCTGGAAGCTGTGGATATGGAACTGGCGGAACTTCCGAAACCTCCCGAACTGGAGGAAAAGATCACGGCAAACCACCCGCTTATCGAAGCCTCCAGAGGAGCCCTCGAAATCCTCAGACAAAACAGGATGCGCCAGCTTGAACCGGACCTGGACATAAGCATACGGCCGTTCTGGAATTACCGGGACCATTCGGTTTCACTGGCCTACAGTTTTGCCGATCCCGAAATAAGTGCGGCCTACAGCTTCCCCATAATCACCTGGGGCGAAATCCCCTCCGGTTCCGGATCTTCCGTCGAGTCCTGGAATACGGGAGTCAGCGTCAATATTACCCTGGGAAGCAACCGTAACGACCGTCTCTCCGCTGAAGCGGCGGGAGTTTCCATCAAAAGAGAGGAAGCGAAGCTCGACTTTCTCATTCAAAGCACCCTGCTTAAGGTAAGGTCAGCGTATCAGCAGCTGCTCAGATCCCGGGAACTGCTGGAGCAGGCAGAACGCAACCGGGAACGAAGTGCAACAGTCCTCAGGATTGTTGAAGCGAAGCGTGAACTCGATCAGGTTCCGCGTCACGAAGCGCTCGAGGCGGCCGCCGATGAAGCACGGGCGCGATGGCGGATACAGGAGGCGGAATCGGCCGTTGAAAAGGCGTATCTCGGCTTTCTGAAAGAGACCGGAATGTTCGCTTATTCCCCGGGGATGACACCCTTTTTAAGCAGGACGCAGGAGTAGAGCGCCTGGTCTCCGGTCGCCACCACCGCGTAGGCTGACTTCGCCCTTTCGTAGAACGCGAAGCGTTCGATGTAGTCGAAGTCGGTAAAATTCGGATCATGGGATGCGGCTATGGAGCGGAACTCCTCCCACCGTTTCGGTTTCGTCGGGTCTCCGGGAACAACGGCCAGAAGCCCCAGCGGCTTTTCCACGTAAGTGTCGAGGGGGAATAGCCGCAGAATCGCATCAAGCAGCTCGGGAACATTGTGGCCGTCACAGCGCACGAGACGCTGTGCACAGGACGCATGGGGAAAGTTCCCGTCTCCGATAACAAGGTCGTCGCCGTGGCCCATCTCCATGAGAATTTTCAGCAGATCCGGGGGAATTATCTTCGGTATACCTTTGAGCATGTATTGCCTCCAAGTGTCTATTATTCCTGATTGTCGCCCCTTACGGGCTTCTTTGCAAGAAGAAACTGGTGTCCCCGAAATTGCGTCTCTTTTTCAGACCTTCCGGAGACACCCCCAAAGAGAGGCTGCTGATTAAGAGTGCCGGTACAGGTCCCAGCCCAGGTAGCGTCCGACCGCCTCCTCCAGCACATCGGCACTGCTGCCCCGGCTCATGGCAACGTGGTGCTCAAAGCCGTTTCGAGTAAGGTGGCGCAGAAGGGTATTGAGCTTGTTCACCCTGCAGACGGCAATTCCTCCGTCCATCCCGTACTCATCATCGGTGAACTCCCCCTCCCCCAGGTAAGCCTTTATCAGCCCGCGCCGGTCATCGGTGGAAATACGGAAATAGGTAAGCTCTCCGGGGGCCACCTTTCCCTTTATGGCACCGAAACAGCGGTCGGCCCCGATGGTATTTCCAAGGATATCAAGATTGGAAATTTCCAGTTCGCTTCCCATGAAACTGGCGGGATAATTGGAACAGTGGGTGCAGACACAGGTATCGGCAGAGTAGTCAAAGTTGTTGTTCCAGTCCAGAAAACCGGGAGCGTTCCCCGAAGCAAGAAGAAGGGCGTACATGGAGACGGCTCCGGCCACATCCATTTCACAGGCTGAAGGCATAAGCTTTTCGCCCATCATGCTCATGGAGAGACAGGCGGCGCAGCCGTAGTTGTATTCCAGGGAGTCCCAGCACTGAATGGCGCTGGCATCAAGCTCGTTGGCCTCCATAAACTGATTGACCGCGGCTGAAAACCGGGCCTGCAGCATGATGTTCTCCTCCGGTATGGCGGAAGGGATGGTTCCGTAGGCTCCTATCTCCCTGCGGATGGAGGCAACTTCCTCCGCCTTGTTGTCCAGAGCCCGGGCGGTTTCAATTATTTCCGAAAGGTCCACCGGCACCACGGTTATACCGCTTGCCTGAAGAAGTTTTTCGGAAAAACGGACCGTCTGGAAGGCACCGGGCCTTGCTCCTATGGCTCCGATTCTGGCCCGCTTAAGTCCCTTTACCGTCCGGCAGACCGCCGCAAATCGATGCAGGTCGGCCAGGAAGAGGTCACTCCGCAGGTCGCAGGTGTGCAGGCTAGTGTCGGTAAACTCAATACCGTACTGATAGAGGTTATTGCAGACCGAGAGTTTTCCGCAGAAGGCATCTCTGCGTTCGGTAACGCCCACCATGCTTTTGTCATCATCGGCGGCCTGGACCAGAACAGGGACCTTCAGGTCGGCCAGAGCAAGGGCGTTCACCACTCCAAGTTCATCTCCGAAATTGGGGAGAATAACAATAACGCCGTCTATCTCTTCGCGCTTCTCCTGGAAGAGACGGGCGCATTTTTTAGCATCCTGATAGGTTTCGATGCATCCGCTGGGGGTTTCCGACTCTTCGTTTATTACATAAGCAAAGCCTTCGTTTTCAAGGAGCTCAAGCAGAGCCCGGCGGTCCCGGAGGGCAAGTTCGGCATTGAAGATGTTCCGGGTTGCGGGAATAATGCCGAAGGTAATTTTTTTCTTCATGATGTTCATGCAGTCTCTCCTTCCTCTCTGTTCTTCATGGTCTGGTTGACGCTGGCCACCGCAGACCTGGCCCTCATGTTCTGCTGGGCCTGATCAAAAATTACCGCTGCTATTATCACAATTCCTTTTATAACATTCTGCCAGAACTCCGAAACTCCCATCATCACCAGTCCGTCGCCGAGAATGCCCATGACAAAAGCACCGATTATGGTGCCGCCTATGGTACCAATTCCGCCGGAAAGGCTGGTCCCGCCGAGGACCACCGCAGCGATAGCTGACAGTTCATAGGTCTCACCGGTGGCAGGATGTGCCGCCACAAGCTGAGAGGCGATAATCAGCCCGACCACCGCGGAGCAGAAGCCGGAGAAGGCATAAACAATTGTCGTTATCCGCTTGACCTTGACCCCGGACAGATGTGCAGCACGGGTATTTCCGCCGATGGCGTAGACATGCCGCCCGAGGGGGGTCTTCCTGGCAACGTACATTGCCAGTATCAGAAGAATGATCAGAATCCAGATGGAAACGGGAATGCCGAGCATCTTCCCTGCTCCGAGAAACTGAAAGCCTGTATTGCCGAATTGGGCCTTTCCCTGGAGATTGGGGAAGGTGGCGCCGCCGGAACGGATATTGGCGAAGCCCCGGGCAATGTACATCATTCCCAGGGTGCCGATGAAAGGAGCCACCCCGAATCGGGTAATGATAAGTCCGTTCACCATTCCTATCACCGTACCAAGGACCATGGTTATAAGGATGATGACCCAGACATGGTAATAGACCGTCATTCCGAAGAGGGGCAGCACCAGCCCCTGGTTTATGAGCCCGCCGGCTATCATTCCGCACAGGCCCACGATGGACCCGACCGAAAGATCGATCCCCCCGGTAAGAATGACAAAGGTCATCCCTATTCCGAGAATGGCCGTAATGGCAACATGCTTTGTTATGGTAAGCAGGTTTATGGGGGACAGAAAATTGATGCCCCTGTTGGACATAATAAGAGTAAATGCGATGGTAAGAACAAAAAGGGCTATAAATGTGCGTGCCTCCATCAGGATCATTCCCAGTGAGACATTCTGTTTGCTGATTTTCATGGTACTCCTCTCTCTACCTGAATTATCGGGATGCCCGACGGCTTGTGGTAAGGTGACCGACCGCGGAAGCCTCCACAATGGCCTCCTCGCTTGCTTCCTTCCGGGGAAAATTCCCCGTAAGGTTCCCCTTTGACATAACCAGGATCCGGTCCGAAATGGAACGGAGTTCCATTATTTCGGAGGTGACAAAGAGTATTCCCAGTCCTTTCCCGGCCAGTTTGTTCATAATGGAAAAGACCTCTCCCTTTGCGGCCACATCGATCCCCCGGGTCGGCTCATCCATGAGCAGGATTTTCGGCTCAGTCAGAAGACTCTTCCCTATCACTACCTTCTGCTGATTGCCGCCGCTCAGGCTGCTCACCAGAACCGCGGTGCCCGCGCTCTTCAGTGACATTTCCCGTATAAGGCGGTCCACCTCCTGCTCTTCATCCTTCTTTCTCAGGTGTATTCCCCTGACGGCCAGCCTGAAGAGGCTGGCAAGGGTCATGTTTGATGAGACGGACATGGTCTGAACCAGTCCTTCCCGCTGACGATCCTCCGGGATGAGTGCAAACCCGTCGCGGATCCGGTCGCTTATGGTGGAACTCCGGATTTTTCGCCCCTTTAGATAGATTTCTCCGGAAGCATAGGGATGGACTCCCATCAGAATCTCAAGCAGTTCCGATCTTCCGGCCCCCATAAGGCCGTATATTCCGAGAATTTCTCCGGCATAGAGCTCAAATGAAACATTATCGACCGAAAAGCCGCCCCCCTCCCGAGGAAGAGTAAGGCCGCGGCATTCAAGAAGCAGTTCCCCGATGGGATGCTCTTCTCCCGAAAAGATTTCTGAAGCTTCTCCGCCGACCATCTGCCGCACAATCCACTGCAGATCAATCTCCGAAACCGCCCTTTCGGTAACAAGATTCCCGTCCCGCAGGACCGTAATGTAATCACCTATCTGAAGAAGCTCCTCGAGGCGGTGGGATATGTATATGATCGAAACGCCGTGTTTCTTCAGCTCGTCAATTATTTCAAAAAGCACTTCGACTTCTCCGGTCGAAAGGGCCGATGTTGGCTCATCCATTATCAGGATTTCCGCCTCCTGGGCGAGGGCCTTCGCTATTTCGACAATCTGCTGCTGACCGATCCGCAGCGAACTTACCAGAGACTTCGGATCCACATCCTGTTTCAGCTTCTTCAGAAGGTCAGCGGTGAACGCATCCTGGGCTGCATGATCAATTCTGCCGGGACCCTTCATTTTTTCCCTGGCGATAAAGATGTTCTCGCTCACGCTCATGTTCGGAAAAAGATTCATCTCCTGATAGATTATTCCGATTCCCAGCCCCGCGGCTTCGGTAGGAGAATTCAGATGAAGTTCCTTCTCCTTCAGGAAGATCTTTCCCGCCGATGGATATTCCACCCCCGCGAGAATCTTCATGAGAGTTGATTTTCCCGCACCGTTCTCCCCGACAAGCACATTTACCCTGCCGCGGTAGACATTGAAGTCAACCTTATTGAGCGCTACGGTTCCGGGATAGTACTTGCAGATTCCTTCGGCACGCAGGATGGTTTCATCCCTTTTCTGTCCGGCCATACCTACTCTCCCCGGTCAAGTTCGACGGGAGTAATGACAATTCCCTCTCCCTCGACCCACTGAAAGGCACCGGCGAAGCGGACCATTGCACCCTCGAGGTTTTCACGGTCAAAATCTTCCAGAACGACACTTTTTATACGCACGTTCATTTCCCGTGAGACGTTGGCAAATTCCAGCTGATTCGTAAAATCTTCAAAACTGATAAAGTCCATCGAATCGCGCACGGCCGTTCCCTTCAGTACCGGTCCGATCTGTATCTCCACAGGTTTCCCGTCGGGGCCGTTCATATCGAGTGAGATAGTTGCAGCGGCAGATTCGGTATTGGCCGAAACAATCCCGGCCTTGCCCTCAACCATAAAATTATAAGGGGCGGTAATCTCAATACGGTAACCGAACTGCTCGATAGCCCGCTCAGGATCGCTCTCCAGAAGGGAAAAAAGCTCCTCCGCCTCCACAGCATGTTCCTTTATGCGCGGAACCACCTGATCTTCCCATACCGAATCTACATATACCGCGGCATCGAATTCGCCGTTGTCAAAATAGATGCTCAGGGTATCTTCTCCCTCTTTCGCTTTGTCATCGTGTCTGACGATGGTGCAGCCGGTTCCTGTCATAAGGTATACAATAAAAAAAATGACCAGAACCGGGATGGCTGTTTGTCTTGGTTTCATGCGCAATTCTCTCTCCACTCCTTTCGGATAGTAGTCCGGCTTTACAGAGAAGGGCCGAAGGGCATTGCTCCTTCGGCCCGGAAAATCAGAAGACCGGATTTCTCACTTAGTCTTCAAGAACAAAATTGTCCAGCTTGTCAGCGTTGTTAATATCGATAAGCACACAGTCCGTAAGCTGTTTCTCGGGAGCCCCGGTGGAACCGGTCTTGATAAACTTGTCGGCCTGCTGTACGGCGAGCCGCGCATTGTAGGCACAGGTCTGAAGTACCGTTGCCTTGATATCCCCCGCAAGAATGGAATCACGCACATCGTTGGAACCATCAAAGCCGACCACGATGACATCGCCCATGCCGGCCGCGTTGAGAGCCGCCATTGCGCCCATGGCCATCGTATCATTTCCGGAGATAACACCCTTGATATCGGGGTTGGCCTGAATGATGGATTCCATTTTTTCGTAGGCTTCGGTCTGACTCCAGTTTGCGCTCTGACGCGCCACCATGTTCAATCCGGGGTACTGGTCCAGTACCTCGTGATACCCCTTCGAACGGATACCCGCATTGGTATCGGACTCTTTTCCGACAAGTTCCACGTAGTTTCCTTTCTCTCCCATCAGTTCCACAAACTTTTCGCCTCCGACAACCGCACCCTGATAGTTGTTGGAAACAATCTGGCTTACGGCAAGTCCGGTTTCGTTTATTTCCCGGTCAATAAGAAAGGTGGGGATACCTGCTTCCTTCGCCCGCTTTACCGGACCTATTGTAGCATCGGCTCCCGCATTGTCGAGAATAATTGCAGCTGCACCCGCTGCAATAGCCGTGTCAAACTGCTGATCCTGAAGGTTGGCATCATCGTTATGAGAAAGAACAGTCGTCTCATAACCAAGCTTCTTCGCTTCATCTTCCGCTGCAACCGCTTCGGTTTTGAAGAAGGGATTATCATGGGAAGGAGTAATTATGAAGATCATGTTGCTGCTCTTCTCCGCTTCCTGATTTCCGCCGGCCCACAGACCCGAAACCATAACCGTAAGTAAAAGAAAAATTACCGCTGCTTTTTTCACCTTTTAAGCCTCCTGGTGATGTAGATTAGAATATGATTTACGTTTTACCACGGTTAATACCTGCTGTCAAATTATTTTTGCTTTATTTTGCTTTTTTCTTTGCTTTGCACTCGTTTTTACATTTTTTTAGCTTTTTTTATTGTATTTTGTTTTGACTACAACCGTTTATTATGGTATTGTTGGCTACCGGAGGACTCATGAAAAACAGACACCAGCTTTCCGCTTCGGAAATTGAGCAAAAAGCCCGAAGCATACGACGAAACATAATTGGAATGAATTCGAAAGCCGGAGCCGGGCATACGGGTACCGACCTTTCCGAGACGGACATCCTGGCGACGCTCTACTTCAACATTCTCGGCGTGGATGAAAGGGAACCGGAACATCCCGGGAGGGACCGTTTTATCCTGAGCAAGGGCCATGGAGCGGGAGGATATTACTGTACCCTCGCCGAAGCGGGTTTTATCGACAAATCCTGGCTTGAAACCTATCTTCTGGCCGATTCGAAGCTCCCGGGACATCCTGTCCGGCAGAAGACACCGGGAGTTGAGCTGAACACTGGAGCACTTGGCCACGGGCTGCCGGTAGCCTTCGGCCTGGCTCTCTCGGCAAAACGGCAGGAGAAGAGCTGGAAAAGTTATGTCCTGCTCGGCGACGGCGAACTGGGAGAAGGCTCCAACTGGGAGGCTGCAATGGCCGCCGGTCATTACCATCTGGACAATCTCATAGCCATTGTCGACCGGAACACGCTTCAGCTTGCCGACCGTACCGAACAGATCATGGGCCTGGAACCGCTCGCTTCAAAATGGGAGGCCTTCGGTTTCGAAGTCCACCATACCGACGGAAACTCGCCCGCCGCACTGCTGCAGGTATTCGGAGAGCTTATCGAGGGGAATGGAAAACCGAAGGTTATTATCGCCCGCACCATAAAAGGAAAGGGAATATCATTCATAGAGGACAAAGCCTCATGGCATCATCGTATTCCGGTCGGAAACGAAGTGTTTGCCGCCATCAAGGAGCTGGAATAGCATGAAAGCAGGATTACGTGAAACAATGGTAGCAGTTCTGATGGAGGAAGCCGCAAAAGGTACAAACCTTGCCGTTCTTGTAAGCGATTCAACCTCCACCTCAAAGATACAGCCCTTCCAGGAGGCATATCCGGAAAGAATGGTCAATGTAGGGATCGCCGAACAGAATCTGATAGGAGCCGCCGCGGGGATGGCCCTGGGCGGGATGATCCCGGTAACCGCCAATGCCGCCCCCTTCCTGATAGGACGTTCCAATGAACAGGTTAAGGCCGATATCTGCTATTCCGGCACCAATGTAAAACTGGTCGGTCTCAATCCCGGCTTTGCCTACGGATCCCTGGGTCCGACCCACCACTCAATCGACGACATCTCCGTCATGCGGGGATTCGGTTCAATATCCATATTCGCACCCCAGGACCCGCGTGAGGTAAAGGGACTCTTCCGGCACATTCTCCATACCGAAGGCCCGGTCTATGTGCGGCTCGATTCCCTGAACTGCGAGGATCTGCCCGGGACCGAAGGGGATTTCCGGCCCGGGAGAATCAGCATGCACCGGCAGGGAAAAGATATTGCGATTCTGTGCCTCGGAACTTCTTCTCATGAAGGGTTTGCGGCAGGAGAACTTCTGAAAGAAAAAGGTATTTCCGCCACGGTAGCTGGAATCTCTTCGGTCAGACCCATGAACCGTGACCAGCTTCTCTCTCTTCTGGAGGAGCATGATGCTATACTGACGGTCGAAGAACATTCGGTTCACGGAGGACTGGGAAGCATGGCGGCGGAAGTGATTGCGGAAGAAGGGCTGACAAGCGTACTGGTACGTCTTGGAATACCGGAAGGCGAGTTCGCCCCCGCAAGTCCTCCGGAAGCGATCCGCAGCAAATACAAGCTGGATGCAGAAGGCATCGCGGCCAGAGCCCAGACGCTCCTGCGGAAGCTTGAAGGGAGGAAGCGGTGAAACAGGGAGCAATACTGGCGATAGATCAGGGGACAAGCGGATCGAAAGCAGTCATCTTTGATCCCTCCGGAAACCTGCTTGCAAAATCAACTGTGCCCACCGTCTCAAGCTTTCCCCGTCCCGGCTATGTTGAACAGGATCCCGAAGAGCTCTACAGCTCGGTAACAGGAGCGGTACGCTCCGTGGTGGAACGCTTTGAATCGTCAGGCGGAAAAAGGACCGAAATAAGCTGCTGCGGGATCTCCAACCAGCGGGAAACCTTCCTGCTCTGGGACCATCAGGGAAGGCCGCTCCGCCCGGCGGTGGTATGGCAGTGCAAACGCTCGGTAGAGGTATGCAGCCGGCTGCAGAAGGAAGGAGCAGCCGGGGAGCTCAACGAACGGACAGGACTCATAATCGACCCTTATTTTTCCGGAACCAAGCTGACCGCAATTATGGAGCAGGAGCCCGAGACTGCCCGGCAGGTGCGGGGGGGGAAGGCACTCTTCGGAACCGTCGACAGCTGGCTGCTCTTCAGGCTTACGGGAGGCAGGATCCATGCGACAGATCTTACCAACGCTTCCCGGACGCTTTTCATGAATCTCGGCAGCCTTGAATGGGATCCGGAGATGACAGGAATGCTCTCGGCCGAAGGACTCCTGCTTCCGGAAATAAAGTCCTCTTCAGGGGACTTCGGAACAAGCAGCTTCGAAGGTCTCTTCCCCTCGGAGATTCCCATAAGCGCCATGATAGGAGATTCACACGCCGCGGCATTCGGCGAGCGGGTATTTCTTCCCGGCAGCGCCAAGGCAACCCTGGGTACCGGATCCTCAATCCTCATGAACACCGGCGGTAAACGGCCGGTTTCCGGCAGGGGGATGGTCTCCACCATCTGCTGGAGTGCCGGCAAACGGGTCGATTACGCCCTCGAAGGAATCATTGTATCCTGCGGTTCGACGGTCACCTGGATGCGTGATCAGCTGGGCCTCTTCTCCGAAAGCAGGGACGCGGACAGGCTTGCGGAATCGGTTCCCGACAGCGGCGGAGTCACCCTTGTCCCCGCCTTTGCAGGCCTTGGAGCACCCTACTGGAGGATGGAACAGAAGGGGCTTATTACGGGCCTTACCTTCGGAACCGGCAAAGCCCACCTGGTGCGTGCAGGGCTGGAATCGATAGCCTTTCAGCTGAAGGATGTAATTGCCGCGATGGAAGAAGACAGCGGCATGAAACTCTCAATCCTTCAGGTGGACGGGGGCCTTACGGCGAGCAGCCTGGTCCTGGATCTGACAGCGTCTCTTCTCACGGTACCGGTTACCGCCATAGCTCTCCAGGAGGCATCTGCCCTGGGAGCCGCGCTTCTGGCGGGACTGGGGTCGGGAATCTATTCAAGTATTGATGAAATCGCGGCAATACCCTACAATTCCGTAAAACACATGCCGGAGCCTGTTCCGGCAATGTCCGAAGCCTGGGAAAACTGGAACCGGACTATAAGGAATTTGTAAAGGCGATGCTCGCAGAACAGCGGAGACAGAAAATAATTGAACTTATCCGCGAGAACGGCAGTGCGCGTGTAAGCTACCTGAGCGAAACCTTCGGAGTCACCGAACCGACCATTCGTCAGGATCTTGTGAAGCTCGAAAATGACGGTGAGATTGTACGCGAACACGGCGGGGCGTTTCTCAAGGATTTCTCCAAGGGGGTAAAGGAGCTCTCCCTTCACCACATGGAGAATATGGACAAGAAAATACCCATCGGCCGCAAGGCCGCCGAGTTCATACAGGACGGCGATACCATTATCCTCGACTCCGGATCGACGGTGACCGAAGCGGCCAAAAACATTATCCAGCGAAAGAATCTGAAAATAATCACCAACAGCCTCAACATTACCCTGCTCCTGGGAGCCGAACCAAGCCACGAGGTCCACCTGACCGGCGGGGAGTTCAAGGCGCCGACCCTCTCCCTGACCGGCGAAAAGGCCGCAGAGTTTATTACCAACATTTTTGTGGACAAGCTTTTTCTGGCAACGGCGGGAATATCACTCAAGGCCGGTCTCATGTATCCCGGATTCAACGATATTCCCGTTAAACGGGCCATGATAGAAGCGGCCAGAACGGTCTATCTGCTTGCCGATTCCACCAAGATCGGAAAATCATCCTTCGCCCTTCTGAGCGGTCTCGACTGCATCGACTATCTGATAACCGATACGGGCATTTCCGAAGATGATGCTCAGCGCTTCCGGGATCTTGGAATCGAAGTGATTATTGCCGGTCCGGAACTATAGCCCCAGATCCTCTACAAAACGGTCAAAGAGCAGTCCGGCCTCGTCCTTAACCGACTTCTGGTAGGATTCATAGGCCTCGATAAAGGCCAGCCCGAAATCAGTCAGTACGGCACCTTCCCGCGACTCACCTCCCTTCCGCCGGCACAATACGGGCCGGCCGAGGGCGGATTCGAGTTTTTTCATCATCATGTGGGCTTTTGCATAGGAGAGATGCATCTCCTCTGCGGCTTTCAGGATCGATCCGTGACGGCGGATCCCCTGAAGCAGCCAGAGCACCCCGGCCCCCATAAACTTGCCGCCTTCCTCATCAAGGAAGTAGATTTTCAGTTTAAGGTCCATGGTGCCCCGGCCTTCTGGAGGATGTCAGAGAATTTCCCTCGAAGCCTTCAGCACCGCTTCATAGAGCTCTTCCAGGTTCTCCAGTTCCACGCTGGAATAGGCAATCCGCAGATACTTCTCCTGAATGGAGATGGTGCCGATCCCGTATTCATCAAGCAGGTGCAGCCGCAGTTTCTCCGCATCTCCCTCATACAGGAAGGTCATAAAGTAACCGCTGTTGAAGGGAAGCGCCTTGAGAGGGCTGTCTGCCGGGAAGGCATCAACAAGTTCCCTCACCTTTCGGTACCGTGCCTCAAGAATGGTGAAGGCATCTTTCTTCTGCTTCCGGTATCCCGGAGCGGACATGCCCCTCAGTAGCAGACTCTGGGCAATCTTGCTGGAATTGCTTATGGAGGCTCTTATTGCTCCCATGGTCTTTTTTTCAAGAGCCGCATAATGATCAGCCGTCATGCCGCGGCCGGCATAGGTTATAAAACCAACCCGGAAGCCCCAGACAAACTCTTCCTTGGTGGCTCCGTCGACCTTGACCGCAAAGAGATTTTCGTGAAGGTCCGCAATCCGGCTGAAAATTGATTCCCGGCAGGTCTCCTTCTCGTAAAACAGACCAAAGTAGGCGTCATCGGCTATGCACAGGACCTTCTTTCCCTCGTCGGCCATGCTCTTCAGAACGGCGACGATCTGATCGACCTCATGTTCGTCGGGACTGTATCCTGTGGGGTTATTCGGGAAGTTCAGTATCAGGCTTACCTTGTCGCCGGGCACCGACTCCAGGGCGGACTTGAGGGCGGATACATGGAGCTCTCCATCATCATTAAAGAAGGGGAAGGTCACAATCTTCGCCTTGTTCCGGCCTTCGAAAATGAGCCGGTAGTTTCCCCAGAACATATCGGGAACGACAACGGTGTCTCCTTCATCGAGAAACATATCCGCAAGCACGGAAATGCCGTGGGTGAGACCGCTGGTCACGAGGGGGACACTGGTAAGCTTTCCGGCAAGCGAGGGATTTTTTATGTCCATCTCGGCACGCCACAGAGTCCGCAGCTCCGCAACACCCTGAGTAGGGGCATAAGGAAACATCTCCGGTTCGCTTATTCCGGGGACAAGATCCCGGATTCCCTGAAGATACATGGGGACGGAACCGATGGTGGCCATTCCGACGGTTGCGTTGAAACGGTGAGCCTTCTGCTTGGCCTCCGCCGACTGGGCGACAATACCTTTAGGGAAATAGAACCGTTTTCCGAAATCGGAAAGCAGCTGAAAAGCGGCGGTTCCTTCAAGATGAGCGTTAAGTTCCTCTGCAATCCTGTTCATGGGTCATACCTCTTCAAAACGTTCTTGGAAGCAGTCTAACATTTATCCCCTCTCCAGCGCAATTTGTTTCCCCCCCGCCTTTGCACAAATGATTGCAAAAACAGGAAGCGCTTCTTATTATGTAAGTATGAAACAGAGAACACTTGGAAGTACCGGTTACAGAGTTTCGGAGGTATCCCTGGGAACCTGGCAGCTTGGAGGAGGCTGGGGCCGTCCCTTCAGCTATAAAGAAGCGGATAAGATCCTCGAAACGGCATTTGAACAGGGAATCAACTTCTTTGATACCGCAGATGTCTATTCCGACGGGAAGAGCGAAGCCGCGGTGGGCCGTTTCGTACGGCGTCATCCGGGTAAGGCCTGCCTTGCGACTAAGTGCGGGCGGAAGATAGCCCCCCATACAAGCGAAGGCTACACCCCCGGGGTGCTGCGGGGTTTCGTGGAGGAGAGCCTGCGCAATACAGGGCTCGAACAGCTCGACCTTATCCAGCTTCACTGTCCCCCTACCGAAGTATTCTACCGGCCGGAAATCTTTGAACTCTTTGACCGGCTGAAAGAGGAAGGCAAAATTGCCCATCTGGGGGTGAGCGTTGAAAAGGTCGAAGAGGCCCTTAAGGCGATCAACTTCCCGAATGTCGAAACCGTCCAGATTATCTTCAACATGTTCCGCCAGCGTCCTTCGGAACTCTTCTTCCGGGAAGCTGCGGCCAGGAATATCGGAATCATCGTCCGGGTTCCCCTGGCGAGCGGCCTGCTCTCGGGCAAATTCACTCCCCGCAGCAGCTTTGAGAAGGAGGACCACCGCTTTTTCAACCGCAACGGTGAAGCCTTTGACAGGGGAGAAACCTTCTCCGGTATTCCCTGGGAAACTGGTCTGGAAGCGGTAGAGAAACTGAAAGAGTTCTTTCCAGAGCAGCCCCCGCTTGCAAGCCGGGCACTGCGCTGGATACTTGATTTCCCCCAGGTGGGATGCATTATTCCGGGGGCCTCACGGGCTGAGCAGATTATATCGAATGTATCCGCTTCGGAGATGCCTTCCTTTAGCGAACACGAACAGCACGCCGTCCGCAAGCTGTACGAAAAGCAGATAAAGCCGCTGGTCCACCACCTCTGGTAGACGGCCGACAGACTCTTGCATAACGAAGCAGTGCAAATCATAATTGTCGTAATATGAAGATATTGGGAATTGACGCAGGATCTGTATCGATAGCGGCCGTGCTTATCGACTCGGAAGGAAGCATCATTTCCTCGGATTACCGTTTTCATCGGGGAGAAATAATCCGAAGTCTTGAAGAGTCCCTTGACGCTCTTGGAGCCGAACGTGTCGACGGAATAGCCGTCACCGCTTCCGGACCGGATATAACTGCGGGGACCGAAAAGGTGGATGACCGCATAGCCCTTGTCAGCGCGGTAAAACGCAGGCATGAAGATGCCGGTTCTCTTCTGGTGGTAGGAGCTGAAACCTTTTCCATTATCCATTTCGGCCCCGACGGCTCGTATAAAAGACTCAGAACCAACAGCTCCTGCGCGGCCGGAACCGGCAGTTTTCTGGACCAGCAGGCGGGAAGGCTCTCACTTTCCGACAGCGGCGAGCTGAGTAAAATGGCGCTGAAAAACCGGGGAGAGGTCCCGAAAATCGCATCCCGCTGCGCTGTTTTTGCAAAAACGGACCTTATCCATGCCCAGGCGGAAGGATACGGACTGGAGGAGATCTGCGATGGACTCTGTCTCGGTCTTGCAAGAAACATCGTGGACACCCTTGTTTCAGATGAGGCCCCTCCCGAACCAATGGTTTTTGCCGGCGGCGTGGCCAAAAACCGGGCCGTGGCGGGGCACCTTGAAAAGCTCCTGAATACCCGTATCCTGATTGATGAAGAGGCACCCGTCTACGGCGCATGGGGAGCCGCACTCGTTCTCCTTGGGCGGATAATAAACGGCGGAGAGGCGCTTCTCAAAAGCATGGAACCCCGTTCCGTCATCAAACCCGATCATCCTGAAAAAGAGTATCACTTCGCGCCCCTTTCACTCAGCTTAAGTAAATATCCCGATTTTGCCGGGAAAGAGTCTTTTATCTTCACAACCGTAGAACGCGGAATCGAAGTGGAGACCGACATCTATACCGCACCGGAAGAAACCGGGGAGGATGTTCTGATCGGTATTGATATAGGCTCGACAAGCACCAAGGCTGCTGTAATATCTCCGAATTCGGAGGTCTATGCCGGTTTTTATACCCGGACCGCGGGGAAGCCGATTATCGCGGTTCAGGCCATTCTCGAAGCGATCCGCCATGTGGAATCACTGCTCGGAATCAGGTTCAGAATACAGGCATCCGCAGCCACGGGATCCGGAAGAAGTTTTATCGGAAAAATCCTTGGAGCAGATCTCATTGTAGATGAAATTACAGCCCATGCCCGGGCGGCATACGAGCTCGAACCCGAGATAGATACCATCATCGAAATAGGCGGCCAGGACTCGAAGTTCACCACCATGAGGAACGGGATGGTTACCTTCAGCCAGATGAACACCATCTGCGCGGCCGGTACGGGAAGCTTCCTTGAAGAGCAGGCGAGCAAACTGGGAGTACCTCTCGGGGATTACGGACGGCGAGTTGAGAACCGGGGTGCCCCACTAACCAGTGACCGCTGTACCGTTTTCATGGAACGGGACATCGGTAACTTTCTGAACCTGAACTACTCGGTTGACGAAGTGCTGGCCGCCGCTATCTTCTCGGTCAGGGAAAACTACCTCCGGAAGGTGGCGGGAGAATCAAATATAGGCCGGAAAGTCTGTTTCCAGGGAGCGACAGCAAGAAACAAAGCCCTTGTGGCAGCCTTTGAGCAGAAGCTGCAGCGTCCTGTTTTTGTCTCCAAATACTGCCACCTTACAGGAGCCCTTGGAGCGGCAATTATTGCAGGGGAGGAACAGAAAGAGAACCTCCCCTCGAGCTTCCGGGGGACTGATCTTTATCGGGCCGAAATCCCGGTGCGCAGCGAAACCTGCGAACTCTGTACCAACCACTGCCGCATAAGGGTCGCTGAAGTCGGCGGAGAAACGGTTGCTTTCGGTTTTCTGTGCGGAAGAGACTACATGACACAAAACTATGTGGAAAAGAACCGTTCCGGTTTCGATCTGCTGAAAAACAGGAAACGGTCATTCAGAGATGCCGACAGGAACAAACCGGGCGGGACGATGGCCAATCTGCCGACGGTGGGACTCCCGGCGGCTCTCCATATGGTGGAACAGCTTCCCTTCTGGCAGCGCTTTTTCAGCGAACTCGGCTTCTCAGCACTCAGCAGTGAGAGCATGAAGGATCCGGTAAGAAAGGGTAAATCCCTCTCCGGAGCCGAATTCTGCGTCCC
>NPID01002883.1_pt1 | contig 26893 bp, 19 predicted proteins | sample 8637491 | NCBI WGS metagenome assembly NPID01 (sample SAMN07420843, study PRJNA396082) | bioreactor metagenome | isolation source: sample BA6 brine-fed electro-methanogenic bioreactor BA | place: Japan: Kochi | collected 2016-06-14 | reverse complement strand
GAATTATTGCCGAAAGGATATTATCCTCCACCGAAAGCCGCAGGGCGACCCCCTCGTACTTGCGGTCTTCCGTCAGATAACCGATACCCAGGGCAACCCTGTCGTCCATGTTCCCCGCCGGAACAGGCTCTCCGTCAAGACGGATAGTACCCTCGTCAGCACTATCGAGTCCGCAGATAACCCTTGCAAGTTCCGACCTGCCCGCTCCCGAAAGCCCGCAGATTCCGAGTATCTCACCTTTCCGGGCATTGAAGGAGACATCATGAAAATAGCCGTAACGGCTCAGCCCCTCGATCTCCAGCCGGGTATTCCCGATTTCATGTTCACGCCGGCTGTAGAACTCCTTGACCGATCGCCCGACCATCATCTGGACGACCGTTTCGCGGCTCGCGTCGGCAATATTTTCGGTACCGACCTTTTTTCCGTCGCGCATGACCGTTACCCGGTCGGCAATCCGGTAGATCTCCGGCAGGTGGTGGGAGATGTAGACTATAGCCAGCCCCCGGTTTTTAAGGGTCCTGATTATCTCGAAGAGACGGTCAACCTCTTCCTGGCTCAGGGCGCTTGTCGGCTCATCCATCACCAGGATACAGGGCAGGGTGCCGAGAACCTTAGCTATTTCGACCAGCTGGGCCTCATGCTGGCTGATATCTTCGATAAGGAGATCCGGATCCAGGGACAAGCCGACCATTTCAAGCAGTCGTTTTGATTCGCTGCGGATCGCATCACGGTCCACAAAGAGCCCCTTCCGCGGCATCCGTCCGGCCAGAAGGTTTTCGGCAATGCTTATGGGCTTTGCCAGACTCAGTTCCTGATAGATCATTCCAATTCCATAGTTCTTTGCTATTGAAGGTGAAGAAAGCCTTACTTCCCTGTCGTTGATGAAGATCTGTCCGGTATAGTCGTCAAAGGAGCCGGCCAGCATCTTCATAAGAGTGGACTTGCCTGCTCCGTTCTCACCCACCAGGGCGTGGACTTCTCCCGCGTATACCTCGAAAGAGACATCGTCGACCGCTATGGTTCCCGGATACCGCTTCCCTACGTTCTTCATCTCGAGTGCAAGGCCAAGTTTCATTTCGTTCACTCGGGCCGCTCCTTATACATAATCTCTAATCCTAACAGCCCCCCGGATGAGGGAACAACAGGAAAAATTTGCATCAACTCAATAATTTTTGCTACTCTCAAGCCTTTTTCCCGCCATTGAACTCCGCAATCGCATCGAACATGGCCACCACATTCTCCGGCGGCACATCGGGCAGAATGTTATGGACCGTATTGAAGACAAATCCACCGCCTCTGGAAAAGATTTCCAGCCGTTCCAGCACCTGTCTCCTGACATCTTCCGTACTGCCGTTATTGAGCACCGCACGGGTATCGACTCCTCCGCCCCAGAAGGTAATATCCCTTCCGTACTCCTTCTTCAGGTGGTCGGGCTCCATTCCCCGGGCATTGGTCTGCACGGGATTGAGAATTTCGAAGCCCGCCTCTATAAGGTCGGGAATAAGCATATCGATGGAACCGCAGGAGTGCAGAAAGGTGCGCATTCCTGAATGCTTCTTCACGTAGTCGCAGAGTATCCGGTGCCGGGGCTTGAAAAGTTCCCGGTAGAGGTCCGGCCTCATGAAGGGGCCCTGATCGGTTCCCAGGTCATCGCCGAAGCGGACAATATCAGCAATGTCTCCCACGGCCTCACACACCTTTTCAAGCGTGGCCAGGTGGCGCTCCAGAAGAGCGTCGAGCAGCGATTCCACCTTTTCCGGTTCCAGAAGCAGGTCGGCAAGAAAATTGTCGATCCGCCGGAGAAAGGTTCCCCATTCAAAGAGATTACAGCCCACAACCACCATGATGGCCCGGTCGCTGCTTTCCCGCAGTTTTACCGCGCGCCGCCTCAGTTCTCCCCAGAAGTCCGGCATGGCGGCATTATCCCAGGGGGAGTGAACAAGAGCCGACCAGAGTACCTTTCCCATCGCATCGTCCAGACCCGACCAGTCGGCGGGCCACTCGTCCATGTAGGGAAAGCAGGTTTCGTCGTAAAAGGCAGCCCCTTCGGGCATGCGGGCTATGATGGTACCGTCCCGGTGGCGGGAAATCCAGGAACCGTCGGCCTCCTTTTCGGGATGAAACCAGGAAGGATACTGGGCGGGATCGCCGGATGCAAGGGTAATGTCATACCACGCCTCCGGTTCGGTATTGAATACCCTCCCCAGGTCCACAACATCTATCCCGAAGCGCTCCAGGGCCCATTCCTCGGGCTGGGCAAGCTGCTGGACAACATCGTAGACCCTTGTCGCACCTTCTTCTATCCCGAGGTGTGCCCTCAAACGCGAATAGCAGGTTGCGGAAATGCCCGAACTCGGATTTGATCCCATATCAACCGGAACCTGATCCGGTTCCTTGTGGTCTACGGCCGCAAGAACACGTTCTCTTGAAGTCATCACTGCCCCTTCATCAGTTCCGGATCGTTGAACTCGCCCAGATCGAGGGGGTAAGTGTTGTGCTTCCGGACCAGGTTCAGCACGTACTCATAGCGTTCGGCGGAAACATTGCTCGGCACCGAATGATCGGACTGTACGATATAGCCCCCGCCCCTGGCGGCGTTCATCTTGCGGAGCACCTGGGCCCGCAGATCCTCAAGAGTGTCCTCCGCCCAGGCCTGGGCATCGATATTACCGCAGAATCCCATGCGGTGACCGTATTCTTTCCGGAGGGTTACCACATCCAGTCCCGATTTCGCCTCCAGGGGGTTGTAGGAGTCCAGTCCGATCTCGATAAAGTCCTCGTAGATCATCGATGCGTTTCCGCAGCCGTGATAGATAACCGGGATGCCCGCATCGTGACAAGCCTTTATCTGCTCCCTGACAATCGGCTTGAAGTTCTTTCTCCAGTAATCGGGAGAGAAAAGCATTCCGTTCCGGTAGGCGACATCGCCCCAGATAACCATGCCGTCCAGAAGGCCGTCGGCCGCCTTTATCTGCGCCTTTGTCATCTCGATGACGAAACTGCCCACCCGTTCTATGAAACGGCCAAGCTCCTCGGGATAGAGTCCCATCCAGAGATAGGTGTTCTCGCTGCCGATAATTCTCCAGAGCTGTTCATGCCCCTCGCATATGGAACCGTAAACCGGGAAGTCGGGATGCAGCGCTTTGACCGAATCGATCCAGGGAGGAAGATTCCGGGTAATAACATCTCCGAGACCGGCAATCTGGTTATCGCCGCCGGAGAAATAGCGCCGGTCATCCCAGGGATCCTCAAAGGTAAAGGCTTCCATCTTTTCGAGGGTATCGGTCTCGAAGGCCTCGAAATAGGGCATCTGCACCCCGTATTTCTTGCGGATCACCGCCTCGTAGCCGGTCCGCAGAATAATGTCGTCCTCATGTTCCTTTATCACCTCGAAGGGCTTTATGTGAGGATCCATATTCGGAACGGTGCAGATCCAGTCCAGATCGTAATAACGGTAGATATCCGCATCAGCGGCAAGCCCGAGCTCTTCCTTCCACCTGCTTACAAAGGAGGACCAGAAAAAATCACTTATCGGCACCCTGTCCGCTTCCTTGTGCTGCAGCGTTTTGTTCATCCTCTCCAGCTTTGCAAGACAGTTTTCCGTTCTCTTTATTTCAGCCATCACATTCTCCTCTCGTGCTTCGTTCAGTCAAGATGAAAGAGTTCTTCCAGTTCGGCCCACCACTCACCTTCACCGCGGGTTTCAAGGGGCTCCTGCATGGGCATCATGATCGCCCACCACTTCTGTGTCAGGGGATCATCGGCCATTTTTTTCATGTCGCCTTCAAAATCGCTTCCGACGTATTCGAAATAGGCAAAAAGGAAACCATCCTTGTGATAGATTGAATAGTTTCTGATATTGCACTCGGTAATCTTTTCCAGAATCCCGGGCCACACTTCGGCATGATACTTTGTATATTCTTCCAGCATTCCCGGTTTGACCTTGATAAGCTGTCCGTGCCGTTTCATGAAAGACTCCTCTTCTGTGGGGTGGATAAACTTTATCACAGCTCAAAGGCATGTCAAGTTTTATTTTATTTATTTACCATTCAGGAAGCGGCAAGGCGCTTCAGAGCAATAATACAGCACNNCACCAAGCACAGACCGGCAAGGTGTTTTAAAGCATTAATTCAGCATGACATATTAGTTTATTTGGATATCTTGGGATACATAACGTTAATTTTTTATTAAATAGCGCCGGTTTTATGGCAAATAAGTGATAAAACTTTTACCATTAGAGCCGATTTTTCAATCTGATAAGAAGCTTTCAGGAAGTTTGATAAACAATGGTAATAATTTGTAAAGCCCGGATACCCAATTATTCATGTTGAAGAGACCGAAACGGCGCCTGTACAATTTGAAGGTACCTCAGAACAGCACAAGAAAAGAGAGGAGCCTATAATGCTGCACGATCCGGGAAGCTACGCACCACCGAGAATATTCGAAACAATAGAACTGGAAGAGCGCGACAGGGAAGTTCTCAGAGAACTGGGCAGGCAGATAGCCTCGATTGCCGCCCTTCCGGTGCACAAAGAAAAAGCCGCTCTCTGGACCAGGCTGAACGATCTGGACTCCCAGCGGCCTATGGTGTGGATAAACGAGATCCCCTGGCACGAGATGAATGTGAACGATGAGCTTACCATCCGATGCCGCCACCCCTGGGCGCAGGAGCTGGAGACTCAGCTTCGGAGAACCATCTACCAGTGGAACCACATGCGGGGCGATATGGTAGTCAAGGACTATCTCGAATGTCCGCTGGTTATTCACTCAACGGATTTCGGGATTCATGAAGATGTGAATGTCCTGAAGACCGACGATTCAAACGAAATAGTATCCCGCCATTTCCATGTGCAGATAAAAGATATCGGGGATATCGAAAAAATAAACATGCCGAAGGTAATCCACTACGAAAAAGCAAGCGAAGCGGCCTGGGAAACGATGAAGGAGCTCTTCACCGATATTATCCCGGTACGAAAAACCGGCCAGACCCACATCTGGTTTACTCCATGGGACTACCTTATTCGCTGGACCGGTGTGCAGGAAGCGATGTATGCCCTCGTCGATGATCCGGAGATGATAAACGCGGCGGTGGAACGGATGGTGGACGCCTGGATGGTGGAACTTGATCAGTTTGAGGAACAGAATCTGCTCTCCCTGGACTGCGACAACACCAGGATAGGTTCGGGCGGCTACGGCTACGTCTCGAACCTTCCCGGGAAACCCTTCGATCCGGACCATGTCAGGCCCAAAAACATGTGGGGCTGTTCAAATGCCCAGATATTCTCGGAGGTAAGCCCGGACATGCACTGGGAGTTCGCCATGCGTCACGATCTGCGCTGGATGGAGCGCTGGGGGCTTACCTACTACGGCTGCTGCGAACCCCTCCAGAACAAGATTCACCTCCTGAAAAAGATTCCGAATCTGAGGAAGGTTTCGGTAAGCCCCTGGAACGATTACCGGAAGATCCTTCCCGGTCTCGGGAGCGACTACGTGGCAAGCGTCAAGCCCAATCCTGCCATTTTTGCCGAGGACGGCTGGGACGCGAAGGGGGCCGAAGCGGATCTGAGAAAGGCTCTGGAGGCGGGGGAAGGGGCATCGCATATCGAGTTCATCATGAAGGACATTTCCACGGTCCGCTACCGCCCTCAGCTGCTCTGGGAGTGGGCGGATATTGCCATGAAGGTGGTAAACGGATCATGAGGCCGGAATCATCAAGGGATATCGTTCTTGCGACGTTCGATCACCGGGAGACCGCCAGAATCCCGAAGTGGCTGGGTGCATCCCCGGAATTTATCGAACTTGCCTCCCGGGAGTTGGGTCTCCGGGACGAAGAGAGTCTCCGGGTTTATTTTGACGATGATTTCCGCAGAGTCCAGTCCGTATGGACCGGCCCCACCCCGCCCCTCTCCCCGGGGGCCAGCTGGCGAAGCCCCTTCGGGGTCGAACGCATAGGACTCTTTTACGGCGAACCTCTCAACCACCCCCTGGAGGGGAAATATACCATCCGGGATCTGGAAGAGTATCCCTGGCCGGATCCCGCATGGGCGGAAGTGTCGCATATCCGGGAGACTGCCGAAGCCTGGGGAAGCAGATACGCGATTCTCGGAGGTGAGTGGTCTCCCTTCTGGCACGATGCGATTGACCTTACGGGGATGGAGAACCTCTACTTTCTGATGTACGACAATCCCGGGTATGTGGATATGCTGTTCGGGAAGATAAACGGCTATTATCTCGCCGCCACGGATGCCGCCTTTCAAACGGCGGGAGATCTCATTGATATTCACTTTGTGGGAAACGATTTCGGCGGACAGACGGGTCCGCTACTTGGACCGGATCTTTTCGACCGTTTCATCAAGCCCCACATTGCACGCCACGCCGAACTTGCTCACCGCTACGGCAAAAAGATGATGCTGCACTGCTGCGGCGGTTTCCGCGAGCTCATACCTTCCCTTATCGACGCGGGTGTGGACGGCCTCCACGCCCTGCAGCCGGACTGCAGAGGCATGGACGGAAAAGAGCTGAAAGAGAAGTTCGGGAAGCAGATCGTTCTTAACGGAGGAATCGACAGCAGAGCCTGTCTGATCCAGGGGACACCTGAGATGGTCCGGGAGAAGACCAGGGAAATTCTCGATATAATGGTACCCGGCGGCGGCCATATCGCCGGAGCAAGTCACGACTACATCCTTCCGGAAACGCCGGTCGAAAATGTCGCGGCAATGTACGATGAAATAATCAGCTACCGTAATCCGAGGGCGACTGGCCGGTAATTTTCTTGAAAATGGAATAAAAATAATTGGCGTCGGAATAACCGACCGCCAGCCCCACCTCTTTCGCCTTCATCGCACCGCCGGCCATAAGCTCCTTCGCCTTTGCTATCCGGTATTCGTTCAGATAGCGTGAGAAGGAGATACCGTGGCTCTCCTTGAATACCTTGCCGAGATAGGCTGCGGACAGTCCGAAATGATCGGAGATGGTCTTCAGCGCCACCGGTTCGCAGTAGTGAAGCTCAATGTACGCCGAAAGCCGCTCTTCCAGACTTCCGGTCAGACGGTTCATATCCATAAGTCGATCCACAAGCGCCACCGCAAGACCCTTTATCCATCCGAGGGAGCCCGCGACCGTTTTCTGGCGAAAGAGCCCCTTAAAGAGCATTTCATACCCCCCCGCCAGCTCGACGGGATCCGCACCGTTATTTTTCGCCAGGCTGATAAGATCGCTCATCAGCTCTATGGCCAGACCTCCGAAATATTCCTCTCCTGAAATTCTCTCGTTTTCCAGACGCTTTTCAAAATCCTCGAAGAAGCCGCCTATTTCCTCAAGGCTCCCGTCGAGAATCATACGGCACAGATCTTCTCCGTGAAAATCCTCCACCCCGTGTCCGTCGGCAATAAAGGAATCAACATTATCCCTGGTAATTATGGAGACCGGAAGATAGGAGACCGGCTTTACCTGCAGGCCGCGGAACCAGTCAGCCGCAACCTTTACCGGCAAAGCGCCGTCCAGATCGGGGGGCTGGCAGGTAGCGGCGGTAAGGGTCCCGTTCCGGATAAAACCGAGCCCCCGGCGGGTTGCACCATTCGCCACACGGACAATATCCTCCCTGTTCCGTTCGGCCAGGGCGCGGTTGATCCCTTCCTGCGGCAGACTGTCATCGGCGGAAATAATGCCGACCAGCTCGTCCCCGTAACGATCTATCCATTCAAGAACCGTCCGCCGGCTGTTCTCGCGGTTGAAACCGGTAAAGCGCTTGTCCAGAAGGCGCAGATCGGGTGCTCTCTCACTTAATTCGGTAATGGCGGCCCAGCAGCGGGAAAGATACATCGACGTGCCCGGACGATGGGTAAGCATGCAGTATCCGCCGGGACGCCGTACGGCGGAAGCGAATTTTGCAGCCAGAAGCCGGTGCTGCCCCCAGTCATCCGGCCCCGTCCATGCGATAACGTAAGGATATAGATCGCTGTCCACAACCTGATTGCTTACAATAAGCGGAACCGCATGTTCATGGGCATAACGGATGCATTCGCCGACCCCGTAAGACTCAACGGGTGCAATTATGATCATATCCGGCCGCAGATCCGCCGCCGCCATGACGGCCCGGTTCTGCTCATCCTGATCGTAATCGGCATAATGCACATCGACCAGAAACCCGTAACGCTCCGCCTCTCTGCGCATGCCCTTTTCATATTCCGCCCAGTAAGGATGAACGCCCGGACAGAACACCTTCAGGGACCGGCCCTCAGGGCCTCCTTCGGGAGGAGAGGGCACATTCCGCTTTACCTCGCTCCAGCCGGCATATTCTTCATCGTACCAGTATCTCCGGTCGGTCTCGGGAAAACTCCGGGGGTCCGCCGGCCGCGGGGGTATTGTTCTGTATCCCTGCTTCCATTCCATATCGCCCCCTTGTTTTAATTGTACAGCAAATACTTTGCTTGACAAGCACAGGATTAATGGTAAAACTTTCAATAATATTTTTCACCCTGGCGGCAAGATGCGTAAAACAACACTGAAAGAAGTTGCACACATGGCGGGAGTATCTTCCACCACAGTTTCCCTGGTTCTATCCGGAAAGGGAAGAATCTCCGAATCGGTACGAAAAAAGGTACTTGATGCTGCCGAAAGTACGGGCTACACCAAAAAAAGGTATACCGCCGTCTCCAGCAGAATGCCCACCATCGGCATCCTGGTAAGTATCGACGCCCGGTGGGCAATGGTATGGTGGTTCATCCGCCCCATTATCCAGGAAATTGATACCTTTTTTTCGGGGAAAGGCTACAGCGTGGTGATAATTCCCATTTCCTCGGACCTCTCGGATGAGGATATCCGTCAGAGGATCCTGGAGGAACGCTGCAGCGCGGTCTTCTGCCTCCACTACGGCAGCGAACTGCTCCTTACCTCCCTGGAGGAACAGGAGATTCCGGTAGTGGTAATAATGAACGGACGCTACCAGGAACAGTTTCACTGCATCCTTGCCGATGACTTCCAGGGAGCCTACGAGGGAGCCAAGCACCTTATCAGGCTCGGACATACCGATATTCTCTATGTCGAAACCGAGCGCATCGACCTTCCCAATCTGTCCACCGACCGTTTCTACGGGTTCCGGAAGGCGCTTGATGAGGCAAGAATCCCCTTCAGGCAGGACCACTTCCTGAGCTGTGATGTCTCCAACACCCCCTACCTGGAGGCACAGCTGCATTCCGTTTTCTCATCGGAGGACCACCCCACGGCGGTTTTCGCCATAGATGATGATGTTGCGATAAGGGTAATTTATTTTCTTCTTGATATGGGATTCCAGGTTCCGGAAGATGTCTCGGTAATAGCTCCCGGGGACCTGCTCAATTACAGCGATCCCTTCATACGTCCCATAACGACCCTGAAGATTAATACCCGCCTTATGGGAGAGCTGGCCGCGGACATGCTTTTCCGCCTGATTACCGGAGAGACGGGAAGCAGCGATATTCATGTCCTGAAAATAAAACAGCAGCTTGTGCGGCGCGGCTCCACCCGGGCAATCACATCGGCGCAGCGAAGCGGGAATGCTCCCGTTGAGGGTACCCACCGCTTCCGCTTTCTCTCGGCCTTTGAGAAGAAGGAGACGGGCTCAGTACCCCGCTGGCTTGGAGCATCGAGGGAATTCCTTCTGAAAGCCTGCGGCGAACTTGGGATAAACGAGGAAGAGTTCCACCGTAAGATAGGGGACGATCTGCGCTGGGTCGAACTTGAACCGATGGGACAGTCCGCCCAGCGGCTGGATACCTTCGGTATTGAGAGGAAGGGCTCCGGTTACGGACAGCCGGCCGCCCACCCGCTCAAGGAAAGAACAAGCATCAATGACCTTAAGCAGTACCCCTGGCCCAATCCGGAAGAACCCGATATAAGCGGTCTGACAAAACGCATCGAAAGTCTCGGAGATCAGTATGCCGTTGCCGGCGGCTCCTGGTCCCCCTTCTGGCACGATGCCATCGATCTGGTAAGCCTGGAAACCCTTGCCTGTCTCATGTACGACGACCCGGTCTTTGTGGAAACTCTCCTGGCACGCATTGTCGATTACTACATTGCCCTCTCGACCAGAATTTTTGAAGAGGCGGGCAGCAGGATAGATCTCTTTTTTATCCGCAACGACTTCGGGACCCAGACCGGGCCGCTCATAAGCCCGGACCTGTTCCGCCGTTACATCAGCCCCTGTCTTAAACGCTTTACCCAGCTTGGGCACCGCTACGGAATCAAGGTGATGCTCCACTCCTCCGGCGGCATTCTTCCCCTTATCCCCGAGATTATTGAGGCCGGGGTGGATGCCCTCCACGCCCTCCAGCCGGACTGTCCGGGAATGCAGAGCGCCGCCCTCAAGAAAAGCTTCGGAAAACAGCTGGTCTTAAGCGGAGCGATAGATGCGCGGAATGTCCTGCGAACGGGCAGCCCGGAGCAGGTGCGGAAGCAGGTAAACGAAAAATTGAAGGTAATGGCACCCGGAGGCGGCTATATAGCCGCCCCGAGCGTCGATGCGGTTACCGAGGATATCCCGGTGGAAAACATTCTTGCCATGTACGAGGCTGTGGACGCCTTCAGGGAGTAAGGCTCCTTACGAAGTTCTCAATTATCCCGTTCAAGGCAGGGCTCGGCCTCATTGCCGCATCCGCAAGCCCGTCGTCAGGCAGATAATAGCCGCCGATATCCACCGGAGATCCCTGGGCCGCAAGCAATTCCCCCATTATCCGCTCTTCCTCTGTTTCGAGAATCCCGGCAAGCGGAGTGAAGAGCTCCCTCAGAGCCTCGTCTTTATCCTGCGAAGCAAGGAGCTGGGCCCAGTAAAGGGCCAGATAAAAATGGCTGCCCCGGTTATCTATCTCGCCCGCCTTGCGTGAGGGCGACTTGTTGTTCTCCAGAAAACGGGAAGTGGCCTGATCAAGAGTCTCCCCGATAAGCGCCGCCGCCGGATTACCGAAACGCCCGGCCAGATGTTCAAGTGAAACGGCAATGGCCAGATACTCCCCGAGGGAATCCCAGCGCAGATGCCCCTCGGCCAGAAACTGCTGAACATGCTTCGGAGCCGAACCTCCGGCGCCCGTTTCAAAGAGCCCTCCCCCCTTCATGAGAGGAACGATGGAGAGCATCTTTGCGCTGGTGCCCACTTCCAGAATGGGGAAGAGATCAGTCAGATAATCGCGGAGCACGTTGCCGGTGACCGAAACGGTATCCTTTCCCGCCTTCAGCCTTTCGAAGGAATAACGGGTCGCATCCGCCGGAGCCATTATCCGTATATCCAGACCCGAAGTATCGAGCTCTCCCAGATAACGCTCCACCTTCTCGATAAGCCGGGCATCGTGGCTCCGTTCCCAGTCGAGCCAGAATACCGCGGGAGCTCCGGCGGCACGGGCGCGGTCAACTCCGAGCCGTACCCAGTCACGGATGGGACCATTCTTTACCTGACATGCGCGGTAGATGTCACCACTTTCAACCGGCTGCTCCAGGATCACATCGCCCTTTCCATCGAGGATAACAACGGTTCCGGGCGCCTCCATTATGAACGTTTTATCATGGGAGCCGTACTCCTCCGCCTTCTGCGCCATAAGACCGACATTGGAGACACTGCCCATGGTCGCGGGATCGAGAGCCCCGTACTTTCGGCAGAAATCGATGGCCTCCTGGTATATCCCCGCATATGAACGGTCGGGGATGACCGCCTTCATGTCGTGCATCTCTCCGTCGGGTCCCCACATCTTTCCGCCTGCCCGGATGGCCGCAGGCATTGATGCGTCTATTATCACATCGCTGGGAACGTGGAGGTTTGTTATCCCCTTATCGGAGTCTATCATTGCCAGGGCAGGCCTGTTCTCAAAGGTTTCTTTTATCGCCGTCTCTATCTCAAGCCGCTTCTCTTCCGGCAGCTCCCCTATCCTGTTCAGAAGCTCGTTCAAGCCGTTATCCGGGCTTATACCCAGTTCGGCAAAACGCTCTCCCCAGGTCTCAAAAAGCTCTTCAAAGAAGACCGATACCGCATGGCCAAAAATAACAGGATCGGAAACCTTCATCATGGTGGCCTTGAGATGAAGCGAGAAGAGGACATTTTTTTTCTTCGCATCCTCAATCTGCTCCTTCAGGAATGATCGGAGCTCCGAAACACTCAGCACCGCGGCATCAAGAACCTCGCCCGCTTCAAGCTTGAGTCCCTCACGCAGAATGGTGCTCCTTCCGCCGGCATCACGGAACACTATCGACGCGGTGCCCGCCGCCGGAAGGGTGACCGATTTCTCGCTGCCGAAAAAATCACCCTTTTCCATGCTCGCTACGTGAGTCTTCGAGGCAGGGTCCCAGGCTCCCATGGAATGGGGATGACGCATCGCGAACTCTTTGACCGCCCGCGGAGCCCGACGGTCGGAGTTGCCCATCCGCAGGACCGGGTTTACAGCGCTTCCCTTGACCTGATCGTAACGCGCCTTTATCTCCCGTTCCTTATCATTGGAGGGTTCATGGGGATAGCCGGGAAGAGTAAAGCCTTTCGCCTGCAGCTCCTTTATGGCGGCAGTCAGCTGGGGTATTGAAGCGCTTATGTTCGGCAGCTTGATGATATTCGCTTCCGGCTGCTGCACAAGAGCGCTCAGCTCCGCCAGATCGTCAGAAACCCGCATCTGCTCATCAAGAAAGTCGGGAAAAACGGCAAGGATTCTTCCCGCCAGGGAAATATCCTTCAGCTCAAGGCCTATTCCGGCACTCGCAAGGAAAGCCTCAAGGAGGGGAAGAAAAGACCGCGTGGCCAGGGCCGGCGCTTCGTCGGTCTTCGTATACACTATTACGGGTTTCTGTTCCATCTGGAGCCTCTTTTATGAATGGTCTGCCCCGATTCTGCAGGTTGAGGAGATGGATGTCAAGAAGAGTGTTCGGTACTGCCAGGTTTGGACTGAAGATTGCTGCTTTCCCATGGCAGTACCTCTTTCAACGTTTTTATGTCAAGCCGAAGATTCGGCTTGTCTATATATTTATTTCTCAGCCCTTCTCAAAGAGAATCGCCATGGGAGGCGAGGAAGGCCTTTACGGTTTCGAAATCCGGCATGGCGCTCTGGGCGCCGATGGCCGAACAGGCCAGAGCCCCCACGGCATTTGCCAGTTTAACCGCTTTCCGGAGGGAATATCCCATCCCCAGGCCAAAGGCAAGACCCGCATTGAAGGAGTCCCCCGCACCGGTGGTGTCCTTCACTTCAATATCGTGAGTACCAACCCGGAAGAACTCCGTCCCGTCATGTACATACGCACCCTTGTCTCCCGCCTTGATAATTACGGCGGAAGCGCCCCTGTCCAGCAGCACCCGGGCGGCACGCTCCGCTTCTTCGGGGCCGCTCACGCGCAGCCCGGTCAGAAGGGAGGCTTCGTGTTCATTGGGCGTTACTATATCCGCAAGCCGGAAGAGCTCTTCGGGAAGTCCCTCGACGGGAGCCGGCGCCGGATCGATTATCACCGTCTTTTCATGCTCTTTGAGACGCCGCAGCGCTGCCATAACCGCAGGCATGGGTATTTCAAGCTGGAAAAGGAAGATATCCGAGTCAAGCATCCGGTCAAACACCCGGTCAAGATAAGCTTCGTCCACCCTTCCGTTGGCTCCGGGTATTATGACAATGTGGTTTTCTCCGCTGCCGTCAACTTCGATGACCGCAACACCCGTGGAGCAGCCGGAGATCTCCTCAACAAGAGAGCCGTCTACCCCCTGCTCCCTGAAGTTCTCCAGGTAGCTGCCGCCGAAGATATCTTCCCCGACCATGCCGGCAATCCGGATATCGGCTCCCAGCCTTGCCAGAGCGACCGCCTGGTTCGCCCCCTTCCCTCCGAAGTACGTGGAAAAGGAACTTCCGGTAATGGTCTCACCCGGCCGGGGAAAGTTCCGGACCTGGGCAACCAGATCGGTATTGATGCTTCCGAATACGCAAAAAGACTTATTCATTAATCCGCTTCCTTATCGTTCTATGTAAAGAATGCTCATGAAATATCAGTCGTCACAGCTTAGCATAAGAGATCAGCCTGTCAAGATATTTTAGTAAATTTTAGTTGTTTTTCAGCTTTGTTAAGTTCTGCTTGCACGGTGCAGCTTTTGCGGTTAGAGTAGCGGATACAGAGCCATGAATGAACATATCCGTATAAAGGACATAGCTGAAATTGCCGGCGTCTCTTCCGCCGCAGTCTCTCTTGCACTCAATGAGAAGCCCGGCGTGGGAGAAGAAAAACGGGCGGAAATATTAAAAATTGCAGAGCAGCTGGGCTATCAGGGACCCAGATCCGGAAAAAGCGGTCAGCAGGAGGAAGCCGGAACCGTCTGCTTTCTTCACATTGCCCGGCATGGTCATATTGTAAACCGCGACCACGACGTCTTTATTACCGACTACATAGAGGGATTAAGCAGGGGATGTGAAGACGCCGGCTACAGGCTGCAGATCTCCACCTTCAAACCGACATCCCTCGATAAGATTATTGAGTTCTGCCATGGAGTGGAAGCCGACGGCCTCATTATTCTGGGTACCGAGCTTTCCCGGGAAGATGTCGCCTCCTTCCGCGAAATCAACAAGCCGCAGATTTTTATCGACACGCTTTACAAATACCTCGACTTCGATTTTGTCGATATGAACAACGAAGATTCGGTCCATGCGGTCGTAAAGGAGTTCGTGGAGAACGGACACAGAGAGATCGGCATTGTCAAGGGCTCACCGGAAACACCCAACCTCCTTCTCCGCAAGGAGGAGTTCAAATCCAGCCTGGCATACTACGGACTGGAATACCATGAGGAACACAGCTTTACGGTTGACCCCACCTTCCACGGAGCCTATCACGATATGAGCAGACTCCTGAAACAGGGAGCGGAGCTTCCCTCCGCCCTTTTCTGCGTAAACGATATAATTGCCTGCGGATGCCTAAGGGCCTTCAGGGAATTCGGTGTCAAAATCCCCGAAGAGCTCTCAATAATCGGCTTTGACGATCTTCCCCTGGCGGCCATTGCGGATCCTCCGCTTACCACCATAAGCGTCAGCAAGGCGAGGATAGGCCAGACGGCGGTACGGCTCCTGAATGAACGGATAATCTCAAAGAACAGGGCATCCATTTCCAAGGTGGTAATCAGCGGAAAACTGGTCAGACGGCAGAGCGTCAGGAAGATTTAATATCCAGACTGAGGGTCAGACGCGGATGCGGTGAGTTGCTGATCTGCATGGTGCCGTCCAGCTGTTCGGCAAGGGTCCGTATAAGCTGAAGTCCGAGATGCCCCTTTTCCGTCAGAACCGCATCTTCCGGAAAAGGCGAACCGCTGTTCTCAAGCACCAGAGTACTCATCCGCCTGCCCGGTATTGATTCAAGTGCGACCATAAAACGGGCAGCCTCACCTTCGCGGAAACCGTGTTTTACCGCATTGGTTGCGGCTTCGTTGACTATCAGCCCCAGAGAAACTGCCGTTTTTGTCGGGACAAGCAGTTCGCTGTCTATGCTGTTTTCAATATCAACCTGCCGGATCACAAAAACAGAAAAAATCGATTCAAGCAGATCCTGAACATAATCATGCAGGCAGATGCTTGTGACATCGCTCCGGCCGATGAGTTTTTCATGAACAATACGGATGGCATCAATCTGCCGGGAAATATCCATCAGGTCCTGGCGGCACTGTGAATCCCGGCTCTTGAGCGATACAAGCGAAGAGACAAGCATCAGATTATTTTTTACCCGGTGATTGAGTTCATTCATAAGCTGTTCTTTCTCACGGAGGGATTTCTCTATCGCCTCCCGGGAGTTCTGAATCTCTGTAAGATCCATAAATAAAACCATCTGAAGATCGCCGAAGGAGTAGGCTCTCACTTCCACATAACGGACACTTCCGTCCCTGCAGCTTATGTACACTTTCATCGGGTCAAGTTCCCGCTTTTCCGCCATAGCCCTGTTCAGGTTATCGTTCCATTGATCTGCAACCTGCTGCCGGTAACTTTCGTCGGGATAGGCAAGCGGCCACCAGTGGTGGACATCGGGAACTTCATCGATATCGTATCCGAAGGTCTCGACGAACTTCCGGTTAATCAGGATGACTTTTTCTATTCTACCTTCTGAGACGAGCATGGGGATGGGAAGTTTTTCAATAATGACTCTCCACTGGTCTTCTTCCTGTTCAGGATCATCATTATTTATCATCATTCCCCGATTGTTATCCTGTTGAAGGGGCTTGTCAAGAACAAGAGAAAAACAGGTGACCGGCGGGATTGAGGTCGGTGAGATTCTGTTTTCCCGCCCGTAAATCGCTTCTTGTGCATTTGAACCTGTTTTTGAACTTGCCAAATCGGGATCCTGAGGTATTCTGGTATTACGATGTATTCCGTACTTATTGTTGATGACGAGGATGTTATCCGTGAAGGGCTTAAGGGAGTGGTCGACTGGGAAGGTCTCGGTTTTGTCACCGAAGAGTCGGCCGCAAACGGAGAACAGGCCCTCTCCATTCTCGAAAAGAAAGAGATAGATGTTGTACTCACCGACGTCCGCATGCCCAGGCTCTCCGGCATTGACCTGTCGGAGATAATCCATAAGCGTTTTCCGGAAAAGAGGGTTGTTATCCTCAGCGGCTACGATAACTTCAACTTCGCCCAGCGGGCCATACAATTCGGTGTCTATCATTATATTCTGAAACCCTGCAGGGAAGAAGAGATAGTCGATGTATTCTCCCGGCTGAAAACCGAACTTGACGAAGACCGCCGCCGGCGCAGTTCCGAGAAACATGCGCGTGAAGTGCTGCTGCGTCACGAAGCGGGAGAGGTACTTCAGAGACAGCGGCCTCCCTCCAGTGCTCAGACACTCATGGGGTGGATAGAGCGGTTTACCGGAGCTTCGGCGGCGATTTTCCATCTATGGATAAGCATCAGCGACGGAAGCCTTGCCCGGATTCTCGAAAATGATAACGCCGCAGCAGCTGTCGGAGAAATTCCCGATTACGGAATTGAGCGGGAAATGAATGCCTCGAATGTTCTTCTGGTACAGACCGGACATGGTCAGTACGGAGGAATTCTTCTTGCCCCGCATGAAGAGATCGCCTCCGGGATGGAAAGACTTTTCCATGCCGTAAGGAAGCACATAGTTCAGAGCGGCCGCCACGATCTTTCGGGTGCCTATACCATTGTCGAACCTACCCCGGGATGGCTCGGCCAGGACCACTACGGACATCTCGAAGCTTCAATGGAGCTGGTAAACCGAAGAAACGCAGGCACTCTCTTCCATGCAGATTCCTCATCGCCCGAACTTGATAATCAGAACAATCTGCCCGATCCCGAAGAGATGGTCAGATGGATCTGCGATCAGAAAAGGGGAATGGAAGGACGGGAATGGGAAACGGTCCTGGATATGTGGCGCAAAAGGCTCTCCTCCATGCCGGGTCTCAACATCAGGCTTCTGAGGGATTGGTTCGGATCGGTCTCTGCCGCTATCCTGCGGACCCTTACTTCCTGTGGTATAGATTTTACCAGCCGGTTGCGGGAGAGTGATGAAATATTCAAGCTGCTGGAGCCCGGCATCAATGTTGAAAGGAGTATTATCATCATCAAGAGCCTTATGGAAAAGGCTTCGAAGGAACTCCGCCGCAAACAGGAACAATGCGTCTCCAGAAGCATTCAGGAGGCGCTCGATATTATCAACCTTCGATTTTCGGAAAGCATAAGCCTGGAGGAACTCGCACAGACCCTGGGGCTGAGCGCTTCCTATCTGAGCAAGCTCTTTAAAAAGGAGACCGGAAAAAATTTCAAGGAATACCTTCTGGGTGTCCGGATGGAACGGGCCAGGGCGATGCTGAAACAGAGCGGCGAAAAGGTCTATATTGTGGCCGATTCGGTCGGATATCCCGATCAGCACTATTTCAGCGAGCTCTTCAAACGAACCACCGGCTTTACCCCCCTGGAATACCGAAGGCTTGCCCCGGATGATTAGGCCCATTACGAAGCTATCCACCAGGCTGAGCATAGCCTATGGCCTCCTCTTTGCCCTTGTGCTCTCTTTTTCAGGCATTTTCGTCTATAACAGTGTCGAAAAAGTGATAAGTGAAACGGTGGACAGCAGCCTGGACTCCATCTCAGACCTGATAAGACAGATAGTCCAGACCAATATGGAAAACAAGCGGGGAGAAACCCGGAAGGACCTGATTGTTGCCCAGCACTACCTCGGAAACGATATTGCCCTGGATGAAAACACACAGGCAAGCTACCGCACCTTTAATCCGGTGAACGAGCAGTACGGAGAGATCAGCCTTCCCGCAATGACGGTGAACGGAGTACAGCTTGGAAATGAGCACTGGCTCGTGGACCAGATTCATATAAACACCCAGGGAAGAGTCTCTATCTACCAGCTTTCTGATCAGGGTTTCGTCTGCGTCTCCACCTCCCGGAGAGAGGAAGGAGGCTACCAGGGAATCGGATGGCTCATTCCGGACCAATCGCCGCTGCATACCCTCATAATGCGGGAGCAGACCTGGTTCGGCAGAGACTACGATTATATCGACAAGCAGTGGCTTTTTACGGGCTACAAGCTTATCAGATCGGAAGGCAGGGTTATCGGAGCTATCCATGTCGCCCAGCAGCAGACCCGGATGGAAAGCCTCCGGAAGGATATTCTCTCCATCCCCGTGGGCGGCAGCGGTTTTCCCTATATTATAGACTATGTCGGCAAGGTGGTCGTCCACCCCAGTCTCGAGGGAAAGTATCTTCTGCATCACGATTTTATGCTCGAGCTGGTATTCAAGAGAAACGGCCGGATCCGCTATACCCGGATCGATGAGAAGACCGGACGCCTGGTGGAGTACATTGCCTTTTTTAAATACATTCCGGAAATGAACTGGATAGTCATTGTGGGCTCGACGGTTCAGGATTTTTACGGGAGTCTCTATGTTGTCAGAATAATGATGCTTATTGTCTTCGGAACGGCCATTCTGACCACGCAGCTGCTGAGCCTCCTGCTGGGCCGAAAGATAACCAGACCCATAAGCATCATCACCCGCAAAATCAAGGAGATATCGGAGGGGGAGGCAAATCTTTCCCGCACCCTGGATGTCCGAAGCAGCGACGAGGTGGGAAAGCTCTCCGAATATTTCAATAACTTTGTAAAGAAACTGAAAAATATCAGCGATCTGGAGAGGCACGGTGTGGAGGTTATGCTCCGGGATACCCAGATGAATGCCCTTCAGGCCCAGATAAATCCGCACTTTCTCTACAATACCCTGGAAACAATCCGCTTCATGATTTCGATGAACGACAAGCGCTCGGTGGAGATGGTCAAGCTTCTTGCCCAGCTCTTCCGTATCTCCATCGGCAAGGGAGAGAAATATGTTACCCTGCGCAGCGAGCTGGAACATGTCAAGCTCTACCTGGATCTGCAGAAAATTCGCTATTCAAACCGTTTTTCAGTTGAAATTGCCATTGAAGAGGAGCTTCTGGACCTCTATACCATCAAATTTCTCCTTCAGCCCCTGGTTGAAAACAGTATCAACCACGGTTTTGAGGAAATTGAGGGGGGCGGCTTGATAAAGATTGATGCGGTACGGAAGAAGGAGCGTCTTATAGTGACTGTTTCTGATAACGGCTCGGGTATTCCGCCCGGACGGCTGGAGACCATTCTTTCCAGCCTGAGAAACGAAGAGAGAAGCGGCAGCGTCGGCCTGCAGAATGTACACGACCGGATTCATCTTCATTTCGGGGACGAGTACGGACTGGCAATTGAGAGCACCCCTGGTGCGGGCACCACGATTACCCTGAACCTGCCCTGGCTGACCCTTAAACCCAAGACCACCTACATATCAGAAAACCGCAGACCCGTATTTATATACTGATATTTTCATTTTCCATACCGTATAGTGCAAATTTATCGACTAAATGACCAGTTTTTCCTCCTTGTGCTTCAGCCGGCGCATGCTACAATTTTTTTGTACAAAACACATTTTAAAGGAGAACTGTATGAAAAGAGTACTGCTACTGCTCGTTCTGGTCGCACTGATTCTGCCTTCGGCCCTGTTTGCCGGCGGTGAGAAAGAGAACGACCAGATTACCATCGCCTTCTGCTTCCAGGACCTGGAAACGGAATTCTGGGTTGCCGGCCACAAAGCCATTACCGAAACCCTGCGTGCCAAGGGAATCAAGGTCATCGAAAAGAATGCCAACGAGGACGCAAACCGTCAGCTCGAACAGGTCAAGGACGCAATAACCCAGGGTGTAGACGGCGTCATTATCATCCCCCAGGACGGAGAGAGTGCCGTGACCATCGCCAAGGTGTGCAACGAAGCGGGCGTTCCCATCGGCGTGTTCAACCGTCCTCCATCGGACAAGAGCGCAAAAAACATTGTTGTTGTAGCCAATAACGAAGTTATAGCCGAATCCGCCGTGGAATACATGGCTCAGGAAGCCAGAAGACTCGGCCGGAAAGTGACCCCCGCCATCATGGTCGGAGACCTGGGCGATCCCAACGCTGTAGGCAGACGGCAGGGATTTTTCAATGTAATCGAAAAATATCCCGAACTCTGGGCAAGCGCACCGGTTGAAATCCCGACCAAATGGGATGCTAATGTGGCCCTGGCCAACCTTCAGAGCGCCATGCAGGCCAACCCCGATATAGACTTCCTTTTCACCTCTTCCGACTTCCTCTTTCCTGTCATAAAGTCGGTACTCGCCCCCCTCGGAAAGTGGCAGAAAGTCGGGCACGCCGATCATGTCATCCTTGGAGGACTCGACGGCGACAAGACCGCCTGTTCCCTCCTGAAAGACGGATACCTTGACGCCACCGGTGTTCAGAACCTCTTCGCGGAAGCGGAAATGATAATGGATGCTATGCTCGCAGCCATCGAGAAGGGCGAAAAGATGCCCGACCAGTGGCTGGATGATCCGGGCTTCGCTCTTACCCAGGGAAACCTCGCGGAGCGCGAAATGGAAATGTGGGGCTGCAAGCTCCTTGCCGAAGAATAGAATCTTCTGCCGGAGGGGCCTGCCCCTCCGGTTTCAACACGAACCAAGGATTACATCATGGATACATCATCATCCGGACGCCGAATAAAAGAGATCGGAAAACGGCTTCTGCTTTCCGAATATTTTGTTCTCTATCTGACAATTCTCTACATTCTGGTCCTGACGCCTTTTATTCCGAGGATTTTTCACCCATGGAATCTGAAAAACCTCATGTCCAATACCTGGCCCCTTCTTGCAGTGGCCATCGGTCAGACATTCGTACTCATTATCGCGGGAATAGATCTGTCCCAGACATCGGTCATGGCGCTTTCAAGTGTTGTCGGAGCGATGGTCATGACCTCCGGGGTGGATGTTGTTCTCTTCGAAAAAAGCCCCATGTGGGGAATCATGCTGAGTGAGAACGGAGGTCTGCTTGCGGGCTCGCCGATGGCGGTGCCTGGGGCCATCCTCGCCATGCTGGCGGTCGGCCTTGTTATCGGACTCTGGAACGGCATCTCCGTAGCCCACTTCCGCATGCCTCCCTTTATCGTAACCCTCGTCTCGATGATGCTCTTCTCGGCGGTGGCGATTTTTCTGCCGAAAAGCGAGAACATAAGAAATCTTCCGGATTCCTTTCTCAGCATCAGCAAAACGACCATCGGCTTCGTCTCGGTCTCAATGCTCATATCAATCGGACTCGCCATTTTTGCCCATATCCTCTTAAGCAAAACTCTCTACGGGAAACGTCTGTATGCGACCGGGGTGAACATGAAAGCATCCCGGATAAGCGGAGTGCCCACCAAACGGGTTATCATCACCGCCTACATTATCAGCTCCCTCTGCGCCGTGGTGGGAGCCATACTCTATTCCAGCAGACTGGAGATGGGAAGACCGACACTCGGCAGCACCCTTCTGCTCGATATTGTAGGTGCCAATATTATCGGAGGTATAAGTCTGGCCGGCGGGAAAGGGAAAGTACCCTGGACCTTTTTCGGCGTATTCTTCTTTATAATCCTCGCCAACACCCTGAATCTCCTGAATCTTTCATTCTATATGATAGATATCGTGAAGGGCATGGTGATAATGATTGCCGCCCTTCTGGATGTTACCCGGAACCGGATACAGCGGACACAGCTTTAAAGGAGAGAGCAATGAGTGAAATTCTTTTTGAATACCGCCGGATCTCCAAAAGCTTTTTCGGGGTCCAGGCACTGAAAGATGTCAGTTTCGAAATGGAAAAGGGACGCATACTCGGCCTGATCGGAGAAAACGGGGCAGGCAAATCAACCCTTATGAACATAATGGGCGGAGTACTCCGTCCCGATGATGGAGGAATGGTCCTGCGGGGTGAAGCATATTCGCCCTGGAGTCCCGCCGACGCCGCCGCTTCCGGTATCGAGTTCATACACCAGGAGCTCAATCTTTTCACGAACCTTTCGGTGGCGGAAAACATCGCCATAAGCAGATTCCCCAGGATCGGCAACACTCCCTTCATCAACAAACGGCTTCTCATGCGGGAAACCGAAGAGTTTCTTTCTTCTCTGCAGATGGATTTCTCTCCGGCCACTCTGGTGGAGCACCTTTCGCCGGGAGAACGGCAGCTTGTGGAAATAGCCAAGGCCCTGAGCACCAACGCTGACATCCTCCTTTTTGACGAGCCGACCACATCCCTCACCGCCAAGGAGACCGAGAACCTTTTCCGTATTCTCAGCCGCCTTCAGGATGAGGGAAAATCGATTATCTACATTTCCCATATTCTTGGAGATGTTAAAGAGATAGCCGACGAGGTGGTGGTCCTGCGGGATGGCCAGGTCATGGGAGGCGGACCGGTAGCGGACTTCCCCATAAGCCGGATGATAAGCCTGATGGTCGGAAGGGAAATTGATAACATATTTCCGGATAAAAGCGCCGTTCCGTCGGATGATACGGTTCTTGAGGTAAAGGATGTAAGCCAGACAGGACTTGTAAGAGACATTAATCTCAGTGTCAAAAAAGGCGAGATAGTCGGCATGTTCGGCCTTATGGGGTCCGGAAGAACGGAGTTTGCAAGGATGGTTTTCGGGGTCGATCCCTACAATGAGGGAACCATTCTTCTTGACGGGGAGGAGCTTCCACGCCTCGATCCCGGCGCGAGCATAGGAAGGGGTATTGCCTTCATCACCGAAAACAGGAGAGAAGAAGGTCTGCTGATGGACTACCCTATTCTCGACAATATAGGACTTGTATCGCTTCCGGACTACACCGCCCGCTTTACAAGGATTGTGGACAGCCGCAAGCTGCACACCAGAGCCACCGAGGTCGGATCATCTCTGAGGCTGAAGTCGGCCGATATCCGGACCCAGAGCGCCAAGAGCCTTTCCGGAGGCAACCAGCAAAAAGTGGTTATCGGAAAATGGCTCCTGAAGGATCCAAGGCTTCTGATAATGGATGAGCCGACGCGCGGAATCGATGTCGGCGCGAAGTACGAAGTCTACCTTATCATGAATCAGCTCGCCGAACGAGGCAGCGGCGTTCTGTTTATCTCCTCCGAGGTGGAAGAGCTTATGGGTGTCTGCGACCGGATTGCGGTCTGGAGCCGCGGAGAAATAATGAAAGAGTTCTCCAGAGATGAGTTCTCTCAGGAGAGCATTATGCGGGCGGCTTTCAGACAGGGTATTGAATCGGATGTACAGGGAGAGGTTCCGGCATATGAAAACTAACAAAATTGTCGCACTGCTGCTCAATAACACGACGGAGATTCTTTTCGTTTTTCTCTTCATTGTTTTCGGTCTCATTGCACCGCGTTTTTTCACAGTCAAGAATTTCGAGATCATTCTCGGAAACGCCTCCTACATCGGGATTATCGCTGTGGGTATGACCTTTGTTCTTCTTACCGGCGGAATTGATCTTTCGGTAGGTTCGACCATGTATCTTTCGGCGGTGGTCTGCGGAAAACTGATTCAGATCGGAGGGTTTCCAATTCCCGCAGCCATTCTGGTGAGCCTCCTCGTAGGTATGGCAGTGGGAGCCTTTAACGCCTTTGCCATAACAAGGCTGAAGCTGGTACCCTTCATAACCACCCTTATAACCATGACTCTTGCCCGGGGGCTTGGTCTCTTTATAACCCGCTCGACAGCGGTGAATTATCCCGATGCCATCACCCTAATGAGCACGGTCAGGATCTTCGGCTTCATTCCCCTGCACATTTTTGTATTCGGAACGGTGGTCCTTCTGGCTTCGCTCTTCCTGAGGAAGACAGCTCAGGGCAGACAGCTCTACGCGGTGGGTAATGATCTGGAAGCGGCAAACAAGGCGGGTATCGAAAGTAAAAAGCTTATCGCTTCCACCTACATCATAAGCGGCTTTTTTGCTGCCCTCGGAGGGTTTATATCCATTACCCAGCTGGGCAGGGTAAACGCGGGCTTCGGCTCAGGAGACGAATTTGACGCAATTGCTGCGGCTGTTCTGGGCGGAGCAAGTCTTTTCGGAGGCATAGGGACGGTTTTTCCCGGCACCGTTCTCGGGACGGTCATGATCCAGATGATTCAGGCCGGACTGGTCTTCAGCAGGATCGATCTCTATCTTCAGCCGATCATAATGGCGCTTATCATTTTCCTTGCGGTCTTTATTGACAGTACAAGAAACGTTCAGCTTAAGAAGCTTGAACGGCGGAATATTCTGAAAGTATGATACAGAGCAGCATCACCAGAGTGGGGCGTCCGGAAGTGGCCGCCCTCCTGCTGACGGCGCTTCTGCTGTTTGCCGGCTGCCGAAGCCAGCCCTCCCGGGGGCCCTCCCCCGGGCTCTCCCGGCTTACCATTTTTTATTCCGGCAGCCTGAACGGCAATCTGGCGGGCTGCTCCTGCTGGGGCTATCCCATAGCAGGACTGGACAAGAAGGCCTTTTTTCTGAAGAACAGAGTGCGGGAGCCCGGCACGGAAGAGGCAGTCCTGCTTCTGGACACGGGGAATCTCTTTGAGGCGGGAGAAGACCCGCTGCAGGCCGATCTTCTTATGGAGAGCTCTCTGGAACTCGGATACGCGCTTTTTGCGATCGGAGAACAGGACTTCTCCAACGGAGCCGACCGTCTGGCCGGATATACAGGCAGTTTTCCATTCAGAAGTCACAATATCGCCATCCTTCCCGAAAGCGGTACAGGAGATGCAAAGCCCCTATACAGTCCGGAGAAGGACCCTTTAATTNNGTCCGGAGAAGGACCCTATAATTTTCATATATGATGATTCTTTTGTGGAAATTATTTCCCTTACCGATCCCGTACAATTCGCACCCTATCCACCTTCATTCCATCGGCGGCTCCATCTGGAAGAACCCGAAAGCGTTCTGAAAAAACTGTGGAGCGGAAAAAGCTGTCATCCCAGGATCCTCCTTTTAAACGGCGGTCTGGAAGAGGCCCGGCGTCTTTATGGTGCAGCCGATATGGATATCCTCATTTTTTCGCCATCAGAAGAGCCATTTTTCGAAATAATGGCCAATGGAGGGATCCTTGCCTCGGCCGGACTGGATGGGAACAGCATTGGCGAGCTTTCAGTTACGATCTCCGGAGGTAATGTATCATCCATTTCCAACAGATTGCATCACTTTGATTTTCTTTCTTCACCTTCTGACCCGATCATTGCCGCGCGGGCGGAAGAGTACCTCCGTACACTTCGGTCGAGAATAGAAAGCACAGCAGACTGATTTATTTTCATTTTTTATTTGACTAAATGAAAATATTATTCTACACTGAACTGTACATTATCTCAGATACGCACATATGTTCACATATGGAGTACGCATGACAACGGAAAAAAGAGAGCTGCTTTACAAGATTGCACGGGATTACTACCTCAGAGAACTTACCCAGCAGAAGATATCCCGCCGCTATGGTCTCTCCCGGGTCAAGGTTTCACGCCTTCTGCAAAAAGCCCGCTCGGAAAAGTTAGTAGAAATAAGCATAAGAGCGCCGAAGAACCCCCTTACAAGACTCGAGGCCGATATAGCGGACCTATTCGGACTCGACCAGGTGCTGCTCGCCTCCTCCGCCGCTGCAGAAGGGCTTCCATCCGCCGTCGGAAAACGCGCGGCCGAGTTCTTTCTCAGGAGCGTGGAAGGCAGCGAAACGGTAGCACTGACATGGGGTGCTTCTCTCTCGGCTTTTGTGCAGGCCCTGCCCGAACGGGCCATGCCGGATCTGCGTATTGTCCAGATGCTCGGAGGTCTGGGCTCACCGGAGGCTCACGGTCACGCTTCGGATCTTGTCGGGAGAATGGCCGCTGCCCTTGGCGCTTCGGGGCGGATCCTGCCGGCGCCCGGCATAGTGGCTTCTTCCGCCGTCCGGCACTCTCTTCTTGAGGATCCCGAGATAGCCGCAACCCTTGCAAGGGCGTCGGAAGCCGATCTGGCCTTTGTCGGAATCGGGATAGTACGGGATGGCGGATTCCTTCCCCCGGAAGAGACCCGGCGGCTAAGGGATGCCGGTGTCAGTGGTGACATCTCACTCAGATTTTTCGGCACCGGCGGAGAAGAGATTGCCGATCCGCTGAGAGATCGGATTATCGGCCTCAGCCTGGAGGAGATCCGCAGGATCCCCCGCGTCGTGGCCGTCGCATACGGAGAAGAGAAACATGAGGCCGTGCTGGCTGCAGTTTCCGGTGGATTGGTTCATACATTGATAAGCGACCAGGAGTCCGGGCAGTGGCTGCTCGAGCAGGCGGATAAAGAGTAACAGAGGGAGGAAACCATGTATCTGATCGGAATAGACTATGGAACCGGCGGCGGCAAGGCCGCCATCATCGACGAAAGCGGAGAAGTAAGAGGCTACGCGTACGAGGAGTACACCATTTTTACCGACCATCCCGGCTGGTCCGAGCACGACGCCGAAAACTACTGGCAACTGGCCTGCCGGCTTCTCCCGAAAATCCTCGCGGAGGCGGGAGCACGGCCTTCTGAGGTAAAAGGGGTCGCCGTTTCATCGGCCCTGCCGAGTCTGGTCATGG
>NPID01000235.1_pt1 | contig 27105 bp, 25 predicted proteins | sample 8637491 | NCBI WGS metagenome assembly NPID01 (sample SAMN07420843, study PRJNA396082) | bioreactor metagenome | isolation source: sample BA6 brine-fed electro-methanogenic bioreactor BA | place: Japan: Kochi | collected 2016-06-14 | reverse complement strand
CAGTATCCCGTTCATGGAATCAGCGTACCTTGCTTTCATGGAAGCCGTTACATCCGCCGCGTTCCTTGTTTTCCCTATTCTTGCCGCCAGGGCCGGAATAACCGTTACCGCCACGAAAAGGCTTGCCAGGAGCGCGGAACCAACCGCCAGGGCCTGGTCCCGGAAGAGCTGGCTGGTGATGCCCTCCATGTAAACCACCGGGAAGAAGACCACGATGGTGGTAAGGGTACTGGCCACTATTGCGGGACCCACCTCGGAGGTTCCCTTCGTGGCCGACTCCACCCTGGAGTCACCCAGCTCCCTCCTGCGGTATATGGCTTCCAGCACAACTACGGCATTGTCCACTAGAAGACCGGTTCCCAGGGCAAGCCCCCCCAGGGACATGATGTTCACGGTAACCCCGGCCAGGTAGAGGAAGAAGAGGGCCAGGGAAATGCTCAGGGGAAGGGAAAGACCCAGTATCAGAGGGCTCTTCCAGTCCCTGAGGAAGAAGAACAGCACCCCGAAAGCCAGCAGTCCACCCAGGATAAGCGCTTCCACAACGCCGCCGATGGACTCCTCTATGAACCGGGCGTCGTTCTGGATTATCTCGAGGTGCATCCCCTCGTTGGACTCGTTCAGCTCGTTTATGACCTCGGCCACAAGCCCCGCTACCTCGACGGTGTTCGCCTCCGCCATCTTCCTTACCCGGAGTATGATGGCCCTCTCGCCGTTGTAGCTGGCCCATTCCGTGGGGGGTTTCTCGGCTATGTACACGTCGGCCACCGCGCCCAGCAGCAGCGGCGTTCCGCCGAGGGTGCCCACCACGGTGCTGCGAACGTCCTCGAGGGATTCGAACTCACCCTGGAGGGAGAGGAAGAACTCCTTCTCCCCGTCGCGCACCTGGCCGCCGGGGGAGACGGCGTTGGCCCCTGCAAGGGCCGCGGCGATGGTGGCGGGGTTCAGGTCCAGCTCTTCCACAACGCCGTCGCGCAGCCGTACGAACACCGCCGGCTCCGCCTCTCCGTCGATCTCGCACGCGGCGACGCCGTCCACCTGCTCTATCCGCGTTGCTATGACCCTTCTGGAGAAATCCGTTATGTCGGTCCAACCGCCGTCCATGGTGAGAAGGACCTCCATGAAGGGCCTGGAGGAGGGGTCATAGTCCACTATGGTGGGTCTTTCCGCCGCGTCTGGAAGGGACCAGCTGGCCACATCGAGTTTCTCCCTGACCTCCAGCCTGGTGTAGTCCATGTTAGCGCCCCAGTCGAACTCCAGTGTTATACGACTCATGTCGCCGTAGGACCTGGATGTGTACGAACGGAGCCCCCTGACCCCTGCAAGGGCGTCTTCCAGCGGGTCGGTGACCAGCCGTTCCACCTCGTAGGGGCTTGAAGAGGGATAACGGGTTTCGATGGTGATCCTGGGGTACTCCACCGACGGCAGGAGATCAACCGGCATCTGAAGGACCGCAATGGTTCCCAGTACGGCTGCCACCAGGGAGATGACGGTGACGGCAACCGGTCTTGCCACTGCTGCGGCGGAAAGTTTCAAGCCAGCCCCCCTTCTCCGGGTAGTATTTTTGAATCAGTTACTGAAAGTTAATCAATTGTCAACCGGATTGGCAAATTTTCACCGGGAAAGCCTTATCATGGGGCCAGGGGCTTCTTTCTCATCTCCTTCTTCTCCGAAACCCTTTTCTTTCCCTGCAGCCTCTTTTCCCGGGATGACGCGGGGGGTCTTGTCCTTCTCCGCTGAGGGGGTTTCACCAGGGCCTTCCTGATCATCTCCAGAAGCCTGTCCATGGCGTCGCGCCTGTTCATCTCCCGGCTCCTGTGGTTCCTGGCCTCTATTACGATGCTGTCGTCGCCGGCGAGCCTGCTCCCCGCGATCCTGCGGAGCCTCTGCGCTGCGCTATGGGGAAGGCCGCCCAGGGGTATCGAATACCGCAGCTGAACGGCCGTCTCCGTCTTGTTCTGGTGCTGACCCCCCGGACCTCCCGCCCGGAGCCAGGTCCAGGATATGGAGGCTTCGGGAACGTAGTCCATCAGTTCCTGCCGGAGAGCCCCCTGAGAAGGCTGTATGCAAGCATCACTGCCAGCAGGGCGAACATGGCTATCTTCGCCCCTGCGGGGCCGTTTCCGCTGAAGCCCACCACGCCGGCAATGAGGGCCGGTATGCCCAGGAACACGTCGAAGATGGTTATCTTGGCCTTCTTGCTCACAGGGTACTCCGCGGAGAGTACTTCCTTGCGGGTTCCGTCGACCAGGGCGCTGTAGGTCTTTCCCCCCACCGAGTACTTCATCTCCCAGAGGGGCACGTAGACCAGGTCCACCTTGTTAACGTTAACGGTGGTGTCCACATCGGAGAGCACATCGGCCTTTCTCTCGGCCTTCTTGGCCTGGTGTTCCTTTATGTTCCCCCTGGCGTTGTTCTCGGCTCTGTCCTGGGTGATCTGGCCGTTGACCAGGTTGTCCGCCATGCCGCACTTCTTAACCTCTTCGATGTCGAAAGGCAGCTGTCCGTCGAGGAGGTTCCTGTTGGGACTCTCCTTGCTACCGCCGAACCTGAGCCAGAACTTGCCCCAGTCCGGGAACAGGGATTTCTTCCCGGGCTTGATGTTCTCCACGCCCCAGAACTCCTCGGGATTCTCCCTGGCGTACTCAGGCCAGGTGAACTCGTCGGTGAACCTGCCGCTCACCGGCTCCCACCAGGTCTCTGTCCTCTTCTTGTCGCCGGTGCCCACGGTCTTCGTGCGCTTCTTCTTGCCTCTCCAGGAGGTGGAGGCGGAACTCTTCACTATCCAGTACGGAAGCATGAGCCCCCTGATCGATTCCACCTTCGCGGCGTCGACGAAGCTCTTCGACCTGTGGAAACCCTTTGAGAGCCAGGTGATCAGGGTGCTTATGGCATCGTTCTCGTTCACCGCCATGGGAAGCATGGAATGGCTGTCGATCTTAACGATGTTGTCATACCCCGCCAGCATGGTGGTGGTGCCGCAGTATGGGCATGTTATCACGCTCTCGCCTTCCATGTAGGAAAGCGGGGCGCCGCAGTTCTGACAGGAAAGCTCCCTGTCGTGGGACTGCGGGGCGGGCTGCACGGGCTCCGCGGGAGGCGTATCCTCCGCCGGCTGTTCCTGACCCTGGACCATGGATTCTTCCTGCATGACTATCCCTCCCTTTGATGAAGCACTTACGGTACCAGACAGTCCATTATACACCAAAAAGCCGGCCCCCTGAAAGGGAGCCGGCAATATGGTCGAAGACGGAACTTCCGATACTAGAAGTTCATTCTCCACTTGGCGTACATATCGGTGTAGCCCTCGAAGCCCTCGGCCTCGGCGCCGTAGTTGCGCATGCCCAGCTGGAGGGTGTTCATCTCGCTGAACAGGTCGATGTTAAGGCAGAAGTCGATGTTGTTCATGCCTGTGTCCTCGGCGCCACCCATGGCGTCAACGGGGGTGACCATGTCGTAGCGTACGGCGGGCATGATGCCCATGAACACGTCGCCCTCGAGGTCCATGTCGTAGCCCAGCATGACGCTCATGCCGTTGCCGGCCTCGGCGTCCTCATAGATGTCCGGGGCATTCCACATCATGTACTCGCCCACGAACACAAGCTCGCCGGTGGGGGACACGGGGTAGTTAACCACGCCGTAGAAGTCCATGCCGGTGGCGCCCCAGCTCTCGTCCACCTCTTCGGTCGCATCGTTGTCGCCCAGGCCCACCATTGCCATGGCTCCACCCAGTTCCAGCCACTCGGTGGGCTCTGCCACGAGCCTGGCTGTGAACTGCTTCTTGTTCACTTCGTCGTTGGCATCGGCTGTGCCGGTACCGTTGGAAAGGGCCAGGTCGACGGTGACAGGAGCGAACTCGGCTGTGAGCATGGCGCTGTTGTCATATCCGCCGAACATGTCGAATCCGAGGGCAGGAAGCATTTCCGTGGCTTCACTCGTGTAAAGGATACCAGCCCTGTCGGCGAAGTACATGGAGCCGCCGCTGCGGGTGAAGGCGTAGCCGAAGGGCTTCTTGAACTGGCCGCCGGTGAGGGTGAAGTTCTCGGTGAAGTGAAGGTTCAGGTAGGCGCAGTCAAGCGAGAAGGAAGGGCTGGGGGTCATCATTTTCACTGCGATGTAACCGTCTACGTAATCGTTAAGCTTGGGCATCCAGGAGATGTAGCTGTAGGTGCTCATGTCGTTCCCCGGATTGGCGTCCTCCATGCCGTTCATGTCCCAGCGGAAGGTGCCGTAACCCTTGAACTTGAGCATTTCCGAACCGCCGGTGACAACTTCGCCTGCGAAGGCGACAACGGCGAGAACGGAAAGAATGGCTATAGCCTTTTTCATTTATCCACCCCTCAAAGATTATGACCGGTCTTCTTCGAGCCTTCCGGTCGTTGTCAGGTGGAATTATACTCTTCCGGTAGAAAAAAACGCAAGTATCCCCACGCTGAAAGGAATCATAAAATAACCGCCGACAGCATCTTCACCATTTTCGCAGGCCTGCTGGGCCTCTGCATCGGAAGCTTCCTGAACGTTGTGAGCTGGAGAGTCCCCCTGGGGAAGTCGATCGTTTCTCCTCCCAGCGCCTGCCCTGGCTGCGGGAAGGAGATAGAGCCCAGGGACAACATCCCCGTTCTCAGCTACATCCTGCTCCTGGGGAAATGCCGCAACTGCCGGATGCCCATATCCTTCAAATACCCGGCTACCGAGCTGGCCACAGGGGTTCTCTTCCTGCTGGCCGCCCTTGAGACCGGGCTTTCACTGCAGTTCGTCACCTGGGGTATTTTCATCTCCCTCATGGTGGTGGCATTCAGGACCGACATCGACGAGTTCCTTATACTGGACGAGGTTAGTCTGGGGGGGGCTGCGGCGGGAATGGCCCTCTCCCTGCTTCCCGGAGGCATGGGCATCGTGAAGTCCGCCTCAGCCGCAGCGGGAGGGTTCCTCTTCTTCCTGCTGATAAGAACGGGGGCATCGCTCTATCTGAAAAAGAGCGGCATCAGGACCAAAGCACCTGAAGGGTTCGAGGAAGAGGAAGACGAGTTCCAGGGCGGTATGGGATGGGGCGACGTTAAGCTGGCCGCGTGTATAGGGGCTTTCCTGGGGCCTGCTTCCACCGCCATGGCATTCTTTGCCGCGTTCATTCTGGGAGCGGTCACCGGCGGAGCGCTTATGATCCTGAGGAAGAGGGGGGGCAAGGTGCCAATACCATTCGGGCCGTTCATGGCCGCAGGGGCGGTGCTGGCCCTTTTCCTGGGCGAGGAGCTCTGGAACGCCTACATCCGTTTCGTTACATTTCAGGGCTGAACTAGACTCAGCGCTGAAGGACGTAAAGGGAAAGCCCGCAGATGACTGCCCTGGTTGACTGGGAGTTCACCGCGATGTCCGAAGGGTCTCCGAAGCTGTCTATCACTGCCTCGATGGTGTTGTCGGTGGTGTTCACCACCGCGAACCCGTACCCGGGCACCGAAGCGTAAAGGTATTTCCCCTCGCCGGTTACAGCAAGTGCCGTGGGTGTGGCCGGCACGCTGAAGGTCCTTGTGTGCTGGCCGGTGCCGCAGTCTATGGCCCATACCTCGCTGGTTCCGTCGGGTGACAGGAAAACCTCTCCCAGGGGGGTGGGGCACATTCCGTTAACCCCTTCTTCCACAGTTGTCTGGGCCGCAGTTGAGAAGTCTGAAACGGATATCTTGTAGACCTTTCCGTCGGAATCCGCCGCGAAGAGGTATTCCCCGCTGGAGCCCATGGCGGCGGCAACAGGGCTGGAGAGATCGGTGGGCCCGGCCTTGGTTATTGTCCACCCCACTGTTTCTATCTTTACCAGGGTGCCGTCGGTGCAGAGAACGAACACCGAGGTGGATGACGGCCTGGGGATCACGAAGCTTCCAGCCTGTGGAAGGAGTATCTGGGTGTACACCGTGTATATGTCGTTGGAGATCACATAGAGCACGTTCCCGGAAAGGGCCAGGCCGTACCCGCCCTCGGGGGAACCCGCCACATCGGTCACAGGAACCCCCAGGGACATCTCCGCCCTTGCGTAGCCCTGGTCGGCGTCTACGAAATAGACATAGTTCCCCGCCCCTGCGATTATGTCTCCGTTCCCGCCCAGGAATCCGCAGGAGGTGGGCGGTGCGGCGGTGGTAACGTCCTGGAGATAGAAGGCCGGGAAATCACTGTTTATCGAAGGCCCGCTTGAATCGCAGGCGGCTGAGAGCAGAAGGATGGCCGACGCGATGGCCGGCAGAGCTGTCTTCATTCGGTACCTCCCCGGGCCCCCTGAAGGAGCCTTTCCATGTCCCTGGCGTTAAGGGCAGCCTTGCCCATGTGGCAGTTGTTGAAAAAAACATAGCACTTCGCCGCCGACGCAGAAAGCCGCCTGAGCTTCTCCGCCCAGGGTTTCAACTCGGTTTCACCGTAATGGTAGTCGTACCGCTCCTGGGTGTTCCCCCACCACTTGCCGGCGTTCCTGCCGTGGAGCCTGAGATACACCGTTCCCCCGGGCTGAAGAAGCCCTGTATCCGGAAGGCCGTCAAGGGCCGGCAGATCCACCGAGACCGGGGCAAAACCCATTTCCCCGACCCTTTCCAGAGGCTCTGCCCCGTACCATGCGCTCCGGCGGAACTCCACCGCCTTCTCCAGTTCGCCCAGACTTTCCGAGATATTCTCCAGCCACTGGAAGGAGTTCTCCTCGAGGGGAAAGGACCAGGGGAACTGGGCCAGCACCTGCCCCATCATTCCCCTTTCCCTGAAGGGCTCCAGCATTTCCAGGAACATCCTCCATTCCCCCGGGCCGGCGTTCCTGCCATGGGTCATCGAGGAGTGGAGCTTCACCGAGAATGAGAATCCCGGCGGGACGGAGTCTGTCATTGCTTCCGCGGTCTTCGGAGAAAGGATGCCGTAGTAGGTGGAGTTTATCTCAACGGAGTTGAAGGTGAGGGCGTAGTAACGCAGCCAGTCCTTCCCCCTGATCCTTTCAGGGTAGAAAACCCCCTTCCAGTGGGGAAAGCTGTAGCCCGAGGTTCCCAGGAAAAGCCTTGCTCCCCCGGGCAGGTTCCTCTCCGCTACCCTGGTGGAGAAAAGATCCATGTTCACCCTTTTCCCTGGATGTACTCCAGGGCCCTTCCGCTGACCATTGCCCTTTCGCCGTGGCGCTCCCTTACCCTGTCGGCCACGCTGTTCAGGGCCACCGTGCCCTCGGGAAAGAAGCTGAGCTGTGCCGTTTCCGACGGGACCAGATGGCTTATGGAAACGCCTATCAGCCTGATGGGCTCTTTTATATGCGCCGCCGCCATCTCCCCCGCCGCCCTGAGTATGGTCTGGTCCTGGTCGGTGGGCCAGGGGAGTATTTTCCTCCTGGTTATTCTCTTCAGGTTCCTGAGGCGGTACTTAAGGGTTACAACGCCCCCCTTCCACCCCCCCTCCCTTGCCCTGCAGCCGGTTCTCTGGCAGACCATGGCAAGGGCGGGCATGTACTCCCCGGGATACTCCACGTCCCTGGTGAATGTGTGCTCGTGGCCCATGGACTTCGGGGGTTCCCTGTGGCCGAAGAAGGGGACCGGCCTGTCGTCAACCCCCCTGGCGTACCTGTAAAGCTCTTCCCCGTAAACGCCCATGATTGACCTCAGCGCGGACCGGGAAAGCGCTCTCAGCTTACCTATGGTGTCTATTCCGTAATTGCCCAGCTTCGAAGCGGTTCCCGGGCCAACCCCCCAGATGGCCGAGGCGGGAAGCTCGGTCATCATTTCCGGAGTGAGGGTTCCCACCCCCCTGGGCTTGTAGAGATTCGACGCCATTTTCGCCAGAAGCCTGTTGGGGCCGCACCCCACGGTGCACCAGAGCGAGGTGGCCTGGAAGACCGCCTTCTGTATCCTCTGCCCGGTATCCTCCATCGACCCGGGGATGCCGGAGACATCCAGGAAGGCCTCGTCGATGCTCACCGCGTGCATCCTTGGGGTGAAGCTCAGAAGGACCTCAAGCACCCTGTGGCTGTAGGTACGGTACCTGGCGAAACTGCCGGAAAGGACCACAGCGTGGGGTATGAGGCTGAGGGCCCGGGTCATGGACATCCCCGCATGGACCCCGTACTTCCTGGCCTCGTAGGTGCAGGAGGTTACCACCGACCTGAAACCGGGGTCTCCTCCGACTATCACCGGCCTTCCCCTGAGCTCTTCCCTTCCCAGGAGTTCCACCGAAGCAAAGAAGGCGTCCATGTCCACATGAAGCACCTTCCTCCCGCCGTCATGCCCCATGGGAATACTCGCAGTCTATCACCCAGCCCATGGACTCGGTGTTGAAGTGTATCTCGTAGACATCGTCGTCGGAGGTTCGCACAACGTAATGAAAGTACTTCACCGTTCCCCTGCGGCTCTCCCAGGACGATGACACCCGCACCACATGATAGACCCTGTTCTGCCACCGGAACCTGCAGGGAACAACGCTGCCCCCGGAAAAGTGGCATATCATCTCTATCTTCTCGCCAAGCTCCTGCAAAGCTCTCCTCACCTCCCGGGGGAAAATAGTAAACAAATGTTTATGCGTCAAAGGCCGGTTGTCCCCGTCGGGGGTTGAAGCCATAATAAGCCGCAGGAAGGAGATCCAGGTTGAGCACCAATGCCTGCTCCAGGAAGATACTGGCGGTGATGTTCACCGATGTGGCCGGCTTCACCTCCCATATGGAGAGGAACGAGACCGCGGCCATGGAGATGATATCCCTTATAAGGGAGGAGCTCCTTCGCCTTCTCTCCGGCAACGACGGCACCCTCATCAAGGAGATGGGCGACGGCACCCTCACTGTCTTCAGCGGTCCCGGCTCCGCCCTGGAAACCGCCATGGAGCTTCAGAACACCTTACGGGGCAGGAGCTTCAGCATACGGATAGGCATACACATGGGGGGCGTCCATCTCAGGCCAGGCGACGTGATGGGCGATACCGTGAACGTGGCCTCCAGACTGGAGAAGATGGCCCCTCCAGGTGGAATATGCATATCCAGGGAGTTCCTCCAGGCTGTGAGCGAACCCTCCAGGCCGGAGGTACATTCCATGGGCCTCCGGAAGCTCAGGGGTCTTGGCAGGCTCATGGAGATATGCACGGTGAAGCGCTCCGGGGAGCATTCTCTTCCCTTTCTGAGGGATGGCGAAGCGCCTGTGCGGAAACTGATAAACCTCCACGGTGAAATACCCTCCATAACGGTCATCCCCCTGAAGAACCTGGGAACAGGCGAGGACGACTACTACTCCAACGGCCTCTCCAGGGGAATAGCCGAGCACCTGGCCTCCGCCGGGGGCGTGGCGGTGGCCCCCCTGGAGGATGTGATGGAGCTCCGCAGGGCGGTGTGTTCCGAATCGTCGGTGGCTTCCAGGCTGAACACCAGGTTCTTCCTTACCGGAACCCTTCTCAGGGAGGACAGGAAGTTCAGCCTCACGGTGAAACTCAATGACCTGCAGACCGGGAACGAAATATGGACGGATGACTGGACCGATGACTGGTTCGAACTTCAGACCATAGGGCGTAAGGTTGCCGACAGCATACTGAAGGTGCTGGGAACCGGCGGCATAGGTCACATGAGCCCCGGCGAGGGAACCGAGGAGTACGAGCTATACCTGCGGGCGTCGGAGGCCTACTGGAGACGAAGCTCGTTCGAGGACGTCCTCAGTGCGAGAGAACTCCTGGAGAAAGCCCTTCAGCTGGACCCGCGCATGATGGACGCCAGAATACTCCTGGGAACCACCTTCACCGAGAACGGAGACTTCGCCAGGGGTGAAGAGGAGTTCCTCAGGGCCTATGAAACAGCTCAGGAAATGGGAGACGGCCCGGCGCATCTCCGCTCTCTCATCTGGATAGGCATAAACCAGTGGAGACAGTCGGATTTCCTGGCGGCCAAACACACTTTCAAACGAACGATGACCATGGCCAGAGCCATGGGAGAGCTCCAGGCGGAGGCCAGGTCCATCTGCAACATGGGACTCATGGAATGCAACCTGGGAGAGTACGATTCCGCCCTGGAACTCCTCCGGAAGACAATGGGAGTACCAGGCATATCCTCCATGGGAACACTGAAGGCCAATGTGCTCTGCAACATAGGCCTCACCTACTGGAACATGGGCGATAATCAGGTTGCATACGAATACTACCTGAAGGCCCTGGAGCTTTTCCAGGAACTCGAGAGCGCCGACGGAACGGCTACCCTGATGATGAACCTGGGAATAGTGACCAGAAGCATGGGCATGTTCAGGGAATCCCTTGACTACACCCAGAAGGCCCTTGAACTCCACAGAAGGATCGGGGATCTCCAGGGCCTCTGCCGCAGCACCATCGGAATGGGCAACACAAGATGGTTCACAGGGGACAGCACCGGAGCCCTGAAGGACTATCGTTCAGCACTGGAACTGGCGGTGGAGATAGGCGACAGGATGACCGAAGGCATCGCCCTGACCAACATGGCGGACATACACCTGGACTCCGGGAAACTGGACGAGGCGGAGAAGCTCTACCGAGGGGCCCTGGGTATCTCTTCCGAGATCGGTGACAGGGAAGGGGAAGGAGAGAACCTGGGCTACATCGGAGCAGTCCTTCGAAGGCGCGGAGAAATGCCTGAAGCAGCTGAATACCTCAAAAGGTCCATCTCTGTCTTCATGGAGATGGACGCCCCGGTGAAGGCGATGACCGCCAGGCTCGATCTGGCCGGGGTCCTTCTTGAGGGTCCTGAAGGGAACACAGACGCCGCCATGGAACAGATCAGGACCGTAGAGGAGACACTGCACCCGGGAGTGAATGACTTCATTCTCATCAACCATTCCCTTTCCCGGCTCTACGGAAAACTGTCGCTTCGCCTGCCCGGTGATTACCGGAACAAGCTGCTGGCCAAAAGCGCAGGCTATCTCAAGGCCGCCCGGGATTCCCTCATGAGAACAGCCGGTTCAATAGACGATACAGATCTCAGGGAATCCTTCCTCTCGAAGAAGGTCCACTCGGCCATCATGAGAACGGACGGGTCCTATTCCGACAGAACCAGCGAATCACCTTCCAGATAGATCACCGGACCGGAATACTCCCTGTCAGGCAAGAACTCGAAGGTGTACCTGCCAGGGGCCAGGAAATCCATGAAAAGGGGTATGTGCTTTATCTCCAGGTCCTCGCGTGAGGCATCCGATACGAACACTCCGATGATCCCGCCCTGGTGGGCCTCCATTTCCCGGGAGATCCTTTCCAGGCCGGAGTAGATGTTCTCAACTGCCTGACTCTGTCTGGCCAGGGAAAAGGACAGATGCCTGGAACCGAAACCCAGCAGTACGACCAGCAACAGCGTCAAACCGGCATTCACCAGCCTGGGAAGCATAAGCCGCGAAACGAAATACGCGGCGAACACCACCGTGAAGCAGGATGCTATATAGCTGTAATGCAGCTCAGGATTCCCGAGAAGGGACTGGAATCCGTACATGCCTGTTACGAGCATCGCCACCGCAATGCGCCTTACACCCTCCTTCCGATACCTGAACCCGTAGAAGGCCAGTGCTGCGGGTATCACCCCGTAAAGCAGCAGCCTCAGGGCTCTCCATGGGATGAAGAAACCCCCGGAGACCTGGACGAAGAGACCAAGCATCCGGTTATGCAGCTGCTGCACAGGAGCATACACCGGGTAACCGCCGATATTGCCGTGAAAAAGGAAGAGCCTGACCACCACGAATATGGCGGCAACCCCCAGCAGGGAGCCGATGAGGAACCTCGTATTACTGTGGTTCCTCTTTCCCGGTTCCCAGAAGAAGTACAGCACCGGGAGGGTCACCAGGTTTGCTATTCCCACCTCCTTGGAGAACGAGGCAAGAAGGGCGAACAATGCGGGAAGGAGCCTGGCCCTCGACGGCCCGCTCTCCCCTGCGAGTTTCAGGACCGAGGCAACGGCCAGCAGAGAGAATAGTGCCGCCAGTATGTCCGGTCTGGCGCATATCCACATCACAGCACCGTAAGCTCCGGGATGAAACGCGAAAACCAGCGCCGGGAACAGCGCTCCGACCCCCCTCCCCCTTCCAATGGCCCGAAAGACCGCCGCCAGAGCAGCACAGGTAAGCAGATGGTAGAACAGGTTGAATGCCTTGTATCCCGCCGGTTCTCCATGGAAGAGCTGGTACTCGGCCAGGTAGGCAAGGCTGGCGGCTGGTCTGAAAAAACCTATCAGCCTTCCATCCCTGACCCACCTGTACCCGTCATAAAGATATGAATCCAGAGGGGTGCCGGCCTTGAGGGGATTAAGGAAGGTAATGAACTCCTGGGGGTCGAAAAAGGACACGAGCTGGTTCCAGTAAACGTATATCAGGAAGGGCAGCAGTGCCAGCGTTCCCAGTACCGCAAGATTCCTCTCCTGGTTTTCCCTCATCTCCCCCCTCCCAGTTTCCTTCTCAGAAGGACGAGGTCCCTGAGGGCCCTGGGAATCCTGCGTCCCAGTGAAAGGGGGGTAGCCCTTATTTCCTCAAGCTTTATGGGAAGCTCCTTTATCACCAGCCCACTGCGCTGGGCAAGTATCATCAGCTCCGAAGGGTAAAGGTCCGGTTCGTTGCCGCAGAGGGGGAATATCCCCTCCACCGATTCCCTCCTCATTATCTTGGGTCCGTGGGTATCGGTACCTCTGAAACCCAGCAGAAGTCTGAGAAGCGCCGTGAGAACCCTTGTGGCCGCCCTCCTTATGAAAGGGCGCCTGTCGTTCCTGCCCGCCAGCACCTTGGAACCCTGGACAATGTCCACATTCCCCGGGGCCATCAGCCCCAGTCCGGCCTCCCAGAAATCCCTGTCAAGCACGTCCAGATCATCAACCATGAGTATCTCCCGGTTCGACGACTCCAGACCCGTCCGAACCGCGTTCCCGTAGCTGGGTTCTCCCAGGCTGATGACCTTCAGGGACGGGTGTTCCTTCTCAATCCCACGAAGAATGTCCGGCGTCCGGTCGGTGGATCCGTTCTCAACAACGGTTACGCAGAGGTTCTCCGGGGCGGACTCCAGCACTGGAATGAGCTGGTCCTCCAGTATCGCCTCCTCGTTGTAGACCGGGATGACAAGATCGATGGTTTCGAAAGCCCTCCACGGGCCGTCAGGCTTCCTCTGCACGCTCCTCCTTTCTGAAGGCTGCCCTGGCCACAAGCAGGCTGATCTCGAAGAGGGCATACAGGGGAACCGTAAGCATTATCTGCGTGAGTGGATCCGGAGGGGTAAGTATCGCCGCCGCCACAAGAAGCCCCACCAGGATATGTCTCCTGTAGCGGGCCAGATCGGCGGGGCGGGCCACGCCTGTCTTCACCAGGAAAAGCACCGCCAGAGGCAGCTGAAAGGCCGCTCCGAAAACCAGAAGGAGCGTCCCGATGAACTCTATGTAGCTGGTAACGCTCCAGAAACCCCTGATGTTGCCGGTTTGGAAGCTCTGGAAGAGCGACAGCGCAGGTTCCCGCATCAGGAACCAGGCGAAAGAGGCCCCCCCTGCGAACAGAAGCGCTCCGGCGGCGGATACTGAGACAAGGGCCTTCCTCTCCCTGGCGTAGAGACCAGGAGCAACGAACCTCCACACCTGAAAGAGGATCACCGGAGACGAGGCTATGATCCCGGCGGTGAGCGCTATCTTCAGATGGGCGGTGAAAGCCTCCGCCGGGGCAAGGGCACTCAGCGGCTCCGGGGATGTGGCCGTTACCCTCTCCGTTATGGGAACACTGAAGAAGAAAGCGGCAGCGGAGAGCGCCGCAACCCATCCAAGAATGACCAGGAGCCTCCTGCGGAACTCTTCCAGATGGTCCCAGAAGGAGCCTTCGACCTCTTTCACCGGGGCCATGCCCTTTCAAGAAGATCCATTTCCTCTTCTGCGTTCAGTTCCTTCAGCACGCAGTGCTCCCAGTCCTCCGGTATCACCCATGTGCGCCCTGAAGCGGTGGTCTTCTTGTCCGAGGAAAGCCCCGATAGAATGTCATCGAGACCTATGGATGAAGGTATTTCCGTTCCCAGCCCCAGCTTTTCAGCGGTCCGGCGGAAGTCCTCGGCAAAGCCATGGAATCCCCCCATTTCAGCGGCAACGGGTATCCCCATGGCCACCGCGGCGCCGTGGGATACGCTGTAGGAAGAAGCGGATTCGATGCAGTGACCCACGGTATGGCCCAGGTTCAGAAGCTTCCTTCTTCCGGTCTCCATAAGGTCTTCCTGAACAATGGAGCCCTTTACCGCAAGACATTCCCTTACCGCTTCCGTCCAGTTCTCCCGGGCCAGGTGTTCGGCGATCCGCCGGTTCCCTATAACAGCGGTCTTCAGCGCTTCAGCCATGCCGTTCAGCAGCTCACCCCGGGAAAGGCTCTCCAGGAAACCCGGCCAGATCATTATCCTCTCAGCAGGATGGAAAGTGCCGGCCTGGTTCTTCTTTCCTCCCACGTTCACCGCTGTCTTGCCTCCAAGGGAAGCGTCCACCATGCAAAGCAGAGTGGTGGGAACCAGGTTGAGCCGGACCCCCCTCTTCCAGGTGGAAGCGGCAAAGGCGCACACGTCGCAGACTGTTCCCCCGCCGATGACCGTTACCGTTGAATCCCTCCGGACTCCCGCCCGTGCCATTCTTTCCCATATCCAGATGAGGTTTTCCGGGGTCTTGGAACCCTCGCCGCCGGGCAGTTCAGCCACCTCTCCCCTTAAGGGAAGCCTTCCTCCGTAAATGGAGGCCACGGCTGAGTCCACGAACACCAGGGCGCAGTCAGCATCGATACTTTCGACGGAATCATGAAAGGTCACCTCCGTTGCCGCGGAGGGCGCCTGAAAATTGAACCTCATGGCGCTCAGGGGTGCCATACGAACCAGATGAAAGCCGCACCTGCGGCGGTTGCCGCCAGTGTGAACGGCAGGCCCACCCTTACGAACTGCCAGAAACCTACTTTGTATCCGTTCTTCCTGAGTATGGAAACGGAAACTATGTTCGCCGCCGCCCCCACCGGTGAGATGTTCCCGCCGAGGCAGCTGCCCACCAGAAGCCCGAAGGTAAGGTAAAGGTGCTCGCCCGGGCCGTGTCCCATGGTAGTCGCCAGTGCGTGGGTAACGGGTATCATCGCCGTGACGAAGGGAACGTTGTCCACCACCGCGCTGAAGAGCATGGAACCGGTTACTATTATCAGATAGGCCTTCAGCGGATCCCCCCCGGCGGCACCGGCCAGGAACCTGCCCACGCTTTCCATCACACCGTAACGGTCAAGGGCGGCAACCATGAAGAATATCCCCGCAAGAAGGAAGAGCGTGTCGATGTCGAATGCCTTGACCACATGACGGGTCTTCCTCTCGATGCAGTGATCGAAAAGGTGGCCCCGCTTCCGTCTGAACACCGCGTACCACACCAGGGAGACAAGACCGCCCCCCATGCACAGAAGACCGGCGGTGAGGTGAACCCCCGGGCTTATGAAACTTATCACCGCGAGGCCGATTATCACCGCTGCCAGTATCCACGCGGGTACCCAGCTGGCAACCTGGGGAATCGCCACCCTGGGCACCGCTCCCCTGTCACGGCCCAGATAATGATAGAGTACGAAGAAACTGGCCACGGCTCCCGCCTGAACGGCCCAGAATATCCCCGGCTTCCCGCCTACGAAGAAAAAGTCGTTGAAACCCATGTTCTCCGCCGCGGCGAGTATCATGGAAGGCGGGTCCCCCACAAGGGTGCCGGTGCCCTGCAGGTTGGACGCTATGGCAATGCCTATCAGGAGCACCACCGGATTGGCCTTGTGGCGCCTGCTCACCTCCAGGGCTATGGGGGCCACTATCATCACCGTGGCAACGTTCTCCACGAATATGGATATAACACTGGAGAGCCCGCATATGAGAAGTGCCGCCCAGCCGTAGTTCCTGCTCATGGCGATTATCCTCCCGGCCAGATGGCCGGGAACCCCTGCGTCTATCAGCACCTCCGCGGTGAACAGGATACCGGAGAAGATCAGAAGAACGTTCCAGTTCACCATTCCCAGAAGCTCCGGAATGTCCACCCTGAGCCCCGCCATGTGAGAGACTGCGACCGCAAGGGCCACACCCGCCCATACCACCGCCCCCCTGAACCTGCTGCCGAAGGCGATGTAGACGTATACCAGAAGGAAGGAAACGGAGAATATCGCCGGAAGGGTCAAGGCCTACTCCTCTCCCCCGGTGAAGCTTACCAGGGTAAGAACGCTGTCCGGGGATTCCATTGCCACCATCCCCACGTCCGGAGCAAGCCAGATGTTCCTTACGGTGACGGTGGTCTCCGGCTGGAAGCCTGCGGTCTGTATCCAGTTGATAACGGTCTCCTCCTGGTGAACCCTGTAGCAGTTCCCCCACTGGCCGTCCGGGGAGGTTTCCGGCCCGGTCACCGTCTGGCTGCGAACCCATGTGTGACTCAGGGTTACCCCCTGGCTCACCGCCTGGGCCCCCACGGAATCCCTCCTGGACATTCCGTCGGCAAGCGGCCACTGGAGCATGGTCACCCAGCCCTGGTATATGGGCACCTGGAAGCCGTTGAAGAGCACCGTGTGGTCCTCGTACTTCTCCAGCTTCCCGTTCTCGTTTATCCAGTACGCGTAGTCAGCCCCGGACTGGAACCTCCAGCAGGGTCTCTCTCCCACCACCGTCTGGTCCACCACCGTAACTATCTTGCTGCCTCCGCCATCCATGGAGTACTCCCATGTGGCTCCGGAGGGGGATACGGGAAAGTAGTCCGATGAAAGCCTCAGATAGAGGGGATTGCTGTCGCACCCGGCCAGCGCCAGAAGTATCCCGGCGGCCATTATCGCAGTGAAGTTCCTCATATCTCCAACCCCCTGGATACGCCGAAGGTGAGTTTGAAAGCGTCTCCGCTGGTCTCCTGTGAAACAACGCTCTCCAGGTCGAATCCCAGGCCGGCCCTCCAGGGGCTCCCCAGGCTGAAGTTCCACCTTATTCCCGCCCTCCAGAAGGGGTCCCAGCTCACTGGATCGACGCCTCCACCGGAGGAAAGCCTCGTTCTGCAGTAGCCGAAGGCGGCCACCACCCCGGGGTTGAATGATGCCCCGTGGGGTCTCAGGTAGAACGAAAGGATGCCCATGGGCTTGAACTGTGAAAGGGATGCGTCCCCGGCGTTTGCGTCACCGAACACGGCGCCCTCCACTCCGGCGCCCGCTCTGAACTTCCTGGAGACCAGCCAGTTGAACTGCAGTTCCCCGGCAAGCCCAGCGCTGAGGTTCTCCCCCCAGCCGCCGATAGGGGTCAGCCCCGCCACACCGGCTTCGATCTCGAAGGCGCCCGCGGCGGCTGCCGTCGCGAGTACCGCGGCAAGTATCATGGTCCTTGTCAAAATGCCTCCTATACTTCCATGAAGGGCAGCGCTCCGCCCTGCTTCCCGGCGACTACCCGAAACCGCCCCTCGGCGGCGCCGCCGCATGACTCAAGGGCTTTCTCGGCGGTGTTGTTCTCTTCGCTGAGGTGGGCTGCCACGCAGAATCCCAGCCCGGGATGTATCAGAGCCCTGAGAAGCCCAGCGGCGGAATCGTTGGAGAGGTGCCCCTCACCGGATGCTATCCTCTGCTTCAGAGGCCATGGATAGGGTCCGTTCCAGAGCATATCTATATCATGATTGAATTCCAGAACAAGTCCGTGGCATCCCTCCAGCATCTTCACCGCCAGCGGACCGGCCTCTCCCATGTCCGTTGCAATGCCCAGCTTCCTTCCCCCGGCGGTTACCGTGAAGCCGCTGGGATCCCTTGCGTCGTGGGATATTCTCCATGTTTCCACGGTGAAGCCGCCAACCCTCACTGAGTCTCCGTTGGCAAATGCCTCCATGCCATGGAGCTTCTGCCCGTGGAGACGGGAGCCTCTCAAGGTGCCTTCGGTGGCGAAAACGGGGATACTCCACTTCCTGGCCATGACCCCGGCGCACTTGGAATGGTCGCCGTGTTCGTGGCTCAAGAACAGACCCAGCGGCCTTCCCGGGGGCAGAGCTGAGTCCGCAAGTCTGGCAAGGTGCTGCTTCCCGCTGAGCCCGGCGTCGAAGAAAAGAAGCTCTCCCTGGTGTTCGATGACTATGGCGTTACCCGAAGAACCGCTGGCAAGCACCGCAAGTCTCATGGCAGCACCACCCTGCTGAATACCGCCGCGGAGACCCCGTGGTCCGGCATGGTACCGCTTCCCCAGAACTCCCTGAGCACATCCTCTCCCCCGGAGGGGAGGGAGTTCAGGCTGAAGGCGCACACGCCGGAAGCGCCCCTGGAAAGAGCCAGCTCCGCACCGGTGAGGGCGTTCTCCACAGTCTGGTTCCATACCCCTATGCCGTATATCACCTTCTCCGGGTTCTCGGCGGTTACCGCCAGTGCCAGGTTCCTGGCGGTGGTCTGGTCAGATGTGTAGGCCATGGGGAGGGCGTAGTCCACCAGTCCTTCACTGAGCCAGTATCCCCAGTCGCAGGAGAACTCGGACACCGCCGATGAGGGATTTGCCATCACCGCGCATGACAGGATGACGTGAGGAGCGCAGCTCCTGAGGAGCGCCCTGACGGTGGCCACCGTTTCGGTTACGTTACCGGTCTTCCAGTCGTTCCACGCTGCGGGGTCATCCCCGGGATCCATCCCGGTTTCCGAGAAGAACATATCCCTCTCCCCCTGGGACCAGCCGAAGGATGAGTTGGGGTACCTTATGTAGTCCAGATGAATCCCGTCCACCATGTAACCGCAGGCTATTTCCGAGGCGATTTTCCCCACAAGCTCCCTCACTTCAGGATAAGCCGGCGAAAGTGTGGGGCCCACGAGACCCACGGCTTCCGCGGCCTGCCCCCGGTATGCGAGGCTGCTCCGGCCGTTCTCATGGCCTGTGAACAGGTCCGGGCGGGAGTTGACAATGTGTTCCGGAGAATCCGGGTCGTCCGGGGCGGACCATACGAGGAAGGCGTTTATCCACGCGTGCACCTCAAGGCCCAGGGGGCCTGCGCGCATCACGGTGTATGCCAGGGGATCATCGAAGCCCTGCCACTCAGCCGGGGGAAGGATATCCGACAGGTAGTATGCCTCGCCCCTTCCCACGACCTGAACTATCACGCCGTTGGCCCCGGCGTCCGCCGCCCGCTGCAGAAGTGAATCCACCGACTGCGGTGATGAAAGGCCGTCGCGGACCACCCAGAAGTACCTGCATTCTGCCGGGGTACCACGGGATACTCCCGCAAGAACGAGAAGCATAGCTGCGGCTCCGGTGACCTGTCTAAGAGAGAAGGGCACTGAATTCTTCCTTCTGGGGTCTGAGGAAAAGCTCCCCGATGGCGGACCTGAGATCCGTTGCTCCGTCTATGATACTGCGTACCATGGAGGTGATGGGAAGTTCCACTCCGTGCTTCTTCGCAAGGGAGAGCATGGCCCTGGAGGTGGGCACACCTTCGGCGAGCCCGTGTATCTCTTCGCCCCTTACAAGGGCTTCACCGAAGGCCCTGTTCCTGCTGTAGGGGGAGAACAGGGTGGCTTCATAGTCCCCCAGATGGGAGAGGCCGTATACGCTCCGCCAGTCTCCCCCGCAGGCCTTCACCAGCCTTGCCACCTCCTGGGGGGCCCTGGCCATAAGCGCACCCTTCAGCCCGCTCATGTGCATCCCGTCCAGCATGCCCGCGGCTATCCCCACCACGTTCTTCGCTGCGGCGCCTATCTCGCAGCCGATCATGTCGGTGGACCGGTACATCCTCACAAGGGAAGAGCCCATCGCTGAGATTACCCTTCTGGTTGTTTTCTCGCTGGATGAAGCCACCAGCATGCAGCCGGGGACACCGGCCACGAAGTCCTGTGGATGCCCGGGGCCTACCCATACGCTCACGGAACGTGCCTTCACACCCTCCTGGGCGCAGACCTCCGAGAGCCTCATCCCCGTCTCTATCTCAAGCCCCTTCATGCAGAGGACAAGGTCGGCATGGCTCAGGTCCCTGGCGGAAAGCTCGAATGCCAGCTTCCTGAAATGCTGGGCTGGAACGGAAACCGTTATCTGATCCGCCTCCAGGGCCCTGGACAGGTCGCTTGTCAGCGCCACATCCTCCGGAAGGCTGAGATACTCGTTGCCCCGCTTCTCCTGAAGTTCCCTGAAGGGCTCGCTGGAAGCCGGTTCCCAGCCGGTTACACGATGGCCCTGCTTCGCCGCGTACCACAGATGGAAGCTTCCCCACCTGCCGCACCCCAGTACGGAAACCTTCATGGAACGCTCCTTTCATCAAGGGGCAATATACTTTCATGGGCCTTTTTTGACATTGGAGCTTTCTCTCCGATATTTCCAATGGGATCATTAACGAATGGAGAATCGAATGAAGAGACTGCTTTTTGCTCTGTCTGCCTTTGTTATAGCCTCCTGCGGAGGGGAAGCTCCCGCTGATGAAGCCGGCCCGGCCAGCCCTGAAGTGCAGGGTGACACACTCAGGATAGCCTTCACCATAGGCGAAGAACTGGGTGATTCCACCAACACGTTCGGAATACTGAACTACGCAGACTATCACATACCCTCGGGGAACATCCTGGTTCTGGACGCAGGCATGTCATGTCTTAAGGAATACACCCCGGAGGGAAACTATGTCAGGCAGATATCCAGGCAGGGTAACGGACCCGGGGAGCTTTCTGTGGCCTCCTTCGAATTCTTCCAGATGGGCGGAGAGACCCATGTGAGAAACATGATGAAGCAGGGCTTCGTTGTCTTCGACGACACACTGGGATTCAGGGAGGAGATACAGAACTGGCCCCAGAACCCCCCTCTCCAGTGCGTGGCCCTTACCGATTCCATCTTCGCCGCATACAAACCGGATTTCGACGAGGGTGACGGCGAGAACTTCATGCTGTTCAGGAGGATAGTCGGTTTTCAGCGCGGCGCTGAGGACTACGGCCATGTGTTCTGGGCGGAGTCGGTGGAGGTCTCCCTGAACGACCTTATCAACAACGGCGCTTCTGATATGATCAACGACTTCCTCTTCGGCCTTACGCTGGGGGGCAGCGAAGAACTCGTGATGATGGCCCTCTGCGAGTCAGACCAGTATGAAGTGCACTGCTGGCATCCAGACGGAACAGAGGCCTTCACCATCACCATGGACCTGGAGCCGGTTCCCAAGACGCCGGAAGAGATAGCCGAGGAAAAGGCTTACATGGAGGGCTTCTTCAGCCAGATGGGCGGCCAGGGGATGAACGGCTACGAGCCCGAGCCCTACCGGGACATGGTGCTGAAGGTGGATATAGGTCCCGACGGCAACATCTGGGTACAGAGGGGAACCTACCTGAGGCCGGTTTTCGATGTTTTCGACACCTCCACAGGGGAACTCCTGGGGCACTATCTCTTCGAGAGGGAAGGGTGGACCTGGCAGTTCTCCATCTCCGAGAACGGGATACTTGCCTGGGAGATGGACCCGGAACTGGGGTACCAGCAGCTTCACATAGTTGACTGCTCAGGTCTGTAGAACGGTCAGAAACCGTAACCGACACCTATCTGGCCGAACGGCACAGGGGTCTCCCCCTCTTCCCAGATGAAGAGGGCTCCGCCGCCGGCGATGCGGAAAATGAAGCCGCCGTCAGCCGAGTACCTGTAGCCCCCTGTGGCGGAAACATAGATCAGGGGATCATCAGTGGTGAGGATTCCGAAATCGTCATCGCTGAGAGAGCCCACGGTGCCCAGGCTTCCGGTGAGTTCGAAGGAGCGCATGAGCCTTATGTAGCTTACCCTGGCCTCGGGCACTATCCATATGGTGCCTAATGCAAGACCGATCCTGTCGTTTTCACTGAAGGCGTATTCGTAACCCAGTTCGGGCAGCAGGAGTCCGGGAATACCTGCGGAGACGGTCACCGCCTGATCCCTCATATCGCCAGCCGCCGTCAGGGCGGCAAAGGTACAGAGAAGTATCAGAGTTGTTCTCATCCGGGATCCTTTCTAGTGCGTAAAACCATGTATGACTCCATGGCATCTGGAGGCTGTGGCAATGAGGAATCTCCCCCTCCTGGACCTTGCCCGGTTCAGGAGATCGAAAAGCACACCGGCTGAAATCGCCCCCACCCCTGGAAGGAGCTGCTCAGACCGAACAGTCAGATTCGTGTACGAAGGAGGGGAAAGAGAAGCGATGGTGTCGAAAAGGGGGTATCGGCGGCTCTCACCGCTCACAGGGCACTCGTCCTCAGGTTCCCGGCAGCCTGGAGGGCAGACGAAGTCGCTCAGCGAGGAATAAATGCAGCCGTCCTTACCCGCCACCGCCCCGGGAAGCTGCTCCATCAGGGCCACCGGCACAGGGATGCAGAACCCCAGATGGGTGAGGACCCAGTTGAAAGCCACATGCACAGGAACGCAGGGTATCACCAGGTCGTCGGGGCGGTCGTCCCGCAGAAGGTCCAGCATCAGGTCCATGGCCTCGGTTGCCGGATGGTGCTCCCCGGGAAGGTCCGGGGCGATATCCGTTCTCAGATCCGCTATGTGAACGGAACAGCCGGGGAGTTCCCTGCCTATCTCACGGGCCGCCCGGGAACCGAATGCCCCGGCGCCCAGTATCAGAGCCCTTTCCGGCTCCGCCGGAAGAGGTTTCCGTAAAAGCATGAAACCCTCCCCGAAGAACGGTACTTTTCGATGCTCGTAGAGTATTAGTATAGCCGGGAGTCAATATTCGCACAATAGCTGGACAGTTCAGCGGTGCCTGTAGATATCCGTTGTTCTCTTCCACCTCTTGTGGGCCCACCAGTACTGCTCCGGATACTCCCTGACCACTTCCTCCAGGACCTTCGTGTACCTTGCGGTGATGTCCGCTTCCGCCTCCTTCTTCGGCAGGTCTGGGTCGGGGAGCAGGAAAGCCCTGGGAGAGAACCGCTGGAAGGGACCCTTCTCCCGGATCATGACGCCGCAGAGAATGGGCATACCCAGTTTCACGCTGAAGGCGGCGGCCCCCCTGGGGGTTGATGCGGGGTGACCGAAGAAGTCCACCACAATGCCGTTCCTGCCGCCGTACTGATCGCTGAGCCAGCAGACCGCTCCTCCCTTTCTGGCTATCCTGATGACCCCCCTCATGGAGGCGTCCCTTGTGAGCAGTTCCGGTCCGGCGGCGGAGCGGAGGGAATTGATGTATGAATCGATCAGGGGATTGTGCTGCCTTCCCACCAGGAATGTGGTCTCCTTGCCCAGGAACTGGTGGCACACACCGTTGTACTCCCAGTTGCCGAAATGGTAGCCAAGGGCTATCACTCCGCCTTCATGGGCCAGGAATTCCTCCAGTGCCCGGTTCTTCTCAACGGTTATGTACCTCTGGAAGTATTCCATGCCCATGCGCTTCTGCCTGGCGAACTCCACCATGAACCTGCCGGTGTTGGCGTAGGACTCCCTGCCGATCCGGTCCACGGCCCTCCGGCGGGTACCGGGAAAAGCCGTTTCGATGTTGATCCTGCATATCCTCCTTCGAACGCCCAGGAGCCAGGCGGCGCGGCCCATGCAGGCGCCCAGGGCAAGGGCCGACCTGAGCGGAAGCAGGTTTAACAGGAAGGTAAAGGATCGTACCGCAATGTACTGGATCCTGTGGGAAAAGGTGATCCGGGCCATTTTCAGCCCCTTCCCAGGGGAAGTTTCACTTCCACCGCGTTCTCAGGGCACATCTCGTGGCAGCACAGGCACATGATGCATCTTCCCCTTTTCATGAAGGCCCTTCCTCCCCTTATCTCTATGGCGTCGGCGGGGCAGGCCCGTCTGCATACTCCGCATCCGGTGCACTTCGAGTTGCTCACCGGCGCTCTCCTCAGGAGTATCCGGGCCAGGGACCCAAGCCAGGAAGGTATGTGGTTCAGGTATGAGGGGCCGGGTATCTGAAAGTCCACGAACTCATGGCTCCCCTTCACCTTTATCTCTTCGTAAGGAAGCCCCAGACCCCTTCGCCTTGCCTCCCTGCTGGAATCAAGCTCGTTCCAGGGAAGACCGGCCATCTGGGAAAGCGCCATGTCCAGAGAGACCCCGTCCCGGGAAACCGCCAGGAATCCTTCGTGCCTCTTCCTTCCGTCGGTGCTGGGGCCCCGTCCGTCCATCGCGGTTATACCATCGGTGATGTTCAGCCCGAAATCCGCTATTTCATAAAGGTCCACTATGTTAACCGCCAGGTCCCGGGGTCTGGGGCTTCTCATGTGAAGCATAGCCTTTCCGAATCCCGGCACTATCCCGAAAGCGTTCTTCAATGAGTTGGTCATCCTGGTGTAGGAGTGGGTCTTGAACTTCGAGAGGTTGATCCTGCAGCTGTAGCCTTCCAGTACGGGGAGAGCTATGTCGTACTCCCTTCCGTGGATCGAAACCCTTCTGGACCCTGAGGCTTCGAAGTTCACCATGGATGCTCCAGTGATCCGCGCAGCCGTCTGAAAACCGCAGATCCGCCAGTACCTCTCAACACCCTTCACGGCGCCGCCTGGACTGTCTCCGATGTGTACCTCGCAGCCCCTCTGCCTCAAAAGGGAAGCCACCGCCGCCACCACTGCGGGATGTGTGGTTATTCCCCTGTGGGGGGCCTTCGCCGCCAGCATGTTCACCTTCAGGAGGACCCTGTCGCCCCGGGATGTCCCTTCGGGCCAGCCGCCGGCTTCACCGATCATTTCATCCAGGGCGGCTTCTATCTTCCTGGTGCAGTAGCTCTGGAATCCGTCCCTTATCACCACATGGTACATATTCATCCGGCCCTATGAATGGCAGACCTGGTTCTTTCCTGCGCGCTTCGCCCGGTACATCCTCTGGTCCGCGAGTTCGATCAGTTCATCCTTTTCCCTGGAATCAACGGGATAGGCCGCAACGCCCAGGCTGAGGGTTACGGCTCCCCTGGGCTGCTCTTCGGAGTGGGGTATGGTGCTGTTCGCCTCCAGCACCTTCGACCGTATCCTTTCGGCTATCTCCACGGCCACATGCTTCTCGGTGAGGGGAAGTATGCAGATGAACTCCTCACCTCCGTAGCGCACCAGGATGTCCACGTCCCTCAGGGCGCTGACCATGGCCCGGGTAACCTTCTGAAGGAGCACATTGCCCATGGGGTGCCCGAAGGAGTCGTTATAGTTCTTGAAGTCATCTATGTCCATCATTATCAGGGAGAACGGGTACTGGTACCGTCTGGCCCTTTCGAACTCCTCCGGATACCGTTCCTCGAAGAAGGTCATGTTGTGGAGACCGGTGAGTCTGTCACGCCTCACCATGTTTATCAGTTCAGTCTTCTGCAGCGCTGTATCCAGTACCCCCGCCGCAAAACCGATCATGTTGTTGAGCCGTCTGATGTCATCTCCCTGGAACCTTCCCACGGACGGGCTCTGGAGATCTATGAGACCAACCACCCTTCCCCTGCTCAGCATGGGGATGGCCAGCTCACTGCGGGTTTCGGCCATACCGGTAATGTAGAAGTCGCAGTTGAGCACGTCGGGCACGCTGGTGATCCTTCCGGTCCTTACCGCCTCTCCCACAACTCCTCCACTGCCCCTGTCGCCGTCCACCTGTATCACGGCGCCTGGTATCAGGGCTCCTGTGCCGTATCCTGCCCTGGAGACCGCGTGCACCTCCATTTTGTCGGGAACCACGCCGGACCTTGACGAACCCGCGGCCATTACGGCGATGGATTCGTCGGGATAGAAGGTCTCCAGTGTACGGAGCATGGTCCTGCATATCTCCCGTACGTCCCCTTCGGAGGTAAGGTCCGCCGCCAGTGAAGCTACTGCATCGGTCTCCGTCTCAAGGAGTCTGGCTCTCTCACGGGTCCTCTCCCTTCCGGTCATGTCGCTCATGGAGAGAACTATTTCCCTGCCCCCTGAAGCCCGCAGGGAGAGCTGGGTCCAGCCACGATCGCCCACTGCGATGGCCCCCGCGTCATGATCCCTTCTGGAAGCCAGGGCATCGGCGATCTTCTCCACCTGAGCGGCGGGAAATGATGAGAGGAAGCTCTGAAGAGAGGAACCGGTTTCCGGGGTTTCCACCCCGGGAATCTGCATGAAATCACCCATGCTGTCTATTATCCTGCCATTCGGATCCAGTATGACCATAGCGCTCCAGAGGTCTGCCAGCACCGTGTCCAGGGTGCTCCTTCTCTCCTCCAGCCTGTCCCTGGAATCAAGATACCTTATGAAGGCCGAAAGGATGTCCGAGAGCATCCGAAGACTCCTGAGGCTCTCCGAAACGGGCTTCCTCCTGGAAAGGCCGTTGTCACATCTTATCAGACCGATAACGGAGTTGCCCGACTTGATTGGGGTGTCCACATATGTGCTGCTGCCGGCCCATTCAAGGCCGCTACCGGAGAAATCCCCCTCCCATGCGTACACCTGGGTACCGGTTGAAAGGAGATAGTCACCGGGAAGTTTTCTGCCTGCGGGATTCAGCGGGATGGGATCACCTGTGATGCCCCTTCCCCTGTAGGATACTGCCTCGAAACCGGTGCCGCCCCTGTTCAGCAGGCCCACCCAGACCCTCTGGAATCCCAGCCCCCATAGAACCGCGGCGGATACCTTTCTGCAGGCCTCCGCAACAGAGGTAACGGTCCTCAGATCCGCCGCCAGCCTGAACACGGTTTCGATGGATTCAAGGGAATCCTCCAGGCAGTCGGCGGCCATGGGAAGCACTCTGTCCCTGGAAACCGCAAGCTCGGACCTTCCAGGCAGCTGAATCGACTCCGCCAGGTGGAGCCTGATAAGCCCCGCCGTTTCGCCCATGGGTGTTGAATAGTCGACCACCGCCGCCGCTCCGGCGCTGAGGGCTCTCTGTCTCATCTCCGGTCTGCTGTCGGGAATGCTTACTATCACAGGCATTTCCCTGCGCGTGAACATGGAGTTAAGCAGCCTGCATACCTTCATGCCGTCGAGACCGGCGAGTACCTGACCGCAGAGAACGCACCTGGGTCGGTTCTTCAGGGCCTCAAGCACGGCGTCTATTCCGTTCCCGACGGTCTGTACGGAGAGGCCCTCCCGCAGGAGGGCCTCCTCAGTTGCTTTCAGGAGCGCGGGACTTCCCATGGCGGCAAGAACGTCTATCCTCTTCACCGGGGGCTCCCTGAGGCTCCGCTACCGGTCTTCGAGGACCGCCTGGGCGGCGGCCAGCCGGGCCACCGGCACACGGTAAGGGGAACAGGACACATAGTCCAGGCCCACCGACTCGAAGAACCTGATCGAGGCGGGGTCTCCTCCGTGCTCTCCGCAGACACCCAGT
>NPID01001763.1_pt3 | contig 27150 bp, 24 predicted proteins | sample 8637491 | NCBI WGS metagenome assembly NPID01 (sample SAMN07420843, study PRJNA396082) | bioreactor metagenome | isolation source: sample BA6 brine-fed electro-methanogenic bioreactor BA | place: Japan: Kochi | collected 2016-06-14 | reverse complement strand
ACAGGCTACTCCTGATTGCACAGGGACGGATTATAGGCGCGGGCGCACAGGCAGTTCCAAATGCCCGGGCAAACCGCACCGAAGTTCAGGTATGATGCCTCAAAAATCAGGAGTATCTGACATGATTGCTCGATTCGTTCTTGCCATCGCGCTGTTGTTCTTTGCGTCGCCCGCCCTGGCGGACGAAGTGGTCGTTCATCCGGAAGACACCGGCGCCGCACTGGTAAACCCGATGATGGGATGGTCACTCTTCTTCTACTCGAACATCCCGCAGAACTACGGCAGCAGACTGGCCCCTTCCGACACCGTGCCGGACTTCCCAGGGCTGTCGAACGTGTATCTTCGTTTGCCGTGGGCCTACATCGAGCCGGAAGAGGGGGTCTTCGACTGGTCGATTGTCGATGCGCCCGCCCAGCGCTGGATTGACCAGGGCTTGCAGGTGGCGTTCCGGTTCTCGTGCGCCGAATCCTGGATGCGTTTCGCCACGCCGGAGTGGGTGAAGAACGCAGGCGCGAAAGGCCATTTCTGCACGGTGGGCAAGGGCGTGGACCCGGACGGCCCGCTCTGGGAGCCCGACTACAACGACCCGGTCTTTCTCGAGAAGCTGGACGGATTTCTCGCGGCGGCGGCGGCCCGTTACGACGGCAACCCGAACGTGGCGTTCATCGATGTGGGCAGTTTCGGCGTCTGGGGCGAGGGCCACACCTTTGCCAGCACGCGACTTCAGTACCCGCCGGAAGTGGTGAAAAAGCACGTCGACCTCTACGCGAAGCACTTCAAGAAAACCCTGCTTGCCGCGAACGACGACTTCAGTTTTCAGGGCGAGGCGTTGATCGAATATGCGCGCGCGAAGGGAATGACGCTGCGGGATGACAGCATCTGCGTGCAGCCTCCGCCCAATTCGTGGTTTCACGCGGAGTTGGCGCAGGCCTTCTGGCCCACGCTGCCGGTGATATTGGAGCACGAGCACTACGGCTCGAGCAAACAGAGAGGCGCCTGGGGCGACGGTTCGCTGCTGCTCAAATCGGTGGAGGAGTATCACGCCAGCTATATGTCGATCCACTGGTGGCCGCGGATCGAGCTGGAGGAGAACCGCGAGATCATCGATAAGATCAACCGGCGGATGGGGTATCGCCTGCAACTACGCGAGGCGAGCTTCCCGCGAGAGGTCTGCCTGGGCGAGCCGTTCACGGTCGAGACGATGTGGGCCAACGCGGGCGTCGCACCCTGCTATCCAGGTGGTTTCGTGGGTTTTGCCCTCAAGGACGACCAGGGGGGCATCGTCGCAGCGTTTGCGGATGAATCCTTCGACGTTCGAGATCTGGAGGTCGGGCCACCCGGCGAGGCGCCGGCCCGCAAGGTTGTTTCCAGGCTGACCGTTGCCGAGAAGATCTACGGTTTCGCTCCGGCGGCCGAACCCGGCACATATGATCTGTACGTCTCGGTCGGCGGACGCGATGCGACGCCCGTCATCGCGTTGCCCTACGACGATGACGACGGGCGCCGCCGCTATAGGATAGGAACCATGGTCGTCCTGCCTCGCGCCGATTGACAGACGATCAGATCTGGGAGTAGTCGGCGGGTTTGAGGTACAGGTTCGTGATCCCGCAGAGGATCTCCTTGTCGGCGTATTCCGGCATCGCCCGCAGGGCCTGCCAGTCGGGGTCGCCGCCGAATCGTTTCCAGTTGGCCTGCCGTTCGTCCATGCTGTTGAAGACGAGCATGTAGGTCAGGTTGGGCATCTTCTCGCCCGCCAGGGTCTGTCCGAAAAAGACGGGGTTCAGTCCTGTCTTGCGGAAGATATCGATCTCGGCGGTGTTGAACATCTCGATCTTCTTGAGACCCGTCTTGACGCTGGGGCTCTCGTAGGTCCGCAGTTGGAACACGCGGCCCGGCGCGTCGATCGGTGTCTCCAGGTGCGGCATGCCCTCGAAGGCGGCCATGAACTGGACCTCCATCCGCTTGTAGGCGGGCTTGCTCGCCGGGGCGTTCAGGAAGTCGGCGCCCGCTTGCAGGAATTGCTCGTCCTCGGAGAGCCTCTGCGTAAGCGTAACGAACGATGGCAGGCTCTTGTGTCGCAACAGCACGTAGATCGGGCTGAGCCCTTCCCAAGAATAGAACACGCCCACCGGCTCAATGCCGGCCCGATTCAAGGCTGGGATCGCGGCCTCTTGGGCGAAGGCGTCGAAGGCGGCTTTCTGAGCTTCTGTTTCGATCTCGTAGCGGCGCAACTCGAAGTATTCGGCGGCCATCGCCCCTGCCGCGGTGGCCCTCAAATTGGACATCCTTTCGCGGTAGGCCGCTTCAGATTCACCAGGAAGTGGGCCCCGGAAGGCCTGAAGACGGGCCATTCGCTGGCGATAGGCCACCTCCGATTCGCCCGGGAGCTTCTCCTGCCCATAGGTGGTCCCGGCGGTTAGTGCGGCCAGGCCGGCCGTACACGAGGTTCGCAGAAATTCTCGTCTTTGCATGATGTGTCTCCTCTCTTTTGCCCGGAATACGTGACTGTCCTGACGTCCGTGCCAGTATACGGTAAATCGCACGGTGGGACAAGCTTTGCGCCGCTCGTGATTGAAATGGCACGGGAGGTATGCTATCTTCGGACCCGTGGATATGAAGGCAGTTCCATTTCGTCGCAAACGAACGAGTGTTTTTTGACACGAGGGGAGACGCTATGGACGAGGCACAGAAGGGATTGCGGGACGGTCGGGTGTATTCCATCGATGCCCTGCGAGGGTTCGACATGTTCTGGATCATCGGCGGGGGGGCGGTCTTCGAGAGCCTGGTGCAGATCTGGCCCAACGCGGTGACCCGGACGATCCACGAGCAGTTGGAACACGTGGTGTGGGAGGGGTTCCACTTCGAGGACCTGATCTTTCCGACGTTTCTGTTTCTGGTCGGGGCGGTGATGCCCTACTCGCTGACGCGGAGGCTGGAGCAGGGACAGAGTTCGCGGGTCATCCACTGGCGCGTGATCCGGCGGACATTCCTGTTGATCCTGTTCGGCCTGATCCTGAACGGACTGCTCAATTTCAACTGGGCGACGATGCGCTGGCCCGGCGTTTTGCAGCGGATCGGCCTATGTTATTTCTTCGCAGCGCTGCTGGTGATCCACACCCGATGGCGAGCGCAGGCGATCTTCGTGGCGGTTGCACTGCTGGCGTACTGGGCGGTGACCATGCTGATTCCCGCGCCGGGATACGCTGCGGGGGACCTGACCATGCAGGGATGCCTGTCGTCCTACGTCGATCAGCGCCTGATCCCGGGCGAACTCTACTATGGATATGGGGACAACGAGGGGATTCTGTCGACGCTGCCCGCGATCTGCACGACGCTGTTGGGAGCGCTGGCGGGGCAGTGGCTGCGGACCGACCGCTCGGGTTCCCGCAAGGCGGCGGGCCTGGCGCTGGCGGGTCTGGTGTCGCTGGCGGTGGGGTACGTCTGGGGGCTGGCGTTCCCGATCATCAAGATCCTCTGGACGAGTTCGTACGTGCTGTTTGCGGCGGGATGGACGCTGCTGCTGCTGGCGTTGTTCTACTGGATCATCGACGTGCTGGGTTTGAAGAAATGGGCGTTCTTCTTCGTCGTGATCGGCATGAATCCCATCACGATCTACTTCCTCGACGGGTTCGTCAATTTCGACGAGATCGGCGCGTTCTTGGCGGGCGGTCTGGCCAGTCACGCGGGCGTCTACGCAGCGCTGATCCTGCCTCTGGCGGCATTGATGGTCCGCTGGCTGCTGCTGTGGTTGTTGTACCGACACAAGATCTTCTTCAGGGTGTGATTGCGTTTCCGATTGGAGTGTGTTTCATGATTCGACGTGCTGTTGTCTCGTGTCTGAGCGTTCTCTTACTGTCCGGCATTGCCACCGCGCAGAGGCTGACCCCGGTCGGCAAGCCGGTGACTTCGGGGCAGGTCCGCAAGCAGTTTGTCGACCCGCCTCGCGAGTACAGCTCGGCGCCCTTGTGGACGTGGAACGACATGCTGACCGAGCAGCAGGTTGCCGAGACGATGGCGGACCTGGCGGGCCAGAAGGTCAGGCAGGTCTTCGTGCATCCGCGTCCGGGTTTGATGACGCCGTATCTGTCGGACGACTGGTTCCGGCTGTGGAAGGTCGCGCTGCGCGAAGCTGAGAAGCTCGACATGAACGTCTGGATCTACGACGAGAACTCCTATCCTTCCGGTTTCGCGGGTGGGCTCGTTCCCGAGGCCATGCCCGAATCTCGGGGCAAGGGCCTTGTGATCCAGGAAGTCAGGACGCCCGCCGGTTTCGATGGCAACACCCTGGCGGTCTTCCGAACGACGGACTCGGGCTATGAGGACATCACGCAGCGGGTGCGAGCGGGCGAGGAGTTTCCCGAGGGTCGCTACCTGGCGGCATCGATCCGCCTGGCTTCGCCCGGCGGGTGGTTTGGCGGCAAGTGGTACGTCGATCTGCTAATGCCCGGTGTGACCGAGAAGTTCATCGAGATCACGATGGAGGCGTATCGGAAGCAGATCGGCGATCAGTTCGGCAAGCGCGTTCCGGGGTGGTTCACCGATGAGCCGCACCTGGCGCCGGCGGGCGGCCTGCACTGGTCCGATCACTTGCCCGAGTTGTTCGAGGAACGCTGGGGATATGACCTGATCGAGCACCTGCCTTCGCTGGTTCAGCCGGTCGGCGACTGGAAGCGGGTACGGCACAATTATTACAACCTATTGCTGGAGCAGTTCATCGATCGCTGGGCCCGACCCTGCTATGAGTATTGCGAGCAGCACGACCTGGAGTTCACGGGCCACTACTGGGAGCATGGCTGGCCCGGCGCGGGGCATGGCGGCGACAACATGGCGATGTACGCCTGGCACCAGCGTCCCGCGATCGATACCCTGATGAACCAGTACAGCGAGAGTGTCAACGCCCAGTTCGGCAACGTCCGCGCGGTCAAGGAGCTTTCGAGCGTGGCCAACCAGATGGGCCGGTCGCGCACGCTCTGCGAGGCCTACGGCGCCGGGGGCTGGGACCTCCGCTTCGAGGATATGAAACGGATTGGCGACTGGCTCTATGTGCTGGGCGTCAACACACTCGACGAGCATCTGTCGTACGTCACGATCCGCGGGGCGCGCAAACGCGACCATCCGCAGTCGTTCTCCTACCATGAGCCCTGGTGGGACGCATATCACGTGATGGCGGAGTACTTCACGAGACTGTCGCTGGTAATGTCGCAGGGAAGGCAGGTCAACCGCGTCCTGGTGCTGGAGCCGACCACGACGACCTGGATGTATCAGGGTGTGACGGACCCGCCGGGCCGGCTCCGCGAGATCGGTGACCGTTTCCAGGCGTTGCTCATGGACTTGGAGCGGGTGCAGGCGGAATACGATGTGGGGTGCGAGGACATCATCGGACGGCAAGGTTCGACCGAGGGCGTGCAGCTCAAAGTGGGATATGGTTCGTACGATACCGTGATCCTGCCCCCGCTGACGGAGAATCTCAACGCGCCCACGATGCGCCTGCTGGCGAAGTACGTGCAGGCGGGCGGGGTCGTCCTGTGTTGTGGCGAGGCTCCCGCCTATGTCGATGGGGTGCCATCGGATCGAGGTGAGGCACTGACGAAGGGGGCGGGCTGGAAACGCGTTCGTGTCGGCGAGGTTCCGGAGATGGTGCTGGCGCGCTGCCGCGATGGATTCGCCATCGAGCGGCAGAAGGGCGACCAGGGCATCCTGTTTCACTNNGTCAAGGATGGGCAGTTCCTGTTGCTGGTCAACACGAGTATCGAATCTCCGTCGGCGGGGACCCTTCGCTCTGACCTGAAAGGTGTTCGGCAGTGGAACCTGAATACGGGCGAGATCGAACCTTATCCGTTCGTGAAGACCGCTGGCGGTGTTGAAGCCGACTTCGAATTGCCGCCTTCGGGCAGTCTGCTGCTGTTCCTCTCGGATCGGGCGGTCGAGCCACCCAAGACACGGAAGATCGAGGCGAGCTCTTGTGCCGCTGTGTCTGGGACAGAGGAGATCGAGAGGCTTCAGCCAAACGTGCTGACGCTCGATTACGTCGATGTCACCGCGGGGGGGGAGACACTCGAGGACGTCTATTTCTATCGGGCGAACCAGTTCGCCTTTCAGAAGAACGGCATGGACCGCAACCCTTGGGACAGTGCGGTGCAGTTGCGGGACCAGCTCATCACGAAGACGTTCCCGGCCGACAGTGGGTTTGCCGCCCGCTACCAGTTCACGATTGAAAAGGCGGTCCCGAAGAACCTGGCGGTCGTGATCGAGCGGACCGATCTCTATACGATCGCGTGCAACGGCCAGGCTGTCTCGGCCAGGCCGGGCGAGTGGTGGCTCGACAAGGCGTTCGGCAGGATCGATATCGCGAAGGCTGCCAGGGTTGGCGAAAACGTCGTCACCATCGAAGCGCGGCCGTTTACGATCTGTCACGAATTGGAGCCCGCGTATGTCCTGGGTGATTTCACACTCCGAGCGACCGAGCGAGGGTTCGTGATCGCGCCGGATGAACCCTTGAAGATCCTCGAGCCTGAGACGAGCCTTGCCCACAGCGTCAATCCTGACGGCACGATGTGGCTCAGCGGAGGCATCGGCTATCAGAACGGCGTCGAAGATCGAGCGCCTTTCGTGGAATTCGACTTGGGCGAGTCGGTCGACCTGACGGCGATCCAGATCTGGAACTACAATGAAGGTCACGTCCGCGATCTGTCGTCGCGCGGTGTTCGCGAGCTTCGCGTTCTGGGTTCGACGAGCGGAAGACCCGACTCGTTCGACCAGGAGCTTGGCGCGTTCACGCTGGCTCGCGCGGGGGCGAATTCGCCTGCCGAGCGGTTCGAGGTTCGGGCGAAGGACGTGCGTTTCGTGCGCTTCGAGATCGTATCCAACCAGCAGAGTTTGACGTATCCGGCGCAGGGGACGCCGGAGGATAACGGCTTCGTGGGATTGGCGGAGGTTCGGTTCTTTGCTGGTAGCGATCGACAACTCGATACTGTGAAGATTCATCGCATCTCGAGCGAACTGGGCTCGATGGGACGCACCGCCGGTCATCTGGTTGATGGCAGTGGACTCGTCGGCGCCAAGCCCGGCTGGAAGCAGCAGGGCCATCCGTTCTACAGTGCGGGTGTTGCGTACCGGCAGCAGTTCGAAGTGGATAAGCCCAAGGGTTCGNNCGACTGGTACGGCAGCGTGGCGGAGGTTCGCGTCAACGGCGAATCGGCGGGGTATATCGTGGCGCCGCCCTGGGAATGCGACGTCACTTCGCAGATCGAACGAGGGCGTAATACGATCGAGGTGGTGGTCATCGGCACGCTGAAGAATGCGCTCGGCCCGCATCACGCCGGAGCGGGACTGGGCAGCGCCTGGCCCGGCATGTTCCAGCGGGGACCCGAGACCGGACCGCCGGCAGGCAATGCGTACCACACGGTTGACTACGGACTGTTTGAGCCCTTCGTCCTGACGCAGAGGCTGACGCAATAGCGACAATAGGAGCGTGCGATGGTAGCACTGGGCGTTCTGCTGCATGCGATCGGCGGCTTCGCAGCGGGTAGTTTCTACATTCCCTTCAAAAAGGTGCGCAACTGGGCCTGGGAGAGCTACTGGCTCGTGGGAGGCGTCTTCAGTTGGATCCTTGCGCCGTGGGTGGCGGTCCTGCTGACCAGTCCGCGTATCCTGGATGCGTTCCGTGCGGCCCCGCCGGCAAGTATGTTCTGGTGCTACTTCTTCGGCCTGCTCTGGGGCGTCGGCGGTCTGACGTTCGGCTTATCGATGCGCTATCTCGGGATGTCGCTGGGCTACGCGCTGGCCTTGGGCTTTTGCGCTGCGTTCGGTACGGTCATTCCGCCGATCTTTGCCGGTACGTTCGGTACACTGGTGGCCAGCACGTCGGGTCTGGTGACCCTGGCGGGGGTTCTGGTCTGTTTGCTCGGAGTCGGACTGTGCGGCGCCGCGGGGATGCGCAAGGAAAGCGAGCAATCGGCGGAGCAGAAGAAACAGGCCATCGGCGAGTTCAACTTCTTCAAGGGGCTCTGGGTGGCGCTCTTTGCGGGCGTGATGAGCGCCTGCATGGCCTTCGGTCTGGCGGCGGGCAAGCCGATCGCGGCGGCAGCGGTTGAACATGGCACGCCCGAGTTGTTCAGCAACTTTCCCGTGCTCGTGGTGGTTCTGGCGGGCGGGTTCACTACGAACTGCCTGTGGTGCATCGTGCTGAACTTCCGCAAGCGATCGGGGCGCGACTATCTCGATGCGCGCGGTGCCTCGCTGGCGACCAACTACCTTTTCTCCGCGCTGGCGGGCGTGACGTGGTACTTCCAGTTCTTCTTTTACAGTATGGGCACGACCAAGATGGGCCGGTACGATTTTTCGAGCTGGACCATCCACATGGCGTTCATCATCGCTTTCAGCAATCTGTGGGGGCTGTTCTTCCACGAGTGGAAGGGCTCCAGCGCGCGGACGCGGGGGCTCGTGGTCGCGGGTCTGCTGGTGCTGGTGGCCTCGACGATCGTGGTGGGCGTTGGCAACTGGCTGGCGCCGGCGGCAGGATAGGAGTCTCGTATGACCACGGCAATGACATCGCGGCAACGGGTCCTGAAGGCATTGAACCACGAAGTTCCGGATCGCGTGCCGATCGATCTGGGAGGCTTTCAGACCGGTATCCACCGCAAGGCCTACATCGAACTGCTCAGGCATCTCGGCATCGACAACGACGTGACGATCATGGACCCGGTCCAGCAACTCGCCAGGCCTTGTGAAGAGGTGCTTCAGCGCTTCGGGGTCGATATCCGCTACGTCTTCGCGCATGGGCCGGAGAGCTTCACGGGAGGGATCGAAACCAACATGCGCGATGGACGGCTCTGGCACGATTTGAAAGACGAATTTGGCGTCGTCTGGTCGATGCCCGACGATCAGCAGCTTTACATGGATATCTCGCACCATCCGTTGGCGGATGCGACGGTCGACAATATCGCGGATTATCCCTTTCCGCGAGGCGATGACCCCACGCGATTCACCGGGCTGCGCGAGAAAGCCCAACGGCTGCGCGACGAAACGCCCTATGCCGTTTCCACAGGCATCGGGGGCGTGGTCTATGAGATCTGCTGGTACATGCGTGGTCTGGAACGCTGGTTCATGGATACGATTGAGAATCCCGCGTTTTGCGAGGCCCTTCTCGACAGGACGCTGGCGTTCTGGATGGGCTACTATACGGAGTTCATGAAAGAGATCGGCGGCTTGGTGGATGTGGTGATGGTCGGCGACGACATCGCGGGGCAGTCGGGACCTTTGTTCTCGCCCGATTTCTACCGTCGCATCGTCAAGCCCAGGCAGAAGAGGCTCGTCCAGCACATCAAGTCGCTGACGAAGGCGAAGATCTGGTATCACACGTGCGGTTCGGCTCTCTCTTTGCTTCCCGACCTGATCGACAATGGGATCGACATCCTCAATCCCGTGCAGATCAGCGCCGCCAACATGGACCCTCGCCAACTAAAGCAGCAGTTCGGGCGGAACCTGGTATTCTGGGGCGGCGGCGTCGACACCCAGCACGTGCTCAGCTTCGGCACGCCCGAGGAGGTGCGCCGGGATGTGCGAAAGAACGTAGATGCCCTCAGTCCCGGCGGTGGATACGTCTTCAACAGCGTCCACAACATCCAGGCCGGCGTGCCTCCCGAGAACATCGTCGCCATGTTCGAGGCCGCCCGCGAGTTCGGCGCCTATGGAGGGTTCCGGATGGCGAATGTTCAGGAGACGCGGTCTTTGAAACGGTAGCCGACGCCGCGAACGGTTTCGATGTAATCCTTGCAGTCGCCCAGTTTCTTGCGGAGGTAGGCGATCTGTACGTCTACCGCGCGATCGCTGACCACGTAGTTGCCCCCATGCAGGGAATCGACGATCTGATAGCGCGTGAACACCACCCCGGGGCGACGGGCCAGGGTGTAGAGGATGTTGAACTCCGAGAAGGTCAGTGACAGGGCCTTGCCTTTGAGCCGCGCCTCGCAGCGGACGGGATCGATGCTCAGGTCATGCATGCGGACGGTATCCTGGCCGGGCTCCTCAGCGGCGCTCCTGCGGAGCAAGAGACGCACGCGGGCCACCAGCACCTTGGAACTGAACGGCTTGGTGATGTAGNNTGGCGGTGAGCATGATGATCGGGATATGCCGGGTCTTGGCGTTGGCTTTGAGGATCTGGCAGACTTCCAGCCCATCGATGCCCGGCAGCATCAGATCAAGTACCGTCAGCGCCGGCTGCCTGGCCTGGGCCATCTCCAGCGCCTCTTCTCCCGAGCCGGCCGTCAGAATCTCATACCCCTCCCTCGCGAGATGGAGCTTCACCAACTCCTGTATGTCTTCTTCGTCGTCGACGACGAGGATCGTTCCTTTTCCCATGGTCCGGTCCTGACAGAAATCCAGCGATGCGACTGTTTCCACTCTTCCCAAGGAACCGTTCCGGTGTTAGGCAGGTATTTGCATTTCTTTAGTTTTCCGTTAGCGGCGGCGCAGGAAGAGGCGGGTGGTCCGGACTGCGCGCCGGACCACCGCCTAAGGCCGCAAGGCCACTTGCTCGCACACTTCTACGGAGACTCGTGCCGCAGGACACCAGTCACTTCGTTCGGCGCTCTCACGACTCAATGTTCCCTCCAAGCCCCGCCCAGCCTACTCTCGGCGCATTGTCTGCCGATTAGCCTATCGTTAGAATCGAATTGATCTAGCGTGGATTGCCATCGCTCGCCTGCCAGCTCGGAGTCTGTCCGGGACGCTGGACGTGAGGGGGCGGGCGCAGTATAAGGGGAGCATACTTGGATCCGGGGGCGGGCAACGATACGTGTCGCATGTGTGGGGACAGCATGATTCAGCCGGAACGGGTTACGGTTTTGAATGATCGGGACGTCCGGGCGGGACGGTATGTGCTGTATTGGATGCAGGGGGCGCAGCGGGCCGAGTGGAATCATGCCCTGGAGTATGCGATCGAGCGGGCGAATGATCTGGGGATGCCGGTGGTGGCGGCGTTTGGGCTGACGGCGGATTTCCCGGAGGCCAATGCCAGGCACTACCGCTTCCTGCTGGAAGGACTCCGGCAGGTGGAAAGGGATCTGTTCCGGCGGGGGATTCGACTGGTGGTTCGTGGCCAGAGTCCCATCAAGTGCATCCCGAAGCTGGCCAAGGACGCCTGTCTGGTGGTCGTGGACGAGGGGCATCTAACGGTGCAAAGGCACTGGCGGGCGGAGGTGGCCGAGGGCGTGGCCTGTCCGCTGGTGGAGGTGGAGACGAACGTGATCGTGCCGGTCGAGACGGCGGCCGACAAGGAGAACTTCTCGGCCGGAACGTTCCGCCCCCGTATTCGCAGGCAACTCGAGACGTTCCTTGTCCGGGTCAGGCACCGCAAGGTGGGGCTCTCCTCCATGGATCTGCCGTTCGAGAGCCTCGATTTGGCCGCTATCGACCAAGTGATCGCCCAGCTCAGGGTCGATCGCTCCGTGGGCCCGGCGCGGGGCTTCGCAGGAGGGACCCGAGAGGCGAAGCGGCGCTTGGAGGACTTCATCGATCGCAAGCTCGATCGCTACGACGCCTGCCGCAACGACCCATATCTCGACGGGACCTCCAACCTCAGCCCTTATCTGCATTTCGGGCAGATTTCTCCGCTCTATGTGGCGTTGAAAGTGGGCGAAACGCATCGTCCGGGCAAGGACGCCTTCCTGGAAGAGTTGATCGTCCGGCGCGAGCTGAGCTTCAACTTTATCTACTACAATCACGAATACGATCGTTTCGCGTGCTTGCCGCCCTGGGCCCGGAGGACGCTGGATTTTCACCGCAGTGACAAGAGGGAATATGTCTATCGCCTCGAAGAATTCGAAACTGCAAAGACCCACGATCCGTACTGGAATGCGGCGCAGAAGGAAATGACGCTCACCGGCAAGATGCACGGATACATGAGAATGTACTGGGGCAAGAAGATTCTGGAGTGGAGTGAGAGTCCGGAAGAAGGCTTTCGCATTGCCTTGGCTCTGAACAACAAGTACGAACTGGACGGGCGGGACCCGAACGGGTTTGCCGGCGTCGCCTGGTGCTTCGGCAAGCACGACCGGGCCTGGGCGGAGAGACCCGTCTTCGGGAAGGTACGGTACATGAACGCCTCGGGGCTCAGGCGGAAGTTCGATCCGGATGCTTACGTTCGGAGGGTCGAGAGTCTCGAAGCGGGTTAGGGGAAAGACAGGCTATGCGCGTCGTCATCACAGGGGCAACCGGTTTTATCGGGCGGGCGTTGTGTCGTGAGCTGCATGGCGATTACGAGCTGGTGGCCCTGTCTCGTGATTCCCGGAAGGGCAGTGGGATCGTGGGGGACTACGCGCGAGTCGTCGAGTGGGATGGGCGCACGACCGGGGGCTGGGCCCACGAGATTGAAGGGGCCCANNTGGCGGGGGAAGGGATCGCGTCGGGCCGCTGGAGCCGGACAAAGAAGGCGAGCATCCTTCAGAGTCGTACCCACGCCGCCCGGGCGATTCTGGACGCGATCGAGTCGGCCAAGGACAAGCCGAAGAGCTTCATCCAGGCGTCTGCAGTCGGCTTCTACGGTCCGCGGGGCGATGAGGTGCTGGACGAGGGCTCTTCCGCGGGGACGGGATTTCTGGCGGAGATCTGTCGGAGAGTGGAGATGCTGGTCGAGCGGGCCGAGCGGTTCGGCGTTCGTTGGGCGACCATACGTACCGGGATGGTCCTGGGCACGGAAGGCGGAGCGCTGCCGAAGCTGATGAAGCCGTTTCGGTTCCACGTCGGCGGCCACGTTGGCAGTGGTCGGCAGTGGATCTCCTGGATCAGCCTCGAGGACGAGGTCAGAGCGATCCGCTTTCTGATCGAGAATCCGGATGCCCAAGGGGTGTACAACCTGACTACCCCCGAGCCAGTGACGATGAAGGCTTTCAGTGCGACGCTGGGGCAAGTCATGCGCAGGGCGTCCTGGACGTTCGTCCCGGGGTTTCTGCTTCATCTGGGCCTCGGGGAGATGGCAGACGAAGTGTTGCTGACGGGGCAGAGGGTGGTCCCGAAGCGACTGAGTGAAGCAGATTTCGAGTTCCGGCACCGTGATGTCAGGGGTGCGCTGAACGAGATCATTCGAGGATGAATGCATGGATCTACGGGATTATTTTGAGAACACGGAGGGGATAGGGGTTCTGGGGACGGCCGATGCACAGGGCAAGGTTGATCTGGCCATCTACGCCCGGCCTCACGTCATGGAGGATGGAACGGTGGCTCTGATCATGAGCGATCGTACCAGTCACGCCAATGTTGCCGCCAATCCCCATGCGGCGTATCTCTTTGTTGAGACCGGCAAGGGCTATACGGGTCACCGCCTGTACCTGACCCGGACGCACGAGGAGACCGATCCCCAGCGCATTGAGGCGGTCCGCCGAGAGAGCCGCAAGGGCCACTACCATGGAGATGGGCCCAAGTTCCTGGTTCACTTCCAGGTAGACCATGTCCGGCCGCTGACTGGGGATTGAGATCTGTCCTGCGGCTTGTTGCGACGACGTGCGACACAGATTTGTAGCCGAAAATCCGGTTATCCTACCGTGATGGGCACATCCCATTTTTCTTCGATGCCCTGTGGTGCGATTTGGACGACGGATTTTGCGCCTTTTTCTGTGACGGGATAAGCACAGTCCTGCAAAGGGCTTGCGCGCGGCGTACGCTTTGGCGAGGGACCAAAGTCCCCCGGGCGGCCTTGACAGGGACCGAGCAGACGAGTATAGTTTTGGCTTTCTGTTTGTGAATGTGAACACAAGCACTAACTCGTCGTCTTGCTCGTATGAGATACCATAGGATCCCGGACGAAACCGTTCGGCGCTTGCCGATCTATCTTCGAGGGCTGATGTTCTCGGCGGAGAAGGGACGCGATCACATTTCCAGCCAGTCTCTGGCCGATTTTGTGGGCGTGCAGTCCTGGCAGATTCGCATGGATTTTTCGTATTTCGGGGATTTCGGTACGCCGGGGGTGGGCTACAACATCGGCAGGCTCGCCAGAGAGATCCAGAAGATTCTGCGTCTGGATGTCATCAAGAAGGCGGCGCTGATCGGTGTCGGGGATCTGGGTTCGGCGTTGCTGGCGTATCCCGGATTCGGAACCTACGGGCTGGACATTGTCGCGGCCTTCGACACCGATGCGAAGAAGATCGGTCGGCGGATCAACGGGATCAAAATCGAAGATTGCTCGGGGATCGATTCGCTGAAGACGCAGGGGATCTTTCTGGCGATCGTGGCGGTTCCCCGCGAAGCCGCCCAGCCGACGGTGGACCGACTGGTGGCGGCCGGTATCCGGGGCGTTCTGAATTTCGCCCCGTGCAAGGTCCAGACGCCCAAACGAGTGAAGGTGATCACGTTGGATATCGCGATGGAACTGGCCCGACTGCCCTATTACATGCCGGCGGGTTGAAGGGGCGGCCGAGAACAGAGAGCGTGCCGGAAGAAAGACGGCGTTGTGTCGAACCTCGTTGAGAACCGTTTTTTTGAGGCTCATGGAGCCGGGATTGTGCGATGAGTGTGAAGAAAATTGCAAAGGATGATTTCGCTGTATTTGTGGATGCGCTGATCGGAAAGACCAGCGTGATCGGAGTCCAGGCCAAGGGCGACCGCTTCGATTTCGGGCCCCTGGAGTCGGCGAAGGATCTTCGGCTGGACTACGACGTGACCCTGCCACCGCCGAAGAAGTACTTCCTGCCTCCCAAGGAGGTGCTGATGACCTTCGAGATGGGCGGGGCATACCAATCGCAGTATGAAGACGAGCCATTCGTTCTGCTGGGCGTTCACCCGTACGATATGGTGGCGATCCACCAGATGGACGAGCTTTTCCGTCAGGACAACTACGACACGCATTACATGAAGCGACGCAACAATGCGACCATCGTGGCCTGTGACGTGGCCCAGCCGTCGGAGAACGTGTTCGCCTCGTCGATGGAGACGGCGGTGGTGAAGGAGGGGTACGATGTTCTGCTGACCGACATCGGCGATGCCTATGTGGCGGAGTCGGGGACGCCCAAGGGGGAGAAGCTGCTGGCCGAGATGAAGGGTGCGACCGCGGACGAGGCGGCCCTGAAGGGTCGGGAGGCGGTCTGGGCGAAGAACAAGAAGGGGCTCAACCGTCACCAGCTCAAGTGCGATCCGGCCTACCTGCCCAAACTGCTCGGCAAGGCCTACGATCATCCCGTCTGGGACGAACGCGCCAAGACGTGCTTCGCCTGCGGTTCGTGCAATCAGGTTTGTCCGACCTGCTACTGCTTCAACGTGCAGGACGATGTGAACTGGGACCTGAAGACCGGCCAACGGGAGCGGGCCTGGGACGGCTGCCTGCTGGATGGCTTCACCAAGGTCGCCGGCGACCACGAGTTCCGCAACCGGCGTGCGGATCGTTTCCGTCACCGTCTGTATCGCAAGGCCAAATATGTTCCGGCCAAGATCGGCGGCGAGATCGCCTGTGTCGGCTGCGGCCGATGCGTCGCGGCGTGCCTGCCGGATATCGCCAACCCGGTCAGCGTGTACAATCGTCTGATCGACGATCTCGGGATTGGCTGAGAAGGAATGAGGCACTGTTGATTGGGGATCATCGAGTCATCCGTAATCAATCATCACTTGAAGGGGCTTGACGAATGTGTCAGTGTTGTACGGAACAGAAAGATATCTATCTGCCGCAGTTGGCGACGGTCGTGAAGGCGGAAGCCATGAACGTGACCGAGAAGTACCTGCGGCTTTCGATGGATGACGGACAGTTTGACTATGTCCCCGGGCAGTTTGTCGAGGTCTCCGTCGCCGGGATCGGCGAGGCGCCGATTACGATCACGTCGTCGCCGACGCAGAAGGGCGGATTCGAGCTGGTCATCCGGAAGATCGGCAACGTGACCAATGCGGTGCACAATCTGACGGAAGGGGCCAAGATCGGGATTCGCGGGCCATTGGGCGACGGGATGTATCCGGTGGAAGAGGCCAAGGGCAAGAACCTGGTCTTCATCTGCGGCGGCATCGGGCTGGTCCCGCAGCGGGCCTTCATCAACTACGTGCTCGACAACCGCGCCGATTACGGTGAGGTGACGATTCTCCAGGGGACCAAGTGCTACGACCAGCGGCTGTTTGCTTCGGAAATCACGGAGTGGGAGAAGCGCGACGACGTGGACATGCTGGAGACCATCGACGAGCCGCACGATTGCTGGAAGGGCAACGTCGGAGTCGTCACGAAGCTGATCCCGAAGATCAAGAGCGATCTCCAGTCGGCCGTCGTGCTGGTTTGCGGCCCGCCCGTCATGTACAAGTTTGTGCTGATGGCGCTGGAAGAGCACGAGGTTCCGCACGAGAACATCTTCCTGAATCTCGAGCGCAAGATGAAATGCGGCGTAGGCAAGTGCGGGCACTGCCAGATCAACGATGTGTACTGTTGCATGGACGGGCCGGTGTTCCGCTATTCTGATTTGGCAACGTTGCCGGAGGCGATCTAGTTATGAGTAAACCGAAAATTGCGATATTCGATTTCGCCTGCTGCGAGGGCTGTCAGCTCCAGATCGTGAATCTCGAAGAAGAGCTGCTGGAGCTGCTCGGCGGCGCCGACGTGGTGGAATGGCGCGAGGCGATGAGCGAGAAGAGCGATGAATACGACATCGCGATCATCGAGGGGTCGATCACCCGGCTGGAAGACGAAGAGCGTCTGAAGCTGATCCGCAGCCGGGCCAAGGTCCTGATTGCTCTGGGGGCCTGCGCCACGATCGGCGGGATCAACAAGTTGAAGAACAACTTCGACGACCTCGATGAGGTGAAGAAGTGCGTCTATGGCAAGGACGCGAAGAAGCCGCACCTGGCGACGCAGGCGACCAAGCAGGTCGACGAGGTGGTGGACGTGGACTACTACGTTCATGGCTGTCCGATGGACCGCAAAGAGTTCACCTACATCGTGCGGAGCCTTTTGCTGGGCAAGACCCCGGAGATTCCGGACTATCCAGTCTGTGTTGAGTGCAAGGCCAACGGCAATCCGTGCCTGTGGCAGTACGGCCAGGTCTGCCTGGGACCGATCATTCGCGCCGGCTGCGGCGCCCGGTGCCCCTCCAACGGATTCCGTTGCTTTGGCTGCCGGGGCTACACCAGCAATCCGAACGTGGACGCGGCCAAGGACGTGATCGAACGATTCGGCCTGACCGTGGACGACCTCAAGACCAAGATGGTTCTTTTTGGAAGCAGACAGGAGCCGACGATCCATGGCTAATAGCGTAAACGTAAACGTCCATCATGTGACCCGTGTCGAAGGACACGGCAACATCGTTGTCAATGCCACCGACGGCAAGGTGGAGAAGGTCGAGTGGCAGGTCCCGGAAGCGCCGCGTTTCTTCGAGGCGATGGTGCGCGGGCGCAGTTACGAGGACATCCAGACGATCGTGAGCCGCATCTGCGGGATCTGCTCGATCACGCACTCGCTGGCCTCGACGAAGGCGGTCGAGAACGCACTGGGCATCCGGGTTTCCGAGCAGGCCGACAAGGTCCGCATCCTGATGCACTATTCGGAGCAGTTGCAGAGCCACGTGCTGCACGTCGGTTATCTGGTGGCGCCCGACCTGTTCGGTTTGCCCTCGGTGGTGCCGCTGGCGGCCAAGGCGCCGGATGCGGTGATGGCGGTGATTCGCCTGCACCGGCTGGCGAACGACTGGTCGGACCTGATTGCCGGTCGCACGACGCACCCGGTGACGCTGAAGCCGGGCGGTCTGACGAAGTTCCCGACCGAGAAGGAACTGCGCGACCTGCAAGAGCGGCTCAAGAACTGCGTTCCGGATCTGCAGGCGGTGGCTCAGGCCGTGCTCTCGGCGGCCGGCGCCATTCCCAACTTCACGCGGGAAACGGAATACGTCGCTCTCAAGCAGGACGATCCGCCCACGTACACGTTCTATCACGGCGACATCACGAGCACCGACTACGACGGCGCCGTTTCGATTCACGACTGGCAGAGCGTGGCCAACGAATACGTCAACGATCAGTCGACGGCCAAGTGGACCAAGTGGCACCGCGATTCGTACACGGTCGGCGCCCTGGCGCGGTTCAACAACAACGCCGATCTGCTCTCGCCGATGGCCAAGGACGTTGCGAAGATGTTCGGGCTGACCAAGGGTTGCTGCAATCCCTTCATGAACAACGTCGCCCAGATCGTCGAGGCGGTGCACGTGGTCGAGACCAGCATCGGGATGATCGATGAGCTGCTGACGGCGGGAATCAAGCCGGAGACGGTGAAGGTTTCGCCCAGGGCGGGTAAGGCCAGCGGATGTGTCGAAGCGCCGCGCGGCATCCTGTTCCATCAGTACGAATTCGATCGCAAGGGCCACTGCGTCGGCGCCGACATCTGCATTCCGACGAACCAGAACCATGCTGCGATCCAGGCGGACTTCGAGAAGTTCGTTCCCGAGATTCTGGATGAAGGCGAGGATGCGGTCCGTCTGAAGCTGGAGATGCTGGTGCGTTCGTACGATCCGTGCATCTCGTGCTCGACGCACATGCTGAACGTGCAGTTCGTCAGGTGACATTGCGGCCATGAAGAAGCCGATCGCGGTGCTCGGTCTCGGCAATCCGCTGATGGCGGATGAGGGGATCGGGGTCGATCTGGTGTCGCGGCTGTCGCAGGAGGCCGCCCGTTATCCGGAGGTCGATTTTCTCGATGCCGGCACGGGCGGCATGGCGGTGTTGCACCTGATCGACGGACGCCGCAAGGCGGTCTTCATCGACTGTGCGTACATGGATGAAGCGCCGGGGACGATCCGGCGCTTCCGGCCGGACGAAGTCCGCAGCACGAAGGTTCTCGCCCACCAATCGCTCCACGAGGCGGACCTTCTACAGATTCTTACGCTGGCCGAGCGGCTGGGGCAGTTGCCCGAAGAGGTGGTGTTTTTCGGTATCCAGCCGGAGACGATTGACTTGCGGCAGGGCCTGAGCGATGCCCTGCGGGACCGGATCGACCGGTATCTCGACGAGATACGATCCGAGCTGGACGCCTGAGACGCACAACGCCAGGCCGGCGGGAGGGGTAGAGTTTGTCCCGCCGTCGGCTTGATTATGTCAGGTATCGCAGGTATAAATACGTAGAGTGGCGTCGGAGAAGCGCAGCGAAGCTTTTGAATGGACGAAGGAGAAGAAATGGCACAGGGCAGGATTCTGATTATCGACGACGATCCTGATATCACCGAAGCGATGACCGTGGTGCTGGAGAACAAAGGGTATGAGGTTCGCAGCGCCGCCGATGGCAGCGAAGGCATGGACCGGGTGAAAGAGAGCCGGCCGGACCTGATCATCCTCGACGTCATGATGCGGACGCGTCAGGAGGGATTCGAACTGTCGCGGGAACTCAAGGGCAGCGCCGAGTACAAGGACATCCCGATCCTCATGTTGACCGCCGTCAAGGACAAGACCGGGCTGGATTTCAAGGCCGACGCCGGCGACAAGGCCTGGCTGCCGGTCGAGGCGTTTCTGGACAAACCGGTGAAGCCGGACGTGCTTCTGGAGAAGGTCCAAAGCCTGCTTCAGAAGTCCTAGCGCGGTATGGAAAGCATCCTCAAGAGCACCAGCCTGGTCGAGAGAGCGTTCTGGCTTGTGCGGCTGCGGTGGGTGGCGATTGCGACGATGGGCATCGCCACCTTTGTGGCCGGCAGGTTCATGTCGGTGATCCTTCCTGCTTCTTCGCTCTACACGATTGCGGGACTCTTGCTGGTATACAATTTTGTTCTGTACGACCTTCTGCGGTATTGGACGTGGCAGGACAAGGAACCTTCTGAGACGCGAATCGGTCGGATCCTGACGTTTCAGATCAGTGCCGACCTGCTGATTCTCACCACGATCCTGCATTTCTCCGGGGGCATTGAGAACCCGTTCTCGTTCTTCTTCGTCTTCCACATGATCCTGGCGAGTATCCTGCGATCGAAATGGCAAAGCTACGTTCAGGCGACGCTGGCGGTGCTGCTGTTCGGCGGATTGATTGTCCTGGAGGCGGTCGGGACGCTGCGACACTATCCTCTGACGGGGTTCGCCGGACACGGGTTGTACAGCAACCCCACATTCGTGTTCGGTTTCCTCTTCGTGTTCTCGGTCACCATGTATCTGGTGGTCTACATGACGACCTCGATCAGCGAGCAGCTTCGGCAACAGCAGGACGGCTACGCGCGGGCCAACGCGCAGCTCGAACAGAAGGACCAGCTCAAGAACGAGTACGTGCTCCGTCTGACCCATGACATCAAAGGGCACCTGGCGGCCGTGCAGAGTTGCCTGGATATTGTCATTAACGGCATGGTTGGGACGCTCAACGACAAGCAGCAGGACCTGGTGGAACGCGCCCACCGACGGACCACTCAGTGCATGAGTTTCATTACCGCACTGCTNNCTGAAACTGACGCGGATGAAGCTGACCGGGCGGATGGAGGTCGAGCGGTTCTCTCTGAAGAACTGCGTCTACAACGCGCTGGGGGCGGTCCAGAACCGAGCCAAGAGCAAGGAGATTTCGGTTACCAGTTCGATCGATCCGTCGGTGGATGAACTGTGGGGCGAAGCGGTCCTGATCGAAGAGACCCTCACGAACGTGCTGTTCAATGCGGTCAAGTATACTCCGCCGGGGGGGCGGGTCTCGATGGAGATCAAGGACCAGGACGCGATGATCCAGGTGACGATCACCGATACGGGGATCGGCGTTCCGGACGAGGCGTTGTCGCACATCTTCGAGGAGTTCTACCGCGCGGAAAACGCCCGCGCGACGGAACGCGACGGGACGGGTCTGGGGCTGGCCTTTGCGAAACAGGTGGTCGAGCAGCATGGCGGTCGGATCTGGGTGCGGAACAATCCGCCGGGGGGGAGCACGTTTGTTTTCACGTTGCCGAAGCACTCGCCGGCCCCGGCGGCGCCACAGACCACATAGCCAGCCGACCGTGAAGACGAGGCCAGAGACATGCATCCGCTGCGGCTTCTATTGAAGGTCTATTACGAGCGGCTCTACGAGCGAATGGGGGCCGAGCAGGACCGCCTCCGCACGCACATCGACGCGCTGTTGTCGACTGAGATCGAACAACAGGGCTTCGGTCCGATGGAGCCCGACAAGGTGGAGGCCTATCGCGAGGCCTGCCTGGCCTTTGTCGATGAGCGTATGGAGATGTACAACCCCATCGGCATTCAGTACACTTTCGATCGTCCGGCGAGCCGTCTGGCGACCGACCTGGAATTCCAGCTCAACTGGTACGACAGCCGCGACGAATTCGAATCGCTCGTGGCGGCCGCCCGCCGACTCGTGCCCGGGACCGGCATCGAGATGCCGGATTCGATGCTGTATGAGTTGGCCGATCGGCTCATTCGCGAGGCGGGGGCCTTTCCCGATCGGAGCATCATCGCATGCTACACCGCTGCGCCCACCCTTCAGAAGCTGCCCGACTACATTGTTGCTGCTGCGATCGAACAGGTGGTGTGCAGACCGAGGGCTGCCGACTGATGGAAGACCGAAGCGAGGTCGGGGAAATGGCTGGATTTGACGCGAGGACAGGCGTATTATGGGGCGGTCGGTGCTGAGGCCGGCTTGGCCGGTCACCATGAACATCCCATCAGAATCAGAGGAGAACACCATGAAGAGCGCATCCTGCGTGACGAAATCCATCGGCTGTCTGTTGGCTGCGATGCTGGTAGTCGCAGCAGGCGCATACGCGGCCGTCGAGATCACCAAGTACGGTGTCCACGACCTGAGCCGGCCCAAGCCGCCGGTGGTGACGCCTGCCGAGACGATCGGGCAGCCGCCTTCCGATGCGACCGTCCTGTTCGATGGCACCGACCTGTCGCAGTNNAGAAGGGCGACGGCAGTCCCGCGACGTGGGAAGTTGCCGACGGTGCGATGACGGTCTCCAAGAAGGCGGGCAGCATTCAGACGAAGAAGTCCTTCGGGAACTGCCAGTTGCACGTGGAATGGAGGATTCCGGAGGGTATCCCGGAGAAGGTCAAGGGACAGAGCCGCAGCAACAGCGGGGTGTTTTTCATGGGCCGGTACGAGGTACAGGTGCTCGACTCCTACACCGACGACAATTATCAGACGAATTCGACGTATGCCGATGGTCAGGCAGCTTCGATTTATGGCTCGCACCCGCCGATGGTCAACGCCTGCCGCGAAGCGGGGCAGTGGCAGAGCTACGATATCGCCTTCCTGAAGCCGGTCTTCGACGACGACGGCAACGTGGTTCGCAAGGCTCGGATCACGGTCTTCCACAACGGCGTCTGCGTGCACAACAACCTGGAGATCGAGGGGACGACCTCGCACAAGGTCAAGGCGCGGTACAGGCCGCATGGGGACGGCCCGATCGGTCTCCAGGACCATGGCAATCCGATCAGTTTTCGTAACATCTGGGTGCGCGAGTTGCCCGAGCAGCCGTACCTGATCCAGTAAGACGGACCGCGCCCACCGTACTCCTCGAGGTGGATGCTATGGCGATTCTCCATCGACGACGAATCCTCGTGTGCTGTCTCGGTCTGCTGTTGGCGGCTTCGGCACCTGCGGCAGAGGATTGGCCCATGCTGGGGCATGATGCGGCGCGTTCGGCAAGTACGACGACGGAGATTCGTCCGCCGTTTGCGCGGAAGTGGTACCGTTTGTTTCCCGATGAAGGTCTGATGTCGGGCGTACAGCCGATCGTGGCCGGCGGCAAGGTGTTCGTCGGAACCATGAAGGGCGTGCTGCATGCGATGGACGCCGAGACCGGCCGGGATGTGTGGACATATACTGCGCCGGGCGCCATCCTGCATGCGTGTGCGGCAGATCGTCGCGTGGTGGTCTTCGGTTGTGCCGACGGCAGGGTCTACGCGGTCGGTAGCGACGATGGCTCGCTGGCGTGGTCCATCCAGACCGGTGCCGCGGTCTGGAACGCACCGCTGATCCACAGGAACACCGTTCTTATTGGGAGCCGCGACCACAGTCTCTACGCCATCGATGTCCGCTCGGGGGACGTGCAATGGAAAGCGGCTACGGGCGGACCGCTCCTGTCTAGCCCGGCCGTCGATGCTACACGTGATCGCGCGTATGTCGCCAGCGAGGATATGCGCGTCTATGCCTTCGATGTGGCGGAAGGGACGCGGAACTGGCGGAGCGAGAAACTGCCTGGCGTGAGCTTTCGCGGATACCATCCCGTCGTGGCGCCCGATGGTTCCGTGATGGTCACGACGACTCCGTTGCCGTCACTCGATTCGTTCGAGCCGATCCTGATGGATATGGTCAAGGAGGTCTTCGGGGACTTCGCGAGTTGGCGACACAGCCGGGAGGAGAACGATCGGCTGCGGGAGGCCAACTTCAGGAGGATGGCGGAGCCGGGCAGCTACGAAGCGCAGCTCGATTTCCTCCGCCAGCGCCTGACTGCCGAGCCGATCTATCAGACGTTCTTCATTCTGGACCCGAATTCGGGTCGGCAGAAGTTCGTCGCGCCGATCGTCTATGGCGAGAGCATGAATGGCACCGGCGCACCGCCAGTGGTCACACCCGACGGCAAGGTTATCGTCAAGTTCCGGGCGCTGCTGCGGAGCCGTTACGAGCACTATTCCCCTTTTCTGAACGTGGGTTATCTCGACACCGCCACCGGCCACATCACGCCGATCATGGACCAAACGCGCCGCTACGGCTGGCACGCCAGTCTGCTGCTGGTTCACGACGAGCAATGCCAACTCTCGGTCGCCGGCCGGGTGCTGATCAACACGCATCAGGACAATGTCAATGCGATGGATCTGGAGACGCTGAAGGGCTATACCGAGCTATTCTGCCGGGGTGTGCATGAGCCGCAGCCTGGCGAGGCGGTCGGTATCTGGGCCCTGCTCCACCGAGGCCAGGAGTTGCCGATGGGCAAGGAGTGGCTCGCACGCGGCACAGCGGTTTACGGCGGGGGCTCGGTCATCGATACAGCAGTGTCCATCGCGGGCGACAGCTTCTACTACGTTCCGACGCACGAGATGAATGCCGGCGCCGCGGTTATTGCTTTTCGGATGGACGCGAATGGCAGGGCCGCCGAGAAGACAGAGATCCCTTCGGTCCAACTGGCCGATGCGGAGTGGAGCAAGATCAGGGAGTTGCCCTGGGACTGGGACATGCTTCAGATGCCGCGTCTCGATCACGTGCAGAAGGCGCTGCCCGGCGCGGTTCCCGGAACCCGGCAGGCTCCCTTGATGGAGGAAGCGGCCGAACGGGCCAGTCGGATCGGTGACAGCGAACTGGATCGGTTCATCTGGGAAGTACCGGAAGTGCAGATCGTGGAGACCGACGGATCGGTCGGGTTGAAGAAGGAACTGGTGAAGGAAGTCGAGGAGTTGATTTCCCAGCGCTGGCAACCTCTGGTCTTTCCGCCCGGCAAGCATCCGAGAGAAGCGTACCGCATTTTCGTCGATCCCACCGAGACCCTGCTGACGCTGGCTCTGGCCTACCCGCACGTGGGCGGAGATTTGCAGGCGAGGATCGAACGTTACGTCGCTCGGATGCGGAAATCCGAGGGTCCCCTGTCCGGGCCGGGCGGCCGGAGGCATGTCGATCCCGACGAGGGAGCGGTCCGCTCGTACTATGACGTGAAGTCGAAGAAGCTGTTCCGCGTGATGGATGACATCGTCCGCAGTGAGGTCGCCAGGCTATATCCGCTCTGGCTCTGGGCTCACGTCAGTGGCGATTGGCGTCATGTCGAGGAGAACTGGGCCCAATTGCGGACGTTTGTCGATCGCTCGCCCAACCCGCTGGAAGAGGACTGCCGCAACGGGTATGTAGGGGGGCTGATCGCCTATTGCCGGATGGCGGCCTATCTGGATGACCGGGAAGCCTTGACGAAGGGGCTGGGCCGAGCCCGGTCCGCACTTCGCGAGCGCCTGACTTATGAATTTGCCCATGCCAGGGGCGGGCTCATCTCGCAGGTGTCTGTCTCGCGGTCGATCTTCGCCCGCTGGCGGCATCTGACGCCCGAGGTGGGGCGGCTGCTGGCGAGCTACGCCGGGCCGATTCAGGACCATCTGATGGATGTCTACGTGGACTATCACCGCCCGACGTGGTTCCTGGCGTGGGGCGTCGAATCGATGTGGCGCAACGAATCGGCCTTCGCGCTGCCGACGATGGCGAACGAGATCTTCACCGCCCGTGTCTGGGTCCTGGACGAATCGCCTGAGAGGCTGACCCGGTTCATCGATCGGCCCTGGTGCCAGGCCGACCTGTTCCACATCCGCAAGCTGGTCCTGGCCATCGAGGCCCAGGGCTCGACCGTCTGGCAATCCGTGGCGAATCGCCCCCTTGCTATGTGGTGAAACAGCACTTTCTCGGACCTCGCGCGGTCCGGCGAATATTGACTTAACTTCCTGTTCTTGCTATATTAACTGCGTTGTGGTTCCTCTCCTCATGAGGGTGGCTTCTACTGTTTTAGCGACCAGGGTGAGCCGCGAGTCCCGTGCTCTTGCGGTTCTGGAGGATAGCGCCGATCATGCGAATTCCCATCATCGTCATGACGCAGGTCCTTTCGCTACTTCTATGTGGTGTCGTCGGCGCGCAGGCGGTGTCGGACGATCCGTCAGGGAGCGGCGCGCGGCCCGGCGTGGTCATTTCCGAGATCATGTACCATCCTCCGCATTCTGAGGGGGCGGAAGATGTTCGCCAGGAGTGGATCGAACTGTTCAACCGAGGTTCCGAGGCGGTCCCCCTGGCGGGATGGGGTTTCAGCGAGGGGGTCGAGTTCGTCTTTCCGGACGTGGTTCTCGATGCTCAGTCGTATCTCGTCGTGGCTGCCGATGCGGATGTCTTTCGAAACGTTTATCCTGCTGTCGAAGCTGTGCTCGGAGGCTGGACAGGTTGGCTGAGCAATGCGGGCGAATCCATCGAACTGGTCGATCCGGCGGGCACTCGGATCGATCGCGTCGAGTACGCCGATGAAGGGGACTGGGTCCAGCGCGAGTTGGGACCGGTCGACCACGGTCATCGCGGCTGGGTCTGGCGCGACGACCATGATGGGCAAGGCAAGTCGCTGGAGTTGATCGATCCCGATCTGCCCAACGATTATGGGCAAAACTGGAGCGCCGGTCGTCACGAGGGAGGCACGCCCGGTCGAGCGAATTCGGTCTTTTCGAACGAATCGGCGCCTTTGATTCTCGATGTCGTGCACACTCCGGGCGTCCCGACTTCAGATGATCCGGTGACCGTTACCGCGCGTCTGGTCGGCACGCGTTCCACAGGCATTCAGGCGACGCTATGCTACCGAGTGGATGGCGATGCGGAGTTCAGTTCGGTAGCGATGTCTGGTGAGGAGTCTCACTCTGCCGAGATTCCACCCCAGTCCGACGGTGCCGTGGTGGAGTTCTACATCGAGGCGGCTGACAACGACGGACGTACGCGAACCTGGCCGGCGCCGGCTCTCGTCGACGACACGCTCCAGCAGGTAGCCAATGCGCTGTACATTGTCGATGATTCGTTCGATCCGATGCTCTGCCGCACGCCCGGCGCCCACCCCGTCTACTATCTGATTGTGAAGGACAGCGAGTGGACGGAGTTGCGGCAGATCAGTGACGAGGACTACAGCGGCAGTCTCTTTGCGGCTGAGCCGATGAGCGACGCCCAGATGAACGCGACGTTCATCAGCGTCGATGGAACGGGAACGAACGTACGCTACCAGGCGTCGGTGCGGAACCGGGGCAATCGCAAGCGGGCCGATCCGCCGATGTCGTTCCGGATCAACTTCGCGGGCGACCGGCCATGGAAGGACGTTTGTGCGATCAACCTGAACAGCAAGTACCCGCATCTGGAACTGATGGCCAGCATTCTGTTTCAGACGAGCGGGTTGCCTGCGCCCGACGTCACGGCTGTCCGGCTGAAGGTCAACGGGGACGAGCCTGCGTTGAGCGATCGCGGACGAACGTATGGCCGCTACAGTGCCGTTGAGGTTCTCGACGGGGACTGGGCGAAGAACCATTTCCCCGATGACGACGATGGCAATCTCTACCGCGGCACGTACTATGAGGACGGCGTGCATGCCCGGACGTACGCCGATCTGGCCCGTAAGGAATCGACGGGACAGACACCCGATCCCGACGATTACCGGCTCAACTATCCCAAGAAGACCAATCAAGCAGCGGATAACTGGTCCGACTTGTTCCGTCTGATCGAGGTGCTCAACGATCGCGGTCTTTCCGACGACGATTTCCTGGCGGCGG
>NPID01001846.1_pt1 | contig 27167 bp, 23 predicted proteins | sample 8637491 | NCBI WGS metagenome assembly NPID01 (sample SAMN07420843, study PRJNA396082) | bioreactor metagenome | isolation source: sample BA6 brine-fed electro-methanogenic bioreactor BA | place: Japan: Kochi | collected 2016-06-14 | reverse complement strand
GATAGAGTGGGAGGGCTACACCCACCCCCAGTACGGCGTTCCGGTGTACAGCCTTTACGGAAGCACCCGTGTTCCCACCGACACCATGCTGTCCGGTGCCGACGGGGTGCTGATCGACCTGGTGGACGTGGGCAGCCGATACTACACCTACATCTACACCATGGCCCTCACCATGCGCAGATGCGCTGAACTTGGCATACCGGTTGCAGTGGCTGACCGGCCCAACCCACTGGGCAACAGACTGGTGGAGGGCCCAATACTGGATACCGCCTTCTCATCCTTCGTGGGGATGTACCCCATTCCCGTCAGGCACGGATTGTCCACCGGTGAACTCGCCCTGTTCTTCGCCGACCACGACGGGATCCCCCAGCCGCTGGTGCTCAGCCTTCCCGGATCACCGCCATGGGTCATGCCCTCCCCGAACATGCCCACACCGGAGACGGCAATGGTCTATCCCGGCATGTGCCTGCTTGAGGCCACCAATCTTTCCGAGGGCAGGGGAACCACCAGACCCTTCCAGGTATTCGGCGCACCGTGGATAGACCCCTGGAGGCTCTGCCACCGGCTGAACGGTTCAAGGTTCATGGAGGGCGCCGTCCTCAGACCCCATTTCTTCATTCCCACCTTCAACAAGCACAAGGGTAAGATGTGCGGAGGCGCCCAGATCCATGTGACCGAGGAGAACCGCTTCAGGCCGTTCCTGGCAGGCCTGGGAATACTGGAATACTGCTTCAGGCACGAAGCCACCGAATGGAACCCGCCTCCCTACGAGTACGAGTACGAGAAACTGCCCATTGACATCCTCGCAGGGGGCCCCGAGACAAGGGAAGCGGTGAACCGGCATGATCACCATGTCCTCACCGGGCTGTCCCGAACGCCCTGCAGCATGTGGAAAAGCCCATCCGGGGCAGTATATTCCGGCTGAACCAAACCACCCGGAGGTCTAACAGCTTGAGAATTGCCCTGTTTTCAGATGTCCACGGCTGCCTCACGGCACTCAGGGCCGCCCTGGGCGAGTTGAACCGCGAAGAGCCCGACCTCACGGTTTTCCTCGGCGATGCCGTTCACTACGGTCCCAGCCCCAACGAATGCGCGGACCTGCTCAGGGAATCAGGAGTCGAATGCATACAGGGAAACTGCGACAGGGCTGTCTCCCGGGGGCGCAGTTCCACCGGTGAGGTCTACGAGAACCCCCACTGGACCAACATAGCCGGGGAGTTCCTCAAGTGGACAACCGGGGAACTCTCAGCGGTAAACAGGAAGTGGCTCAGGGGTCTGCCGGAGGAGCTTCGCTTCCAGCGGGGCAAGACAACCCTCCACTGCGTTCACGGGCTACCGGGAAGACAGTCGGAAGGGCTTCCCGTGAATGCTGCAGGGGAGGTCTACGACGCCATCCTCAGCCGTTCCGGCGCAGATATTCTCGCCTGTGGCCTCACCCACGCTCCTGCGGTGATCAGAAGATCCAGGGGCATGATAGTCAACCCCGGGGCCATCGGCGGAGGGACAGTTCCCGGCGGGGGAACCTTCATGATACTGAACCTGCCCGAAGAAGGGCATCCCCAGGTGGAGACCCTGGAGTTCACCTTCGATGCGGCTGAACTCCAGCGTGAGTTTGCCGGAGCCGGCAGGGGAGAGCTGTTTCTGAAGTGCCTGAAGCTGGGCCGTGACCAGAGGGGCCACTGGCACACCGGCAGCTCGAAGTGCAGACAGCAGTGGGCGGAGCTCCAGTAGAATGCGGGCAAGAGGGAGCCTGCTCCCTGCGGTGCTGCTTCTGCTCGGTCTCATCCTTTACCTTCCAACCCTGCGCATCGGCTTCCTGACCGACGATTTCCTGGACATACAGACGGATCTTTCCAACGCGGCCCGGGCCTTCACGGGAATGTCATCCTCCGGCTACAGGCCGCTCATGTCCTACAGCTGGGCCCTGGACAACGCGGTCTGGGGGGTGGGAAGACCGTGGGGCTGGCATCTGACGAATCTGATGATCCTCGCACTGACCCTTGTCTCCCTGGCGTTCTTCCTCAGACTTTTCGTCACGGACGGCGCCGCCCTGGCCGCCGGACTTGCCCTGTTCGCTTTTTCGTCACCTGTGCTCGTTTCAGTTGCGAAGATGGACTGGAGGACCTCCATCCTTCCTGTCATCCCCCTTCTCTGGTCGCTTTATTACTGCGTCAGGTACAGCAGAGGGGGGGGGGGAGAACCCGTCTTGCCTCCTCGGTTCTGCTTCTTCTGATCTCAGTGTTCCTCAAGGAGATCGCCCTGGCCATACCCCCCGCGTTCGCATTGCTGGCATGGTCCGAATCCCAGGAGGGGCAGAGAAGGCGGAAACCGGTCCAGGTTCTGGCCGCTTCCGGACTGGCAGTGGTTCTCTACCTTGCCGCCAGATACATGGCGGTGGGCCTTTCCACGGGGTACTCAGATAGCTCCGCATTCGGTTTCTTCATGGCAAGGAACATACTGACCCATCTCGGCACCGTGCTTTCCCCGTGGACCGAAGGACTTCCCGCCAGGGTATTGCTACCCCTTCTGCTCCTGTTCCTGTGGCTGCTTCCCGCAACCACTGAGCGGAAGGTGTTCATTGCTGCTTTCTCCTTCTTCTCGCTCTTCACCGTATCCAACCTCCCGCCCAGGACCGATTACGCGGTGGCTGCGGTTCCCGCGTTTTCCCTGGCGGCGGCCCTGCTCATTCAGGAAAAAGGGAGGATGAAGGGCATTCTTCCAGCGGTTCTACTGGTCATCGGAGCCATGTTCCTCAACTCGCTGGACCAGCGGAAGACGATCCAGGACGCCTCCAGCACCGTTGAGGAGGCTACCGGGAGGATTGCCGCGATATCCGACTCCCTGCCCGGCACCGGCCCGGTCTTCATTCACTGGGATGCTCCGGAAAGAGGCGGTTACGGCACTTTCTGGCCAGGGGAGTTCATGATGCCGCTTCGCGTGGCTGGATACTGCACCGAAAGGTTCGTTACGGGAACTGAAAGGATCTGGGACCTTCTTCTGGAGCATGAAGGTAACGGGCACCTCGTATTCCTGATGGAGGAAGGATTCAGGGATTATCCTGTTTCACTCCTGATGTATGAAGAACTGCCCGACACCGCTGTGTTCATCCAGGGCTGCTCCCCTGCTGGGGAACTGATAAGGTATCCTTCATGCACCGGCACCAGCCCCGTGGCTTCCCTGTGCCTGTATTGCCCTTCTCTGTGCGACACCCTGCTCAGGATGGAACCGAAGGATATTGACGGGCAGTTCTTCTTCGACCTTGCATCGCAGCCCGTCTGGCTCTCAGCGGATGAAGGATTGGTGATGCTCTATGAAGGAGAGCTGACATTCACATCCCTGAACGTTTCCCTGGACGAAGCCATTCGCCGCGTGGAGATGAAGAGGCTGCATCTCTGACGATCAGGTAAACTGTGAGCAACAGCATCGCCGGCCGGAGAGATTCAAGAACGATGAAGAACAGTTCGTCCTGAACCAGGGTGTTCCAGGAGGGAATGACTGCCCAGTAAACGAACGCTGAAACAACCACAGCAAGGATCTGCCGGGATGGGGAATGAAGGATGGTATGGATCAGCAGAGGAAGAAGGAACAGCCCGTAATGATCGTATGCAAGTGGTGAGATCACAGGAGACAGCCAGCAGAGCAGCGGCGCGAACAGTTCTGAATCATACAGTCTTCTCATCGCTGAAACTCCGGCTTCTCGGAAGAAAAGGTACATACAGCCGACCGCGATCACCAGGCAGATGCCGTTGCTCAGGTTTCTCAGCTTTACTGCCCGCTCTATCCTTCCTGCATGGTCATTGGAGACTTCCCGCATGTACCTGTCGGTTACATGGGCCATTGCTCTGTAAACATTCCCTGCAAGGCTTCTGTTGCCGGGGATGCCAAGGTCCCATTCTGCACTGACCGACTCAATTCCCCGGATGTACTGTTCCCAGGGTTCAAGTCCCGTAAAAAGCATCGAAGTGCCGGTGATCAGCATGATGGATCCAGCCAGGTAGAGCCATGATCTGCCCTTCAGCTGAAGAACGGGCAGCATCAGGGCCGGCTTCACGAAGGGAATCAGAGAGAGTGAAGCGCTGGACAGGAACGCCTTCCCCCGATGTTTCAAGGCAATTGATGCCAGGAGGAAAAGGAGTGGAGTGGCCTGTCCCCACTGCACAGCTGACCTGTAAGGACCTGTGAACAGCAGAGCGGTTCCCGTTGCCGCCAGCAGGATCAAGCGCTTAAGCGGCGGTTCTTTCTCCGAGAAAAGCAAAAAGAATCCCAGCCAGAAAGACGCGTGGATGGTCATGAACCATATCCTTCTTACCCAGACCGCTCCGATGTACTTTACCGAGGAGAATGGAAGGGCGAACGCCGGAGAGTAAAGATAAGGCAGGTTCTCCATTTCGCCCTGGCCAAGTTCAGCCAGGCATCTTGACACCACACTGTCGTTATAGGGATTCGCCCCTGAGGCCAGGGCAGCGCCAGCTCCCAGATAGGCAGCGAAATCCCCGGGCCAGGCTGGAGTATAGGTTCTGCTGTAGATCAGGCTTGCTGATAAAAGCAACAGTGTTATTGCTGTCATGGCGACTTGAGAGCGTTTTGAAGACCTATCCCCTGGGCGCATGATTCTGCCAGATCCACATGAATGTGCTCAGGAAGGATATGAACACGAAAGGCATCAGCCATCCTTTCTTGATGTCCTGTTGCTCAGTTATCGCATACCAGACAAGAACTGATCCCGGAACGGCGACTATGGCGTACAGGTTCCAGTCGTTAAGAACTCCCAGCGCCGCCTTCCACACCAGCGGCAGCAGCAGAAGGGAGCATACCGCCACTGAGAGGAAAGAGGCAATTGGCGCTCTGTATCCTTCAGCGAGGGCAGGCACGAAAGGAAGCAGTACTGCCGATGGGAACAGTAGAACCATAAGGTTAAGCATCTCGAGATAGTAAGTACGCGAAAGGGGAGGCAAAACGGATCCTATGTCACCTCCGTGGGCGGTGGCGTGGCTGTATATCCATAGGTGTTCCAGGGGAAGAACTCCTGTAAGGTCAAGGATAAGCATGCAGAGACCTGTGATGAGGAACGGTATCAGAACGGGGGGAAGGATTCCCTTGCAGGAGCGTGGGCCGGTCCTGAAGGCAAGATAGACAAGCGAAGGAACCAGCAGCACTGCCTGGAGGTGGAAGCACATGGCGGTTCCCAGGAGAATGGAAGCGGAGTACAGGCGCCTGGCGGAACCAGAGGGTGCAGCAAGTTCCCTCGAAGAGACAAGGATGTACCACATGACCAGTGCTGCGGTCATGGAGTAGTTCTCAATATCGCCGAAGAACAGAAGGATGTAGCCCCCGCTCAGAACGGATACCATGAAGAAGAACCTGTGGGACTTGATGTGTGTTCTGCAGAAGCCGGCAAGCAGGTTCACAAAGGCTACGCCAGAAAGAACGGAGAGTATGCGGTAGCTGAGGCTTACCCCCGCAGACCCGTCAGCAAGAAGAAGCAGCCTCCAGAAGAGCGAATGGACCACCAGTTCAAGCATCTCGTCATGAACCACATGCGCCCCGACTCTCTCCACATCTGCCGGGATCTTCCAGAGAAGGTCGCTGCCATCCTGATTCAGGGTGTTCGTTCTCAGGAGGATGAAAACCGCAGCGAGAATAATCGAGCCGGTAACTCTTCTGCACCCCCCCCCCACCGAGCATCAGCCAGACTGCGAACAGCAACACCAGCATCGAAACAGCAAGGAAGGGTAGTTCACCAGGAGTGATCGCTTCAAATCGATTGAAACCGAACCATCGGCAGGCTGAACCCGTTATGGCAGGATATGCGAAGGTGGCTGAGATGACGGAGAGTGAGAACATTAGACCAGCAGGGATCAGCATTTTTCTCAGCATCAATTTGTGCTCCTGTATCATATGAAACTGGCCGAAGAATATCTCATGGCTTAAATGATAACGAGTATTTCAGATGAGCCCAGGTGTGTCAACTTACCCTCACCGGTACATCCAGGGAGGCATGTGCATATTGCTGAACAGGGATTATGATTCAGTTCAGGATTCCGTCCCCATGGTCTTTCATACTGCAAGGCAGGTTTCATGAGCGCTCTGCTGATCATTTCCATTGCCCGATATGCATTCCTTTCCGTTTCAGGGGGATACGCCGCGGTGACCGGCGAAGGCGGTGCCTCCGTGGATGTGGTATCGTCCCACGGGGAGTTCGTTTTTTCGCTTGAGGCCCAGCCCGGGGAAAGGTTCAGCTACATCGCCTTCGGGGATCTGAAGCTTTTCTGCATATCCTCTTCCAGGGGCCTCATGCAGACAGACATGCTTACAGGGGAGACCTCCGTGGTATGCCCTGGCAGGACCGGAGCGCCATGGTTCGATTCTGAAGGGAACCTCTGGTACACCAGGAACGGTTCACTCTACCGGTGGGGCGAAGAGGTGAACGGCAGCGTTCCGGCCTTCCATGTGAGCGTGGAGAACGGGATCGCGGCGTACACCGACAGGAACGACCGCCTGCGCATCCTCACCCTGGAGACCGGCAGGGAGAGGGTGGTGCAGGGTTACAGGTTCTATGCCCCCAGGGTCACCCCTTCAGGGGAAGTGATCGCCCCCACCCTGACAGGTGAGATCGTCTACCTGCCCTCCGACGGATCGATGATGGTGGTGGGAAACGGCGAGCAGCCCTGCTGGAGCTCAGAGCTGCAGGGGCTTTTTTACAGCGTTTCCACCGATGACGGCCACGAACTCACAGGGGCCGACCTCTGGTTCGCGGTGCCCGGAGAGACTCCGGTGAGACTCACCTCCACTCCAGATGTATACGAAACGAATCCCGAGTGCTCGGGAACCTCCCTCTGGTACACCGACTACGCGGCGGGAACGGTTCACTGCGTCCCTTTCGATGAGCTTCCTCTCTAGTCTCCTCCTGTCACTGCTTCTCTCCGGCATTTCCGTTTGCGTCGATCCCGGTCACGGCGGCTCCAGTTCCGGAGCGGTGGGGGAATACGCCCTGGAAAAGGATGTGGTGCTTGAGATAGGGCTTCTCCTTCAGAACTGGCTCTGCCAGGTGCCGGGGATTACCAGGGTCTCACTTACCAGGGAGGGGGACTACGACGTTTCCCTGCAGGCAAGGACGGACTACGCCAACTCCCAGGGTTTCGATCTCTTCGTCTCCATCCATGAGAACGCCTTCAACGGATCGGTCCAGGGAACGGAGACATTCTGCGGTTCGCTGGATCCCGCCGACCCCTCCTTCCAGATGGCCAGTCTGGTGCAGCAGGGCATTCTCAGCGCCTACGGATACACCGACAGGGGGGTGAAGGACGGAAGCTATCTCCACGTAATCAGGGAAACGGAGATGCCGGCGGTTCTGGGGGAGGGGAGCTTCCTTGACTACGACCTGAACTGGAACGAGAGCTACCTGTACGCCTTCGACATTGACGACCACACAGGGATACAGGCCTGGCAGTACGCCGATGCGTTCTGCTCCTTCTACGGGCTTTCCGCCCCGCCATGGGGGAACGGGGTGGTGCTCATCGACGACGGCTCCGCCGGTTTCTCGGTGAACGACTCCACCCTCTGGCAGAATGATCCCTCAGGTGCCCCCTGGATGGGGAACTGCCTTGTCTCCCAGGGAGGAGGGCAGGGAACCGCTCTCTGGACATCCCCTCTGCCCGTTCACGGAACCAGGGACCTGCAGCTCTGGTGGACCTCAGGGGCGGACAGGACCGCCTCCGCAACTTATGTCGTCCACCATTCGGGCGGATCCAGTACTTTCCAGGCGGATCAGCTGGCCGAAGGGGGAGGGGAGTGGTACTCCGCAGGCACATATGACTTCTCCGGGGAGTTCTTGCTGGAACTGACCTGTTCGGAGAGCGGCCCCGGCACGGTGGTTGCCGACGCCGTGAGACTCGTGTACCCCATGGGAACCGGCTGCGCTGCAGAGCCCGGATTCCAGGTCTCGGCCAATCCCGCGGCCTCTTTCACCTTCACATTTCCACATGGGGATCAGGGATCCGTTCAGATAGTGGACCTTTCCGGAAGGATCGTTTCCGTTGTATCCGGTTCGGGGAGCGCCGTCTGGGATCCGACTGACCGGCCTTCCGGGCTGTACTTCGCCGTGGACGGGAATACCGGTCAGTCAGCCGGACTGGTCCTTCTCCGCTAACCTTCGCAGTTCCCGATGGCCCTCACGTCACTTTCGGTGACTATGAAGTGATCCAGCACCCTGAAGTCCATTTCCTTCCCCAGGGCCGTGAGTTTCCTTGTGAGGGCTATGTCCTCCCTGCTGGGCTCCAGCCTGCCCCCGGGGTGATTGTGCACCAGGATCACCCCGGTTGCGCTGTGGGCTATGATCTTCTCCACCAGGTTCCTGGGGTAGACCTGGGTCCTGTTCACCGTGCCGAACTCAAGGTCCACCTCGGCTATCAGTTCGTTGGAGGAATCCAGGAGCAGGGCGCAGAACCTCTCCCGGCGAAGACCTCCCAGCCTTTTTCTCAGGTAATCCGCAACCTGCTCTGGACCTGATATCTTCAGCCTGTTCCCGGGTTCTTCCGCCATAACGGGAAGCTGGCTCGCCAGTGAGAGGAGAACCGCCGCCGTTTCTCCCATTCCGTCAACCGACTGGAGCGAGGCTGGGGATTGCCTCAGTACGTTCTTCAGGCTGCCGTAGGTATCCAGGAGCTTCTGCGAAAGCTCCCTGGTGTCCCTTCTGGGGAGGGCGTAGGTGAGGAGGAGCTCCAGGGCCTCACGCTGGGTGAAGCCCCTGGCCCCTGCCCTGAGATATCTTTCTCTGAGCCTCTTCCTGTGGCCCTCCACAGCTGCTACTTTTCCAGGTAAACCGTGGTGGAGGGGAAGGCGAAGTCCAGTCCCAGACCCTGCACAACGTGCATGATCTTCAGATTGAGGCTCTGACGGGCTTCAAGGAACTCGGCGTAGTCCGCGGTCCTGATGAAGAAGATCATGTCAACGTTAAGCGAGGAGTCACCGAAGGTGTTGAAATGAACATAGGAGCCCTCGTGTTCCACCATCCCGTCGTCCACCAGCATCTTCCTGAGGTCCTTCACCAGCTGCTCCATCTGCTCTGCCGTTGCGTCGTAGGTGACGCCGATGGAGATCTCGCATCTCCTCATGGGGCGCTTGGAGAGGTTGTCAATGGTTGAATCCACTATCTCCTTGTTGGGTATCGAGACCAGGGTCTTTCCCAGGGTCCTGATCCTTGTGGACCTGAGGCCGATCTCCTCCACCGTTCCGCTTATTCCGCCCACCTGTATGAAGTCTCCCACCATGAAGGGCTTGTCCAGGAAGAGGGCCACCGAGGCGAAGATGCCGGCTATGGAGTCCTGGGCGGCGAAAGCGAAGGCGAGACCGCCGATCCCCAGACCGGTGATTATCCCGGTTACCGGATAGCCCTTCATCTGCATGAAGAACACTATTCCCACAGCGGCTATCACCACTTTGGCCAGCTTCCTGAGAACCGGTATCAGCTGGTCGTCGAGACGGCTTTCAGTCTCCCCCGCAAGACCCTTCATGTGGAATGCAACGTCATCCGTGACCACGTACAGGATGCGGATCACGGTGAAAGTGAGCAGGAGCTGTATGATGTAAAGGGCTATCTGGTTAACGGTACCGTGGAAGTTCAGTATGAGCAGAGAGAAGTAGAAACCAGTGAAGACCACCAGGAAGGCCACCGGCCCGGACAGCCCGTCCATGAGTATGGTTGCGAAGTTCTCCATTTTCTTCAGAGGTCTTTTCAGCAGCGCTTTTACGAACCCCCTGAGGGCCAGCGAGAGAGCCGCTCCAGCAAGGAACAGCCCTATCCTTCCCAGGGGAATGCCCCAGGGAGCGTAATCGGTGATCGAATCCAGAAAACCCATCATCATCCTTCCTGATTTGCTTCATTGTGTCAGCACAAACTTTGCGCCGGGGGAGCCTTCCTGTCAATAGCTGGTTGACGAATGCCCCTGTTCTGGGCATTATCGCTTTCACCCCATTCCACAGGAGGAACCGTGAGCCCCAAGGCTGAAAAGTATGGTAACTGGTTTCTGCAGCTGGCTTTGGCTCTGCTGGTGTTCTTTGGCTTCCTCAGGCCCTACGTGATCGAGGCCTACAGGATACCCACCCCCAGCATGTCTCCCACCCTTCCCGTGGGTGACCATCTCCTGGTGCTGAAGGCGGAGAACGGTCAGCAGATCCCGTTCTCGGACAGAATGGCCCCTCTCTTTCACAACTTCAGGGGTTCCCACAGATGGCTTCTCATGCCGGCAACCGGCTCCATCGAGGTTGGGGAGAGCATAGTTTTCCGCTATCCCGCCGACGAGGAGGTCACCTTCATAAAGAGGGTGGTGGCCATGCCCGGTGATTCGGTCAGGGTTCAGAACGACACTCTGTACGTGAACGGAGAGCCTTCCCCGTGGCCCGTTGCCCATCAGGATGTCTACAACCAGAGCATACTGGACCAGGGCTGGCCCGACTGCCTTCCAGGGCTGTACTCCTACGCCGAGGTGGCTGACCTGGCCTACGATGAGATCGCTTCCAGGGTGGTGCTGGACGGAGCGGGCAAACCTGTATACATTGTACCCGAGGGCTGCGTGTTCATGATGGGCGACAACCGCGACCACTCCAGCGACAGCAGGATATGGGGCCCGGTGAACACAGAGCTTGTAAAGGGTCAGGCCATGGTCACCTACTGGTCATGGCAGCCCGGGGAAGGCCTGCCCAAGATCGGAAGGATCGCGAGACTTGTACGCTGACACCTCTGTGAACCTGCCTTACATCAGGAGTTTTTTCGACACCGTTCCGGTGCATTTCCTGAACCTCGACGCCCTTGTCAGAGGCGGAACCGAGCTCAGGGACTTCCGGAAGGACTGCTACTGGTCCATCTCCGACGGAGAGACGATTTTCACCAGGATGATCTTCCGCCAGGGCAAGCCCTACTACATAGCCGGCTGCGACTGCCTGGATTCAGCCAGCTTCCTGAGCATGATAAGGAACGACAAGCGGGAGCTCTACCTTTCCCTGCATTTCCTCGATGACAGGGCCCTGGGGCCTGTGATAAAGTACCTTACGGAAGAGCCGGTACTCACCGAGCTGGACAATTCCAGCGGAGAACTGGTACAGCTTCTGAAATCCCTGAAGAAATCAGGGGAATCGGGTATGATCAGCCTGCATGTGCACGGAGGGGTCGCCCTGATCCCCATCTGCGACGGAAAGATTTCCAAGGCGTTCCTCCCGGGGGAAACAATTCAGGGAAGGGACCTCATCAAATTCCTGAAATCACCCGAGGGGGCAGGGATCGCCGAGTTCTTCGACGGCCCGGTGGCGGAACCGGCCGCCCTGGGCATTGGAGAGATCAACCTTATCCTCTCCGCCGTGAACTCATGGCTGGAAAGTCTGGGACCGGTATGGCCCCAGAGCAGGAGCCTCATGCCCGGCTACGTTCAGAAGATAAGGCAGAAGTACCCGGCGCTGGAGCCCCTGAAATACGAGATCGGGGAAGGCCTTTCCCTGGAGAGCTTCATTGCAGAGTCATCCGAGTTCCCCAAAGCCATGGCTACTCTGGTCAAATCGCTGTGCAGGAAGCATCCGGCGTCCGAAACCGCCATGAAGCTCTTCAAGAAGATAAACGCCGAAAGGACCACCGCCCTGCAGTCCACGGGGCTCATGAAGCTGCTGGACTGATCACCGTTCCCGGAATATCTTGATGTTCTTGCTTGAGCCTATGAGCCAGAGCTTGTCGCCCTCCTGAAGCGTGTCATCAGGCCGGGGGATGCGGTAGTCGTAGCTGCCGTCCTCTTCCTTCTTGCCGATGAAGGCTATGTTGATCCCGTAGTTCCGCCTTATGTCCAGCTCGGTAACGGCCTTTCCCAGCATGCTCCTCTTCGGCTCGGTGACTATCAGCTCCATGTTCGACCTGAGCCTGAGGTATTCCTGAACGCCGGTGTAGGTTATCTCCCTGGCCCTGGTTATTCCCTGCTCGTGCTCCGGTCTGAATACCCTGTCGGCGGAGAGGGCGTTGAGTATCGTTTCCTGCAGGTCGCTGCTGGCGCGGCTGTAGACCGTTACCTTCTTCTGCTTGAGAATCGCGGTAATGGTCACCGTACTGCCGAAGTCTTCCCCTATGGCGATCACCACCAGGTCCAGCTTCGTTACGCCGTGAGCCATCAGAAGTGCCTCGTTGGTGCAGTCGAAGCAGATCGCGTTGTTGACCTCGTTCTTTATGTTCTCGACCAGCTCCTCCCTGGAGTCTATGGCCATGACCTCGGCGCCCTGCTTCACCAGCTCGATGGCCAGGCTGCTTCCGAAGGAGCCCAGTCCTATCACAGCAACTTTCTTTGGTGTATCCTGCATGGTTTCCACCAACCTACCCTATGGTTATTCTGTCTTCAGGATAGCAGTACCTTGAGGTACGCACCCTGATAGTTGCCGCGGCGAGGGTTGCCGGGGCGGTTCTGCCTACGAACATGGTCACAATGATTATCCACTTGCCGGCGGTGGAGAGCAAGGGGGTGACGCCGGTTGAGAGGCCCACCGTGCCGAATGCGCTCATGGATTCGAACACATAGTCCATATCCGTGAAACCTTCTGCTCCCCTTTCAGTGGCCAGCAGAAGGATGCTGCTCATTCCGAATGCCGTCATTCCCAGCAGAAGGACTGCCCCCGCCCTCTGAAGATCGAAGATGGGTATCCTGCGCTTCCATATCTCCGGCTGCTTCCTCTGCTGGATAAGGGACCTTATGGAGACCACCAGGAGCCCGATGCTTGTGGTCTTCACCCCTCCGCCGGTTCCTCCCGGGGCGGCTCCAACGAACATGAGTATCACGAAGAACCACTTCACGGCAGGGACGAGACCGGCCGTGGGAACGGTGTTGAAACCGGCCGTACGGGGAGAAACCGCTTCCAGATAGGCGTTGCCCAGCTTCTGGGAGAAGGGCATTCCCGCAAGGGTGTTGTTCCATTCGAACACAAGGAAGAAACCCACCCCGGCGATGATGAGTATCAGGGTTACCAGAAGTACCAGCCTTACCTGAACAGGAGGGGGAGTTCTCCTTCCGGTGCGCATCCTGAGGATCCAGTTCCTCCCGAGCCCGGTGAGTACCCCGAAGCCCAGGCCGCCCATGACTATCAGGGTGCCGATTATGTACCCAGTGGCCGGCGAGGAGGAAAATGCCTCCAGATTGGTCGAATTAAGGCTGAAGCCGGCGTTGCAGAATGCGCTTATGCTGTGGAATACCGCCTGCCAGACGGTTTCAGAGGTTGACCATCCCAGGTCCATGGCAGACCAGGTGTTGTAGAGGAGAAAGGCCCCCACGGACTCGATGGCCAGTGTCCAGAAAAGGATCGACAGCAGAAGGTGCTTAAGTTCCGATGAGAACTCGCTGTCCATTAGCCTGGACAGGTTCACCGTGTCACTGAGACCCAGTTTCTGGCCAAGCGTGAGGGCGAAGAAGGCGGCGAAGGTCATTATGCCCAGCCCGCCCACCTGGATGAGGATCAGTATTATCAGCTGACCCAGCGGAGTGAAGTCGTTCTCGGTGTCCAGCACTATCAGCCCGGTTACGCAGGTGGCGCTGGTGGAGGTGAACAGGGCGTCGATGGGCTGGATGCTTCCTTCCCCCGAGGTTACCTTGGGGCTCATGAGGAGAAGGGTTCCAGTTACGATCACGATGAAGAAGCTCGAGGGAAGGAACAGCGAGGGCGATACCTTCCCGGCAAGGTACATCAGGTATCCGAGAACGGTGATGAGCGCCGTGAATCCCAGGTACGAGTTCGCCACGGAGCCGATGTTCCAGTTCTGTATGCCTCCCTGGGGCGGCTCTGAGAGAAGATAGTAGATAAGACCCGCCAGGAACATGACCGTTACCATGAATTGCCAGGGTCTTCTGCGGAGGTCGTGTTTCGACCGGGTGAGACCCAGGGTAGCTGCCATCACCGATCCAGCCAGGAGGAAAAGGATTGCCTGCAGGATGTCGGTGATCAGCGAACTGCCGAAGGTGAAAAGATACCTTGCGGCGATGAGGGTGATGATCACCAGGGCCCCTTGTATGCTGAGAAGCTTCTCGAACAGGTTGCGCAAGCCTTTTCCCCCCCCGGAGGTATCGAGCATATTTGCCCGTGGAGTTTTCCTCAGAGTTGAATAATAACAAAAAGGAGTTAAGGAATGGACGCCTCTGTCTACGACCGATTTCTAGAACTCAGGCCGGTGAATGTGAGAAAGGCCCTACCGGGAAGCAGGTGCGCCCTGGTGAGCGGCAGGGACATCGCCCGTGTGGCCGAGGACAGCCACGCGATCGTAATGGCCTGCAACATCAGGAACCCCCTGAGCGCCATGGGCATACTCAGGGCTGCGAAGAAGGCGGACAGTTTCGTGCTCCTCGAGCTTGCCAAGTCAGAAGCAGGGTACACCGGGGTTACCTACGGGAATCTCCCTGAACTTGCCATGCACTACTCCAGCCTGCTGGGGGACGGCGTGGTCTACTGCCTGCACATGGATCACTTCGCGATAAAGTCGCCGGGTGACCTTATCGACGCCCTGGAAACGGTGCCCTCCGCCATTGCCGGCGGCTGGACCTCAGTGGCCATAGATGCCTCCCACAACCCCGACTGGGAGAACCTCATCTACACCAGGGACCTGGCCATGCACATCCCGCCCTACATAGGCCTCGAGACGGAGGTGGGGGAGATCAAGGGCGCCGGGGTCCTCACCACGGTGGAGGAGGCGGAATACTACATAGGCGGGCTCAACTCCTGGGGCATCTTCCCGGACTACCTCGCCATCAGCAACGGCTCGAAACACGGCACCTACGACACCGCCGCGGGTGAGGACGAGGGCATAGACCTGAATAGAACCGCGGAGATCGCCCGGGCGATAGAACGCTTCGGAGTGACCATCGCCCAGCACGGTATCAGCGGAACACCCCTGGACAAGGTGGGCCACTTCAGGAACTACGGAATAAACAAGGGCAATGTGGGCACCCTCTGGCAGAACATCGTCTTCGGCCTGGAGATGGATGAAGAGAGCGGCAACGCCGTAATGGACGGCGGCAGCTACGTGAAGAGGCCCGACAGGGGGATCCCGATGGAGCTGTGGGAACGGATGGTGAAGGATGCCGATTCCAGGGGCTGGTCCAGGAACTCCGGCGACTACAAGAAGCTCAACCTTCCCTTCCACGCTGAGATAATGGCCCTGCCAGGGGAGTACCGCGAGAGGATCCTCGACGAGACGGAGAAGTGGGCACTGCGTTTCTTCGATGCCTTCGGTTCGGTCGGCCTGGGTACGAAGGTCATCGAGATGATCGCCGAAAGGGGTGACTGGAACTCATCCCCGGAGCGGAGGATAGTAGCCGAAAGACGGAACTACACCGAGAATGAAGCACCCGACGGCGGCGAAACCGCCCACGACGGGAAGGATTATTCTGACTGAGAGCGATACCCGGAGGATCCGGGGCATCAGGATCCTGGATCCCTGGTCGAACACCGATGCCCTGGCTGACATAACCGTTTCCAGGGAAGGCATTGAGACAGTGGAGCCTTCATCAGAAGGCCCGTCGGGGCTATGGCTGCTGCCGGGACTGACGGACATGCATGTTCATCTCCGTGTGCCCGGAGGTGAAACGGCGGAGACCCTGGAGACAGGCCTGAGGGCCGCGGCAGCCGGCGGTGTCACCGCGGTGGGCATGATGCCCAATACCACTCCACCCCTCGATACCCCCGATGCGGTGAGGAAACTCCTGCTGCAGGCGGCTTCCGCAGGCCGGGTAACGGTTCGTCCCGTTCCCTGCGCCACTGTGGGGAGGGCGGGAAGTGTTCCGGTGGATCTTGAGGGATTCGCGGAGATGGGGATCACCGCCTTTTCGGACGACGGCGATCCAGTGGGTTCCGACGAAGTTCTCATGGAAATTTTCCAGAGGATTTCGCGATTCTCAGGAACCCTTATTGAGCACCCTGAGGTAAAGGCGCTCTCATCAGGCGGAGCGGTGAACCAGGGAGAGGCCTCCTGGGTTACCGGAGCCGGCGGCATTCCCGAAAGCGCCGAGTACGAGGATGTACAGAGATGCATTGAGATACTGGAGAGGTCCGGTACCGCAGCCAGGCTGCACCTCACCCACCTCTCCTCGCCGAGAAGCATAGAACTGGCCGCGGAGGCGGCATCAAGGGGGCTTTCGGTTACCTGCGACGTAACACCCCATCACCTTGCCCTGAACGAGACGGAAACCATCGAGAGGGGAGCCGTTGCCAAGATGAACCCGCCCCTGCGCAGCGAGGGTTCCAGGAAAAGGCTGGCGACCCTCGCCGCCGGCGGGAAGGTAACTGCGGTGGCAAGCGACCACGCTCCCCATCCAGCGGAAAGGAAGGAACTGCCGCTGCAGCAGGCCGCATTCGGCATAACAGGGCTGGAGACTATACTTCCCCTTACAGTGGATGAACTCGTTTTCAGGGGAGGGATGGAGCCCCTGGAGGCTGTGCGGCTTATCACCTCGAACCCCGCGAAGATACTGGGCCTTCCAGACGGACCCCTGGTTCCAGGAGCCAGGCGAAACATGGTCCTTTTCGACCCGGATGCCCTCTGGAACTACAGCCGCAGCTTTTCGCTCTCCCGGAATTCCCCCTTCCTGGGAAAGAATCTCAGGGGAAGGATCCTTCAGGTCTGGGCGGGTTCACTTATCTTCAGGGAGGGCATTTTTGCATAGGGCCTTTGTACCCGCATTGCTTCTTCTGCTGGCCGGCTGCGCCTACTACAACACCTTCTATAACGCCAGGGAGAGCTACAACGAAGCGCTGGAGTACGCCAGGGAACACCCCGACGACCCGGCGCATCACGAAAAACCATTGCTGGACGCAGCCATCCAGGGAGCCGGAAGGGTGCTGTCAAGGTACTCCGACAGCCGATGGGTGGACGACGCCCAGCTCCTGCTGGGAGACGCACTGCTCCTCCGGGGAAAAAGGACCCTCGTGGGAAGCGGTACAAGCGACTTCGAGCAGGCAATGATGTCCTACGCTTCGGCGGTGGTGATGACCGAAAGCCGCAGCATCGAGGACAGGGCCCTGCTGGGAATGGGCAAGGCCGCCATGGAGCTTGGCAGGTACAACGATGCGGTAGCCGCCTTTTCACAGATATCCAGGGACGACGACTCAAGGTACACCACCGCAATGCTCCTTTTGTGCGAGGCATATATCCTTTCAGGCCAGCCGGAGAACGCGCTGGCCCTCCACGATTCACTCACCCCTTCCGGAAGCGACAGCCTCGAGGCGGAGTATTTCATCACCGGGGGCAGGATACTCACTGCGCTGGGCATGCCCGACAGCGGCGCCGCGGAAGCCCTTAAGGCCACCGAGATAGAGAGGCGGGGCAATGTCTACTACAGGGCCCTGGTCACCGCCGCTGAGAGCTATCTCGAGGCGGGGCTCCCCCAGTACGCGTCCGGTGAGCTTAACAGACTTCTCCAGGGATACCGATCCAACAGGGAGATGGCCGATATTTCCCTGCTGAAGGGCAGGGCAGATGAAATGGCCGGGGATACCACCGCCGCCCTTACCGCCTATCTCGACGCGGCAGAGATGGACAGCTACAGGGAGACCGGAGCCGAGGCCCTCTACAGACGGGCCCTGCTCCTTGAAAGGGGCGGCAGGTACGACGAGGCCCTGGAAGCTCTCCTGGACTGCGCTTCCAGACCGGGTGACTTCATGTGGCTCAGGCTCGCGGAGAACCGTTACAGGGACCTTGACCTCTACAGGGCGTATACCGACAGCGCCCGTGTGAACTCCGGAGATGACGAGGTCAGGTTCTTACTCCTGGCCTCGGAGAAGAGACTCGACCTTTACGGGGCCGATGAAACCGCGCTGGAGGGCCTTCAGGAAGTGGCTTCATCCGGTCATGTACTCTTCGCTCCCATGGCGGAAGTTCTTCTTGCAGAGAACGGAGCCGTTCCCGCCGATTCAGTCAGCACCCTTTACCTGGGCATGATAGAGAGCATTCCGGAAAGCGACCTGGCCGGAAAACTTGAGGAGTACCTGGGTCTTCCCCCCGCCGCCGAGTCTTCCGGAAGGCCGTCGGCGGTCCTGGAGAGGGCCTGGGACCTGATCGAAGAACAGCGTTTTGAGACCGCCTGGGAGATCCTGGATGACCTCCTCGATTCCCCATTCGGATACGAGGTTCGCGCCGAAGCCCTGTGGGCGGCCTATGTTGCTTCGGAAGGCGCCAGGATGGATCCAGGCCTGGTGGACTCATACCTTAACAGCCTTACCTCCGAGTACCCCTACACTCCCCAGGGGATCGAAGCCGCCCTGAGAAGGGCAGAGGGCATAGGCGGCTACGAGGACCCCGAGGGGGGAGGGGATGAATAGTGAAACAACCACCATCCGTTGACTGTGCCTGCCAGGTTCTGAGCAGCCGTGAGATACTGCCGGGGGTGTTCAGCGTCCATTTACAGCTTCCGCCGGGATCACCGGCGCCGCATCCCGGTCAGTTCGTTCAGGTGGAACCCTCCCGGGGTGTCTTCCCGGTTACCAGAAGACCTTTTACCGTGAACAGCTTCCGCTCCGGCGTCCTTGAGATAGTATTCGACGTTGTGGGCCGGGGCACGGCGCTCATGGCCTCCATTGAAGCTGGCTGCGAGATGCGTATCCTGGGGCCCCTGGGCAAAGGATGGGACATGTCCGGAGGCGGACCCTGGATCCTTATAGGAGGCGGTCTTGGCGCCGCGGGATTCCAGTTCCTCCTTGATACCGTGGAGTGCTCCGGGGTGGTTCTCGGGGCCCGTTCCGCTTCAAGGCTCGTTCCCCTGAAAACCCGCTGTCCGGTTATCACCGCCACCGAGGACGGCTCCTCAGGCACCCGGGGTCTGATCACGGGCATTCTGGGGGAGGATGTCCTGGAGGGGGCCGGCCACATCGCCCTCTGCGGGCCCCTGGCCATGATGGACGCGGTCTGGAAGGCCCTTCCTCCGGAGCTGAGGTCGATCGTCCAGGTTTCCACCGAGAGCCGTATGGGCTGCGGCTGGGGAGTCTGCGAGGGGTGCTCCATCCCGGTTCATCCAGGGGGATACATGAAGTGCTGCACCGAGGGTCCGGTTTTCCGCGGAGAGGTGATAGACTGGGACAGGTGGAAGGAGGCCGGGGTATGAGGTTTCCTCCATCGGTGAAGAGGAACATGTGGGGAATGGAGTTCCCCTCGCCTCTGATGCTGGCATCGGGCACCGCCGGATTCGGCAGGGAGCTCTTAAACCTGGGATGCCTCGAAGGAGTTGGAGCCGTTGTTTCCAAGGCGGTTACACTGAAGCCCAGGGAAGGGAATCCGCCCCCCAGGGTACAGGAGACCGCATACGGGCTGCTGAACTCCATCGGTCTGGCGAATCCTGGCGTGGAAGCCGTTCTCGATCAGCTGCTTCCACAGGTAAGTGACCTGCCCTGCCCGCTGCTGATAAACGTAGCCGGGGAGACCGCCGACGAGTATCCGGCGGTTGTGGAGCTTCTGGACTCTTCCTCCGTTCCCATGGGCTATGAGATCAACGTTTCCTGCCCCAATGTGGCCAGTGGAGGCAGGGCGTTCGGTGTGGAGCCTTCGGTGGTGGAAACCGTTTCCTCCATGGTTGCCCGTGTGACGGAGAAGCCGTTCACTGTGAAGCTCACCCCCAACGGCGGCGATATGGTGGAGGCGGCGCTGGCAGCCGAATCGGGAGGAGCTTCAGCGGTTACGGTATGCAACACTTTCCTGGGCATGCATTTGGACTGGAGGACCGGCAATACGGTCATTAAGAGGAAGGTAGCGGGATACACCTCTCCGGCCCTTCTTCCCCTGGTGGTTGCCGCGGTGTGGAAGGTGGCGTCGGAAGTTTCCATCCCGGTGATCAGTTCAGGGGGCGTCTCCTCCGGAGAGGATGTGCTGGAACTTCTCGCCGCCGGCGCGGAAATGGTCCAGGTGGGAACCAGGCTGATGAGAAGGCCATGGGCCGCAGGGGAGCTCATGGCGGAGATCGAAGATCTCCTGACCACATGAGAAGGGCTGTCCTTCCGGCAGCGCTTTACATCTTCCTGATACAGGGATGCTCCCTGGTATCTTCACCGGCGTATGTCTACCGGGGCGTGCCGGCCACCGTGGCGGTGGTTTCCGGTTTCGTACAGAGGGGGACCGCTTCCTGGTACGGTGTGCCGTTCCACGGAAGGCAGACCGCCAGCGGAGAGACCTACGACATGAACGGAATGACCTGCGCCCACAGGACCCTGCCCTTCGGAACCCTTCTCCTTGTCACCAATACGGGCAACGGCAGGACAGCCACCGTGCGGGTCACCGACCGGGGGCCTTATGTTTCCGGCAGGATAATCGATCTGTCCAGGGGGGCAGCTTCCTCGCTGGGAATGCTTGAAACAGGAACCGCACAGGTAGAGATCAGGGTGGTGGGAAATGCAGGAGACTAGACTTTTCGTTGCGCTTACAAGCGAATGGGGTACTGAGGCGGCGAAGGCCGTGGAGCCCCTTAGAGGGCTTCCGGTGGGTGTGAAGGTAGGGCTGGAGCTCTTCGTAAGGGAAGGCCCCGGGATAGTTGCGGATTTCAGGGAACAGGGCTTTCCGGTGTTCCTCGACCTCAAGTTCCACGACATCCCGTTCACCGTTGCCGGAGCCGTAAGGTCGGCATGCGCCCTTGAGCCTGATATCATCAATGTTCACGCTTCAGGGGGAAGGGCCATGATGGAGGCTGCAGCAGCCGCAAGGACAGGCTCCACGAAGGTTATCGCCGTAACGGTACTCACCAGCATGGACGCAGGCGATCTCAAACTCATCGGCTCCACCCTGGAACCGCTGGACGCGGTTACCGCCCTGGCCCGCGCCGCGGAGAACTCGGGCCTCGACGGCGTCGTGTGTTCCCCCCGGGAGGCCGGATCGGTGAGGAGCGCCACGAATGAGGGTTTCCTCATAGTCACTCCCGGGATAAGGCCTGCAGCCTTCGAATCCGGGGACCAGAAGAGGATAATGACCCCTGCAATGGCAATAAGGAACGGCGCCACTGCCCTGGTGGTTGGAAGACCCATCACAGGCGCGCCGGACCCTGCCTCCGCCGCCGGGGCGATATTATCCGAGATAGAAGGGGCCCTGAACAGGGGATGAAACCCGTTCTCCGGGTCCTGATCGCGTCCACAGCGGCTGTACTGCTCTCAGGAGCCGCCTGGCTGGGGTTTCGAAGCGCCGTTTCTGCGCGTCTTCGCAGTACCGACCCCGGGGCCTCCTTCAGCCAGGTCCGCCCTGGAGCGGGGGTCATCTTCCTCACCGGGGTCTCTCTGCCGGAACGGGGGCTTTCCGCAGAGAGCGTATGGGTCTTCATCGATGGAGCTCCGTTCAGCCCCACGGCCTCAAGGGTTGTAATCTGCGGAGGATCCTGGCAGGGCCCCTCCCCAGGCTCCAGCGGGGAACCCGCGGCGGCTCCGGCGGGAATCGGTGAGTTCAGCGCCGACGGCATTGCCGTTCCAGGTGATTTCACCCTTTTCGTTTCAAGACGGAACGGGACCGACTTAGTGGATCTCACAGGCCCCGGGGGCACGGTGGTGTTCAGAAGATGCGGAGAACTCCTTACCGGGGTCTTTCAATCCGTTTCCAGCCTCCCGCTGGTCGAGTGGTCTCTTCCGCCCTTCCTGGAAGGGCACCGCTTCTCAGGGGTGTTCACAGCCTCCTCAGGCGATCCTCCTGTGATCTCCGGCAGCATCACCGCCTTCGACGGGGCTCCCGCAGCAGCCCTGTTCGAATACTCGGTCACAGGCGGCAGGCCCAGGGCCGAGTTCACCATGGACTTCTCCCAGGTGGGTCAGCCCGCTCTTGCTGTACTGGACAGCCTATCCAGGGGAGCCGTCATGACGGCGGTGCCCTCGGGTTCACTGCAGGTGTACGTCGCAGGCTCAGACACGGTTCATTTCGATGCTGCCCTGGGGTTCGACAGCGTGAGCATCTACAGCAGTTCCATCGCCCCGGACACATTTTCCACAAGCGCTTCCCTCGGCTGCAGCGGATACGCCGTTCCATCGAGCTGCATGATGTCGGTGGAGCAGGGCTTTCTTCTCATGGGGGAAGCTGGATTCGACTTCAGCCTCGACTGGAGCTGGGGTGAGAGACGCATGCTCCTGTTCCACGCGCATAACGACTCCCTTTCCGGAGAGGCCATCACCGCTTCGATCCCCCCTGAGCTCATGGGAAGGCTCAGGGGTCTTTCCCTGTATGGGGATCTGGGTTTCGACATCACACTGCTCCTTGACTGGGGTCATCCGGACAGTTCCGATGTCAGCCTTGACATAGACGCCTCGGGTCTCCGGGTGGGCTGGAGCCCGGTGAGCTTCTCCTCTCTGATGGATCCCGCCGGAGGCGCGGTATGCACCATGAGGGACTCGTGGGGTAACACCGCTGTCATTCCGCTGGATACGCTGAACAATGCTGATTTCATCGTCTTCGACTCCATGCCGGCCTGTTTCGAACCGCTGCTCTGTTCCGCGGAGGACGCCACCTTCCGAAGGCACCACGGTTTCAGCGAGTATCACATCAGGAACTCCATAAGGGCGGACATGGAGCAGGGCAGATTCGTCAGGGGAGGCTCCACCATAACCATGCAACTGGCAAAGAACCTTTTCCTCGGCAGGGAAAAGACACTGGCCAGGAAGCTTCAGGAGGTGTTCCTGACCTGGAGGCTGGAGCAGTGGCTCAGCAAGGACAGGATACTGGAGATCTACGGGAACATCGTAGAGCTGGGGCCTGGGGTCTTCGGTTTCAACTCCGCCGGGATGTATTACTTCGGAAGGCCATTCCCGGAGCTTTCAGTCAGGGAGACGGCCTTCCTGGTGTCCATACTTCCCGGTCCCTCGGTCTACCACCGTTTCGGGGTGAGGGGTGAGGTGCCCCAGTACTGGAACTCATATATCGACAGGCTCATAACAATATGCGGGAACAGAGGATGGATCGGACAGGCCCAGGTTGGGCAGGCACTGGGAGATACACTGGTATTCTCAGGGCCGGTGAGGTTTTTCGGAACCGCCCCGGGAGGTTCGCAAAGCAACTGACATTATGTATATAAGGGTGTGTATATGCAGAAGGAGGGGTTCCAATGACCGGTAACGAGAACGGCGCTTATGAGCTTAACCATCGCGGCGTCATACACCGGGCTTCCAGTTTCGGCCAGCTCCTGGGCTGGGTGAAGGAATACAGGGTCTCGGCGAAGGACACCTTCAGGAAAGCCGGTACAGAAGAGTGGCTTCCGGTGATGTCACAGAGGGAGTTCGCTTCCATACTCAACCCCGACAACCAGTGGACCGTATCCATGGCAAGCGGCGTGTTCAGGGCCCCCGACTTCGATACCGTGGCGCTCTGGGCCAGGGAGGGCCGGCTGACGGAAGACGCCGTTATAGAAGGGCCAAGAACACCCCCGGGCGGGGTGAAGGCTTCAGCCCTTCCAGCCGTGTCCCCCCACCTCAGGGAGCTTCCCGGAAAGAAGGAGAACGCTCCCTGGCTGGAGATAGACGGCAGGACCTACAGGGCTCCGGATACCGAGACAGTAAGGAAATGGATCAGGGAGTCCAGGGTTCCCCTGGAGGCCGGTTTCTCCCTGGACGGCGAGAACTGGGAACCGGTTAGCTCCTGCGGTCTGTTCGACCTCGAGGACTGGCCTTCCGCGGCCCACGGAACCATGGAGGAGCCGGCGCTTCCCGTTATGCCCGAGATCCCCGCGGATGAAGAGCCCGGACCGGTGGTAACCGTTCAGGATGAGGTACAGGCGCCGGATGAGGATAATGAAGATGAAGCCCTGGAGAAGGAAGCTCAGGTGGATCCCAGGACCGTTCCCTTCGTAGTTACCACATCCGAGACGGAGATCACCGTGGAATCGGTTTCGGAACTGAAGAGGCTTCTTAAAAAGAGGCTCATTTTCACCTACGACGAGATATCCCATCCCACCATTCCCGAGGAATCCCTCTCGGTCGGGGAGTTCCTGGAAAGGGCCAGGAAGGCCGGCAGCAGACGGGCCATGTGGTTCTGGGGCGTGCCCCTTCTTGCCGTCGCTGCGGCTGCTGTCCTGGAACTCACAGGCGTCATTGAAGTGGTGCCATGGTTCTGACCACAGATCTCCTTCAGAGAAAAAGGGACGGCGGCGTTCTCTCCCGTGATGAGCTGTACGATTTTGCCTCGGGCATAGCCTCCGGGGCGGTAACTGACTATCAGGCGGCGGCATTCCTCATGGCCGCCTACATAAGGGGCCTTGACCCGGAGGAGACCCTGGCCCTCACCGAGGCCATGCGCGACAGCGGTGAGGTGATCTCCTGGGAGGGTATCCCAGGCCCCCTTGCGGACAAGCACAGCACCGGCGGGGTGGGCGACAAGATATCCCTGATCCTTGCTCCCCTGGCGGCATCCATAGGCATCAAGGTGCCAATGATCAGCGGCAGGGGCCTGGGGCACACCGGCGGCACACTGGACAAGCTGGAATCCATTCCCGGTTTCAGCGTGAACCTTTCAGTTGATGAGTTCAAGAGGCAGGTGGCTGAGAACGGCCTCTGCATGATAGGCCAGACGGACAGGCTGGCCCCTGCCGACAGGAAGCTCTACGCCCTTCGGGACGCAACATCCACGGTTACCTCCATACCTCTGATCTGCGCCAGCATTCTCTCCAAGAAACTCGCCGAGAACCCCGATGCGCTGGTTTTCGACGTGAAGTGCGGCACCGGAGCGTTCATGGGAACCAGGAAGGAAGCGGTGGAGCTTGCCGAATCCCTGGTTGAGATAGCAAGGATGTCCGGGAAGAAGGCCTCAGCCCTCGTTACCTCCATGAACACCCCCCTCGGGCTTGCGTCGGGGAACGCCGTGGAAGTACGGGAAGCAGTGGACGTCCTTCGAAACAGGGGGCCTGCGGACACCACGGAGCTCACCGTGGCCCTGGTAACCGAGATGGCCGAGGAATCCGGCATAGGCAACGGGGAGGAACTCTGCAGGAAGAGCCTCATGTCAGGCCGGGCCATGGAGTCCTTCGTTGCCATGGTGGAAGCCCAGGGGGGCGATCTGGCAGCCTTCGAAGCCCTTCCACAGGCACCGTGCATACTGGATGTCAGGGCCGAGAGAACCGGCTACTGGCGGGGACCCGACGCCATGGCCGTGGGCAGGGCGGTCCGGTCGCTGGGCGGCGGGCGCTACCGGATGGATGACCAGATCTATCCACTCTCAGGCTGGGTTCAGGAGGTGCCATGCGGCACGCCGGTGGAGAACGGGCAGCTCCTGGGAAGGGTGCACGGCAGGAATACCGAAGAGTGTCGTGAAGCCGCAGGGGCGATTGAGGAAAGCTTTACCTGGGACAGTCCTTCGGACCGCCTGGTGATCCAGGAGATAAGATGATGAGGTACGTACAGCCCTCGGCGGTTCCCGCAACCCTCCTCAGGGACGGTAAGATATCCAAGGCATCCCACGACAGGTTCCTTAGGCTGTCGGAGAATTCCAGCGAAGACCCCCTTTCCCTGCTGGTATCCAGCGGGATCATAGGGGAGGAGGAACTGTACAGGCATCTCGCCGAACTTGCAGGGCTTCCCTACGCCGATCTCGACCCCCTTGAACTGGACTACCAGGCTGTTACCGAGTCGCTCCCCGGAGCGTTCGCCCAGGCCAACGGGATCGTTGCCTTCAGGGAGGACGGCGACTCGATCCACATAGCCACATGCAACATCCCCACCCCGGCCCAGCTTGACGACATGGCCCACATGCTCAGGCGAGACATCGTGCTTTACATCGCCCGTCCCGCGTCCATAGACAAGGTGATCAGGCAGTTCTACGGCCTTCACAGTTCCATACTCGCCGCGACCAAGCAGCTTCCCTCGGAGGAATCGGTGGACCTGGGCAACCTGGAACGGTTCGTGGACAGCACCGCCGACCGGTCCATCGAGCCCACTGAAAAACCTGTGATAAACGCGGTGAATCACCTTTTCCAGCATGCCTTCGAGGAAAGGGCCAGCGACATACACATAGAGCCCCACAGGGAGAACACCGTGGTAAGGTTCCGGATAGACGGAGTCCTCCACCTTGTCTACCGCCTGCCCAGAAGGCTTCACCTCACCATAACCAGCCGCATCAAGATGATTTCCGGGCTTAACATCGCCGAGAAGCGCCGCCCCCAGGACGGCAGGATCAGGACCCGCTTCGAAGGGAAGCCGGTGGAGATAAGGTGCTCCACAATACCCGTGTCTTTCGGAGAGAAGATAGTGCTCAGGATCCTCGACCCGGCAATACTGATGCAGGATCTGGGCAGGCTTGGCTTCAACGAAGAGGACCTTGCCCGCTACAGGGAGATGATCTCCTGCCCCAACGGGCTCATCCTCGTCACCGGCCCCACCGGAAGCGGCAAGACCACCACTCTGTACTCCAGCCTCACCGCCATATCCTCCGAGCAGAACAACATCACCACCATCGAGGATCCGGTGGAGTTCGTAACCGACGATTTCAACCAGATATCGGTCCAGTCCGCCATCGACCTTACATTCATAACCGCACTGAGACATGTGCTCAGGCAGGATCCTGACATAATAATGGTGGGAGAGATAAGGGACAGGGAAACAGCGGTAAGCGCCATGCGAAGCGCTCTCACGGGACATCTCGTCCTCAGCACCCTTCACACGAACGATTCCGCTTCCACCGTGGTGAGGCTCATGGACATGGGAGTGGAACCGTACCTTCTGGTGAGCACCCTGAGGGGGATAGTCGCCCAGAGGCTGGTGAGGACCATATGCCCACATTGCCGCCAGGAATACAGCCCCGACGAAACCGAGACCAGGATCCTGGGCATCGAGCCGGGAACCCGTCTGATCAGGGGCGCGGGATGCAGGGAGTGCAGGAACACCGGATACATGGGCAGGACCGCTATTTATGAAGTAATGAAGGTCAACGAGCAGCTCAGGCGCGCCCTGGTGGAGCGGGCTTCCCTTGACAGGGTCAGGGACATCGCCGGAAAGTCCGGGATGAAGACACTGAGGGAGGCCACGGCGGACAAGGTCCTCGGGGGCATTACCACCGTAGAGGAGCTCGTGAGGGCAACCGCGGGAGGAATATGAAATTACTGTGTGCATTCTGGTTCCTTGCGGCGGCGGTCATACTTGTCGGCTGCGGAGAGCCCCCTGCGGAGGATCCCCCCGCCGGTGAAGATTCACTGGTGGTCCAGACGATACCGGATACGCCCCTCGATGTG